>MTEX01013357.1_pt1 | contig 10929 bp, 11 predicted proteins | sample 1042691 | NCBI WGS metagenome assembly MTEX01 (sample SAMN06185810, study PRJNA358809) | soil metagenome | isolation source: soil biostimulated with molasses as carbon source | place: India | collected 2015-05-23
GCTTACAGGGCCGTCAGTGTATTTGGGTTGACAGCATTGCTAATAGCAGGCGCTTATCGCTCTCAGCCCGGGCAGCATGCCTATTTTGTCAGCATGTATTGACACAGTGGCCTGGACTGGCGGGGGGGAGGGTTAAGTATTTGGGGCGATTGATGTGAGATTATTTTTTACGGCAGGAACTCAATTTCCTTTCCCAAGGCTGGCTGATGCTGTTGTCCGGGTGGCCTCTCGGCGACCTGACTGGGTATTGGTTTACCAAGCGGGACCGGGAGAAAAACTTTCGACGTTTGCTGGTATACCGAATCTCGAAGTGTATAGGTTACTTGACTCGACACGTTTCGCGCATGAGTTGCACCGAGCGGATTTAGTAATCACTCACGCGGGCATGGGAAATGTGATGACTTGCTTGGAGAGGGGAAAGCCATTTGTTATGTTTCCGCGTCAGGCACGTCATGCTGAACATAGAAATAATCATCAATGCGATAGCGCTATTTCTATCAATGAATTATACGGCACGCCTTTTTTTTATGAAGTCGATGCGTTAGTTGAGGCTGTTGTTGAACAGCGTGTATCGCTACAGGTCAAAGATGTAAGCGAAGCTTTGCATCGGCATCGTACAGCCTTCGGGCGTGAGTTGCAGCGCTTGATCGGCGATGCGTGATAAGTAGTACGTTAGGGGAGAGCAGTGAGCAATTATTTAAATAACCAGATGCCTGAAATACCAAAATACTTGCGCGCCGAGGGGCAAGAGAAGAAGCGTTTGGTGGGAGTACACTTCGAGGTTGGGAGCCTGCCCGCTTTCTTACGCTTGTCGCCGCGCTTCTGGACATTGCCTCATGATCTTCGGCGAGCGTTGTTTTGTGCTGTGAGTCCGCTGGGGTTCACTAGAATGCAGGTGCAAAAGCACCGTCGTGTAGCTGCGGATAAAACGAGCCTACAGCCGCTTTTGGAAACGAAAACAATATTTGTTCATATTCCTAAGGCGGCGGGTAATGCAGTCGCCTATGGCTTGTACGGCAGGAAGACAGCAAGTCATCGCTCGCTGGCCGACTATGCTCTTGTGCTGCGGCGAAGTGATTTTGAACAGGCTTTCAAATTCACTATAGTGCGCGACCCTTTTCAGCGTTTGGTGTCAGCATATTACTATCTAAAAGCAGGGGGGAAGAACGATCAGGATAGAATTACGGGGGAGAAATATCTCGGGCCCTACGCTACTTTTCGGGACTTTGTGCTAGCTCTCGAGAATGACTCCGATTTATTGGATTTATTGCATTTTCGCAGTCAGGTGTCTTTTTTGCGAGAAAACCCTTTTCATGCCGACTTGGGTGTTGATTATATTGGAAGGCTGGAAGAAATCGACAAGGTCTATTCTTTTCTTTCGAAAAAACATTTTTCTTCTTCAGCAAGGTCTTTGAAAAAAATCAACCAAGGACCAAAAGGTAAGGTGATGATTGAAAATGAATATGATCGCGAAATGATAAGAAAAGTAGCTGATGTTTATGCTGATGATATTCGGCAACTGGGATATTCGGTGCCATCGTTATGAGTTCTTTGTCACCAATGAAGATACTCCACGTTACCAATGCATATCCATCGGTAAAGGCTCCGGTGAAAGGCGTTTTTATTAAGGAACAAATTGCCTCGCTGAATGATTTTGAGTGCGAGGTTGATGTGAAAGTCATCAGTCGTGAGATGGGTGGGCGAACTGCATACTTATCGGCGTGGTGGTACTTGCTTCGCCATGCCAGAAAGTATGATATTATACACTGTCACCACGTGCTTGTGGGGGTTGTCGGTATGTTTTCAGTACCCCGAAGCAAGCTAGTGCTCTCTTTCATGAACGATGGTCGTCATAACCTAAAGGGCCGGCTTTCTTATTTTGGTTGGCCGATATTTTGGTTATTGACTATGTGGTGCAAATGGAAAATATATAAAGCAAAATTGCCACACTTTGTGCTGCCTGGTAATACACTTCTTTTACCTAATGGTGTCGATACGGATAGATTTTTTTTAATTGATCGCGGAAAAGCAAAAAGGGCGTTGGGCTTGAATGAGTCGATCCGATATCTTTTATTTGTTAGTGCTAACGACATTCGTCAGGAGAAACGTATCGACCTTTTTCACGCTGTCGTGAAAAAATTGCAGTGTCAAGGATTTGCTGTTGAGGGCTTGGAGATGGTCAGCGTGCCAAGAGATCAAGTGCCGTTATACTTCAATGCGTCCTCAGTGCATTTATTATGTTCGGATTTTGAGGGGTCACCAAACTCGGTGCGTGAGTCCTTGGCTTGTGGTACGCCAGTGGTTGCAAGAGCTGTTGGGGGCGTGCCGGCCCTGCTTGAGGGGCTGGAGGTGTGCCGTATTGTTGATTCAAATGATGCCGATGTACTGACTGCGAGTGTGGCTGCGGTACTCCAGGCAGAAGGAGAGGACGATGCGGCTACACGTCAGGCATGTCGGCAACATTTATTTGATAGAAACTTCACCAAGAAAGATGTTGCAGAGACTTTGTTTGCGTTCTACCGAAAAATGCTAACGTCTAGATAAAAAATGAGAGTGATTTGCGCAAGGGGCATCTTGATGCCATTAGGCCGATTATGAAAAAAATAAGTGTTTCTTCTCGCGATCCGATTCAGCTGCTGGGACCTGCAGTCGATTTTTTCGTTGTAATAGGCTGTGGGGTGACGATTTATTGGTTGCGCTTTGGTTGGGGGTTTCCCGCTGAAAGATATTTTTTCGCTATGCTGGCCATCGCAATGCTGGTCGTGTTGGCCAATATGCTCAACGGTGCCTATCAGAACTGGCGAAGCTTCAGTTTACCTCAGGTATTGTTGCATTTATTGATGGTATGGGTGGGCATTGCTCTGGTGGTAATGTCTTTCCTGTTTCTTGCTCATGTAGCAGAGAGTTATTCGCGGCTGTGGGTGGGCTTCACGTTATTTAGCTCCTTTTTGCTCTCTTTCGCGATGAGGATACTGGCCTACCAAGTGGTCAAGGTCTTGTACCGTAGAGGGCTCTTGCGCCGAGCTGTGTTCCTGGTGGGGCCGAAGAGCCAATTGCTGGATGTGGGCAGGGGGATGCGTCGTTATGCCACTGAAGGGTTCAATATTGCGGGAGTGCATCGGCTCAGGGGCTCGCTCGATGAGGCCCAGCTGAGTATGTTGGTTGAGCGGGTCGAGCGCTCTGGTGCCAGGGAGGTCTGGATTTGTGTGCCGCTGGAGCATGGTCACGAAGCACAACGGCTCTTCCGCGCTTTTCAACAATTGATGGTAGATGTGCGGCTGATTCCCGGCCTGAAGGATATGCGTCTGCTTAACCATCGCGTTAGCCAGGTAGCGGGGCGCTATGCGCTGGACCTCAGCGTGAGCCCGATGGCGGGAGTGGCGCCGGTGATCAAGCGCCTCGAGGATATCGTGCTGGGGGCGTTGATCGGGGTGTTGATCCTGCCGGTCTGCCTGGTGCTGGCGGTGGTGGTGAAGCTCAGCTCGCCGGGGCCCGTGCTCTTCAAGCAGTATCGAACGGGTATCAACGGCAAGCGCTTCAAGGTTTACAAATTCCGCTCGATGGCGATGCACGATGAGCCCGAAGGGCAGGTCACCCAGGCCAAGCGTGGTGATGAGCGAGTCACCAGGGTGGGGGCTTTCATGCGCCGTACTTCGCTGGATGAGCTGCCGCAATTCTACAACGTACTGCAGGGGCGCATGTCGATCGTAGGCCCCCGGCCCCATGCATTGGCTCACAACGAGTATTACCGGGAACTGGTGGAGTCCTATATGAGGCGCCACAAGGTAAAGCCGGGCATCACCGGTTGGGCGCAGGTCAACGGGTTGCGCGGCGAGACGGACACTCTTGAAAAGATGGAGCAACGTGTCGAGCACGACCTGTGGTACATCGACAATTGGTCGCTCGGTCTAGATTTGAAAATCATTTTCTTGACGATCTTCAAGGGATTCTCGGGCTCGAATGCTTACTGAGGGCCGCCACCCTTGCTTTGACGCTGGTCGATGGGCATCATGCCGGCCATTACGCAAATTGATGACAGGTGTGCCTAGTGAATGTGACAGTAGCCAATCCCGCAGCCGTGAATATGCGCCATTACACGAGCACAGCGGCTTTTCTCCTCATGGCTATTGCGCTGGTAGTGCCTAGCGGTTACTCGCTGGGTGCGGTCATGCTCCTGTTGGGCAGTACCGCCTTGCTGTTTTTACCAAAGGGGCCGGCGCTTGAGCGGCGCGATTGGTGGATCGTCGCCGTACTGGTTGCCATTGCCGTGGTTTGGATCGCCGAGGCTTGGTGGGACGGCCAGGGTACACGCGGAATGGACAAGCCCATTCGCTTTCTGCTGGCCGTGCCGGTGTTGATGCTGGTATTGGCCTATCCACCGCGAGCGAGCGCTTTGTGGGCTGGGTTGGCCGTAGGTGGCATCCTCACTGGCGGCTGGGCTATCTGGCAAAAGGTGGCGTTGGACGTCGATCGTGCCACTGGCTACACCTACGTGATTCAGTACGGCAACATCAGTATGTTGACCGGTATTCTGTGTCTGGCGGGTATGGGATGGGCATTTCGTCAGCCGCACCGCGGCCGTTGGCTGCTGTTGTTGACCTTGGGCTGCGTAGGTGGTGTGTTGGGCTCGTTGCTTTCCGGTACCCGAGGTGGCTGGGTAGGGCTACCTGTCGTGTTCTGGGTGTTATACAAGGGCTATGGAGAGGTGCTTTCCACCAAGTGGAAAGGCTTGGCGCTTCTAGCCGTTTTCGCGCTTGGCTCCTTGGCTTATGCCATACCGCAAACGGGTGTTCAGCATCGCGTGGAACGTGCCATTACCGACGTAACTAGCTACGCGGCCCAGGAAGGCCAAACGACCTCTATTGGGGCTCGCTTCGAGATGTGGAAGGGGGCCGTTCATATGTTCCTGGAGCGACCGCTTCAGGGATGGGGGCACAATGGCTATATCGCACGCCAGGATGAGCTGGTCGAAGAGGGTCTGGTTCATCCATATGTCTCCCATTTCGGCCACGCTCACAATGAGTTTCTCGATGCCGCGGCCAAGCGTGGCATCATCGGTCTGTTGGCGGTGTTGGCCCTGTACCTGGTGCCGATGCGCCTGTTTGCTCGCCAACTGAAGGCGCCCGACCTCGAGCTGCGTTCCTTTGCCGTTGCCGGTGTGTTGCTGCCGGTCGCCTATTTCGACTTTGGGCTTTCACAGGTATTCCTGGCCCACAACAGCGGCGTCATGGTGTATGCCTTCCTGTTGCCTGTCATTTGGGCGCTTTTTCGGCATGCGGAGCAGAAACAAGCCAATATAGGCGTGTAAGCCTAGCCAAGGTAGCTTTGGCTATGGGCTATGGGCTTTGAGCGCGGAGCTTGTTACGAAACAGCCCTGCGCTCTCCGGCAGACGCTAACCGCCTAGCTGAGGTGGGCGCCGTAGTTGCGCTTCTCTATTGCGTCGATCTCTGAGGGGAAGCCGGCCTCGGTCAGCAGGTTTGGTTCGACGCCGTAAGCCTTGAGGCGGCTGCGTTGTATGAATCCGGTCAAGTAGTCGGCCGGCATGCGTATGGGGTAGGCCATCTCGACCAGCCGTTGGGCGCCGCTTTGCGAGATCCAGTAGCCGCATGCACCTATGATGCATCGCTTGGACTTGGCACTGGGGTAACGATAGCGCACTAGTTTATGCCCATTGGCTAACTGCCGCTTGATTGGCCACCCCTTGGCCTTGCCGTGATACAGGAAGACAAGTTCGGCTCGGGTAGGTAACCTGGCCAGCAGGGTGAGCAGGGTTTCGCGAAACCCTTCAACGGGCTGGGCGTCGTCCTCGAGGATGATGGCTTCTTCCAGGCCCTGTTCCACCATGCGCTCGTAGACTTGAATATGGCTGATAGCGCAGCCTATCTCCCCTTTGTTGAGACCGTGCCCCCATTCGTTCTCGGCGTAGGCCTGGTCCACCCTGGCCAGGGTTTCGTCATTCAATTCTGCCCCGTTAACCGCATCGTGGAATTCGAAGGGCAGCCCTATTTCGTCGAAGGCGGCTTGAACACGCGCTCTGCGTGGTGAGCCGGGTAGGGAGATGACGATAACGGGAGGAAGTGACGACATGGTGTGCTACCCTCAATCCTGCAAAATTGGCCAGCCTAGCGGAATGCCGCTTACTATACCAGCGGTGTAGCCGGCTTGTGACAGGAACGGGAATGAAAAAGTATTTGCATGCTTTCAGGGCGAAACGGGACGACTGGCGTATCGCACTCTCTCGTTGGCGTTACGATCGTTGCAGGCCTGAGGTTGAGCGTGTATCGGACCTGAAGCGGGTCGTTTTTCTGCGTTGGGACGCCAAATGGGGCGATTCCATCATTTTCTCCCTGGTCGTGCCCGAGTTGCGCAAGCTAGGCAAAGGGGTATCGGTCGAGGTGATCGCTACGCCCGAGATGGCACCGCTGTTCACCGAGCAGTTGGGGGTCGACCGTGTGCATGCCATTCCCAAGCGCCCTTCAGGGGGGAAGATACGCCGTTTGGCAGCTTCGCTTGGTGAAGTGGACCTGCTCGTGCACTTCAGTGAATTGGCCAAGGCGCGCGACATACGCCTGCTCGGCTCCGTCAAGGCGCGTCATGTCGCCAGCCTGGATGACTCCGTTGGCCTGGTGGATATCAAGCTGGGCCAGGCCACGCGGGGGCTGCACATGGAGGAGCGCTACTGTGAGCTGCTGAAGCGCTGCGGTATCGCCACACCCGAGAAACACTATACCGTACCTCGAGATTCCGGCTCGGAGCAGCGGGTAGCCGCCTTTCTGCAGCAGCGCACGCGCCCTTACGTGGCGATCAACCCTTTTAGCAAGGGCGGGGCCAAGACCTTCAGCGTGGAGACTACGCTGGCACTGATCGAACGCGTCGAGCGTATGGCCGTCGATCATGACATCTGCTTGCTGACGGCGCCTGGTTGCGAAAAGGCGGTTCAGGCGATCACTGCCGGCTGGAATGCGCAGCGTTGCTTCCTTTATCCGGACACCCAGTCCATCTACGACAACGTGGCCTTGCTGGCGTCGGCCGCGGCCCAGCTCTCTTCAAGCACTGCCACTGTGCATATTGCCGATGGGCTGGGCATTCCCTCGTTCGTGCTGTTTCCCTATGGTCCGGGTGAAGTCTCGGCGTGGCACAGCGTCCACCCATACTCCGCGAACCTGATGGGGCTGCCGGGAGAGGTCGATGACGTCAACCGCCTGGATTGGAGCGAGCTCGAGAAAGAGCTACATCTTTTTCTCGATAAGGTGATCGAGCACAGGCGGGCAAGAAGAGCTTGAATACGCAACATAGGGCGCCCCGCGTGGCGCCCTTTATTTTTTCGCTGTAGTGCAGGCCGGCGTGCTAGATTATCGCCCTGCTTTGGAACCGCGCGGCCTTGGGCGGGTCGTAGCAGTGGTCTTCTTGAATGGGGAAGCTGGGTTGAAAAACATCGGTGTGCTGGCCTTCGCCAGAGTCGTGAAACTGTTGGCCAACGTGACCAAGCTGGTCGCCTATCCCTTCCATTACCTCTTCCCCGACAAGCGCTTCACCATTCCCGAGCGCGCCGCCCCGTGGTGGAGGTCGAGCAAGCCGGCCGAGGTGCCGCGCATCATCTGGCAGACCAACTTCACCGATCAGGCCACACTGCCGGTTTACCTGAACTATCTGTTCAACCGCCTGATGGCACCGAGCTTCGAGTACCGCTTCATGATTACCGCGGCCAGGGCCAGGTTCATCGAGGAGAACTACCCGGGCGAGATTTTCGAGGCGTTCTCGCGGCTGCAGGTAGGGGCGGCCCAGGCCGATTTCTGGCGGGTGCTGGTGCTGCAGAAGCACGGCGGGGTGTACCTGGATATCGACGCTCATGCGGTGTGGCCGCTGGCGCGGATCGTCAAGCCGGGGATGGATGAGCTGTTCGTGACCACCAAGCGTGGCGACATCAGCAATTACTTCATTGCCAGCAAGCCCGACAACCCGCACCTGCAAAAGGTGATCGACGCGATCTACGCCAACATCGAGAGCGGTGAGGAGAAGGGCATCTTCCACCTCACCGGCCCCACGGTTTACAACGAGGTGCTGCCCCGCGACGAGGTACGCACGGCTTCGTATCGCTACACCTGCAACCAGGGCAACTTCACCAACGAGTACTTTCAGTACATCGACAAGCCCCAGGGCAAGTGGACCAAGGAGCAGTATCAGATCGACGTGGTGCGCAAGCGGTAGGGGGATGGGGTAGGCCCATGATGCAGCCGGGACGAGTTGTCCCGGCCGCTTGCCTGTATGGCGATGTCAAACGTCAAAAGGTGTAGCTGATACCGATCAAGGCGACGGGATAGACCTCGAGCTTCTTGGCATCGTCTTCCAGACGCTTCTCTTCACGACGTAGGTCGCGCTGGAACTGTTCATCGTCGGCAATGGGGCCGGTAGCGCTGAGTGAGACGTCTATGTTGGTCGCCATGACGCCGAGTTCCGAGAAGAAACCGAAGCCACTCCGGTGTGAACTGCGCCAGCCCAGCCCGGCGTAGGGCTGTACGCTGTCGGCGATGGTGAGTTTGCCTTGCAGGGAGCCGACGTCTTCTGCGCGGTACGTGTTGCCGTTAAATTCAAACTCTCTGTCGTCCTTGGCGCGGCCGCTGACGTTGGCTTCCATGTCGGGCAGCATGGCGCCGACAGTGAGAAAGAAACTCCCGGCGAAGGGGTAGTAATCCAGCTTCAGAGCGCCGGCGGAAAGGCTGACGTCGCCACTGTAATCGACCCCATCGGTGTTGAAGTCGCCATCCCAGTCCAGCCCGCCGGTATATCGGGCGGAGAGCCCAAGGTGCTGATGAAAGCGCCAAGAGACATCGGCGCCAAATCCAGTGGTTCCGGCAACTGCTCCTACGGTCACGCGGTTGTCGTAAGACTGAGCCTGGGCTGCGCTCAGGGAGAGCAGGGCGCCGGTAAGGCTGGCGGCCAGCATCTTTTTCATTAATCGATTCCTTGTGTTCCCTTGTCGTATGGCCTGCGCCCTATTTGGCTAACAGGCCTGTACCGATTGCAGTACAAGGAAGATATCGGCCACCTTGGTGTTAACTTGAATACAGGTTCAGAGCGCGCTCGAGCATACCGGGCTGGCGGGGGAGGAGGCCTACCCTCAGGCCCCGCGGCCGATATACGCGATTCATGGTGTCTAGCGTCATGTTGGCGCGGTTGCGCTCCAGGTCGGAGAGGGTGCGCCGGAGCAGCATAGTGCTCAGCAACTTACTGCTCATTTTGATCTGCCTACCAGCGCTGCGCTTTGTTGCATTGGGACCGAATGTGCTGGCGCTGCTGCTGAAGCCTTACCCAGCCATGTTCGCTCAGTCCTGCATCGCTCAAGGCCTGCTGCAGTTCATCGGCTTCCAGCAGTTGTTGCAGCCTGGCGGCGAGCGTTTGGATCTCGCGGCGCACGAAGGGGTAGCTGAAGCGGCACTCCTTGGCGAAGGTTTGCCAGTCGCGGGGCAGCAGTTGCTGAGAGTTGAACCGGTCGCCGACCGAGAAAGCCAGATCGCGGTGGTAGCCCAGCACCAGGGTACCTACCAGGTCGTAGGCGGGGGCGACTTGCCATTGGCCTCGCTCGTCCTGTAGCAGCGATAGGTTCTTGGCATGACCATCGGTGTTGCCGACCAGGACGTTGAAAATTTGCCAACGCAGCAGGTGCTGGATCGAGGCGGCGCTGGGGCGACAGGCTTGCCGGGCCGTGGCGATGCACTGCCCGAAACGCGGGCCGTTGGGCACTTGGTATTTCTCGATTCGCGAGAGCCCCATGGCCTGACAGAAGTCTTCCTGATGAATGCGGCGCAGCGCCTGGGTGCCGATACCGCTTCTGTCGTAGCGTTCCACCAGCAGGTAGGCATGACCTTCCGCCTGGCCCAGGGTCGTGGTGGGGCAGGCCATGCCGGCGAGACGTGCGAGGGTGTTGAGAAAAAGTTCGTTCAAGACGATGAGTTCGCGGCCTTCCACGGCGAACTTGAGAATATGCGACGAGGGCGTGGCCCCGCTGGGCAGTTTGAGTTCGCCCTCTTCGAGTACCACCGGGATCTTGTCTTGCGCTCCTGCCAAGGAGAGACGCGGGGGTTGGTCGTCGCCCACGGAGCCCATCAGCGAGTAGCGCTCACGATAGGCAGCCCATTGCGCGAGTTTGTCCAGCGCCAGCGGTGTCGTTTCCCATTGGCTGGCCGGCTGCTGCTCGGGTGGAAGAAGGGTTAGCGCACCGGCGCAGTCGCCACCGATGGCTGCCAGCAGGGCGAAATCGTCGTCGGGGATGGCAAGCCGCTTGAGCAGCGCGATACGGGCTTGCTCCTCGGGTAGCAGGTTGCCGAACCAGCGATGGGCCGTTTGCTCTTCGGGTAGCCAGGTGCGCTTTTCCAGCGGCAGGCTGTTGGAAATGGCATGGCCGGTGGCTTGCCATTCGCTGTCGTACTCGAAGCCGATCAGGCGTTCGCCGCTACCTCGCCACAGTGTGCCGACCAGGCGATGCTCACGCCAAACGTGCAGGGTATCGTGTCGGCTCATGTTGCGGCCGTCTCGGGCGGTTCGGCAGTTAGTTCTATTCCCAGGGCATCGAGCACCAGCAGCACTCGCACCAGGCTGCAGGTTTCCCGGCCGTTCTCCAGTTCGCTGAGAAAGCGCACGCTCAACCCGCACAGGCCTGCCAGCGTTTCGAGCGTGAGGCCCTGCTGCTTTCGCGTCTGTCGGATCAGCCGGCCAAGGGTGGCGGCATCGCGAATCGGGGTGCCGGGGCGCATGGGAGGCTCCAATAATTTTCCCTTTAGGGAAAATTAAGAGTCTTCCGTGCTGGTGTCAATGAAATTATCCCAATTGGGAAAATTCTCACTGATTGGGGGTGAGGAGCTGAGTTTTTTCCCGCTAGGGAAAATTGCGCTAGGTGAGGGAGCGGCTGCGCCACCGGCCGGCCCGCGAGG
>MTEX01005192.1_pt1 | contig 10891 bp, 11 predicted proteins | sample 1042691 | NCBI WGS metagenome assembly MTEX01 (sample SAMN06185810, study PRJNA358809) | soil metagenome | isolation source: soil biostimulated with molasses as carbon source | place: India | collected 2015-05-23
GGCGCGAAGCCCCCCGGCAGACCGGACAGGGCCGCCGCGCCCGCCGGCTTGGGGCGCAAAACGTGTTTTATTGCGTGGGCGACGTCCGCGGACGGCACGTGCTTATCGTGGACGACGTCATGACCACGGGCAGCACGGCCAATGATGCGGCTTCGGCGCTACTGGCCGCCGGAGCGGCGAGCGTCACGATGCTGGTGGCCGCGCGCACCCCCTGAGTCCGTCCCCGGGTAAATCGGCGACAATTCCAGGTGTGCGGCGTCTCCAGCCGCAAGCCGTCTTGAGTTCCTAGCGCCATGTTCCACGTCATCCTCGTCTGTCCCGAAATTCCCCCCAATACCGGCAACGCCATCCGCTTGTGCGCCAATACGGGCGCGCAGCTGCACCTGGTGCGCCCCTTGGGGTTTGAGCTCGACGATGCCCGCATGCGCCGCGCGGGGCTGGACTACCACGAATGGCAGCCTGTCCGCGTGCATGACTCGCTGCAGGAGGCCTTGGCCGACACGGGCGCCGCGCCATCCAGCATCTACGCACTGACCACGCATGCGCAGCGCAGCGTGGCGGATATCGGCTTCAAGCCGGGCGATGTGTTCGTGTTTGGGCGGGAAACGGCGGGCTTGTCGGAAGAACATCAGGCGATGTTTCCGCCCCAGCAGCGCCTGCGGCTGCCGATGCGTGCCGGCCAGCGCAGTCTGAACCTGTCCAATGCCGTCGCGGTGACGGTGTTCGAGGCCTGGCGCCAGCAGGGGTATGAAGGGGGAGTGTGATGGGGGCGCGTTGCATCCAACGCGCATGACCCATCAACGTGGCGCCGGAATCAATCCAGCGACAGATTCAGCTTTTCGATCACCTGGTCCCAGCGCGCCTTTTCGTTCTTGATACGCGCGGTGAGGGCTTCGGGCGTGGACGGCGCGGGCGTGAAGTACTGCAGTGCCAGCTGTTTGCGCACCGCTTCGCTGTCGATGATGCGCGCCAGTTCGCTGTTGAGCCGTTCGACGATAGGCGTGGGCGTGCCGGCCGGAACCAGTACGGCGTTCCAGGAAATGGCTTCGAAATCGGGATAGCCCTGGGATGCCATCGTAGGCACGCCCGGCAGTGCTTCGCTGGGCTGCAGGCTGGTCACTGCCAGCAGCTTCACCTTGCCGTCACGCGCCTGGGGCACGGCGATGGCAGGCACCATGAAACCGGCCTGAACGTCGCCACCGATGATGGCCGAGATGACCTGCGGAAAACCGGAATACGGAATATGGGCCAGGTCCACGCCGGCGCTTTCCTTGAACATTTCCATCGCCAGGTGAGCCGAGCTGCCCGGGCCGACGGAACCGTAGTTCAGCGAATTACCGCGGCCCTTCACCAGCGTGACGAAGTCCTTGACGTTATCGACCTTCAAGCTGCTGGGCACCACCAGCACATTGGGGCTGGTGCCCACCAGCGAGACCGGTTGCAGGTCGCGCAGCGGGTCGTAGCCCAGCGTCTTCTTGTACAGCGTGGGCGCCGTGACCAGAGGGCCGTTGATCGTGTAGAGCAGGGTGTAACCGTCCGGTTTGGCCTGGGACACGATGCGGGTGCCGATGTTGCCGCCGGCGCCCGGCTTGTTGTCGATCACGATGGGCTGGCCCAGCGCCTGGGACAGCGGTTCCGAAATCGTGCGCGCCAGGATGTCGGGCGACGAGCCGGGCGGGAAGGGGACGACCATGTGGATCGGGCGGTCGGGCCAGTCGGCGTGGGCGGCAGCCGGCAGGATGGCGGCCAGGCTGAGGCACAGGCCGCGTAGCAGCGGGCCGACCCGGAACTTGCGGGTTTGCGTCATGAAGGATGTCTCCTCGGGGTTGTGCGGGGTGTTTGTTTTTTTGGGCGGGTCAGTGGGGCCCGGGGGCCGTCGCTGCGCCCGGTTGGCCGTCAGTCGCGCCGCTTTCGTAGCGGGCATCGCGCGCCAGCAAGGCGGACACGGCCGTCATGGGAGCCACGCCGTCGAACAGCACGGCGCAGACGGCTTCGGTGATTGGCAATTCGACGCCGATGGCGCGGGCGCGCTCCAGCGCGGCGCGGGCGCAGCGCACGCCTTCGGCCGTGATGCCGCTGGCCAGGATGTCGGCCAGTTTGCGACCGGCGCCGATTTCCAGGCCGACGCGGCGGTTGCGCGACAGCTCGCCAGTCGCGGTAAGCACCAGGTCGCCCAGGCCGGTCAGCCCGGCGAAGGTCTCGGCTTGCGCGCCCAGCGCCACCCCGAAGCGGGTCATCTCGGCCAAGCCGCGCGTGATCAGCGCCGCGCGGGCGTTCGTGCCCAGGGCCAGGCCGTCACAGATGCCGCAGGCGACGGCGATGACATTCTTCAGCGCGCCGCCGACTTCCACGCCGACCAGGTCGGTGCTGGCGTACACGCGCAGGGCCGCGCCATGGAAGGCGGCGGTCGTGGCTTCGCGCAAGGCGGGGCTATCGCTGGCCACGGTCAGCGCCACGGGCAGGCCCTGGGCGACTTCACGCGCGAACGAGGGGCCCGACAGTGCGCCACCCACGGCGCCGGGCAGTGCCTCGCGCATGATTTCGTGGGGCAGCCTGGCCGTGTCGGCTTCGAAGCCCTTGCACGTCCAGACGATGGGGGTGTCTTGCAATCCCAGCGCGGGCAGCCGGCGGGAAAGCTCGTCACAGATGGCGGTCAGCCCCGCCACCGGTACGCCGAGCACGATCAGGCGGCGCGCCCCGGGCTCCTGGAGGCTGCGCAACGTGGCGTCGAGGTCTGAGGAAACATTCAGTGCCTGGGGCAGGGAAATGCCAGGCAGGTAGCGCGCGTTCTCGTGCGTGGCGGCCATGCCGGCCGCCTGCGCGGCGTCGCGCGCCCAGAGTACGGTGGCGTGGCGGCGGCTAGCTGCCGCCGCCAGCGCGGTGCCCCAACTTCCCGCACCCAGGACGGCGACGCGCAGGCGTGGCGGATCGGGATTTTTCATCGCCGAGCCGCCTCAAGATGAAAAGCGCCCCCACGGGGGGCAGCAAGCCGAAGGCGCAGCGTGGGGGCTCTTTTCATGGGACGCCGCGGCCTGCTTACTGGCGGGTCGCGCCGGGAGGCAGGATGATGCCCGAGTCGCTACCGTTGCCGTTGGCGGCGCCTTGTTGTTGTTGCAGCTCGGCCAGGCGCTGTTCGTACAGGGCCTGGAAATTCACTTCGGTCAGGTGCAGCGGCGGCATCGAGGTGCGGGTGATCGCATCGGCGATATTGGCGCGCAGGTAGGGGTACAGCATGGTCGGGCAGACGATGCCCAGCAGCGGATCGAGCTGTTCCGCGGGGATGTTGGCGGCCTCGAAGATGCCCGCTTGCGTGCCTTCGACCAGGTACACGACCTTTTCATTGACGCGGGTGGTGACCGTGACGGTGACCGTGGTTTCGAACACGGTTTCGGCCAGGCGCTGACCGCCCACGGTGATGCTCACCTCGACCTGGGGCGCTTCTTGCTCCAGGAAGACGTGGGGGGCATTCGGCATTTCCAGCGAAAGGTCTTTCAGGTAGACGCGCTGCAGATTGAACGAGGGCGCGTCGTTGCCGCCTTCTTGCTGGGAGTTTTGGTCTTGATCAGCCATGAGTGTTTCCGTTGGTGGGAGGGGCAAAAAGGGGAGGTACAGCCTGTGTGTCAGCCGTTGAGCATGGGGGCCAGGCCGCCCGAGCGGTCCAGGGCCATCAAGTCGTCGCAACCGCCGACATGGGTATCGCCGATGAAGATCTGCGGGACGGTGCGCCGGCCGGTGCGTTCGATCATGACCTCGCGCTGGGACGGATCCCGATCGATCTGGATGATTTCCAGGTCCGTCACGCCGCGCTGCTCCAGCAAGGCCTTGGCGCGGGCGCAATAGGGACAATAGTCCTTGCTGTACATGACGACTTTGTTCATAGGCGCTCCTGTGGGTACAAGAATAGGTAGATGGGGGCGCGGCCCCTGGCTTCAACCCTTCTGGGTCACCGGCAGGCTGGCGGCGGACCAGGCGCGCATGCCGCCTTCCAGCGGCACCACGTCGGCGAATCCCTGGGCGCGCAGCTTGGCGGCGGCGCGGGCCGAGTCGCGGCCATTGTCGCAAACCACGACCAGCGGCTTGTTCTTGGGCAGCGAAGCGGCCTTTTGCTCCAGGTCGGCTGCCGGCACGTTGCGTGCCTGGGCGATGTGGCCGGCCTGGAACTGCTCGGCGGGGCGCACGTCGACCCAGACCGCCTGGCGCTGGTTGACCATCTGGATGGCCTCGGTCGTGCTCACTGCCGACCCGGTGCGGCCTTTGCGCAGGGCCGGGATGGCCAGCATGATGCCGGAGATCACGGCAACGGCGACAATGAAGATGTTGTTTTTATCGAGCAAGAATTGCAAAAGGTCCACGGGGCATCCTGAAGTGCGGCGACTAGCCTGGTATAGGCGAACCCTGATGCGCCGCGCCGCGGAAATGGGCGGGTGCGCCGGGGCAAAATCAAGGGCAAAATCGCTCAATTATAAAATGAGCGCATTCCTTCACTTTAACCCGCGTTACAAGCGTCCCAAATCATGCACAAACTCGTTCTGATGCGCCACGGCGAAAGCCAGTGGAATCTGGAAAACCGCTTCACCGGTTGGACCGACGTCGACCTGACCGAGACCGGCCGCGAACAGGCCCGCAAGGCCGGCGAGCTGCTCAAGAAAGAAGGCTACACCTTCGACCTGGCTTACTCCTCGCTGCTCAAGCGCGCCATCCGCACCCTGTGGATCGCCCTGGACGCCATGGATGCCATGTACACCCCGGTCGGCGTGACCTGGCGCCTGAACGAACGCCACTACGGCGCGCTGCAAGGCTTGAACAAGGCTGAAACGGCGGCCAAGTACGGCGACGAGCAAGTGCTGATCTGGCGCCGCGCCTATGCCATCGCCCCGGAGCCGCTGGCGCTGGACGATGAACGCCACCCGCGTTTTGACAAGCGCTACGCCAAGGTGCCCGCAGACCAACTGCCCGCCACCGAATGCCTGAAGGACACCGTGGCCCGCGTGCTGCCGTTCTGGAACGAATCGATTGCCCCGGCCATCCGCGCCGGCCGCAACGTCCTGATCGCCGCCCATGGCAACAGCCTGCGCGCCCTGATCAAGCACCTGGACAACGTCTCGGACGACGACATCGTCAATCTGAACATCCCCACGGGCCAGCCGCTGGTCTATGAATTGGATGATGACCTGCGCCCGATCCGCCACTATTATCTGGGCGATGCCGCCGAGATCGAGGCGGCCATGGCCGCCGTGGCGGCCCAGGGTAAGGCTAAGAAGGACTGATATTCCTATGCGTCGCGCGGCAGGGTTGTTGTTGGCGGTCATGCTGACCGGTGGGGCGCTGTCGGCTCGCGCCGCGCCCAACGACCTCGCCGGCCGCCAGTCGGACGCGGAAAAGCAGCAGGCCGCCTTGCGCGATCGCATCGAGAACCTGCAAAAGGATATCGACGACCGCGAGGCTGCCCGCAAGGAAGCGGCCGACGCGCTCAAGCAGTCCGAATCGGCCATTTCCAAGATCAATCTGCGCCTGCGGGAACTGGCCGAGGCCAACCGCCAGGCGCAGGCCGACCTGACCAGCCTGGAAAAGCAGATCGGCGCGCAACAGGTCGTGCTGGCCAAGCGCCGCACGGAACTGGCCGAGCAACTGCGCACTCAATACACCAGCGGCTTGTCGCCCTGGACGGCCCTGCTGTCCGGTGACGATCCCCAGGTGTTGGGGCGCAACCTGGGCTATCTGGATTACGTGTCTCAGGCCCGCGCCAGCGCCGTGCAGGCCTTGCGCGCCGATATCGAGCGCCTGGCTGCCCTGCAGGAGCGCGCCGACGCCCGCCGGGCCGAGATCGAAAAGGTCGTGGCGGAAACCTCCGAGCAAAAGACCGCGCTCGTCGGTCAGCAGAAGGAGCGGGCCACGCTGCTGGCGCAGTTGGAAGGGCAGATTGCCGCCCAGCGCGCAGAAGCCAACAAGCTGGGACGCGACGACCAGCGTCTGTCGCGGCTCATCACCGATCTGGACGCGGCCATCGCCAAGCAGATCGAGGAGGCCCGCCGCCTCGAGGAAGCCCGCAAGCGGGCCGAGGAAGTCCGCCGGGCGGAAGAGGCGCGCCGCGCCGCCGAAGAAGCCAAAAAGCGCGCCGACGCCGAGCGCCGCGCCGCCGAGGATGCCCGCAAGAAAGCCGAGGCCGACCGCAAGCTTGCCGCCGACAACGCCAAGCGCGAGCGGGATGCCCGCGAGGCCCGCGATGCCGCTCAGGCGCGTGAGCAGGTCGAGGCCGCCAGCCGCCAGAACCGCGGCCCGGTCGCGGTGGCCGACCCGGATGCCGCCGGACTGCGTCCGGCCGAGCAGAAGCAGTCCCGGTTGACCACGCCCGAACCGCCGCCTGCGGCCAAACCCGCGGAACCGCCCAAAAAGGCGGAACCTGTCCAGGAGAATCCCGCTCCAACCCGTATCGAGCCTGCCCAGCAGACCCAGAGCGCGCGCGCCGCGCCGGCGGTGGGCGGCGGCAACGGCTTGCGCCACGGACTTTCCATGCCGGTGCGCGGACAGATACAGGGGCGTTTCGGGGTCGATCGTCCGGATGGCGGCGTATGGCGCGGCGTGGTGCTGCGCGCGCCCGAGGGCACGCCGGTCAAGGTGGTGGCCCCGGGCACGGTGGTCTACGCCGATTGGCTGCGTGGTTTTGGCAACCTCATCATTGTGGATCATGGGCAGCAGTACCTGACCGTCTATGCTTACAACCAAAGTCTGCTCAAACGGGTGGGAGATTCGGTGACGGGTGGCGATACTATTGCTACGGTAGGAGCAACCGGCGGCCAAGTGGAATCCGGCCTATACTTTGAAATTCGCCATCGTGGCGCTCCTGTGGATCCGGCACAATGGCTGGCGCAGTAGATTGATGTCGTTGGTAATTACCAAACCCCATCGGCGAAAACAAAATTCGGGAAGTGTGCATGGGCACTCGTAAGTTTCGCGGTTTCGGTCTGATTGCCATCGGTGCGGTGGCTGGTGTTTTGCTCAGCGTAGGGGTGACGGCCGTCGCCCAGCGCGGCAGCCCCTTGCCCCTGGACGAGCTCAGGCAGCTGAGCAACGTGTTCGCCGCCATCAAGAACAACTACGTCGAGGCAGTCGACGACAAGACCCTGATCGACAACGCCATTTCCGGCATGGTGTCGAACCTGGATCCGCACTCCGCCTACCTGGATGCCGACGCGTTCCGCGAAATGCAGACGGCCACTCAAGGCGAGTTCGGCGGCCTGGGTATCGAGGTCGGCGCGGAAGACGGCTTCGTGAAGGTGATCTCGCCCATCGAAGACACGCCTGCCGCCCGCGCGGGCGTCATGGCCGGCGACCTCATCATCAAGATCGACGACACGCCCACCAAGGGCATGACGCTCAACGACGCGGTCAAGCTCATGCGTGGCGCGCCCAAGTCGCCGATCACGTTGACCATCATGCGCGCCGACCGTCCCCAGCCCATCGTGCTGAAGATCGTGCGCGACATCATCAAGGTGCGCAGCGTGCGCAGCAAGATGCTGGATAACGGCATCGGCTACGTCCGCGTCGCCCAGTTCCAGGAAAAGACGGGCTCCGACCTGGCCAAGCAATTGAAGGACCTGGGCGCCAAGGAAGCTCCCAAGGGCCTGGTGCTGGACCTGCGCAACGACCCGGGCGGCCTGCTGACCAGCGCCATCGGCGTGTCCGGCGCGTTCCTGCCGCCCGACTCGGTGGTGGTGACCACCGACGGCCGTACCCCGGACGCCCGCCACAAGTACCTGGCCACGCCGTCGGAGTACGCACGCGGCGAAAGCAACTACCTTGCCGGCCTGCCGGCCTGGACCAAGACGGTGCCGATGGTGGTGCTGGTGAACGTGGGCTCTGCCTCGGCCTCCGAGATCGTGGCCGGCGCCTTGCAGGACCACAAACGCGCCAAGGTCCTGGGCAACCGCACTTTCGGCAAGGGCTCGGTGCAGGTGATCCTGCCCTTGTCCGAAACCACCGCGGTCAAGCTCACGACCTCGCGCTACTTCACACCCAGCGGCCGCTCCATCCAGGCCACCGGCATCGAGCCTGACTACGTCGTGGCCGACACGGCCGAAGGCGATCTGTTCCGCCTGCCGCGCGAAGCCGACCTGCAGCGCCACCTGTCCAACCAGCAGACGGCCAACGAAGTGAAGTCCAGCGCTGGCGAAGACAACGTCGACGTGCCGGCCAAGGTGTTTGAATTCGGCGGCAAGGATGACTTCCAGCTGCAACAGGCCTTGAACGTGCTGGCTGGCAAGCCGGTGCAGAAGGGTTCGGCCCGCGCCCAGGCCAAGGCGGATGCCAAGGCCGGCGGCGGTGTGCCCCAGCGCATGAAGATCACGCCGACCGGAGTCGAGCCCAACAAGGACAAATGAACGACGAGCAACTGCTGCGCTACGCCCGCCACATCCTGCTCGACGAGCTGGGAATCGAAGGGCAGGAAAAACTGCTGGCGGCGCGTGTGCTCATCGTGGGGGCGGGTGGACTGGGTTCTCCCGCCGCGCTCTACCTGGCCACCGCCGGCGTGGGCGACATCACCCTGGCCGACGACGACGTCGTCGAGCTGAGCAACCTCCAACGCCAGATCCTGCACACTAGCGCCAGCGTCGGCCGTCACAAGGCGGAATCCGGACGCGATATGTTGGCGGCCTTCAATCCACAAACGCGGGTCCATGCCCGGGTTGAACGGCTTGAAGGCCAGGCGCTGTCCGACGCCGTCGCGCAGGCGGACCTGGTGCTGGACTGCACCGATAACTTCGCCACCCGTCACGCCATCAACCGCGCCTGCGTGCAGCACCGCAAGCCGCTGGTTTCCGGCGCCGCGATCCGCTTCGACGGCCAGGTCAGCGTCTATGACCTGCGTGACGATAACGCGCCCTGTTACCACTGCCTGTTTCCGGAAGGCGACGACGTCGAGCAAGCCAATTGCGCGACGATGGGCGTCTTCGCTCCGGTCGTCGGCATCATCGGCAGCATGCAGGCCGCCGAGGCCCTCAAGCTGCTGTCCGGCGTGGGCGAAAGCCTGTCGGGCCGCCTGCTTTGGCTGGACGTGCGCACCATGCAATGGCGCAGCGTCAACGTCCAGCGCGATCCCGAATGCGCGGTCTGCGGCCATCGCGGACACTGATCCAGCGCCCGGGATTGGCCCCGCGGACAATATTAAAGGCTTGAAATACCTGCTATAACGCCAGCCAGCCTACCCGAAAGCGGGTAGATGGCCAGGGACGTGACCGCGTGGATACAGCACTGAAGTTCAGTTTGCCCAAATGGCGCCTGACGCGTTGGCTGACGCATTCCGGGCACGATACCCCTGCGGACATCCGCTCGGCGCTGATCGCCAGCTTGTTCGGCACGCTGCCTATTTTTGCCGGCGGCGTCATCAATACCCTCATGATCGCCGGCGTGGTCGCCTGGCGCCGTCCCGAACCGCTCTACCTGTCATGGCTGGCGATGGAGGTGCTGTTGGCGGTGGTGCGCGTTCTGATCCTGCGGTCCGCCCTGCGCGCCGCGCCCAGGGGCGGGAACACCCATACCGATATCTATATCCTGCTGGCATTGCTGTGGGCGTTCAGCGTGGGCTATGGGGTCTTCGTCACATTCATCAATGGCGACTGGCTGGCTGCCACACTGGCCGGCGTGTCCTGCGGCGCCATGGCGGGCGGCATCTGCTTTCGCAACTATGGCGCGCCGCGGCTGGTCGGCGCCATGATCTTCCTGAGCCTGGGGCCGATGTGCCTGGGCGCGGCTTTCACGGGCGAATACGTCACCGCCATCGTCTTCATCCAGATTCCGTTCTATCTGGTCAGCATGAGCATTGCTTCGCACCGGCTCAATCGCATCCTGGTGTCCACCATGCTGGCCGAACGCGACAGCGAACGCCGCGCCAGCCAGGACGCGCTGACCGGCCTGGCCAACCGTGCCGGCCTGCAGGCCGCGCTGGAGCGCGTCTGCACCAGCGCGCGCGGCCAGGACAGCTCCGCGGCCCTGCTCTATATGGACATGGATGACTTCAAGCTCATCAACGACACCTATGGCCATGCCGCCGGCGACCAGGTGCTGACAACCATCGCCCAACGCATGCGGTCCATGCTCCGGGTGGACGACATGGCGGCGCGGATCGGCGGCGACGAATTCATCGTGCTGGTGACCGGCATCGACGCCACGGCCGCCCTGCGTTTGGGCGAACATCTGCTGCACGATGTCTCGCAGCCGATCACGCTGATGGACGGCACGCGGGTCAACGTGGGGCTGTCCATCGGTATTTCCATCGTTTCGGGTGCCAATCGCAGTCCCGAGGCGGCGCTGCATTCCGCCGATGCCGCGCTCTATCGCGCCAAGGCGCAGGGCGGGCGCTGCTGCGCCGTGGCCGGGGTCGAAGAGGTCGAGAAGATCGTGCCCGGCGGCGAACCCGCCGTGGCCTGAGCAACCCCCAGCGGGACCGCGCAGCCTTCTTGTTCCACTCGAAAGCAATGTAATTCGCAGCCAAAAAGTTATCAGATAACCTGAAAAGTATGTCTATAATGCGCCAATGTTGACCAAGAGCCTCACGCTGACCGAACAGGTCGCCCGCCAGATAGCCGCCGATATCGCTGGCGGCGCCTATCCCGTCGGCGCCAAGCTGCCTGCGGGGCGCGTCCTGGCCGAGCAATACGGCGTCAGTGCCGCGGTCATCCGCGAGGCTACCGAGCGCTTGCGCGCCCAGGGTTTGATCCAGAGCCGGCAGGGATCTGGCAGCACCGTGCTTTCGCGCACGGGCGCGCAGGGCTTCCAGCTGTCCGCAGGCATCGCCGTGGACCGCAAGCAACTGGCCGGCGTGTACGAATTGCGCATGGAACTGGAAGGCGGCGCGGCCGCGCTGGCGGCGCAACGGCGCGACGACGCGGACCTG
>MTEX01003154.1_pt1 | contig 10870 bp, 10 predicted proteins | sample 1042691 | NCBI WGS metagenome assembly MTEX01 (sample SAMN06185810, study PRJNA358809) | soil metagenome | isolation source: soil biostimulated with molasses as carbon source | place: India | collected 2015-05-23
CATCGCGACGCAAGGCCACTCCTACAGATAGCTGATCGGCGCCCCTGATGATGGGACAGGTGCCCAACATCCGGGGCGCAGCTCAACCGCGCAGGGGTCAGCTACGTGATTCCACCCCCAGCTCATCCCACACCGACTCGGCCAGGTGGAAGGTGGCATTGGCCGCCGGAATGCCGCAATAGATCGCGCTCTGCATCAGCACTTCCTTGATTTCGTCGCGGGTCACGCCGTTGTTGGCTGCCGCACGCAGGTGCAGCTTCAGCTCGTCGTTGCGGTTCATGCCGATCAGCATGGCGATGGTGATCAGGCTGCGCGTATGGCGCGGCAGGCCCGGGCGAGTCCAGATGTCACCCCAGGCGTGGCGGGTGATCATTTCCTGGAACTCGCCATTGAAATCGTTGAGCTTGTCCAGGCTGCGGTCCACATGGGCATCGCCAAGCACTGCCCGGCGTACCTGCATGCCGGCGTCGTAACGTTGTTTCTCGTCCATGCCGATATCCTCAATGAGCCAGCAGGAAGTCAAGCACACGGCGGCTGAACGGCTCGCCGACCTCGACGTTGGACAGGTGCGCAGCCGGGAAGTCGACGTATTCGGCAGCTTCGATGGCAGCCTGCATGAAGCGGCCGTGTTCAGGGGTGGTCACCACGTCTTCGCTACCGGCCACGATCAGCGTTGGCACCTGGATACGGCCCAGTTGCTCGCGGTAGTCGGCATCGCGCACCGCCGCGCAGTTGCTGGCATATCCTTGCGGGCTGGTCTGCGCGAGCATCTGGCAGATGCGCTGGGCCTGGGCTGGCTGGGCCTGGGCGAACCCCGGGGTGAACCAGCGGGCGATGGAGGCGTCGCGCAGGTCGACCATGGCCTGCTGGCCACCCTTGAGCACGGTGTCGATCCGGCTGTTCCACACCTCGTCGTTGGCAATCTTCGCGGCGGTGTTGCACAGCGTCAGGCTGTGCAGGCGCTGGCCGGCATTGATGCCCAGCCACTGGCCGATCAGGCCGCCCATCGACAGGCCGACGAAGTGCGCCTTGGCGATGTCCAGGCCGTCGAGCAGGGCCAATACGTCTCGGCCCAGCTGTGCAATGGTGTATGGGCCCTGCGTGACCAGCGATGCGCCGTGGCCACGGGTGTCATAGCGCAGCACCCGCAGGTGCTGGCTCCACAGCGGGATCTGCGTGTCCCACATGCCCAGGTCGGTGCCCAACGAGTTGGACAGGACCAGCACCGGGGCGTTTTCCGGGCCATCGAGCTGGTAGTTCAAAACGCCATCGGCCAGTTGCAAGTGCGCCACAGCGGTCTCCTTCAGGCAGTAAAACGTTGATGTTCAGATACGGCGCGGGCCACCCAGACGCGGGCCTGGCCCAGGTAATGGGCAGGATCGAGCAGGCGATCGAGTTCTTCGCCAGACAGTTCGGCACTGACCTGCGGTTCGTCGCCCAGCACCGCACGCAAGTGACGCCGCTCGGCCACGGCGCGCTGGCAGCATTGCTCCAGCAGGTGGTGGGCGCGGTCGCGGCCCACCCGCTGGGCGAGGACGATGCTCACTGCCTCGGCCAGTACCAGCCCCTGGGTCAGGTCGAGGTTGGCGCGCATGCGCGCGGCATCCACTTGCATGCCCTCGGCAATCACCTGGGCCTGGCGCAACGCACCGGAGACCAGGCAGCAGATATCCGGCAGGGTTTCCCATTCGGCATGCCACAGGCCAAGGCTGCGCTCGTGCTCCTGGGGCATGGCGGCGAACAGCGTCGAGACCAGGCCCGGCACGCGCGTCGCGGCACCGATCAGCACAGCGGCACCCACCGGGTTGCGCTTGTGCGGCATGGTCGAGGAACCGCCCTTGCCTGGCGCGGAAGGCTCGAACAGCTCCCCCGCCTCGGTCTGCATCAGCAGGCTGACATCGCGGCCAAACTTGCCCAGGCTGCCGGCAACCAGGCCCAGCACCGAGGCGAACTCCACCAGGCGGTCGCGCTGGGTATGCCAGGGTTGCTCGGGCAAGGTCAGCTTGAGCTGAGCGGCCAAGGCTTCGGCCACCGGCATTGCCTTGCTGCCGAGGGCTGCCAGGCTACCCGAGGCGCCACCGAACTGCAGCACCAGCAGGCGTGGGCGCAGTTCCTGCAGGCGTTGTCGGTGGCGGGTCAAGGCGCCCAGCACACCCGCCAGTTTCATACCCAGGGTCACCGGGGTGGCGTGCTGCAGCCAGGTACGCCCCACCAGCGGCGTATCGGCGTGCTGCAAGGCCTGGTGCGACAGGGTATCGGCGAGCCTGGCCAGGTCGGCCTCGATCAGGTCGAGGGCTGCGCGCAGCTGCAGGACCAGGCCGGTATCCATCGCATCCTGGCTGGTGGCGCCGAGGTGTACGTAGCGCTCGGCCTCGGGCACGCCACTGGCAATCACCTTGCCCAACGCCTTCACCAGCGGGATTGCCGAGTTGCCAGCGGTGGCAATCGCGTCGGCCAGCGCACGCATTTCATAGCGTTCGGCGTGGCAGGCCGCCTCGATGGCGGCGACGGCGCTGTGCGGGACCAGCCCGGCTGCGGCTTCGGCACGGGCCAGCGCCGCTTCGAAATCGAGCATGCCTTGCAGCCGGCCGCGATCGGAGAATATCTCGCGCATGGCCGGCGCGGTGAAGTAGGCGTCGAACAGTTGGTTGGTCATGCCACGTCCTTAATCATCGTGGTGCAGGTACGCTGCCTGCCTCGGCAGGCGCAGGCTGAACAGGAAGGCTATCGCCATCATCGCCGTCACGTACCAGTAGAAAGTGTTTTCCATGCCCAGGGTCTTCAGGCCCAGGGCCACGTATTCGGCCGAACCGCCGAACGCCGCGTTGGCCACCGCATAGGCCAGGCCCACACCCAACGCGCGCACCTGCGGCGGGAACATCTCGGCCTTCACCAGGCCGCTGATCGAGGTGTAGAAACTGACGATACACAGCGCCAGGGTAATCAGCACGAAGGCCATGAACGGGCTGGTCACGGTTTTCAACGCCATCAGCAGCGGCACCGTGAACAATGTGCCCAGGGCGCCGAACAGCAGCATCGAATTGCGCCGGCCGATGCGGTCGGAGAGCATGCCGAAGAACGGCTGCAGCACCATGAACAGGAACAACGCACCGGTCATCACGTAGCTGGCGTTCTTCGCTGTCATGCCGGCGGTGTTCACCAGGTATTTCTGCATGTAGGTGGTGAAGGTGTAGAAGATCAGCGAGCCGCCGGCGGTATAGCCGAGCACGGTGATGAAGGCCGCCGCGTGGTTGCTGAACAGGCCCTTGATGGTGCCGGCTTCCTTGCTTTGACGGACTTCGGCGCTGCTGGTCTCGTGCAGCGAGCGGCGCAGCATCAGCGAGATCAGCGCGGCGATGGCACCCACCACGAACGGAATGCGCCAGCCCCAGGCGCGCAGCTCGTCCTCGGTGAGCAACTGCTGCAGGATCACCACCACCAGCACCGCCAGCAACTGGCCGCCGATCAGGGTGACGTACTGGAACGATGCGAAGAAACCACGCTGGCCGCGCAGGGCCACTTCGCTCATGTAGGTGGCGGTGGTGCCGTACTCGCCGCCTACCGACAGGCCCTGGATCAGGCGGGCCAGCAACAGCAATGCCGGGGCCCAGGTGCCGATGCTGGCATAGGTGGGCAGGCAGGCGATCATCAGCGAGCCGAAGCACATCATCAGCACCGAGATCATCAGGGAATTCTTGCGACCATGGCGGTCAGCGAGGCGGCCGAAGATCCAGCCACCAATGGGGCGCATCAGAAAGCCTGCGGCAAACACGCCCGCCGTGTTCAGCAACTGCACGGTAGGGTCGTCGGAGGGAAAGAAAGCCGGGGCAAAGTAGATGGCGCAGAAAGCGTAGACGTAGAAGTCGAACCATTCCACCAGGTTGCCTGAAGAGGCACCAACGATAGCGAAGATGCGTTTGCCGCGTTCTTCGCCGGTGTAATAGGTTGAGGTCATGGTGAGTTTACTCCTGGAAGGTCGCAGGTAATTCTAGACACACCTGGTAACACGCTCGTTCCGCCTTGGCCTTGTGTCTAAGGTTCGGCCTCTTCGCCGGCATGCCCGCCCCCACAGCAGGAGGCGTGGTTCCCCTGTGAGAGCAGGCATGCCCGCGAAGAAGCCGGTACAGGTCAAACCCGCTCGATGGCCAACGCCAACCCTTGCCCAACGCCCACACACATGGTCGCCAGGCCTTTGCGCCCACCGCTCTTCTCCAGCTGGTGCAACGCCGTCAGCACCAGGCGCGCACCGCTCATGCCCAGCGGGTGGCCCAGGGCGATCGCGCCACCGTTGGGGTTCACTTGTGGCGCATCGTCGGCCACGCCCAGTTCACGCAGCACTGCCAGACCCTGGCTGGCAAAGGCTTCGTTAAGCTCGATCACATCGAAATCCTGCACTGCCAGCCCCAGGCGCTCGGTCAGCTTGCGCACCGCCGGCACCGGGCCGATGCCCATCACCCGCGGCGCGACCCCGGCGCTGGCCATGCCCAGGACCCGGGCACGTGGGGTCAGGCCGTGCTTGTGCACCGCCTCGGCCGATGCCAGGATCAGCGCCGCAGCGCCATCATTCACACCCGAAGCGTTGCCAGCGGTGACGGTCTTGTCCGGGCCATTGACCGGCTTGAGCTTGGCCAGGGCTTCCAGGGTCGTCTCCGGGCGCAGGTGTTCGTCGTGCTCGACAACGGTTTCGCCCTTCTTGTGGGCGATACGCACCGGCACGATCTCTTCGGCAAAGAACCCGGCGGCCTGGGCAGCGGCAGCCTTGTGCTGGCTGCGCAGGGCGAAGGCGTCCTGGTCGGCGCGCGAAACCTGGTAATCGTCAGCCACGTTGTCGGCGGTTTCCGGCATCGAATCCACACCGTACTGGCTCTTCATCAGCGGGTTGACGAAACGCCAGCCAATGGTGGTGTCTTCGAGCTTCATGTTGCGCGAGTAGCCGCTCTCGGCCTTGCCCATGACGAACGGGGCACGCGACATCGACTCGACGCCGCCGGCAACCGCCAGCTCCATTTCACCGCTGGCGATGGCGCGGAAGGCGGTGCCGATGGCATCCATGCCCGAAGCGCACAGGCGGTTCAGGGTGACGCCGGGGATGCTGTGCGGCAGGCCGGCCAGCAACAGGGCCATGCGCGCCACGTTGCGGTTGTCTTCACCGGCCTGGTTGGCGCAGCCGAAGAACACCTCGTCGAGCTGTTCCCATTGCACGCTTGGGTTGCGCTCGATCAGCGCCTTCAGCGGCACGGCGGCCAGGTCATCGGCACGCACGCCAGCCAGCGCGCCACCGAAGCGGCCGATCGGGGTACGAATGGCATCACAGATGAATACGTCGCGCATCAGGCTTCTCCTGCCGCCTGGCCATGCGCCGCGGCGGTACGGGCTTCGAGGTCGCGCAGGGCGGACAACTCGACTTCGGTGGGTTCGGCGGTGCTCTGCACATCGTCGGCAAAGCGGATCGCCCAGCCAGTGGCAGCGATGATCTGCTCACGGCTCACACCTGGGTGGATGGCGGTGACGACGAACTCGTTGGTGCCGGCTTCCGGCTCCATGATGCACAGGTCGGTGATGATGCCGACCGGGCCGTCGCCTGGCAGGCCCAGACGCTTGCGCGAGTCGCCGCCTTCACCGTGGCCGACCGAGGTGATGAAATCCAGCTTGTCGACGAAGGCACGCGGAGACTGCTTGAGGATGATCAGCACCTGCTTGGCGGAACCGGCGATCTCCGGTGCGCCGCCGGCACCCGGCAGGCGGGTTTTCGGGGCGTGGTAGTCACCGACCACGGTGGTATTGATGTTGCCGAAGCGGTCGACCTGCGCAGCGCCCAGGAAACCGACATCGATGCGCCCTCCCTGCAGCCAGTAGCGGAAGATCTCGCCGGTCGGCACCACGGTATCGGCAGTCTCGGCCAGCTCGCCGTCGCCGATCGACAGCGGCAGCACGCTTGGCTTGGCGCCGATCGGGCCGGATTCGTAGATCAATACCACGTCAGGCGACGAGGTCAGGCGCGCCAGGTTGGCGGCCTTGGACGGCAAGCCGATGCCGACGAAGCACACTGCACCATTGCGCAGGCGCCGGGCTGCGGCGACGGTCATCATTTCGGAAGTGGAGTAGCTCATTGTGCGGCCTCCGCAGTGCTGGCCAGCCTGGCCTTGAATTCGTTGAAATCGGCAGTGCCGCGGATGTAGGTGTCGATCCAGGCGGTGAACGATTCGCGGCTACGGGCGATCGGGTCCCACGCCTGGTAGAAGCGGTTGTCACGCTCGTAGTAGCCGTGAGCGTAGGACGGGTGTGCCCCACCCGGCACCAGGCACACTGCGCTCAGGGCCCAGGTCGGTAGCACGCAGGCGTTCATCGGTGCCTGCAGGTCGTCGACAATTTCCTCGACGGTGACGATGCAACGCTTGGCGGCCAGGGCAGCCTCCTTCTGCACACCGAGAATCCCCCACAGCAGCACGTTGCCCTTGCGGTCCGCCTTCTGCGCGTGGATCACGGTCACGTCCGGGCGCACCGACGGTACCGCCGCCAGCACTTCACCGGTGAACGGGCAGGTAACGCTCTTGATCAGCGGGTTGACCTTCGGCAGATCGGAACCGGCGTAGGCACGCAGCACCGCGAAGGGCAGGCCGGAGGCACCGGCAACATACGCGTTGGCCAGGTCGGCGTGGCTGTGTTCTTCAATTTCGATGGCATGTGGCCATTGCTTTTCGACGGCATCCCGCAGGCGGTGCAGCGAACCGACACCTGGGTTGCCGCCCCAGGAAAAAATCAGCTTGCTGGCGCAACCGGCACCGATCAGCTGGTCGTAGATCAGGTCGGGGGTCATGCGCACCAGGGTCAGGTCGCGCTTGCCCTGGCGGATGATTTCGTGGCCAGCGGCGGTCGGGATCAGGTGGGTGAAACCTTCCAGGGCGACGGTATCGCCATCCTGGATGAACTGCTTCACGGCCTCGTGAAGCGAGAGAATTGCGGCCATTTGGAGACTCCTGGTCAGGATGCTTCGGTAAGCTCAGATTAAGGAGGCTCGCGGGGGGCTGACAATCCGATAATCGACTATTTGTGCGATTATCGAACCAATTATTGCATCCCTACCTATCTCCTTTCGTTACCGGTAGCGGCCCCTTCGCCGGCAAGCCAGCTGCCACAGGTACGGCGGTCGGCGCACTCGTGTGGGAGCCGGTTTGCCGGCGATCAGGCCGTCACATCAGGTCGCGTCAGCGTGGCTCACCAAACCTTTCACGATCACACCAATGGTCGCCAACCCTGCCGGTACCAGCAGTGCCGTCAGTACCTGCTCGAAACTCCAGCCCAGGCCCAGCAGCGTCGCGCCACTCCAGGCCCCGAGAATCGCCCCGAAACGGCCGATGCCCAGCATCCACGAAACCCCCGTGGCCCGGCCCTGCGTGGGGTAGAAGCGCGCCGCCAGCGACGGCATGGCCGACTGCGCCCCGTTCACACACATGCCGGCAACCAGCACCAGGGTAGCCAATAGGGTAATGTTGCCCAGGCTCTGCCCCACGGCGTAGGCAAACACCCCTGCCAGCAGATAGAAAATGCCGATCACCTTGTGCGGGTTGAAGCGGTCCATGGCCCAACCCACACCGACCGCGCTCAGCACGCCACCGAACTGGAACAGCGCGCCGATGAAAGCAGCCTGCTCCATGCTCGCGCCGCTGTCGCGCATCAGCGTCGGCAACCAGCTGGTCAGCAGATAGACGATGACCAGGCCCATGAAGTAGGTCAGCCACAACAGCACGGTGCCCAGGCCATAGGTGCCGGAGAAGATCACCGCAAACACGTTGCGTGCGGCCACCGCCTTTTGTTCCGGCACGCTGAAGCTGCCCGCCTCGGCCACCACCTGCGGGGCGATCGGCGACAAGGTCTTGCGCACCTTGTCGGTGCCGCGGTTGCGCACCACCAGGAACCGCGCCGACTCCGGCAGCCAGGCCATGAGCACCAGCGCCAGCAGCAACGGCAGCACACCACCGATCACCAGCAGGCTATGCCAACCGTAGGCCGGGATCATCTTGGCGGAAATGAAGCCACCACCGGCCATGCCGAGGTTGAAGCCGCAGAACATGCTGGTTACCAGCAGCGACTTGAGACGCTCGGGTGTGTATTCGGAAAGCAGCGTGGTGGCGTTGGGCATGCCCGCGCCAAGGCCCAGGCCGGTCAGGAAACGCAGCACCAGCAACTGGTCGACGTTGGTGGCGTAGGCGGATGCCAGGCTGAAGCCGCCAAACACCAGCACCGCCCCGACCAGTACGCCCTTGCGGCCAAACCGATCGGCCAGCGGGCCGGAGCCCAGGGCGCCGAACACCATGCCAATCAATGCGGCACTCATGACCGGGCCGAGGCTGGCCCGGTCGATCCCCCATTCCTGCGACAGGGCCGGGGCAATGAAGCCCATGGCCGCGGTGTCCAGGCCATCGAGGAAGACGATCAGGAAGCACAGCAGCACCACCCGCCATTGATAGCGGGACAGCGGCTGCTGGTTGATGAACGACTGGACGTCGAGGCTTTTGCCGACGTTGGATTGCACTTGGTTCATTATTGTTATCCAGAATGAGGGCACAGCCACGCCACTGCACACGGTAAACCGGCACAGAAGGCAATCATTGCAATAAAGCGGCTTGCGTCAGCCTGGATACAACGGGACTGCGCGCGGGTGCGGCCGCGCCAGCGAAGGGACAGTATTCATTGCTAAGTGCCTCTTGTATTTTTCTTGTTCGGTCAGCACGGCCGACCGCTGCGAGAGACATTAATCAGCGGGCGGAGGTGAAGCAATTCGCCGCGAACGACACTGTGCGTTTATCGCACAGGAAAGGGTTTTGCCTGTTCTAAAGTTGAAAGCGGCAGTTTTGCGGCGCAATCGCGCGGCTCCCACAGGTTGTCGCGAAATACCGGGCTGGCGCTGACCTGTCGGAGCCAGGCTTGCCGGCGGGCCGGGCGCAAAGCGCCCGCAGCGGGCTTAACCAAACAACTGGTGGCAAAGGTCGCGGCTGGCCGCCAGCAGAATCGGCAGGAAGCGCTGCTCCAGCTCGCTGCGCGTCACCCGCCCCACATGCGTGCTCACGTTCAACGCCGCCAACACTTGCCCCGAAGCGTCATACACCGGTACCGCTATCGAACGCAGCCCCTGCTCCAGCTCCTGGTCGACCACGCACCAGCCCTGGGCGCGTACCTGCTGGATACAAGCGAACAGCGACTCGGGGTCGTGCAAGGTACGGCTGGTGCGCGCCTTCAGGTCGGCGCGCTCGAGGTACTCGCGCAGGCTGGTATCGTCCATCGCCGCCAGCAGGATGCGCCCCATCGAGGTGCAGTAGGCCGGCAAGCGCCCACCCACCGACAGATCGACCGAAATCAGCCGCTCCACCGTGGCTGAGCGGGCTATATAAAGAATATCGTCACCTTCGAGGGTGGCCATGTTGGCCGCCTCGTGCAACTGGTCGCTGATGCGATCCAGATATGGCTGGGCAGAAATCGCCAGCGGCGTCGATGACAGGTATGCATGCCCCAGCGTCAACACCTTGGGCAACAGCGAATAGGTACGCCCGTCGGTGGTGGCATAACCCAGCTTGATCAGCGTATGCAGGCAACGGCGCACCGCAGCCCGGGGAATTTCGGTGCGGTGGCTGATCTGGGCGATGGTCAGGTGGCGCTTGCGCTCCTGGAAAGCCTGGATCACGGCCAGGCCACGGGCCAGGGAGGTCATGAAGTCCGGGTCACCGGTAAAGGCCTGGATGCGCTTGGCCGGGGAAGCCACGATCGGCGGAGCCAGGGCTGTCGAGACAGATCGTGCCTGCTCCGGAGTGGCCGACTCTGGATTGACGGAATCGTTGGCCAGGGTTTCGTCGCTCATTGCATACCTCAAAAAAATCGCCAGCTCGTGCGATTATCGAACAAACGGCCGATAATCGCAATTGACCGCTGACACTTTTGCTTATACCTTTCTCAGGCCACTTGTGGCTTCTTTGGAGAGACTGGTCAGGTACCCACCGTAGAAGTCCCAGGCAACGGCCTCGCCTTTCAGGCGAGGCCGTTTTTCATTGCATGCCCGCCCCCCTCACGACGGTACTGGAACGAACTTTTATCCGCCTTGCCTTTCGAACTTGTACGAAGAGTGCAGGCTATTGTCGGGTAGCGTTCATTAGTTAATGTCAGATATGTCACGGTTGGGTAAATAACGATGTCCGGCGAAATGGCGATTGCTATAATCGCTTGCGCAGGCCATGGCGCTGCCGCGGCAATGAACCTTCCGCTGTATCACGCAAGCGTGGCCAGCACGCATGCGCACACTGCACTGCGCATGACAAACAGTCATCAAACTTAATATCAGGTACTGCATGTGACGAAAGATGAACTGCGCGCAGAACTCGAGCGCCAGGCTGAACGTTACAAGGACGTCTACGGTGGTGAAGTCACGACTTACGCCGCACAACCGGATCCGGAACGCAAACCCTGGCGCAAGCGTGCCAGCGTGCGTGACCAGGCCTTCAGCCAGGAACTGGAACGCATGGAAAAGGAACTGCGCAGCGATAATCCCTGAGCACGGCCTCGCCAGCAGCGGGTCGTCGCCCGGCCAGCCCGGGCACGCTCGATCTTTACCGCCAAGCCGATGAGTGAAATGGAATTACACAAATTTCATACAGCCGTTTGAATGATCCAAAAGCGGCATTTTCCTCGTGCTTTTGCCATTTTTTGCCCTGTTTCAAGCGTTTTGGCCGACATTTCCCAGGGCACTCGGCTCCCCGCGCAGATTCAGTTCACCGCCGGAAGGCTGCCATCGGTCTGTAGCAGATGCATCGATTGCCGCGGTTTTCTGGCATAATCCCGCCCCCCTATGACCGCCAGACAACCTTCATGATCGAATTATTCA
>MTEX01012653.1_pt1 | contig 10833 bp, 7 predicted proteins | sample 1042691 | NCBI WGS metagenome assembly MTEX01 (sample SAMN06185810, study PRJNA358809) | soil metagenome | isolation source: soil biostimulated with molasses as carbon source | place: India | collected 2015-05-23
CCCGAGTACAGCAAACCCGGTCCATCTCAATGACCGACTGTGCTCCCCCAGGGCCGCTGCGCGCCCCATCGCGACACAAGGCCGCTCCTGCACGCTTCAGGGGCGCCGTTCGAAGTTCTTTGCCGCCGCCGCAGCCAGGTCCGGCGGCAGGAAGTCCTTGTCCGGGTTGTAGTCCGGTTTCAGGTACTGCTTGAGGTCCTGCAGGTCCTGCGGGCTGAGGGTGCCGGCGGCCTGCTTCAGGCTCAGGTTGTCGAGGATGTAGTCGTAGCGGCTGTTGTTGTAGTCGCGCACCGAGGTATACAGCTGGCGCTGGGCGTCGAGCACGTCGACGATGTTGCGGGTACCCACCTGGTAGCCGATTTCGGTGGCTTCCAGTGCGCTCTGGTTGGAGATGATCGACTGTTTGCGCGCTTGCACCTGTTCCACATCGGTGTTCACCGCGCGATGCAGGTTGCGGGTGTTCTCCACCACCTGGCGGCGCAGGCTCTCGCGTTGCTGCTCGCTCTGGCTCAGGCGCTGGTAGGCCTCGCGCACCTGCGAACTGGTCAGGCCGCCGCTGTAGATCGGGATATTCAGTTGCAGGCCGACGCTGGTCTGCTCGACATCACCGCTGTAATGCACCCCTGGCAGGGAAGGGTTGGTGAAACCGAGGCTGTCGTTATCACCTTTCTGGTACTTGGCCACCGCATCCAGCGTCGGCGCATGGCCGGCCTTGCGCTGGCGCAGCGTCTCCTCGGCAGCGGCAACCGCATAGTTGGTCGCCAGCAGGTTGAGGTTCTGGCGCCCGGCAGTCTCGACCCAGGCCTTGGCGTCGTTCGGGGTAGGTACCTGCACCGGCAATGTGTGGACCACGCCCTGGATCGACGTGTAATCACGGTTGGTCAGCGTCACCAGGGCCTCGAAGGCATCCTGTACCTGGCGTTCGGCAATGATCCGGTTGGCGCGTGCAGTGTCGTAGCTGGCCTGCGACTGGAGGACATCGGTCTTGTCCGACAGGCCCACATCGAAGCGCTCGTTGGACTGGTCCAGCTGGCGCTTGAACGCGGCTTCCTCGGCCTTGGTGGCGGCCAGGTTGTCCTGGGCCCGAAGGACGGCGAAGTAGTTCTGCGCAGTTTGCAATATCAGGTTCTGCTCGGTGGCCGACAGCTCCAGTGCCGCTTGTTCATTGACGGCCTCAGCGGCCTGCAACTGGAACCAGCGGTCAGCGCGGAAGATCGGTTGGGCCAGGGTCGCGCTCCACGAGTTGCCGCTGCGGTTGGAGGTCATCGACGGCTCATCCAGCTTGGTGCGCGTGTTCATCATCTCGGCACCGGCCGACAGGTTCGGTAGCAACCCGGCACGCGCCTGCGGCACCACTTCGCGACGGGCGCCGTAATCGGCGCGGGCTGCGGCCAGGTCAGCGTTGTTGTCCACCGCTTCCTGGTAAACGCTGACCAGGTCGGTTTTCACTGTAGAGGGCACGTCCGCTGCCCAGACCACTCCGTTGGACGCACAAGACACGGCTATTGCCAGTGAGAGTTTGCGCAGCATAGAGGCAATCCTTGTACGAAGTTTAATTACTGAACTGTTGAGTATCGAGCGACGGGCCAGTGTAGTGCCATGCGCACCCGGCAACAATGCTCGGCGTACCTTTCATCATCCGCGCATTTACCCGCTTGGCTTTGCCGACCACTCCAGTCTAGACTGCGCATGTTCTTGTCGGGGTGCCTTGAAGCAAAGGCTGAGATCGCAAAGTTGCGGATCCCGTTGAACCTGATCAGGTTAGCGCCTGCGTAGGGAACAAGATTGCTCGCCTTCCCGGCCAGCCTCTTGTGCCAGGTCCGGGAATGTCACAGCTGCATGCAGCTTCAGGCACCCCCATATCCGGCACTGCACCCGTTAAGGGGTGCGTCCGCGCCTTTCAGGTTCACCCCGACATTCCACTGCCTGGAAGCCGTCTGGAGAGCCTGTGATGACCAAACAAGAAAAAGCGATAAACCTCAGCGAATCGGCACAAGTCGATCAGCAGTCCGTACAACCGTTCCCGCGCTCGCGCAAGGTATATGTCGAAGGCTCGCGCCCTGACATCCGCGTACCCATGCGTGAAATCAGCCTGGACGATACCCCGACCGATTTCGGTGGCGAAGCCAATGCCCCGGTGCTGGTCTACGATACTTCGGGCCCGTATACCGACCCCAACGTGGTCATCGACGTGCGCAAGGGCCTGGCCGATGTGCGTTCGGCGTGGATCGAAGCCCGCGGTGATACCGAACGCCTGGACGGCCTGAGCTCCAACTTCGGGCAGCAGCGCCTGAACGATGCCGAGCTGGCCAAGCTGCGTTTCGCCCACGTGCGGAACCCGCGCCGTGCCAAGGCCGGCGCCAACGTCTCGCAGATGCACTACGCCCGCCAGGGCATCATCACCGCCGAGATGGAATATGTGGCCATCCGTGAAAACATGAAGCTGCAGGAGGCCCGCGCCGCTGGCCTGCTGAACGAGCAGCACGCCGGCCACAGCTTCGGTGCCAATATCCCCAAGGAAATCACCCCCGAATTCGTTCGCCAGGAAATCGCTCGTGGCCGCGCGATCATCCCGGCCAACATCAACCACCCGGAACTGGAGCCGATGATCATCGGCCGCAACTTCCTGGTGAAGATCAACGGCAACATCGGCAACAGTGCCCTGGGTTCCTCGATCGAGGAAGAAGTGGCCAAGCTGACCTGGGGCATCCGCTGGGGTTCGGACACGGTCATGGACCTGTCCACCGGCAAGCACATCCACGAAACCCGCGAGTGGATCATCCGCAACTCGCCGGTGCCGATCGGCACCGTGCCGATCTACCAGGCCCTGGAAAAGGTCAATGGCGTAGCCGAAGACCTCACCTGGGAGCTGTTCCGCGACACCCTGATCGAGCAGGCCGAGCAGGGTGTGGACTACTTCACCATCCATGCCGGCGTGCTGCTGCGTTATGTGCCGCTGACCGCCAAGCGCGTCACTGGTATCGTCAGCCGCGGTGGCTCGATCATGGCCAAGTGGTGCCTGGCGCATCACAAGGAAAACTTCCTGTACACGCATTTCGAAGAGATCTGCGAGATCATGAAGGCCTACGACGTCAGCTTCTCGCTGGGCGACGGCCTGCGCCCGGGCTCGATTGCCGACGCCAACGATGCTGCGCAGTTCGGTGAGCTGGAAACCCTCGGTGAACTGACCAAGATCGCCTGGAAGCACGACGTGCAGTGCATGATCGAAGGCCCCGGCCACGTGCCGATGCAGTTGATCAAGGAAAACATGGACAAGCAGCTGGAGTGCTGCGACGAGGCGCCGTTCTACACGCTCGGCCCGCTGACCACCGATATCGCCCCAGGCTACGACCACATCACCTCGGGCATTGGTGCCGCGATGATCGGCTGGTTCGGTTGCGCCATGCTCTGCTACGTTACGCCCAAGGAGCACCTCGGCCTGCCGAACAAGGATGACGTGAAGACCGGCATCATCACCTACAAGATCGCCGCGCATGCTGCCGACCTTGCCAAGGGCCATCCGGGCGCGCAGATTCGTGACAATGCCTTGTCCAAGGCGCGCTTCGAATTCCGTTGGGAAGACCAGTTCAACCTGGGCCTGGACCCGGACACCGCCCGTGCCTTCCACGACGAGACACTGCCGAAGGAATCGGCCAAGGTCGCGCACTTCTGCTCGATGTGCGGGCCGAAGTTCTGTTCGATGAAGATCACCCAGGAAGTACGTGAATACGCTGCCAAGATCGAGACCGTGGACGTGACGGTCGAGCAGGGCATGCGCGAGCAGGCCGAGCGGTTCCGCCAGGAAGGCAGCCAGCTGTACCACAAGGTCTAAGCCGCAGCGCTAACCCTGTAGAAGCGGCCTTGTGTCGCGATGGGCCGCGAAGGGGCCCCGGCAATTTCAGTCGCGAAGCTGAAAGCCCGGGGCCGCTTTGCGGCCCTTTCGCGACAAAAGGCCGCTCCTACCACGACCGCGTCCAATCAAACTACCTTGCCGAGTGCCTGCAAGCATGACATCACCCAGCCAATTCTGCCCCGAACACCCGGTCCCCACCGCCCAGCGCATCTTCGGCGCCCGCGACCTGTTCTCGCTGTGGTTCTCCCTGGGCATCGGCCTGATGGTGTTGCAGGTCGGCGCCATGCTGGCGCCTGGCCTGGGCCTGGCCAGCGCGATGCTGGCGATTGCCCTGGGCACTGCTGTCGGGGTGTTGTTGCTGGGCGCCGCCGGGGTCATCGGTAGCGATACTGGCCTGTCGGCCATGGGCACCCTGAAACTCAGCCTGGGTGGCTACGGCGCGCGCTTGCCGGCGCTGCTGAACCTGTTGCAGCTGGTAGGCTGGGGCGCGTTCGAAATCGTCGTCATGCGCGATGCCGCCAGCCTGCTGGGCGCGCGCGCATTCGGCGACGCCAGTGCCTGGAACAGCCCGATGCTCTGGACCCTGTGCTTTGGCGCCCTGGCCACCTTGCTCGCGGTCAGCGGGCCGCTGGCGTTCGTGCGCAAGGTGTTGCGCGCCTGGGGCATCTGGCTGCTGCTGGGCGCCTGCCTGTGGCTGACCTGGAACCTGTTCGCCAAGGCCGACCTGGCCGAGTTGTGGCAGCGTGCCGGCGACGGCTCGATGTCGCTGGCGGTGGGCTTCGACATCGTCATCGCAATGCCGTTGTCCTGGCTGCCGCTGATCGCTGACTACTCGCGCTTCGCCCGCAACGGCAAGCATGTGTTCGGCGGCACGGTAGTGGGCTATTTCATCGGCAACACCTGGCTGATGAGCCTGGGCGTGGCCTACACCCTGGCCTTCGCTGCCAGTGCCGAAGCCAACGCCTTGCTATTGGCCCTGGCAGGGGCCGGCATGGGCATCCCGCTGCTGCTGATCCTGCTGGACGAGGCGGAAAAGGCCTTCGCCGACATTCACTCGGCGGCAGTCTCCACAGGCGTGCTGGTGCGCCTGAAGGTCGAGCACCTGGCGCTGATCATTGGCGTGCTGTGTACCCTGAGCGCGCTGTTGGCGCCACTGGCGCAGTACGAGAACTTCCTGTTGCTGATCGGCTCGGTGTTCGCACCGCTGTTCGGCGTGGTGCTGGTGGACCATTACCTGATCCGTCGTCGGCGCCTGCCGCTACAGGTACGCAACCTGCACTGGCAGGCGTTGCTGGCGTGGGTGGTGGGCGTGGCGGCTTACCATGTCATCGCCGCACAGGCGCCGGACCTGGGGGCGACCCTGCCGGCATTGCTACTGGCAGGGCTGGTGCATGGGCTGCTGGGTTTCAGCCGCGGCCGGGAAACAGCTCAGGCTTGAGTACGCCATTCAGGCGCGGGTAGGGGATTTTCAGTTCCACGTGGCCCATGGAGTAGGGCGCGATGGCATAGACCTCGTACTTTACCACCAGCGCGCCGTAGGTCAGGGCGATGTGCGGCGAGTGCTTGAATGGCCAGGTCTTGATGAATTCGGCGTCCTTGTCCATGCCCACGCTCATCAGCCAGGCACGGTGCGATTCCTCGACGGTTTTCCAGAAGGTGTCTTCCTGGCCGGGCAGCAGCATGTCCTGCAGGGTCAGTACCTTGTCGAGCTTGCGCGAATAGTTGATGAAGCCGCGACCGGGCATGCCGTGGGCGCCGCCGCTGTCCAGGTAGCTGGACAACTCGATGATCACCAGTCCGTCATGCTGTTCACGTACCTTGGCCTGCAGGTAGCTGCTGTTGCGCTTGTCGGCAGTGGCCAGGTATTGCTGCTCGTAGGCTTGCAGGGTAGTCGGCGTGTTGCCGTGCTGGTTGTCTTCGGTCAACTGCAGCAGGCGTTTTTCGACGATGCCATCGAGTTTGGGCAGGGCCGGGAAGTGGATGGTGTCGATGTTCACCAGCGGGCAGTCACTTTCGCTGCAGCCGGGTTTGACATGCTCCCAGGCATCGCGCTTGACCTCGAGCGGCGCCCGGTAATTGGGCGTGAACAGGCTCTGGCAGGCGCCCAGGGCCAGGGCCAGCACGGCCACGGAAGTCAGTTTGACAAGTGTCATGGTGATCCTTGCAGAACAGGGAAAGTCGGCCTTTGACCGTCTGCGCGGCCTTCAGTTCGCCACTAAGCTAACAGAGAGCGAGCGCGCTGTCCCGACTGCGCGAACGGTAACCGGAAAGGGGTGAAACCCGCTGGCGTGCGGAGTAGGATGGCGCGATGCTGTAAACGAGGTAATGAGGATTTCCATGTCAGACACGTTGAACTCAGTGCCCAAGGCGGTCGAGATCGTCAAGCGGGATAACTGCTTCCAGGGCTTCTACCGGCTCGACAAGGTGCACCTGCGCCACGAGTTGTTCGCCGGGGGCATGGGCCGCGAGATCAGCCGCGAACTGTTCGTGCGCCATGATGCGGTGTGCGTGCTGCCCTATGACCCGCAGCGCGATGAAGTGGTGCTGATCGAACAGTTCCGGGTGGGGGCCATGGGCAAGATCGACAACCCCTGGCTGATCGAGATGGTTGCCGGGTTGATCGACAAGGACGAGCAACCTGAACAGGTCGCCCACCGCGAAGCCGAAGAAGAGGCCGGCCTAGCCTTCAGCGCGCTGTGGCCGATGACCCGTTACTTCCCGTCGCCCGGTGGCAGTGACGAATACGTTCACCTGTACCTCGGCCGTTGCAGCAGCGAAGGCGCGGGTGGCCTGCACGGCCTGGAGGAAGAAGGCGAAGACATTCGCGTGCGTGTATGGTCGTTCGAGGATGCCTTGCAGGCCGTGCGCGACGGGCGCGTTTGCAACGCGGCAACCATCATCGGCCTGCAATGGCTGGCGCTGAACCGTGACGAAGTACGAGGTATGTGGAAGTGAACCTGCTGCGCGAGCGTTATCGGGTCGACCTGGTCGGGCTGCAGGCAGCCTGCGAGGCCAACTACGCCCGGTTGATGCGCCTGTTGCCAGACATGCGCACCACCCAGAGCTCGCGTCGCATCGGCATGACCCAGGGCGACCAGATGCTCGGCGTACTGGTGCTCGACGTGGTGCTCGCGTGCCCCTACACCACCACCCTGCACGTGCGCCAGGAGCACAGCCTGTCATGGTTGCCGGTACCGCACCTGGAAGTGCAGGTGTACCACGATGCACGCATGGCCGAAGTGGTCAGCGCCGAGCATGCCCGGCGCCTGCGCAGCATCTACCCCTATCCCAACGCGGCCATGCACCAGCCGGACGAAAAGGCCCAGCTCAACCTGTTCCTGGGCGAATGGCTGAGCCACTGCCTGGCCTGCGGCCACGAGCTGGCAAGCGTTCGCTGAATTGTGACGTGGTTTGGCTGCGGGTGTTTGCTCGCAACCGTTGTACCGCCATAATCCGTGCTGAATCCGTTCGAGGAGACGGCCGTTGCCGCAGCCAGATCAATCGCGCCCCGTGCATGTGGTGCAACTGACCGATGCCCACCTGTTCGCCGACCCGGCCGGCAGCATGCTGGGCCTCAATACCCGCGACAGCCTGCGCCATGTGGTAGCCCAGGTGCGCCGCGAGCAAACACTTGTCGACCTGCTGCTGTGCACCGGTGATCTGTCCCAGGACGCCAGCGTGGCGTCGTATGAAGCGTTTCGCGAACTGACCGCGCCGTTCGCCGTGCCCACTCGCTGGTTGCCAGGCAACCATGACGAGGCGCGGTTGATGGCGCAGGTTGCCCCCGAGCTGGTGCAGGCGGTGACCGATATCGGTGCGTGGCGCATCGTCATGCTCAACACGGCGGTGCCCGGGGCGACCCACGGGTGGTTGCAGGATGATCAGCTGGCGCTGCTGACAGCGGCCTTGGCGTCGGCGGGCGACCGGCACTGCCTGGTGTGTTTCCACCATCAGCCGGTGGACATCGGTTGCGCCTGGATCGCGCCGATCGGCTTGCGCAACGCGCAGGCACTGTTCGCAATCGTCGACGCTTATCCACAGGTGCGGGCGCTGCTCTGGGGGCATGTGCACCAACCCTGGGATGAAATGCGCGCGGGTCGCCGTTTGCTGGCCACGCCGTCCACTTGTATTCAGTTCGCGGCAGGCAGCGAGGACTTCAAGGTCAGTGAAGAGCAGCCTGGGTACCGCTGGTTGCGCCTGCACGCCGACGGGCGGCTGGAGACCGGAGTGGAGCGGGCGTTGGACTTCGAGGTGAAGCTCGACTTCGATAGCCCGGGGTATTGAGGATCTTGCGGCTGTTGCGCAGCCGATCACCGGCGATGGGCGCGCAGCGACCCCGGCGCTCTTGACGAAATTGTTGCGAAAGCCGTGACACTGCGTCAAAACCCGGCGAACGCGCTACACTGCGCGTCCCTGCGCCCGCATCATCAGGCGCCAAGCCACAGATAACCGGGGGCAGCATGTCGGGTTCCATCCTCTATATCCATGGCTTCAACAGCTCGCCGCTTTCGACCAAGGCGCGCCAGCTCGCGGCCGTCATGCAGCAGCTCGGCATGGCCGACCAGTTGCGCGTGCCCGCCTTGCACCACCACCCGCGCCAGGCCATCGCCCAGCTCGAAGCGGCCATCGCCGAACTGGGTGCGCCACTGCTGGTAGGCAGTTCGCTCGGCGGCTACTATGCCACCCATCTTGCCGAGCGCCATGGCCTCAAGGCCCTGCTGGTGAACCCGGCGGTAGCGCCGCACAAGCATTTCGACGGCTACCTCGGCGCCCAGCGCAATCACTACAGCGGTGAAACCTGGGAACTGACCCATGATCACGTGCAGGCCCTGGCCGAGCTGGAAGTACCGGCCCCGGTGGACGCCAGCCGCTATCAAGTGTGGCTGCAGACCGCCGATGAAACCCTGGACTATCGCCACGCCGAACGCTATTACCGTGGCTGTGCCCTGCGCATCCAGGCTGGCGGCGACCACAGTTTTCAGGGCTTCGCCGAGCGCCTGCCGGCACTGCTGGCCTTCGCCGGCATTGCCCGTGGGCAGTATGCAGCGCTCGATTTTTCTGTATTTTGACTTTTTGCATTCACCAGACTGACGACGAGACCCCATGGCCAATCCCAGCGCTAGCGCCTATAACGCAGACGCCATCGAAGTCCTCTCGGGCCTTGACCCGGTCCGCAAGCGGCCGGGCATGTACACCGATACCAGCCGCCCCAACCACCTGGCCCAGGAAGTCATCGACAACAGCGTCGACGAAGCCCTGGCCGGCCACGCCCGTTCGGTGCAGGTCATCCTCCATGCCGACCACTCGCTGGAAGTCAGCGACGATGGCCGCGGCATGCCGGTGGACATCCACCCGGAAGAGGGCGTGTCGGGGGTCGAGCTGATCCTCACCAAGCTGCACGCCGGCGGCAAGTTCTCCAACAAGAACTACCAGTTTTCCGGCGGCCTGCACGGTGTGGGTATCTCGGTGGTCAACGCCTTGTCGACCCAGGTGCGCGTACGCGTCAAGCGCGACGGCAACGAATACCAGATGACCTTCGCCGATGGCTTCAAGGCCAGCGAACTGGAAGTGATCGGCTCGGTTGGCAAGCGCAACACCGGCACCAGCGTGTACTTCAGCCCCGACCCCAAGTACTTCGACTCCCCCAAGTTTTCCATCAGCCGCCTGAAGCACGTGCTCAAGGCCAAGGCCGTGCTGTGCCCGGGCCTGCTGGTCAGTTTCGAGGACAAGGCCAGCGGCGAGAAGGTCGAGTGGCACTACGAAGACGGCCTGCGTTCCTACCTGGTCGACTCGGTCAACGAATTCCAGCGCCTGCCCGACGAGCCGTTCTGCGGTAGCCTGGCGGGTAACAAGGAAGCCGTCGACTGGGCCCTGCTGTGGCTGCCCGAAGGTGGCGACAGCATCCAGGAAAGCTACGTCAACCTGATTCCCACCGCCCAGGGTGGCACCCATGTCAACGGCCTGCGCCAGGGCCTGCTGGACGCCATGCGCGAGTTCTGCGAATTTCGCAACCTGCTGCCGCGTGGGGTGAAGCTGGCGCCGGAAGATGTCTGGGAACGCATCACCTTCGTGCTGTCGATGAAGATGCAGGACCCGCAGTTCTCCGGGCAGACCAAAGAACGCCTGTCGTCGCGCGAAGCGGCGGCGTTCGTTTCCGGTGTGGTCAAGGACGCCTTCAGCCTGTGGCTCAATGCCCACCCCGAGCTGGGCATGCAACTGGCGGAGCTGGCCATCAGCAATGCCGGGCGCCGCCTCAAGGCCAGCAAGAAGGTCGAGCGCAAGCGCATCACCCAGGGCCCGGCGCTGCCCGGCAAGCTGGCCGACTGTGCCGGCCAGGACCCGATGCGGGCCGAGCTGTTCCTGGTCGAAGGTGACTCGGCCGGTGGTTCGGCCAAGCAGGCACGCGACAAGGAGTTCCAGGCGATCCTGCCGCTGCGTGGCAAGATCCTCAACACCTGGGAAGTGGACGGCGGCGAAGTACTGGCCAGCCAGGAAGTGCACAACATCGCCGTGGCCATCGGCGTCGACCCGGGTGCCACCGACCTTGCACAACTGCGCTACGGCAAGATCTGCATCCTCGCCGACGCCGACTCCGACGGCCTGCACATCGCCACGCTGCTGTGCGCGCTGTTCGTCCAGCACTTCCGTGCCCTGGTCGAGGCTGGCCATGTGTACGTGGCCATGCCGCCGCTTTACCGCATCGACCTGGGCAAGGAAATCTACTATGCCCTCGACGAGGCCGAGCGCGATGGCATCCTCGACCGCCTGGTGGCCGAGAAGAAGCGCGGCAAGCCGCAGGTCACCCGCTTCAAGGGCCTGGGCGAAATGAACCCGCCTCAGCTGCGTGAAACGACCATGGACCCGAACACCCGGCGCCTGGTGCAACTGACCCTGGACGACGTGCAGGCCACCTGCGAGCTGATGGACAAGCTGCTGGCCAAGAAGCGCGCGGGCGACCGCAAGAGCTGGCTGGAAACCAA
>MTEX01009670.1_pt2 | contig 10816 bp, 6 predicted proteins | sample 1042691 | NCBI WGS metagenome assembly MTEX01 (sample SAMN06185810, study PRJNA358809) | soil metagenome | isolation source: soil biostimulated with molasses as carbon source | place: India | collected 2015-05-23
GCAGGGCCGGCGGAACGAATTGTTCGCGGCGCACGTCGAACAGCGCTTGCAGCACGTTGGCGTCCAGAACGTCCCACGGGCGGATCTGCTGTTCCACCATGTTGAAGCGGGCTTGTTCTACGTCGGGCAGGGTCGAAGCGTTCATGACGGTCAGAAAAAACAGAGGAATCAACAGACCATTGTACCGATTCGTAGCGTACTGTGACGCGCCGCCCCGCCGACAGATGTTTCAGGCGCCGCCCGGGACTACCACCAGGCGTGGAAGTGGTGCACCGGGCCGTGGCCGGAACCTACCGACAGGCGCTCCGCGTGGCGGATGGCCTCGGTCAGATAGGCCTTGGCGCGGCGCGCGGCCTCGGGTACGTCCCCGGTTTGCGGCAGCAGGGCGGCCAGCGCCGCCGACAGCGTGCAGCCGGTGCCGTGCGTATTGACGGTTTCAATGCGGTGGCCAGGCAGTTCGATCATGCGGTCGCCATCGTGCAGCAGATCGATGGTGTCGTTGCCCGGCAGGTGGCCGCCCTTGACCAGCACCCAGCGTTCGCCCGAATGCGCCAGCTTGTTGCGCAGGCGTTCGGCCACGCGCCGCATTTCCTTGACGGTTTCGACCGGGCGTTCTTCCAGCAGCACGCCGGCCTCGGGCAGGTTGGGCGTCAGCAGGGTGGCCTGGGGCAGCAGGGCTTCGCGCATGGCGCCCACGGCGTCGCGTTCCAGCAGCAGGTCGCCGCTCTTGGCCACCATGACCGGATCCAGCACCACGTGGGCGGGGACCCATTTGGCGAGCTTCTCGGCCACCACCTGGATGACCGGCTGCTGGCCCAGCATGCCGATCTTGACTGCGTCGATGCGTACGTCCGCGAACAGCGTGTCGATCTGCTGGCCGACAAAGGCCGGCTGGACCGCCGAGATGCCGGTGACGCCCTGGGTGTTCTGCGCCGTCAACGCGGCGATCACCGCGCAGCCGTAGGCGCCCAGCGCGCTCATCGCCTTGACGTCGGCCAGTATGCCGGCACCGCCGGACGGGTCGACGCCGGCGATCGTCAGTGCGTTGGGAATGGGGCGGCCGCTGGCGGCCTGTTGGCGGCTGCTCATTTGGGGGCGCCGGCCGTGATCAGGCCTTCGGTGGGGGAACTGGGGGCGCCGCTATACAGCTTCTTGGGCATCCGGCCGGCCAGGAAGGCCTCGCGGCCGGCTTCCACGCCCTTCTTCATGGCGCTGGCCATGAGGATGGGATCGCGCGCACCGGCGATGGCGGTGTTCATCAGGACGGCGTCGCAGCCCAGTTCCATGGCGATGGCCGCGTCCGAGGCGGTGCCCACGCCGGCGTCCACCACGATGGGCACGCGGGCCTGCTCGATGATCAGGCGCAGGTTCCAGGGGTTCAGGATGCCCATGCCAGAGCCGATCAGCGAGGCCAGCGGCATCACGGCGACAGCGCCCAGGTCTTCCAGCATGCGGCACTGGATGGGGTCGTCGGTGCAATACACCATGACCTTGAAGCCGTCGTCCACGAGCGTCTTGGTGGCCTTGAGGGTTTCGGGCATGTTGGGGAACAGGGTGTGCGGGTCGCCCAGCACTTCCAGCTTCACCAGGTCGTGGCCGTCCAGCAGCTCGCGCGCCAGGCGCAGCGTGCGCACGGCGTCGTCGGCGCTATAGCAGCCGGCGGTATTGGGCAGCAGCGTGAATTTCGACGGCGGGACGTAGTCCAGCAGGTTCGGTTCGCCCGCGTTCTGGCCGATATTGGTGCGGCGGATCGCGACGGTGACGATCTCGGTGCCGCTGGCGTCCAGCGCAGCGCGGGTCTGTTCAAAGTCCTTGTACTTGCCGGTGCCGACGAGCAGGCGCGACGAGTAGGCGCGGCCGGCGATGGTGAGAGTGTCTTGAGTGGTCATGGCGGAGGTTCAAAGGGCGGGTGCGCACGATGCGAGGCCCGCGGGGACTGGCGATTCGTTGCTCGAATGATAAAGCACGCGGCAGCGCGGCAGATGCGGCCGGTGAAATGTGGCGTTCCACTATTTGAAGATCACGGCATGCGCACCGGACGGTCAGCGCAACCGGTCCAGATCGGCGCAGATCGCTTCGGCGGCGTCGATCAGGCGCGGGCCCGGTCGGTACAGGGCATCGGCATCCACACCGTACACGTGGCCCAACCGGGCAGCGGGCAGCCCAAGCGCCTGCCAGGCGGCCAGGTTGCGGGCGGCGTCCTCCGGGCGGGATATCCCCGCCAGCACCGCCTCGGGCCGGGCCGCCAGCACGCTTTCCAGCGAGACCTGGGGCGCCACCACAGGCGCCTGGCCGAAGACATTGACGCCGCCGCAGACGCGCAGGGCGTCGCTGACGATGCTGCTGTCGTTCAGGGTGTAGATGGGATCCAGCCCCGCCTGCACGAAGACGCGCACGGGGCGGCGGCCCGCATAGCGCGCGGCCAGAGCCTCCAGGCGAGCGCGCAGGGCCTGCGCGGCGGGCCGCGCCTGCGCTTCGGTGCCGAACAGCGCGCCCATGCGTTCGACCGCGTCGGGGATGGCGGCCAGGGTCAGCGGGTCGCTATAGAACACCGGTACGCCCAGCTTGTCCATCACCCGGGCCAGGGGCGCGGCAGCGCCGGGCTGCCAGGCGATCAGCAGGTCGGGGCGGACCGCCGCCACGCGCTCGGGATCCGGTTGGGTGCCGTCCCCGATGACGGGCAGTTGGCGGGCGGCGGGCGGATAGTCACTGCCGCGGATGGTGGCAATGACGTGGTCGCCGGCGCCTGCCGCATAGACGAGTTCGGTTGCATGCGGGGCCAGGGTGACGACGCGGCGCGCGGGCGCGGCCAGCGAGATCGTGCGGCCCTGGTCGTCGCGGACCTGTACGGCGGTGCCTGCGGCCGGGCCAGCCACGGCAGGGTTAGCTGCAAGGCCTGCCACAAGCCCCACGGCTAGGCCCGCGGCCAGCCGCGAGCCCAGGGCCTGGAACAGCCCCGGTTCAACGTGTGGGTAGGCGTTTGCGTGGATCATGCCGGAAGCCGATATAGCCAGCGGGGAACGCCGACTATATCGGAATGCCGCGATCAGTAGCGCAGCGTGAGCGACGCGTAGAAATTGCGGCCAGGAGCGGGGTACAGGCTGTAGTTGGCGACCGGGCCCAGCATTTCGAACGACGCGTTGCCGCCGCGGATGCCGTAGGTGGCGTACTGGCGGTCGAAGATGTTGTTCACGCCGATGGCGCCTTCGATATTGCGCGTGAACTTGTAGGCCACTTTGGTGTTGAACAGTACGTAGGCATCCAGCTCCTTGGCGAACTGGTTGGCCTGGTCGTTGTCCATGCGCGACTTGCCGACATACTGCGCCGTGACGTTCCACAGGAACGCATCGGTGGGGCGCCAGGTCACGCCGGCATTCGCCAGCCACTTGGGCGCCAGCGGCACGGTCTTGCCCGACAGGTCCACGCCGGCATAGGTGCCGGAGCGGAACTGCGCTTCCATCCAGGTCAGGTTCGCATCCAGCGTGAGGCTGCTGGAGATCGCGGTGTGGCCTTCCAGTTCGATGCCTTGGCGGCGGGTCGGGTCCAGGTTGGTATTGGCGCCGGTGCCCGGGCCCCAGATGCCGTCGGCCAGCGGGTTGTACTGGATCTCATTGGTCAGGTCATAGCGGAAGTACGACAGGCGCGCGCTGCTGCTGGCCGATTGCCAGGTCACGCCGATTTCCTTGTCGGTGGACGTTTGCGGGGCCAGCGGGGTCTGCACCGACAGCAGTTCGTCGGCGTTGGGCAGGCGGAAGCTGCGGCCGACCTTGCCGTACACGCCGAAGCCGGCGGGCAGGTCCTGGCGCACGCCCAGCTGCCAGGCGGTCAGGTGATTGCTGCGGTCCGACGCCGTGCCCGAACCGGAAATCACGTCCAGGTCGTCGGACGCGTACTGGCGGCGCACGCCGGCCGTCACGTAGGTAGTGTCGGTGGCGCGGACCTGGCCTTCGGCGAACAGGCCATATTGATGCTGGCGAGACTGCCACTTCGACGGCTGGAAGTCGTAATAGGCATTCTGGTTGGCGGTGGTCTTGGCTTCCTGGCCATCGGCCCCGAAGACGATGCTGTGGCCGCCGGTGATCGGCAGGCGGTAGCGCAGGCTGGCGATGTTCTCTTCCAGCTTCTGGTCACGCAGGATGTCGCCGAAGCCGTCGTACGTCAGGCCGTCCAGCTTCTTCTCGCGGGTCGACAGGTCGGCGTACAGCGTGCCGGCGCCGATCGCCTGCTCCAGTTGCAGGCCGAAGGTGGTGGTGGTGGTCTTGACGTAATCGATGTCGTTCTTCGAGCCGCGCGGATCGTCCTGGTACTCGTTCAGCCCCGTCGTCGGGTTGATCGTGCGCGGGCCGGGCAACTCCAGCTTCTGCGTGGTGGTGCGGCCGTACAGGCGGATCGAGCCGTCGTCATGGCGGAACGTGATGCCGCCGCCGCCACCTTCGCGGCGCTCGCCGCTGTGATCGCGGTAGCCATCGCTGTGCAGCGATTGCATATAGGCGTCTACGCCGACTTTTTCATTGTTCATGGCCACGGCGGCGTCGTACTGGCGCAGGCCGTAGCTGCCGAAGGTGGCGGTGGCGCGGGCGCTGACCGGCTCCTTGGCGAAATCCGAACGGGTGATGATGTTGATCACCCCGCCGGTGGTGCCGCCGCCATACTGCACTGAGCCGCTGCCGCGCACGATCTCTATGCGCTCGACCTGGTCCAGCGGCACCACGCCCAGGCTGGGAGCCGACAGGTCGTTGGTGTTCTGCTTCACGCCGTCGATCAGGATCAGCGTATTGCTCGCGCCGGTGATGCCGAAACCGCGCAGGTCGACGATGGAATTGTCGCTGGAGCTGCTGGTGTTGATCAGGTGGATGCCGGCCTGGGTCGACAGCAGGTCCTGCATGGTGCGGGCGCTAGCCGCGGCGATGTCCTCGGCGGTGATGACCGAAATGGACACCGGCAGTGTGCGGCCGTCGGTCGGCACGCGCTGGGCGGTGACCGTGATGGCGTCGAGCTGGGGAGGGGTGGAGGCGGCTTGCTGGGCGGCGGCGACGGCCGGAGCGGAGCAGAGCAGGGCGCCGGCGTAGCGCCGGATGGAGCGGGTTTTCATCTACGTAACCTCGATGCGACCCGCGACCCCGCAGGCCATTCACGATGGGGAGGAGGTCCAAGCCGCGGCGGGCCGGTGAGGGCCTGGCGGCAATGCATGGGCATCCTGGCGATCGAACAGGCCGGTATCGGGCTGCCATGGGCGCATTGCGCGCATGGGGACCGTTGCGGGGGCAGCACAGGCTGGAGCCAGGGTTGCCGGCGCCTTGTGGGGCGGCAGTCCTGGGAGGTCTTCCTGTTTCCCGTTTACCTTTCGCACGCGGCCGGCAAGTGTTGCGTTCTTGCCTGCCCTTTGCGCCGAAAGCACCGGTTCGGGGCCGAAACTGTATCACCGGGAGGCGGAAATAGGCCCGTTTTGTTACGATCAGGGCTTGTTTTTGCGGCGTTTTTCGCTTTTTCGCCACATTGCGCCGTCGTTGCCAACCCCCTCCGGACCTGCCCGTGTCGTATCCCCGCCTGCCATACCCTCCCGAAGCCTATACCCGTGGCGGCGACTTTGCCCGCCTGCTGGGCAAGCGCATCCTGATCCTGGATGGCGCCATGGGCACCATGATCCAGCGCTACAAGCTGGGCGAGGCGGACTTCCGTGGCGAGCGCTTCGCCGCCCACGGCAAGGACGTGAAGGGCAACAACGAACTGCTGTCGCTGGTGCGGCCGGACGTGATCTCCGAGATCCACCGCCAGTACCTCGAGGCCGGCGCCGACGTCATCGAGACCAACACCTTCGGCGCCACCACGATCGCGCAGGGCGACTACGACCTGCCGGAACTGGCCTACGAGCTGAACCTGGTGTCGGCCCGCCTGGCGCGCGAGGCCTGTGACGCCTACAGCACGCCCGAGCGGCCGCGTTTCGTGGCAGGCGCGCTGGGTCCGCAGCCCAAGACGGCATCGATCTCGCCGGACGTGAACGATCCGGGCGCGCGCAACGTCACCTTCGAGGAACTGCGCGTTGCCTATGTGGAGCAGCTCAACGGTTTGCTGGACGGCGGCATCGACATTGTCCTGATCGAAACCATTTTCGACACCCTGAACGCCAAGGCCGCCATTTTCGCCACCGAGGAAGTGTTCGAGGCGCGGGGCGTGCGCCTGCCCGTCATGATTTCGGGCACGGTGACGGACGCGTCCGGCCGCATCCTGTCCGGCCAGACCGTGGAGGCCTTCTGGAATTCGGTGCGCCATGCGCGTCCCATCACGATCGGCCTGAACTGCGCGCTGGGCGCGGCGCTGATGCGCCCCTACGTGGCCGAGCTGGCCCGCATCTGCGACACCTACGTCTGCGTGTATCCGAACGCCGGCCTGCCCAACCCCATGGCGGAAACCGGTTTCGACGAAACGCCGGCCGACACTTCCGCGCTGCTTGAGGAGTTCGCCCGTTCCGGACTGGTGAACATGTCGGGCGGCTGTTGCGGCACGACGCCGGATCACATCCGCGAGATTGCCGCCAAGGTTCTGGCGCTGACGCCGCGCGTGGTGCCGGAGGTGCCGGTCAAGACCCGTTTGTCGGGCCTGGAGCCCCTGAACATCGACGAAGACACGCTCTACGTCAACGTGGGCGAACGCACCAACGTGACGGGCAGCAAGATGTTCGCCCGCCTGATCCGCGAAGAAAAATACGACGAAGCGCTGGCCGTGGCCCGCCAACAGGTCGAGAACGGCGCGCAGATCATCGACATCAACATGGACGAGGCGATGCTGGATTCGGTCGCGTGCATGCGCCGCTTCCTCAACCTGATCGCCTCCGAGCCCGACATCGCGCGCGTGCCGATCATGATCGACAGCTCCAAGTGGGAGGTCATCGAAGAGGGCTTGAAATGCGTGCAGGGCAAGCCCGTGGTGAACTCGATCTCCATGAAGGAAGGGCTGGAACCCTTCCGCCACCATGCGCGCCTGTGCCGCCGGTACGGCGCGGCGGTGGTGGTGATGGCGTTCGATGAACAGGGCCAGGCCGACACGCTGGAGCGCCGCAAGGAAATTTGCGGCCGCGCCTACAAGATCCTGGTCGACGAAGAAGGTTTCCCGCCCGAGGACATCATCTTCGATCCGAACGTCTTCGCGGTCGCTACCGGCATCGACGAGCACAACCATTACGCCGTGGACTTCATCGAAGGCACGCGCTGGATCCGCCAGAATCTGCCCTACGCCCGCATTTCGGGCGGTGTGTCCAACGTCAGTTTCTCGTTCCGCGGCAACGAGCCGATGCGCGAGGCCATCCACACGGTATTCCTGTATTACGCCGTCAAGGAAGGCATGACGATGGGCATCGTCAACGCCGGACAGTTGGGCGTGTACGCCGACCTGGACCCCAAGTTGCGCGATCTGGTCGAGGACGTGGTGCTGGACCGCGCCGACCCCGTGGGCAAGACGGACGCCGATGACGAGCGCACGCCCACGGAACGCCTGGTGCAGTTTGCCGACAGCGTGAAGGGTTCGGGAGCCAAGAAAGAAGAAGACCTGACCTGGCGCGCTGCATCCGTCGAGGCGCGGCTGTCGCACGCGCTGGTGCACGGCATCACGACCTACATCGTCGAAGACACCGAGGAAGTGCGCCAGAAGATCGCCGCGCGCGGCGGGCGCCCGATCGAGGTCATCGAAGGCCCGCTGATGGACGGCATGAATGTGGTGGGCGACCTGTTCGGCGAGGGCAAGATGTTCCTGCCGCAGGTGGTGAAGTCCGCCCGCGTCATGAAGCAGGCCGTGGCCCACCTGGTGCCCTTCATCGAAGAAGAAAAGCGCCAGATCGCGGCGGCGGGCGGCGACGTGCGGGCCAAGGGCAAGATCGTCATCGCCACGGTCAAGGGCGACGTGCACGACATCGGCAAGAACATCGTGTCGGTGGTCCTGCAGTGCAATAACTTCGAAGTCGTGAACATGGGCGTGATGGTGCCCTGCGCCCAGATCCTGGAGAAGGCCAAGGAAGAAAACGCCGACATCGTCGGCCTGTCCGGCCTGATTACGCCGAGCCTGGAAGAAATGGCCTACGTGGCCAGTGAAATGCAGCGCGACGAGTACTTCCGCAGCCGCAAGCTGCCGCTCATGATCGGCGGCGCCACGACCAGCCGCGTGCACACCGCCGTGAAGATCGCGCCCAACTACGAAGGCCCGGTCATCTATGTGCCGGACGCCAGCCGTTCGGTGGGCGTGGCCACCAGCCTGATGTCGGACCAATCGGAAGCCTACCTGGCTGAATTGGCCGAGGAGTACGCAGAGGTGCGCCGCCGCCATGCCAACCGCAAGGCCACGCCCATCCTGCCGCTGGCCGAGGCGCGCGCGTCGCGTCCCGTGATCGATTGGGACAACTACACGCCGCCGCGTCCCAAGTTCATCGGCCGCCGCACGTTCAAGAGCTATGACCTGGCCGAGATCGCCAAGTACGTGGACTGGGGGCCGTTCTTCCAGACCTGGAGCCTGTTCGGCCCGTTCCCGGCCATCCTGGACGACAAGGTCGTGGGCGAGCAGGCCCGCAAGGTCTACGCCGACGGCCAGGCCATGATGAAGCGCATCATCGAAGGCCGCTGGCTTACCGCCAATGGCGTGGTGGGCTTTTACCCGGCCAATAGCGTCAATGACGAGGACATCGAGGTCTATAAGGACGAGACCCGCAGCGAAGTGCTGTTCACCTACCGCAACCTGCGCCAGCAGGGCGCCAAGCGCGAAGGGGTCAGCAACAAGTCGCTGTCCGATTTCATCGCGCCCAAGTCCAGCGGCAAGCTGGACTACATAGGCATGTTCGCCGTCACCGCGGGCCTGGGCATCGAAAAGAAGGAAGCGGAATTCGAGAAGGCGCTGGACGACTATTCCAGCATCATGCTGAAGTCCCTGGCCGACCGGCTGGCCGAAGGCTTCGCCGAATGCCTGCATGCCCGCGTGCGCCAGGACCTGTGGGGCTATGCGCCCGACGAGGCCCTGTCCAATGACGACATGATCGCCGAGAAATACGTGGGCATCCGTCCCGCTCCTGGCTACCCGGCCTGCCCGGAACACGTCATCAAGACCGATATGTTCCGCGTGCTGGACGGCGCCGACATCGGCATGATGCTGACCGACAGCTATGCCATGTATCCGGCTTCCAGCGTGTCCGGCTTCTACTTCAGCCATCCGCAGTCGCAGTATTTCAACGTGGGCGTGATCGGCGAAGACCAGCTGCAGGACTACGCCGCCCGCAGCGGCCGCAGCATCGAGGATCTGAAGCGCACCCTGGCCCCGAACCTGGGCTGAGGACTTGCGGGGGACGTTCAGGCGTACTTGCCTGTCAGTCCCCCGTCCACGACCAGTTCGGTCCCCGTGATGTAGGAGGCCTCGTCCGAGGCCAGGAACGCCACCGCGTTCGCCACTTCCCAAGGCGTACCCATGCGGCCCATCGGCACCTGCCGGTCGCGCGCGGCACTGGCGGCGCGCGCGTCTTCGTCGAACATGCGGGCGACGTTCCTGGCCACGCGTGGGGTGTCGATCAAGCCGGGGATCACCGTGTTCACGCGGATGCGGTCCGGAGCATATTGCTGCGCGGCCATCCGCGCGAAGTGGATCACGGCGGCCTTGCTGACGCTGTAGGCCAGATGCGGGTACCCCGTATAGCGTATGCCTGCCACCGACGACACCGTGACGATGGCGCCGCCGCCTTGCTCGCGCATCATGGGTGCCAGCAAGCGCGTGGCGATGAGCAGGCTGGTCACATTGACCTGCTGGATGCGATTCCAGTCTTCCAGCGAGATGTCTTCCGGTCCTCCCACTTTGCCGATGCCCGCGTTGGCCTGCAGGATGTCGATGCGCCCGTAGCGGCGTCGCGCGGCATCCACCGCCGCCTGCATGGCGTGGGCATCGGCCACGTCGGCGCGCACCGGCAACGCGCTGCCACCGGCCAGTTCGACTTCATGGGCGGCATCTTCGGCGGCTGCCAGGTCGGCGTCCAGCGTGACGACCGAGGCGCCCTGGCGCGCCAGCGTCACGCAGCTGGCCTTGCCTATGCTCCAGCCGGCGGCGGACGAGCCAGCCCCGGCTACCAGCGCGATCTTGCCCGCCAGGCGGCCGTCCGGCGCCTGGGCCGTCATGGCTGTTCTCCGCCTTGGTGGGTCTTGCCGCGGCCGACATACGGAATGGCGTGGTCGATGGTTTCCCAGATGTAGCGTCCCGACGGGCTCTGCTGTTCCTCGGCTACGTGAGACACCAGGCCGGCGGCACGCGAGATGACGGCGAAGCCGCGCATCAGTTCCGTGGGTACGCCGATTTCGCTGAGCAGTGCGGCGACCGCGCCGGTGGCGTTGATGGTGATGTGCTTGCCATAGGTCTCGTCGATCGCGGCGGCCAGCAGCCGCAGCGCCTTGAGCGAGTCGCCTGTCAGGTCGGGTTCGGCCTCGGCCAGCGCCAGCAGCTTGATCGAGCGCGGATCGTCGGGCTTGTGCAGATGGTGGCCGAAGCCGGGCAGGGCGCTGCGGGATGCGTGGTGCTCGCGGGCGATAGCCAGCGCCTCGGCGCGGCCGTCGTCGGCCTGGCGGATGCGGTCCAGCAGGCGCGAGCAGTTTTCCATGGTCCCGACGAACCGGCTGCCCACGGCCATCAGGCCGGACGCTACCGCTCCTTGCAGGTTTTCCGGCGCGCTCATGTAGATCAAGCGCGTGGCGATGGCGCTGGGCGTCAGGCCATGTTCCATCAGCGTGACGAGCACGGCGTCGACGATGCGCAGGTCTACCGGGCGCGCCTCGCGGCCCAGGATCTGCATGATCATGACTTC
>MTEX01001781.1_pt1 | contig 10777 bp, 7 predicted proteins | sample 1042691 | NCBI WGS metagenome assembly MTEX01 (sample SAMN06185810, study PRJNA358809) | soil metagenome | isolation source: soil biostimulated with molasses as carbon source | place: India | collected 2015-05-23
CTACAATGCCCGCCTAAACCGTGACAGCCCGAACCTATAACGACATGTCCCTTCCAAAGAATCACCTGGAACTGCTCAGCCCTGCCCGTGACGTTGCCATCGCCCGCGAAGCGATCCTGCACGGCGCTGACGCCATCTATATCGGCGGCCCGAGCTTCGGCGCGCGCCATAACGCCTGCAACGAAGTCAGCGATATCGCCGAACTGGTCGAGTTCGCCCATCGCTACCACGCACGCGTTTTCACCACCATCAACACCATCCTCCACGACAACGAACTGGAACCCGCGCGCACGCTGATCCACCAGTTGTACGACGCCGGCGTCGACGCCCTGATCGTGCAGGACCTGGGCGTGATGGAACTGGACATCCCGCCGATCGAGCTGCACGCCAGTACCCAGACCGACATCCGCACCCTGGAGCGGGCCAAGTTCCTCGACCAGGCCGGCTTCTCCCAGCTGGTGCTGGCCCGCGAGCTGAACCTGCAGCAGATCCGCGCCATTGCCGCCGAGACCGACGCCGCCATCGAGTTCTTCATCCACGGCGCGTTGTGCGTGGCCTTCTCCGGCCAGTGCAACATCTCCCACGCGCAGACCGGCCGCAGCGCCAACCGTGGCGATTGCTCCCAGGCCTGCCGCCTGCCCTACACCCTGAAGGATGACCAGGGCCGCGTGGTGGCCTTCGAGAAGCACCTGCTGTCGATGAAGGACAACAACCAGACCGCCAACCTGCGCGACCTGGTCGATGCCGGCGTACGCTCGTTCAAGATCGAAGGCCGCTACAAGGACATGGGCTATGTGAAGAACATCACTGCCCACTACCGCAAGGAACTCGACGCCATCCTCGAAGACCGCCCGGAGCTGGCCCGCGCCTCCAGCGGCCGCACCGAGCATTTCTTCGTGCCCGACCCGGACAAGACCTTCCACCGTGGCAGCACCGACTACTTCGTCACCGAGCGCAAGGTCGACATCGGTGCCTTCGACTCGCCAACCTTCACCGGCCTGCCGGTAGGTGTGGTGGAGAAGGTCGGCAAGCGCGACCTGCAGGTAGTCACCGAAGTGCCGCTGACCAATGGCGACGGCCTCAACGTGCTGGTCAAGCGCGAAGTGGTGGGTTTCCGCGCCAACATCGCCGAGCTGCGCAGCGCGTTCGAGGAAGACGGCGAGAAGCGCTACCGTTACCGCGTCGAGCCCAACGAAATGCCCGAGGGCCTGCACAAGCTGCGGCCCAACCACCCGCTGTCGCGCAACCTCGACCACAACTGGCAGCAGGCCCTGCAACGCACCTCGGCCGAACGCCGGGTCGGCGTGCACTGGCACGCGGTATTGCGCGAGCAGCGCCTGGCGCTGACCGTCACCAGCGAAGAAGGTGTGAACGCGCAGGTGGCGCTGGACGGCCCGTTCGGCCCGGCCAACAAACCGCAGCAGGCGCTGGAACAGCTGCACGACCTGCTTGGCCAGCTGGGTACCACGATGTACCACGCCGACAGCATCGAGCTGGACGCCCCGCAGGCGTACTTCATCCCCAACTCGCAGCTCAAGGCCCTGCGCCGCGAAGCCATCGAGGCGTTGACCGCGGCACGTGTGCAGGCGCACCCGCGTGGTGGGCGCAAGGCCGAGACCACGCCACCGCCGGTATACCCCGAGTCGCATTTGTCGTTCCTGGCCAACGTGTACAACCAGAAGGCCCGTGACTTCTACCACCGCCACGGGGTGCAACTGATCGACGCAGCCTACGAGGCCCATGAAGAGCATGGCGAAGTGCCGGTGATGATCACCAAGCACTGCCTGCGTTTCTCCTTCAACCTGTGCCCCAAGCAGGCCAAGGGCGTGACCGGCGTGCGCACCAAGGTGGCGCCGATGCAGCTGATTCAGGGCGACGAAGTACTGACCCTGAAGTTCGACTGCAAGCCGTGCGAAATGCATGTGATCGGCAAGATGAAGAGCCACATCATCGACCTGCCGACTCCAGGCAGCGCGGTGGCCCAGGTGGTCGGGCACATCAGCCCGGAAGACCTGCTCAAGACCATTCCACGCGGGCCGCATTGAGCATGGGCCTGCAATGGCCCAGCAGCGGGTTGCCCCGGTCCGGCAAGGCCCGGGCAACCCGCCTTCAGCGTATCTGGTGCTTGTGCAGCAACCGATAGAATGTCGGCCGCGAAATACCCAGCACCTTGGCCGCCACGCTCAGGTTGTCACTGTGCCGGTTGAGCACGTCGCATAGCGCCTGGCGCTCGGCCCGGTGCTTGTACTCCTCCAGCGTGCCCAATGGCGGTTGTGCCAGGTCGAGCGTCTCCAGCCCCAGGTCCTGCGCCTCGATTTGCCGGCCCTCGGCAAGTACCAGCCCGCGGCGTACCCGGTTGGCCAGCTCACGCACGTTACCCGGCCAGTCATGCCGGCCCATGGCCGCCAGGGCGTTGTCGCTGAACGACCGCGGGCGACGCCCGGTTTCCAGGCTGTAGAACTGGGCAAAGTGGCTGGCCAGCATGGCCAGGTCACCATGCCGGTCACGCAGTGGCGCGGTGACCACCTGCAGGACGTTGAGGCGGTAGTAAAGGTCCTCACGGAAGCGCCCTTGTTCGATGGCCTTTTCCAGGTCCACATGGGTTGCCGCCAGCACCCGCACGTCCACCGGGATCGGCTGGCTGCCGCCCACGCGCTCGATGTGCTTTTCCTGCAGAAAGCGCAGCAGGTTGGCCTGCAGCTCCAGCGGCAGGTCGCCAATTTCGTCGAGGAACAGCGTGCCGCCGTGGGCGGCTTCGATGCGCCCGGTCTTGCGCTGGTGGGCACCGGTAAACGCCCCTTTTTCGTGGCCGAACAATTCCGACTGGATCAGGTGTTCGGGTATCGCCCCGCAATTGATGGCGATGAACGGTTGCTCGCTGCGCTGCGACTGGCGATGCAAGGTGCGCGCGACCAGCTCCTTGCCGGTGCCGCTTTCACCACGGATCAGCACTGGCGACTCGGTGGGTGCCAGCTTGCCCAGCAGCTTGCGCAGCTCGCGGATCGGGCGGCTTTCACCCAGCAGCTCGTGGGTGGTTTCCTCGGCCTTGCGCACGCCCCTGCCGCGCAGGCGGGCCATGCCGAAGGCACGGCCCAGGGTGACCTGCACCCGGGATACGTCGAATGGCAGGGTATGGAAGTCGAAAAACCATTCGCAGACAAAATCGCCGACCGCCGGCATGCGCAGCTGTTCGGCGCTGAGCACGGCAATCCATTCGGTGTTGCTGCGCGTGATCAGGTCCTTGACCGCATCCGGATGCCTCAGGTGGCTAGCCTGCAAGCGTAACAGGCCCACATCGCAAGGTTGATCCAGCGCGGCGCCGAGCCTGCAGCTGTCCACATCCCAGCCTGCGCTGCGCAGGCCTGGCAACAAGCGGTGGCAGTCGTCGCAAGGGTCGACGATGAGCAGACGGCGTTGGGCGGCTGGCTGTTGCATGACCGATCCTTGGCGCCAGTTTTTGGTTTTGTGAAATAAAACAGCAAGTTGTGGCGCCCGATTAACAGTAGCAACGAAGTTGACGGTGCCCAGTACCGTCTGTCTGCCGAATCATTTTTTTACAATCTGCCATGGGAATTTTCGCACTTTATCGACATCACATGGCGGCAAGGGCCGGGATGAAACACCGCCCTGAAAAAATTTTTACCAACCCTGTGTGACTTGCCCCCGGACATTGAGCATCAGTACACATAACCCCGCGCTGCACTTCGCGACCACTGAGGCGACTTCAAAGCAACGCGGACTTCATCTGGATGTTTGGGACCATAGAGAGACCGAACCATGAATGCCCCGCTCCGTGTCAACGAAGCACTGCTGATTGCCGACCACGCCTTCGAACCCTTCCAGTGCGTAGCCTGGGATGCCCCCAACGGTACTGGTGAACTGAGCCTGGCAGTGATCGACCGGACCAGCACCCGCATCGGCAGCAAGCAAGTGTCGTCGAGCATTTATTCCGACCCGGCCCAGTGGGCCAGCCTGATTGAAGAAGTGCGCGCGGAACTGTGCGAAAAAGGTTACGACCTGCAACCGTGGTCGATGCCGAAATAATATAAGCCGGCCACAACCAAGTGCGTGCATTGCCACGCACTTGTACAACTTCCCCAGTTGCTGTTGTGGCAACGCTGCTTGTTGCGACATTGTGTCGCGCCGATACTTTTCATTCCCGCACCTTGAACTGTTGCAAGTGCTGATAATCCGCTTGCAGTTGTTCCGCCAGACGCTGCGCGCGCCCCAGGCGCACCGGCGCCAGTTCCATATCCACCAGCAACGTCGCACACGGCATCGGCTGTACGCCCTTGCAGTGCTGCAGGCGGCCGTCGGTAAACACCAGGCAACGCAACGCTTCCTGCGGGTGGGCGCGCTGCCGCGCCTGCAGCCAATGCCGGGCCTGTTCCAGTGCAGCTAGCAACGGCGTCCCGCCACCGGCACCCAAGGCCTGCAGCCACGGCTGCAAGGCGGCTGAAGCCTTCAGGCCATGGCGCTGCCACTGCGGCGTGTGCCCGCTGGCGGTGAGCAAGGCCAGCCGGGCGCGCTGGCGGTACGCCTGGTCGAACAGTGTCGCCAGCAGCCCCTTGGTCTGCGCCAGCGCCTGGTGGCGCCGGGTCGAGGCCGAGGCATCGACGATAACCAGCCACAACTCGGCTGGCCTGGCCTGGCGCAGCTGCCAGCACAGGTCCTGGCGCAGCCGTGGCCGGCCCTTGAGCAAGGTCGGCAGCCAGGCCACCCGACCGCTGGCGGCATGCCGCGCACGGCCCGTGCGGGTACCGTGCTGCTTGCCTGCGCCTGCTTTGGCATCCGGCCCCTTGGCAGTTGGCTGGGGGATGCTCAGGGCTTTTTTGCCCAGTTCGGCACCTCACGGCGGGCGCCGCTGGCGACCGGCTGCGCCGGCAATGCCCCCCAGTCGCCCTGCCCGGCCTGTTCGCCCGGGTTACCGGCACCCTGCGGCACAGGCTGCTGCCCAGCTTGCGACGGCGTCGAAGGCGGGTTGCCCTGGGGCGTAACCCGGCGACGATGGCGCAGGGCGAACTCGGCCACCGCCTCGACATCGGCCTCTTCGATGGCTGTAGCACCGCGCCAGGCGCAGTGCGCGCGCGCAGCCCGCAACCAGACCAGGTCGGCACGCAGGCCATCGACCCCGGCGGCATAGCAGCGCTCGGTGATCCAGGCCAGCGCCTGGTCGTCCAGGGCGATATCGGCCAGGGCGTGGCGGGCGGCCTGGCAGCGTTCGCGCAATTGCGCCTGGGCCGGGGCCCATTGCGCGCAGAAAGCCTGCGGGTCGCTGTCGAACGCCAGGCGGCGACGAATGATCTGTTGACGCGCCGCGGGCTCGGGCAAGCCTTCCAGGGCCACGTTCAGGCCGAAGCGGTCGAGCAGCTGCGGGCGCAGTTCGCCTTCCTCCGGGTTCATGGTGCCGATCAATACGAAGCGGGCACTGTGCCGGTGCGAAATACCGTCACGCTCGACCCGGTTGGTACCGCTGGCCGCCACGTCGAGCAACAGGTCGACCAGGGTGTCGGGCAACAGGTTGACCTCGTCGACGTACAGCACGCCGCCATCGGCCTGGGCCAGCACGCCCGGGGAAAACTGCGCCTTGCCCTGCCCGAGCGCAGCATCCAGGTCGAGAGTACCGACCAGGCGTTCCTCGCTGGCCCCCAGCGGCAGGGTGACGAACGGCCCCTCCCCCAGCAGGTCGGCGAGGCCACGGGCCAGGGTGCTCTTGGCCATGCCACGCGGCCCCTCGATCAGCACACCGCCGATCTTCGGGTCGATGGCCGTCAGGCACAGCGCCAGCTTGAGGTCGTCGGCAGCGACCACGGCGGCCAGCGGAAATTGCACGGGTTCACTCATTTCAAGCCTGTTCCTCGCCGTCGAGCAGTTGCTCCTCGAGGGCTTCGCGGTAATCGCCCGGCGCCTGCCACAGGCCGCGTTGCTGGGCTTCCAGCAGGCGCTCGGTAAGGTCGCGCAAGGCCTCGGGGTTGTGCTCGCGCATGAAGTTGCGGGTCGCTGGGTCGAGCACATAGGCATCGGCCAGCGACTGGTAATGATGGTCGTCGATCAGGTGCGTGGTGGCATCGAAGGCAAACAGGTTGTCGACCGTCGCCGCCATCTCGAACGCGCCCTTGTAGCCATGGCGCTTGACCCCGTCGATCCACTTCGGGTTGAGCGCACGGGCGCGGATGACCCGGTTCAGCTCTTCCTTGAGGGTACGGATGCGCGGTCGGTCGGCCTGGCTGTGGTCGCCGTGGTAGCTGGCCACGGCCGCAGCGGACAAGGTCTCCGACGCCGCCAGCATGCCACCCTGGAACTGGTAATAGTCGTTGGAGTCGAGCAGGTCGTGCTCGTGGTTGTCCTGGTTCTGCAACACCGCCTGCACCCTGGCCAGGCGCTGGGCGAACTGGGCGCGGGCCGGTGTCCCGTCGTCGCTGCCGCCGTAGGCATAGCCGCCATGGTTGAGGTAGACCTCGGCCAAGTCGTCGCGGCTGTGCCACAGGCGCCCGTCGATGGCGTTCTGGATGCCGGCGCCATAGGCCCCGGGTTTGGCGCCGAACACCCGCCAACCAGCCTGGCGCGCAGCCTGCTCGGCATCCAGCCCCTGCGCCTGCAGCGTGGCACGTTCGCTGCGCACACGGGCAGCCAGAGGGTTGAGATCGTCCGGCTCGTCCAGCGCCGCGACCGCCTGCACAGCGGCATCGAACAGGCGAATGAGGTTGCCGAAGGCATCGCGGAAAAACCCGGAAACGCGCAAGGTCACGTCCACCCGCGGGCGGTCGAGCAGGCTCAACGGCAGGATTTCGAAATCGTCGACACGCTGGCTGCCACTGGCCCAGACCGGGCGTACGCCCATCAGTGCCATGGCCTGGGCGATGTCGTCGCCACCGGTGCGCATGGTCGCCGTGCCCCATACCGACAGGCCGAGCTGGCGCAAGTGGTCGCCGTGGTCCTGCAGGTGGCGTTCGAGAATCAGGTTGGCCGAGGCGAAACCCAGGCGCCAGGCCGTGGTGGTCGGCAGGTTGCGCACATCCACGGTATAGAAGTTGCGACCGGTGGGCAGCACATCCAGGCGCCCACGGCTCGGTGCACCACTCGGGCCGGCAGGCACGAAACGCCCTGCCAGCGCAGCCAGCAGGCCGCTGATTTCGGCGGCGCCGCAGGCGTCCAGGCTGGGCGCCACCGCTTCACGCAGGGCCTGCACCACATCGTGCACCGGCTGCCATTCGCCCTGCGCCGGTAACTGTACAGTGCCGTCCAGTGCCTGTTCGATCGCCTGCAGCGCCAACAGCTCAAGACGCTCGCGGGTGTCGCCACAGGTGCGCCAAGGTTCATCACTGATGGCCTGCAGGCGCTCGGGGCGCGCACCCTGCCATGGCTGGCCAAGGTCGCAATCGAGCGGGTCGAAGCCTGGCACCAGCGCCTTGGCCAGCACGCGCAGCAGGCTGGCATTGCCGCCGCGACCATCGCCCCGCTCGACCCGTAACAGCGCCAGCAGGGTATCCACGCGCAGCCGCCCTTGCGGCGACTGGCCGAACACATGCAGGCCATCGCGAATCTGCGATTCCTTCAGGTCGCACAGGTAGGTGTCCAGGCGCGGCAGCCATACGGCGGCGTCGTCCAGTTGCCCTTCCAGTTGCAGTTCGCGGTCGATGTGGTTGGCCTTGACCAGTTCGAGGATGTCGCGCTGCAGTTCGCGGGCGCGCCTTGGGTCGAGCAGCTGCGCTTCGTAGAATTCATCGGCCAGTTGCTCCAGATGGCGCAACGGGCCGTAGGTTTCGGCGCGCGTCAGCGGCGGCATCAGGTGGTCGATGATCACCGCCTGGGTACGCCGTTTGGCCTGGGCGCCCTCGCCCGGGTCATTGACGATGAACGGGTAGATGTTCGGCAGCGGGCCGAGCAGCGCATCCGGCCAGCACTGCGCCGACAAGCCGACGCCCTTGCCCGGCAGCCATTCGAGGTTGCCGTGCTTGCCCACGTGGATCACTGCGTCGGCGGCAAAGGCATGGCGCAGCCAGAAGTGAAACGCCAGGTAGCCGTGGGGCGGCACCAGGTCGGGGTCGTGGTACACCGCGCTGGGGTCCACCTGGTAGCCGCGGGCCGGCTGGATACCGACGAAGGTCAGGCCGAAGCGCAGGCCGGCGACCATCAACCGGCCACTGCGGTACATCGGGTCCTGCTGTGGCGGCCCCCAGCGCTCCAGCACTGCCTGGCGGTTGGCTTCCGGCAGGCGGTCGAAGGCGGCCTGGTAATCGGCCAGGCTCAGGCTTTGCGCGCAGGGGCGCAGGTCCAGCTGGTCAAGGTCATTGGTCACGCCACCCAGCAGTTGCTGAATCAGTTGCGTGCCGCTGCCCGGCAAATCGGCCAACGGGTAACCTTCGGCCCGCAGCGCCTTGAGGATGTTCAACGCAGCCGCTGGCGTGTCCAGGCCGACACCGTTGCCGATGCGACCATCCCGGGTCGGGTAGTTGGCCAACACCAGGGCCACCCGCTTCTGGGCATTGGGCAAACGCGCCAGCTCGACCCAGCGGCGGGCCAGCTCGGCGACGAAATCCATGCGTTCGGGGTGGGCACGGTAGCAGACCACGTCGGACTGGCTGCGCTCGCTGTGCCAGGCCATGTCCTTGAAACTGACCGGGCGGGTGATGATGCGCCCGTCCAGTTCCGGCAAGGCAATGTGCATGGCCAGGTCGCGCGCGCCCAGGCCTTGCTCGCTGGCTTCCCAACCGGGCTGGTTGTCCTGCGCGCAAATGGCCTGGAGCACCGGGATGTCGCGACGGAACGGGCGCAGGTTGGGCCGTTCGGGGCTGGACAGGGCAAAGCCGGTGGTATTGACCAGCACCTCGGCGCCGACCTCGTCCAGCCAGGCTTCGACCTGCTCCAGGCATGCGCTTTCCTTGAGGCTGGCCACGGCGATCGGCAAGGGGTTGAGCCCGGCAGCCTGCAGCCGCTGGCAGAACACGTCGATGAATGCGGTATTGGCCGCCTGCAAGTGCGAGCGGTAGAACAGCAGCGGGGCCACCGGCTGCTCGGGGTGCCACTGCGGGTACCAGTCCTGCAACGTGGCACTGCCCTTGGACGGGTGATACACCGCGGTGCGTGGCAACGGCTGCGGCTCGTCCCAGGCATAATCGCGGCCCAGCAACTGGCTGGCCAGGCAGTTGAACAGGTTGATGGCGTTGGCCTTGCCGCCCTGGCGCAGGTAATGCCAGAGGCGCTCGGCCTGCTCGCCGCTGACGGTGCCCAGGCGGGTCAGTTCCGGGTCCGGGCGATCATCGCCCGGCACCAGGATCAGCTGCACGCCGCGGGCAGCCAGCTCGACCAGTTGCTCGACGCCGTAGCGCCAGTACCCCACACCACCGTGCAACGACACCAGGATGACCTTGGCATGGCGCAACACCTGGTCGACGTACAGATCGACCGAGGCATGGTTCTGCACCTGCATCGGGTTGGCCAGGCGCAGGCTGGGGAAATCCTCGGGCAACAGCTCGGCGGTATCGGCGAGCAATGCCAGGTGCGAATCGCCGCTGCAGAGGATCACCAGCTCGGCGGGGGTCTGGCCAAGGTCGGCAATGCTGTCATCCGGCACGAAGCCGCCGGGCTGGGTCCGCAGCAGGTGCATGGGTCAGGCGCCCAGGGCCTGGCGCAGGCGCGCTTCCAGGCGGGCAGCGTCGAGGTCCTGGCCGATCAGCACCAGGCGGGTGATGCGTGGCTCGTCGGCCCGCCAGGCGCGGTCGAAGTGCTTGTCGAAACGGGTACCCACGCCTTGCACCAGCAGGCGCATCGGCTTGCCCGGAATGGCGGCGAAACCTTTGGCACGCAGGATGCCGAAGTCGACCACCAACTGGGTCAGGGCATCGAGCAGCAGGCTTTCGTCGGCTTCTGGCAGGTCGATGGAAATGGAGTCGAAGGCGTCGTGGTCATGATCGTCATGGTCATCGCCGTCATGGTGCGCGTCATGGTGGGTACGGCGGCCATCGATGTGCGCCTCGGCTTCGGCGCCCACGCCCAGCAGCACGTCCAGCGGCAACTTGCCGCTGCTGGCCTCGATCACCTTGACTGCCGGCGGCAGCTCTTCGGCCACTTCGGCACGGACCTTGGCCAGGCCAGCAGCGTCGATCAGGTCGGCCTTGTTCAGCACCACCAGGTCGGCACTGGCCAGCTGGTCGGCGAACAGTTCGTGCAGTGGCGACTCGTGGTCGAGGTTGGGGTCAAGCTTGCGCTGGGCATCGACCTGCTCCGGGTAGGCGGCAAAGGTGCCGGCGGCCACGGCCGGGCTGTCGACCACGGTAATCACCGCATCGACGGTGCAGGCGTTGCGGATCTCCGGCCACTGGAAGGCTTGCACCAGTGGCTTGGGCAGGGCCAGGCCGCTGGTTTCGATAAGGATGTGGTCAAGGTCGCCACGGCGCGCCACCAGTTCGCGCATGACCGGGAAGAACTCTTCCTGCACGGTGCAGCACAGGCAGCCGTTGGCCAGCTCGTAGACCCGACCGCTGGCTTCTTCCTCGGTGCAACCGATGCTGCACTGCTTGAGGATTTCACCGTCGATGCCCAATTCACCGAACTCGTTGACGATTACCGCGATGCGGCGGCCCTGGGCATTGTCGAGCATGTGCCGCAGCAAGGTGGTCTTGCCCGAGCCGAGGAAGCCGGTGACGATGGTGACGGGGAGCTTGGCCAGTGTTTTCATGTCGTATTGCCCTTGGCAGATTGGCGCGGGCATGCAGGACGACAGCCGCAGGCCAGGCCGGCCGGGCTTGTTCGCCACCGGATCACCCCGCCCGGTTGA
>MTEX01008891.1_pt3 | contig 10725 bp, 9 predicted proteins | sample 1042691 | NCBI WGS metagenome assembly MTEX01 (sample SAMN06185810, study PRJNA358809) | soil metagenome | isolation source: soil biostimulated with molasses as carbon source | place: India | collected 2015-05-23
GGTTGTTTGCCGCAGTTTCGGCCTGGTCGAAGAACACCTCGTTGAACTCGCTGGTGCCGGTCAGCTGCTGGATCGGCTGCACGCGGATGTTCGCCTGATCCATGGGCACCAACAGGAACGACAGGCCCTGGTGGCCGACGCTGCCCGGCTCGGTCCGAGCCAGCACGAAGCACCAGTCGGCCTCATGGGCCAGCGAGGTCCAGATCTTCTGCCCGCTGATCAGCCAGCGCTCGCCGCTGGCGTCGAGGCGGGCGCGGGTCTGGACGTTGGCCAGGTCCGAGCCCGCGCCAGGCTCGGAATAGCCCTGGCACCAGAACGCTTGGCCCTGAAGAATGCCCGGCAGCAGGCGCTGGCGTTGCTCGGGCGTGCCGAACGCGGCGAGGGTAGGGCCGACCAGCCCTTCGCCAATATGGCCCATGCGCCCGGGGCCGCCGGCGCGGGCATATTCCTCGTGGAAGATCACCTGCTGGCTGATGCTCAGGCCACGCCCACCGTCTTCCGCTCGCCAGCCCACCCCGACCCAGCCACCGCTCGCCAGTTCCCGCTCCCAGGCTTTGCGCTCGGCAGGGAAGCTGTGTTCGTCGCCAGGGCCACCACGAAAGCGCAGTTGCGCAAATTCACCCTGCAGGTGCGCCGCCAACCAGCCGGCGACCTCCTGGCGGAATGCTTCGTCTGATTTGCTGAAACCGATCTTCATGCGCATGCTCCCAGCAGTTCGGTGGCCAGGCATTCACGGTGCCAGGCCGGGTTGCCCAGCAGCTGTTCGCTGGCCCTGGCGCGTTTGAAGTACAGGTGCGGGTCGTATTCCCAGGTGAAACCGACCCCGCCGTGCAACTGGATGGACTCGGCCGCACAGTGGAAGAACGTCTCGCTGGCATGGGCCTTGGCGGTGGCTGCGGCGGCGAGCAGTTCGCCGCGCACCATCGGGTCACCATCTTCGGCCAGATATTCCCGGGCTACGCAGGCGGCGTACCACACCGCCGAACGGGTGCACTCGATGTGCAGCATCATGTCGGCGCAGCGGTGCTTGATGGCCTGGAAGCTGGCCACCGAGCGGCCGAACTGGTGACGTTCCGCGGTGTAGGCCAGGGTCAGGTCCAGCGCCTGCTGGGCACCGCCGAGCTGTTCGGCGGCCAGGCCAATGGCGGCGATACGCTGAGTGGCCTGCAGCAAGGGCCAGGCCTGGTCGATGGCGCTTACTCGCTGGGCCTCGCTGACAGGAACCTGTTGCAACTCGATGCGTGCCAGCCGGCGGGTCTGGTCGAGGGTATGTAACGTTGTACGTACCATGCCAGGCGTGTCGGCCGGTACGGCGAACACGCTGATTCCGTGTTCACCCGCACTGCCCGGGCGGCGGGCGGCGATCAGCAGCAAGCCGGCCTGGGCGCCATCGACGACCTGGGTGTGGCAGCCATCGAGGCGGTAGCCGTCGCCATCGGGGCGCACTTCAGCCTGCAGCTGCGCGGCCTCCAGTGGGCAGGCCAGGGTGGCGTGCAACTGGCCGCTGGCGATGGCCGGCAGCCAGCGGGCTTGCAACGCGGGGTTGTCGGCCAGCAGCAGGGCCGGGGTGGCCAGGCAAGTCGTGGTGAACAGTGGCGAGCCGAGCAGAAAGCGCCCGCATTGCTCCAGCAGCACGGCCAGTTCGACGAAGCCCAGGCCCATGCCACCGTAGGCCTCGGGCACCAGCAGCGCTGGCCAGTACAGTTCCTGGCCAATCTGCCGCCACAGTTCGGGGTCGTAATCGGCAGCACGGCTCATGCCCGCGCGTACCGCGTGTGAATCGCTGGCCTGGGCGAGGAAACGTTCGGCGCTGTCGCGAATCAGCAACTGTTCCTCGGTGAAAGCGAACTCCATAGGGGGCATCTCTAGGCTGGTGGGGCTGCAGCGCAGCCCCGGGGTTCAGGGAGACAACACCGCGAATCTAGGGCTGGGCCACGCACTGCGAATCATTGAAACGGACTAGGCTCAGCCCACTGCGGGCCCGCTGCGCCACGCATTGCGCTTAGTCTCAACGGACGATGAGCAAGGCGTGGGCGCTTTGCACAATGTTCGCCAGGCAACCCATCGAGCCTGGAGGAACATGGGCATGATCGACATACGTGGTTTGAGCTACTTCGTCGCGCAGATCGAAAACCTTGGCCAGTGGCAACGCTATGCCGAAGAGGTGCTCGGCATGCAGGTGCAGGCAGCCCCCGGCGGCGGCCTGTACGTGAAGATGGACGAGCGGCCCTACCGCATGCTGGTGGTCGAGGGCGATTCGCCGCGCTACCTGGCCAGTGGTTGGGAACTGCCCGGCGAGCTGGCCTTCGACCAGGCCCTGCAGCACCTGGAACGCTGCGGCGTGTCCTGGCAGGTCGGCAGCCGTGCTGCAGTCGAGCAGCGCGGCGTGCAGGCGCTGGTCACCATCAGCGACCCGTCCGGCAACCAGCACGAGCTGAGCTGGGGCCACCGCTCAGACTGCCAGCCGTTCATCTCGCCACAAGGGGTACCGCGTTTCGTCACCGGTGACATGGGCCTTGGCCACACCGTGCTGCCGGCGCCGGACTTCGATGCAACCCTGGCTTTTGCCAAGGACGTGCTCGGCTTCGGCCTGTCGGACATCTTCAACTTCCGCCCCGACCCGTCGGCGCCGCCGGTGCGTATCCACTTCCTGCACTGCGCCAATGCCCGCCACCACAGCCTGGCACTGGCCGAGTACCCGGTGCCGTCCGGCTGCGTCCACGTGATGGTCGAGGTGGACTCGATGACCGAGGTCGGCCGCGCCCATGACCGCCTGCAGGCCCACGGCGGGCAGCTGTCGGCAACGCTCGGCCAGCACCTGAACGACCGCATGACCAGTTTCTACATGAAGACACCGTCCGGCTTCGACCTGGAGTACGGCTATGGCGGGCTGCAGGTCGACTGGGCCGAGCACTCGGCCTTCGAGTTCACCCGCGTGAGTATCTGGGGCCACGACTTCTCGGTCGGCCGCCAGTAAGGAGCAGTTGAGCATGAACAAGCAAATGACCAGTGCCGATGCCGTCGCCCAGTTGCGCGACGGCATGACCATCGGTTTTGGTGGCTGGGGCCCGCGGCGCAAGCCGATGGCCATCGTCCGGGAAATCCTCCGCTCGCCGGTCAAGGACCTGACCGTGGTCGCCTACGGCGGCCCGGAGGTCGGCATGCTGTGTGCGGCCGGCAAGGTGCGCAAGCTGGTGTTCGGCTTTGTCACCCTCGATGCTATCCCGCTTGAACCCTACTACCGCAAGGCCCGTGAGGCGGGCGAGCTGGAGCTGATGGAACTGGACGAGGGCATGTTCCAGTGGGGCCTGCGCGCGGCGGGCATGCGCCTGCCGTTCCTGCCCACCCGTTGTGGCCTGGGCACCGATGTGACGCGGCTCAACCCGTCGCTGAAGACCGTGCGCTCGCCCTATGACGACGGTGAGGTGCTGCTGGCCATGCCGGCGCTGGAGCTGGACGTGGCGTTTCTGCATGTGAACGTCGCCGACCGCCTGGGCAATTGCCTGGTCACCGGCCCTGATCCGTACTTCGACCACCTGTTCGCCCGCGCCTCCAAGCAGTGTTTCGTCTCTTGCGAGCGCCTGGAAGAGCGCCTGCAACTCGACGCCGAGCAGGCCCGCGGCAACACCTTCGAGCGTTACCTGGTGACCGGCGTGGTGCATGCTCCGCTCGGTGCCCACCCGACCTCTTGCCCGTCGGACTACGGCTGGGACCTGGAGCACCTCAAGGGCTATGTCGCCAGCGCCCAGGAAGAGGGCGGCTGGCAACGCTATGTCGAGGCCTGCGTGGCCGGCGGCGAACAGGCCTACCAGGCGTACAACGGCGGCGCCGCGCGCATGGGCGCCTTGCCCCTTCCCGTGTTCTGAGGATTCCCTGTATGACAGCCACCCAAGAATTCACCCTTGCCGAACTGCTGATCGTCGCCGCCGCCGAAGCCTGGCGCGGCAATGGCGAGATCATTGCCTCGGGCCTGGGCGTGATTCCGCGCTTGGGCGCCAGCCTAGCCAAGCTCACCCACAGCCCTGAGCTGCTGATGACCGACAGCGAGGCGTTCCTGGTCGAGGAGCCTATCCCACTGGGCCCGCGTGGCGAGCAGGCGCCACGCTACAGCGGCTACCTGTCGTTCGAGCGGGTATTCGAATGCGTCTGGGGCGGCCGCCGCCACGCCATGATCGGGCCGACCCAGGTCGACCGTTGGGGCCAGACCAACCTGTCCTGCGTCGGCGACTACCACAAGCCGCGCACCGCGATGCTCGGCGTGCGTGGCTTGCCGGGCAACAGCATCAACCACCTGAACTCGTTCTTCGTGCCCAACCACAGCACCCGGGTGTTCGTCAGTGGCGAAGTGGACATGGTCTCTGGCGTCGGTTTCAAGGCAGAGCGCTGGCCTGAGGGCGCACGCCGCGACCTGATGGACATCCGCCATGTCATCACCGACCTGTGCACCCTGGACTTCGACGGCCCAGGCCGCGCCGTGCAGGTGCGCACCCTGCACCCGGGCGTGAGCTTCGATGAGGTGCAGGACAAGACCGGCTTCCCGTTGCTGCGCTCGGCGCAGTTGCGCGAGACCGTGCACCCGAATGCCGAGCAACTGGCGCTGATCCGCCGTCTCGACCCCCATGGCCTGCGTGCCAGCGCGATCAAAGGCAACCCGCCTGGCATCCGCGCCGCCTGAGGACTCGCACATGCACAGCAGCGACAGCCAATTCGTCAGCCGCGAGGACGTGGCCGTGTACGAGACCCAGGACCCGGTGCTGTATGCCGTGGCGGACGGGATCGCCACGCTCACCCTCAATCGCCCGACGTTCAACAACGCGCAGAACTCGCAGATGACCTACGCCCTGGACGCGGCCTTGCGCCAGGCAGTAGACGACGACAGCGTCAAGGTCATCGTGCTGTGCGGTGAGGGCCGGCACTTTTCCGCAGGCCACGACATCGGCACCCCCGGCCGCGACATCAACAAGCCGTTCGAACGTGCGCACCTGTGGTGGGACCACACCAACAAGCCCGGTGGCGAGCAACTGTATGCCCGAGAGCAGGAAGTCTACCTGGGCATGTGCCGACGCTGGCGCGAGCTGCCCAAGCCGACCATCGCCATGGTCCATGGCGCCTGCGTGGCCGGTGGGCTGATGCTGGCATGGGTGTGTGACCTGATCGTCGCCAGCGACGATGCGTTCTTCCAGGACCCGGTGGTGCGCATGGGCATCCCGGGGGTGGAGTACTTCGCCCACCCCTACGAGCTGAACCCACGCATCGCCAAGGAATTCCTGTTCTGTGGCGAGCGCATGAGCGCCGACCGTGCCTACCAGATGGGCATGGTCAACCGTGTGGTGCCGCGCGACCAGTTGCAGGAGGTGACCTACGCCCTGGCGGCGAGCATCGCCCGTCAGCCGCGCATGGGCCTGGCCCTGACCAAGCAGGCGATCAACCACGTTGAAGACCTGCAAGGCAAGCGCACGGCCATGGATGCTGCGTTCGCCTGGCACCATTTCGCCCATGCCCACAACGAGCTACTTTCGGGTGACAAGCTCGGCGGTTTTGATGCCAAAGGGATGGCCCAGGCCAACAAGCAGGCGCTGCGCGCCGAAGGGGGCGAACGGTGAGCCGCTGGATGAACACCGCGCTGACCGAGGCGCTGGGCTGCCGTTACCCGGTGGTGCAGACGGCCATGGGCTGGGTCTCCGATGCCAACCTGGTGATCGCCACCACCCAGGCCGGCGGCTTCGGCTTCCTGGCCGGCGCGACGATTGCCGCCGAGGCGCTGGAGAGCGAGATCCGCAAGGTGATCGACGCCACCGGCAGCAGCAACTTCGGCCTCAACTTCCACATGTTCCAGGACAACGCCGCGCAGTGCGTCGACCTGGCCATCCGTTATCGCCTGCGCGCCGTCAGCTACGGGCGCGGGCCGGATGCGCAGACCATCGCCCGCTTCAAGGCGGCCGGGGTGCTGTGCATTCCCACCGTCGGCGCTCTCAAGCATGCGCTTAAGGCCCAGCAGCTCGGCGCCGACCTGATCACCTTGCAGGCGGGCGAGGGTGGTGGCCATACCGGTGGCGTACCGGGCTCGATCCTGTTGCCGCAGGTGCTGGCAGCGGTAAGCGTGCCGGTGATCGCCGCGGGCGGGCATTCCACCGGGCGTGGCCTGGCCGCCGCACTTGCCGCCGGTGCCAGTGGCATCGCCATGGGCACGCGGTTCCTCATGACTCGCGAATCGCCGACCCCGGCCAGCACCCTGGCGCGCTACCTCAAGGTCGACGACCCGCAGCAGGTGCGGGTGACCACGGCGGTGGACGGCATGCGCCACCGCATGATCGAGAACCGCTTCATCAATCGCCTCGAGCAGGCCGGGCCGTTCGGTCGCCTGCGCATCGCCCTGGCGAGTGCCTGGCAATGGAAGCAACAGACCGGCATGAGCCTGGCGCACATGGGCACGGTGTTCGTCCGGGCCCTGCGCGAAGACCCGGCGGCGCTGTCGCAGGTGGTCATGGCCGCCAACCAGCCGGTGCTGCTGCAGCGCTCGATGGTCGATGGCGAACCGGACGCCGGCATCCTGCCCAGCGGCCAGGTGGCGGCGGTGATCAGCGAGCTGCTGAGCTGCCGCGAGGTCATCGACGGCATCGTCGCCGAGGCCAACCAGTGCCTGGAAACCTTGCTCGCCCGCTGCCCGGCCGAACCTTCGGCAACCCCCAACGACAGACTTGCTCACAGCGGAGAACGCTCATGAACCCTGCCTTCACCACCCAGATCGACCAGGGCATTGCCGAGCTGGTCATCGACAAACCACCGGTCAACGCCCTCGACAGCCAGCAATGGCGCGCCCTGGCCGCGCAAATCACGGCACTGGGCGCCGTCCCGGAGGTGCGCGTCATCGTTATCCGCGCCGAGGGCCGCGGCTTCTGTGCCGGCGTCGACATCAAGGAACTGGACGCCCACCCCGAGCGCATCGTCGAGGTCAACGCCGGCAACTACGAGACCTTCAAGGCCGTGCACCGCAACCCGGTGCCGGTGATCGTCGCCGTGCACGGCTTCGTGCTGGGCGGCGGTATCGGCATCACCGGTGCCGCCGACATCGTCGTGGCCGCCGACTGCACGCGCTTTGCCCTGCCGGAAGTGGACCGTGGCGCCATGGGCGGCGGCGCCCACCTGCAGCGACTGTTCCCGGTGCAGAAGGTGCGTTACCTGTTCTTCACCGGGGACAGCATCGACGCCACCCAGGCCCAGGCCTACGGCTTCATCGAGCGCGTGGTGCCCCGGGCGCAACTGCGGGAAACGGCGCTGGAGATTGCCGCACGCATCGCCGCCAAGAGCCCGGGGATGATCCGCATCGCCAAGGAGGCCTTGAACGGCATCGAGGACGGCAACCTGGAAGACAAGTACCGCTGGGAGCAGGGCTTCACCCTGCAGGCCTACTCCAGCCCCGACTCGGCGGAAACCCGCCGGGCGTTTGTCGAAAAACGCGACGCCAAGTTCTGAGGGAACGCCATGCAACTGACCTATACCCCCAAGCAGCAGGCCTTTCGCGCCGAAGTGCGGGCATGGCTTGCCCACAACCTGCCCCGCGAGCCGCTGGCCAGCTACGACACCCGGGAAGGCTTCGAGCAGCACCGCGCCTGGGAAGCCAAGCTGTTCGAGAGCCGCTGGTCGATGGTGATGTGGCCCGCCGAGCTCGGTGGGCGCGGCTGCGACCTGATCGAATGGCTGATCTTCGAGGAAGAGTACTACGGCGCCGGGGCGCCGATGCGGGTCAACCAGAACGGCCAATTGTTGCTCGGCCCGACCCTGATGGAGTTCGGTACAGCCGAACAGAAGCGCCGCTTCCTGCCGCGCATGGCGGCCAGCGTCGACATGTGGGCGCAGGGCTGGTCGGAACCCAACGCCGGCTCCGACATGGCGGCGATCACCAGCAAGGCGCTGCTCGACGGTGACCACTACGTGCTCAATGGCCAGAAAACCTGGTCGACCCGGGCGATCTTCGCCGACTGGCTGTTTGGCCTGTTCCGCAGCGAACCCGGCTCCAGCCGCCATCATGGCCTGTCGTTCCTGATGGTGCCGCTCGACGCGCCCGGGGTCAGCATTCGCCCGATCAAGGCGCTCAACGGCAAGGATGCCTTCGCCGAAGTGTTCTTCGATGAGGTACGCGTGCCGGTGGCCAACCGCATCGGTGCCGAGGGCCAGGGCTGGCATGTGGCGATGGCCACCGCCGGTTTCGAGCGCGGGCTGTTGCTGCGCTCGCCGGCGCGCTTCCAGTACACCGCGCGCAAGCTGGTGGAGCTGTTCAAGGCCCACCCTGAAAGCGCCGGGCGCGACCCGGCGCTGGGCGATGCGGTGATCGACTGCTGGATGGGCGCCGAAGCCTATGCCTTGTCGGCCTACCACACGGTCGGGCGGCTGGCCCGCGGCGAGCATATCGGTGCCGAGTCGAGCATCAACAAAATCATCTGGTCGGAGCTTGACCTGAAGATGCACGAAACCGCCATGCTCCTGCTGGGTGCCCGTGGCGAGCTGCTGGCCGGTGCACCGGCGGCGGGCGACGCCGCTGGCTGGCTGGAAGGCTTCCTGTTTGCCCAGGCCGGGCCGATCTACGCCGGTACCAACGAGATCCAGCGCAACATCATCGCCGAGCGCATGCTCGGCCTGCCCAAGTAAGGACCAGGCCATGGACTTCACCTTTACCGATGACCAGCTGTCGTTCCGCGAGGCCATCAGCCGTTTCCTGATGACCGAGGCCGCCCCGGAGATGCTCCGCGAAATCTGGGAAACCGACGCCGGCCGCTCGCCGGACCTGCGCAACCGCATCGCCGCCCAGGGCCTGACCGCATTGTCGGTGCCCGAAGCCGAGGGCGGGCTGGGCATGGACGACGTGGCCTGGGCCCTGATGACCCAGGAGCTGGGCTACTACGGCATCCCCGACTCGTTGGCTGACACTGCCTATGTGGCCACCGGCCTGCTGGCCAGCCTCGACCCCGGCCACCCGGCGCGGGCCGAGCTGCTGCCGCGCATTGCCGAGGGCAGCGTGCGCCTGGCGATCAGCCACGGCATCAACCCGCTGGTCAGCGATGCCCAGCTGGCCGAGGTGCTGATCCTGCCGGCGGGCGACGACCTGCACCTGGTGCCGCGTGCGGCGGTGGATGTGCAGGCCAACGCGAGTATCGATGCCTCGCGGCGCCTCGGCCAGGTCAGCTGGAACCCGACGCCGCAAACCCTGCTGGCCGCCGGCGAGCAAGGCCGGCGCCTGCAGGCGCAGATGCTCGACCGCGGCGCGCTGTCGGTGGCGGGGCAGTTGCTCGGCCTGGCCCAGCGCATGCTCGACCTGTCGGTGGACTACGTGGCCCAGCGCAAGCAGTTCGGCCGGCCGATCGGCAGCTTCCAGGCGGTCAAGCACCACCTGGCCGACGTGGCGCGCCAGATCGAGCAGGCCAAGCCGGTGCTGTACCGCGCCGCCCATGGCCTGGCCCAAGGCGAGGCGAGCGCCTCGGTGTGGGTCTCGCAGGCCCGCCTGGCGTGTTGCGAGGCTAGCTGGCTGGCGGCGCGTCAGGGCATCCAGGTACATGGGGCAATGGGGTACACCTGGGAAGTCGACCTGCAGATGTTCATGAAGCGGGCCTGGGCGCTGGATGCGTCCTGGGGCGAACGCGGTTTCCACAAGTCCCGTGTCGGCGCCTACCTGTTCGCCGACAACACCCGGCTCGGGCCGGGGCATACCTTCGAGGAGTAGCACATGGCAGAGGCATATATCGTCGATGCACTGCGCAGCCCTACCGGCAAGCGCAAGGGCGCGCTGGCCGAGGTGCACGCCATCGACCTGGGCGCGCATGTGCTCAAGGCCCTTGTGGCGCGCAACGCCATCCCGGCCGAGGATTACGACGACGTGATCTTCGGCTGTGTCGACACCATCGGTGCCCAGGCCGGCGACATCGCCCGCACCAGCTGGCTGGCCGCCGGCCTGCCGCTGTCGGTGCCGGGCACCACGGTCGACCGCCAGTGCGGTTCGTCTCAGCAGGCACTGCACTTTGCCGCCCAGGCGGTAATGAGCGGCACCCAGGATGTCGTCGCCGTCGGCGGCGTGCAGACCATGACCCGCATTCCGATCTCGTCGGCGATGCTCGCCGGGCAGCCGCTGGGCTTCGCCGACCCTTTCAGTGGCAGCGAGGGCTGGCGTGCACGTTTCGGCACGCAACCGGTCAACCAGTTCTATGCTGCCCAGCGTATCGCCGACCATTGGCAGATCAGCCGCGAGCAGATGGAGGTGTTCGCCCTGGAAAGCCACCGTCGGGCGTTGGCGGCCGCTGCCAGTGGGCGCTTCGCTCGCGAGATCGTTGGCTATCGGGGGCTGAGCGTAGATGAAACGCCGCGCCAGAGCAGCCTGGCGAAAATGGCCGAGCTGCAGCCGGTCGATCCGCGGTTTCCGTCCATCACGGCAGCGGTGTCGAGCCAGACCTGCGACGCCTCGGCGGCGCTACTGGTGGTTTCCGAGGCCGCGCTCAAGCGCTATGACTTGACCCCACGGGCGCGCATCCACCACCTGACGGTGCTTGGCGACGACCCGATCTGGCACCTCACCGCGCCGATCGCCGCCACCCGCCGGGCCTTGCAACGTACCGGCCTTCGCATGGCCGATATCGACCGGGTGGAAATCAACGAAGCGTTCGCCTCGGTGGTGATGGCCTGGGCCAAGGAACTCGACTACGACCCGGCACGCACCAACATCAATGGCGGTGCCATCGC
>MTEX01011532.1_pt1 | contig 10720 bp, 10 predicted proteins | sample 1042691 | NCBI WGS metagenome assembly MTEX01 (sample SAMN06185810, study PRJNA358809) | soil metagenome | isolation source: soil biostimulated with molasses as carbon source | place: India | collected 2015-05-23
GGACGCCCAAGGCGTCCGGCGGCTTGCGTTGTGGCCAGCGTGAGACCGCTTGCCGTGTCGATCCCACGTTTTTCTGGTAGTGGGCCCTTACCTTGCCGGCCAGCTATCTTGCCGGTGCTTCACTGGCGGAAGCGCTGGCAGGGCGCCCAGTGCTTCATCAGCAGGTAGTAGGTCAGGCCGGCCGGGATCAGGCTGGCGTACCAGGAGATAGCGGAGAAGGTGAGGGCGGCGGCGATGCCCACCAGGGTGGCGATGAGCGCGGCGTAGTTGACGCCCTGATAGGGGCCGGTCTCGTCATAGAGCTTGCCGAGGTCCAGCGTGCGGCGGCGGATCAGGTAGTAGTCCACTACCAGGATGGCGAAGATCGGGCCGAGGAAGGCGGAGTAGGTCTGCACGAAGAGCTGCAGGCCGGCGGCGGATTCGGGCTGCACCAGCTTCCAGGGGAAGGTGGCGAAGGCCAGCAGGCCGACGATCACCGTGGAGGTGGCGAACTTGAGCTTGAACACGTCCATCAGCACGTAGGTCGGCGGCACCACGTTGTTGAGCACGTTGGTGGTGACCTGGGCGAAGGCGATGAACAGCAGCGTGGTCATCAGCAGCGGGGTGTTGTCCACCGCGTTGGCGAACACCTGGATGGGGTCGGCGGTGCCGGTGGCCTCGGAGACCATGTAGCCGATCAGACCCATGAACAGGGTGCAGGGCAGGATCGACATGGCATAGATGGTGGTCAGGATGCTGGGGCGGGTACCGTGCTTGTGCTCCCGCGAATAGTCGCTGACGTTGAGCATCATGGTGCTGTAGATGCCGAGGAACAGCATGGTGGCACCCCAGAACGGCATGCCCCACGAGCCTTCCATGGTCAGCAGGTTGGCCGAGAGCTCGTCGCCGTAGCGCTGCACCGTGGCGTAGAACATGTAGGTCAGCGAGGCGAGAATGAACACGCTGCCGATGTTCTCCAGCCACTTGATGCCCTGGAAGCCCATCACCGACAGGCCGATCTGCAGGAACTGGAAGGCGATGAAGTAGAAGATCAGGTTGTCGAAGCCGAACAGGGTGGCCGACACCATGTTCAGGGCGCCGGCGCCGATCCAGCTCTGGAAGCCGTACCACACCACCGCCGGCACCGCGCGCACCAGGCCGGGAATGCGCGTGCCGGCGAAGCCGAACGCACTGCGGGCCTGAACCATGAAGGGAATGCCGTACTTGTAGCCGGCGGCGCCATTGATGGCCAGCGCGATACCGATCACGAAGCAGCCGATGGCGATGGCCAGGGTCGCCTGGATCAGGTTCAGCGTGCCGACCACGCTGGACCCCATGGCGAAGGTGCCGATGGAGACACAGCCGCCGAACCAGGCCAGAAAGTAGGAGGTCCGTCCCATGATGCGGGTTTGCTGAGGAGCGAGCGATTCGGCCCCCGGGGCCTTGGTGGCCCCAGCGGTCGTTTCGGCAGTGGGCGATGCCGGGGCAGTGGCGGGAGCGGCCGCCGTGCTGTGCGGGTTGTTGTTTTGCATGTATCTATCCTCGCAGGTCATGGCTCTGTTGTGTTTGTGCCCAATGCTGCCAGCGGGCTTGGCGTGACGTGCTCAAGGTGCGGTGCGTTGCGGTGATTCGCAGTCCTGATGCGTTGTCCTGATGCGTAGCGTGATACGTAGTCGTGATGCGTTTCAGCGCTCGTTGGAAAGCTGCGAATACCTTTCGAAGCGGCCGGTGAAGGGTTTGGGGCGCGGGAAGGCCAGGTCGCCGTGCTTGCTGGTGCCGAGGCCCAGCCCAACGAGCGCCTCGGCCAGCTTCACGGCAGCCGTGACGCCCTCGACCACCGGCAGCCCGACTTCCTGGGAAATGCTCTGGGTCAGGTCGGCCATGCCGCCGCAGCCCAGCACGACGGCACCGATGCCATCCTCGTCGCGGGCGCGGCGGCACTCGTCGATGATGCGCGAGAGCGCTGCCGAGCCATCCTCCTCCAGATCGAGCACCGGTATCTCGGCGGCACGCACCCGGCGGCAGTGATGGCGAAAGCCGTACTGCTCCAGCAGGTGCTCGGCGATGATGCCGGTACGCGACAGGGTGGTGACCACCGAGAACCGGGTGCTGATCAGGCTGGCGGCATGGAAGGCCGCCTCGGCGATACCGATCACCGGGGCGCGGGTCAGCTCGCGAGCCGCCAGCAGGCCCGGGTCACCGAAGCAGGCAATCACATAGGCATCGGTGCCTTCCCTCTCTCCCGCCAGCACCTCTTCCAGCACGCCCACGGCACTGATCGCTTCATCGAAATGACTCTCGATGGATACCGGCCCGTCGGCGGGCTGAGTGGCGACGACGGTCGTGCCGGGGGCGGCGATCCGCTGTGCCGCTTCGCCGATCTTGCGGGTCATGGCAGCCGTGGTGTTGGGGTTGATGACGCGCAGTCGCATGCAGTCTCTCTCTTTGTGAACAATAAAAAATGTCTTTGTACACAAAATAGGTGCTGCGACTCTTCAGCGCAAGAAATTTGTCACCCTCAGGAGCTACGAGGATTTTTTGTTTTCTCTCAATGGGTTGGCTGTAAATTGAGCAGGAGTGCCGGATGGCTTGACTGTTATACATAGGTCTAAGAGAGAGAAGAGTACTGAGAATTTGGGTACCGAATGTGACTTGTATTGTATACATGATGGATTTTCCCAGCTTCACCTGCGGTTTGTCTCGGTATCGAGCAAGCGGAGAGCCGGGGGGGCTCGAAGCGCATAATGTGGACTTGTCAGTAGAGTGATTTTTGTATACAAAAATATGGTGGTGGCGTCCGGCCAAGCCAATCCCCGAACAATGCCTGCTGGCGCGAAGCGCCGTCGCTGCCGCCCTGGACTCGAGGCATCGCGCTAGCCTGCGAGGGCCGGTATGCCTGGTTGCAACACTGATGGATACAGTCTATTTTCTATCCTGTATACATTTTGCTCGCGACGCCGCCTGGCCCGGTATTCGTACAGCGGCACAGAACTGCGCGACATAGATTGCGCAAAACAGAACCGCGCAACACAGAACAAAGAGGAAGGTGCTAGATGAGCATTGATTACCCCCGTGACCTGGTCGGCTACGGCCGTAACCCACCCCACGCCAACTGGCCGGGGCGGGCGAAGATCGCCGTGCAGTTCGTGCTCAACTACGAAGAGGGCGGCGAGAACTGCGTGCTGCATGGCGATGCCGGCTCCGAGCAGTTTCTCTCCGAGATCATCGGCGCGGCCGCCTATCCCGATCGCCACCTGAGCATGGAGTCGATCTACGAGTACGGCTCACGGGCCGGCGTGTGGCGCATCCTGCGGGAGTTCGAACGGCGCGGCCTGCCGCTCACCGTGTTCGGCGTGGCCATGGCCCTTGAGCGCCACCCGGAAGTGGCTCAGGCGTTCAAGGAGCTGGGCCACGAGATCGCCTGTCATGGCTACCGCTGGATTCACTACCAGGAAGTGCCCGAGCACGTCGAGCGCGAGCATCTGCAGCGCGCCATGGAGATCTTTCAGCGCCTCTACGGCGAGAAGCCCCAAGGCTGGTACACCGGCCGCGACAGCCCCAACACCCGGCGGCTGGTCCTCGACGAGGGCGGCTTCCTCTACGACAGCGACTACTACGGCGACGACCTGCCGTTCTGGACCCGGGAGGCCGACAGCCAAGGCGTCGAGCACGACCATCTGATCGTGCCCTATACCCTGGACAGCAACGACATGCGCTTCGCCGCGCCCCAGGGCTTCAACACCGCCGACCACTTCTTCACCTACCTGCGCGACGCCTTCGACGTGCTCTACGCGGAAGGCGAGGAGTCGCCCAAGATGCTTTCGGTGGGCATGCACTGCCGGCTGCTCGGCCGCCCCGGGCGCTTCCGCGCCCTGCAGCGCTTCCTCGATCACATCGAGGCCCATGACCGGGTGTGGGTCGCCCGGCGGGTGGACATCGCGCGGCATTGGGTGGAGCATCATCCGGCACAGTCGCGTTGAGGACACCCCAACCATGGAGGCCGGAAACGGGATGCAATGACACCCCACATAGGACAGCGCATAGCCGCTCAATATGACTCGCTTAGCGCCCAGGAGCAGCGGGTGGCGAGTTTCATACTCGATCATTTCGAGGACTTTGCCGTCTACAGCGCCGCCGATCTGGCACGCCTGACGGGCGTGTCCAAGTCAACGGTAAGCCGTCTGTTCAAACGTCTTGGCTTCGCCCATTACCGGGACGTGAAGGACCATGCCCGGCAACTGCGCAACTTGGGCGTACCGATGGTAACGGATGCCAACGCCATGCAGGGGGAGGCTGGGGCGCCCTTTCAGCGGCACCATCAGCGCGAGCAGGAAAATCTGCAGCGACTGCTGGGCAGCCTCTCTGCCGATAGCTTCGCACGGCTCGTCGAGAGGCTCGCCGAGGCGCGCTCCATCGTCGTGGTGGGTTTTCGCAACAGTTTTCCCTTGGCCTTGCACTGCCGACAGCAACTGATCCAGGCTCGCGGCGGGGTGCGCCTCGCGCCGCAGCCCAACCAGTCCATGGCCGAGGAACTCATCGGGCTAGAGGCCGACGATGCGGTCATCCTGTTTGGCTTTCGGCGGCGTCCTGCCCCCTTTGCGCATCTGGTCAGTGAGCTTGAGCGCTCCCCGGCCAGCACCGTGCTGATCGGTGACCCGACGGCCGTTGGCTTCGCCGAGCAGGTCGATTGGTATCTGGAGGCGCCGCTGGAGAGTATTTCGGCGTTCGACAGCTATGCCAGCGCCATGAGCCTGATCTGCCTGCTAGCCAATGGTGTCTTGCATCACAATCTGGCTCAGGGGCGGAAAAGAATTGCTGCCATCAGCGATCTCTACGACGATCTCGGCGAGCTATCCACCTCGGTGATGTAGGCCACGGCGACCGCCTCGCTCCATTGCGGTGCATCCTTTCAGGAGGCGCCCCATTTAGTTGCGCTCGACCATCCCCCGCAATTCTCCCCAGGTGCTTTTCCACCCACCGGTACCTTTCCAGTCTTTTGATTTCTCTACCAACTCCATGGGTTGGTGCTTCTTTTGCTCTGGGTGAAACGAAAGTTTCTTTCATGGATCGTCATGCAACGAAACTTTCATTTCCTTGGCCTAATACAACGATACCCACTGCGGAGAGCAAAATGAGCGCCATATTTCGTCATGTGACGTCCCTGACTTCACGACTCCTGGCTACGGCCCTGGCTGTCGTTGTCGTGTTCGGCGGCATGAGCACGGCCACTGCCGACGCCCTGGAAGCCATAGAGTCCCGCGGTATTATCCGTATTGCGGTGCCCCAGGATTTCCCGCCGTTCGGCTCGGTGGGAACCGACCTGCAGCCGCGTGGCTATGACATCGACATGGCCAACTACCTGGCCGAGCAAATGGGGGTAAGGCTGGAGCTGGTTCCCGTCACCAGTGCCAATCGCATTCCTTACTTGCAAACCGGTATGGCGGATCTGGTGATCTCGAGTCTGGGCAAGAACCCGGAGCGTGAAGCGGCAATCGATTTCTCCGCTGCCTATGCGCCGTTCTTCCTCGGCGTATTCTCCGCAGGCGCCGATGAAAGCGTGAGTTCCCCGGAGGATCTTGCGGGTAAGACCATTGGGGTGACCCGCGGTGCCGTGGAAGACATGGAACTGTCGGAAATCGCACCCTCCAGCACCACCATTCAGCGTTTTGAAGATAACGCCACCACCATTGCGGCGTTCCTGGCGGGCCGGGTGGACTACATCGCCACTGGTAACGTAGTCGCCGCTGAAATTGCGGCACGCAACAGCGGCCGGGCACCGGAGTTGCTCTACCAACTGCGTGATTCACCTTGCTATATCGGGCTCAACAAGAACGAGCCAGCGTTGTTGGAGGAGGTCAACCGCCTGATCGCTCAGGCGTTGGAAGACGGTAGTCTCAACGAGTTCTCTCAGCGCTGGTTCAGTGCCGATCTGCCCGAAAACTTCGGTAGCTGAGGCGAGCTATGGGAGTAACGCTCGATTTTCTGACGCTACTGCCGTACGCCAGCGAACTCGTGCGTGGACTGACCACCACGGTCATCTTGACCGTGGTGACCACGCTGACGGGGATCGCCTTGGCGGTGGTGGTGGCCTATCTTCGTCTGCACGGGCGGAGCTGGACGCGGTTTTGCATGGGCAGTTACGTGGAGGTCACCCGTAACACTCCGTTCATCGTGCAGCTTTTCTTCATCTTCTTCGGCTTGCCTGGACTTGGAATCCAGATCGATGCCATTACCGCTGCCTTTCTTGCCATGACACTCAACCTGGCTGCCTATAGTGCCGAGATCCTGCGGGCGGGGATCGGTGCGACGGCGCAAGGGCAGTTGGAGGCGGCCAGGGCGCTGGGCATGACGCGTCTCCAAAGTTACCGTCATGTCGTGCTGATCCCTGCCTTCGCACGTGTCTATCCGGCGCTGATCAGCCAGTCGGTCATCGTCATGCTCGGCTCGGCGGTGGTGTCGCAGATTTCGGTATTCGACCTCACCTATGCCGCCAATTTCATCCAGTCGCGCAACTTCAGAAGCTTCGAAGTCTATCTGGTGATCACGCTGGCCTATCTACTGCTGGCCTTTGTCATGCGCCGTGTCTTCATGCTGGCTGGTAACCGGCTGTTCGCCTATCAGCAGGGAGAGTCACGATGATTGAATTCTCACTCTGGGATATCCTGCGCAATCTGCTATTGGCCACCCGCTGGACCATTGTACTGTCGCTGATCGCCTTCGTGGGTGGTGCCACGGTTGGACTCGTGCTGACGTTCATGCGTCTTTCCAGCAGTCGTATCCTGCAGCGCTTCACTTCGCTGTATGTGGACCTTTTCCAGGGCACGCCACTGCTGATGCAGCTGTTTCTGATCTTCTTTGGCGCGGCAGCGCTGGGACACCCTATCTCGGCATGGCTGGCCGCCTCGGTGGCCTTGACGCTCTTCACCAGCGCCTTCCTGTGCGACATCTGGCGCGGCTGCCTGGAAGCCGTGGCCAAGGGTCAATGGCATGCGGCAAGGGTGCTGGGTATGAACTATTTCCAGACCATGCGGCATGTCATTCTGCCTCAGGCGCTGCGGTTGTCGGTGCCGCCGACCGTGGGCTTCTCCGTGCAGGTCATCAAAGGCACGGCGCTCGCGTCGATCATCGGCTTCGTCGAACTGACCAAGGCCGGCACCATGCTCAACAACGCCACCTTCGAACCCTTCACCATCTTCACGCTGGTGGCTCTTCTGTACTTCGCGCTGTGCTATCCGCTGTCCTGCTATGCGCGCCATCTGGAGAAAAAGCTCTATGACGCTGGTCTGCGTTAAGAACGTGCACAAGGCTTTTGGCGACCTGGAGGTGCTCAAGGGCATCGACCTCGAGGTCGGTCAGGGTGAGGTGGTGGCGATCATCGGTCGCAGCGGCTCGGGCAAGAGCACCCTGCTACGCTGCCTGAATCAGTTGGAGAAGCACGACCGGGGCGATATCACCATTGCCGACAAACGTCTTGACGGTGAGGCCATGTCGCCGAAGGAACTCAGCGAGAACGTCGGCATGGTATTCCAGAGCTTCAACCTCTTTCCTCACAAGACGGTGGGGGAGAACGTCTGCCTGGCGCCGGTGGTGGTGCGCGGTGAGAGTCGCGCAAGCGCAGAAAAGGTGGCTCGCGAGGTATTGGCGAAGGTGGGGCTATCGGACAAGTACGACAGCTACCCCGCGCAGCTTTCCGGTGGGCAGCAGCAGCGGGTCGCCATTGCCCGGGCGCTGGCCATGCGGCCCAAGGTGCTGCTGTGCGATGAAGTGACCTCGGCGCTGGATCCTGAGCTGGTGGGCGAAGTGCTGCGCGTATTGGAAGCGCTGGCGGCAGAGGGCATGACGCTGATCCTGGTAACCCACGAGATGGGCTTTGCCCGTGACGTTGCCGATCGTGTGGTGTTCATGCATCAGGGACGCATTCATGAAGCCGGTCCGCCCGCTGACTTGTTCGGCAATCCCCAGACGGCGGAACTGAAGCAGTTCATCTCGGCGGTTCTTTGACTCGGTATTCTTTGGCACAAAGCGGAAAGTGTGTTCAACTCCCCATCTTTTTTGTATACGATAATATCTATCCTGCCTGGCCTCGATGAGGGGTGCTGGCAGTTTGAGAATAATTTCCAAATTTGTGTCAGAGGATGAGCGATGACCAACCGCACCTATTACGCCCCCCACGGCGGACATCCGCCCCAGACCCAGTTGCTCTCCGACCGGGCGGTGTTCACCGAGGCCTACGCCTTCATTCCCAAGGGCGTGATGGGCGACATCGTGACCAGCAATCTGCCGTTCTGGGAGCAGACCCGGCTGTGGGTGCTGGCGCGTCCGCTCTCCGGCTTCGCCGAGACCTTCTCTCAGTACATCATGGAGGTGGGGCCGGGCGGCGGCAGCGAGAAGCCCGAGCTCGACCCCGGTGCCGAGGGCGTACTGTTCGTGGTCGAGGGCGAGATGACCCTGACCATTGCCGGCGAGCGCCACGAGATGGCGCCGGGCGGCTACGCCTTCCTGCCGCCGGGCTGCCACTGGCAGCTGCGCAACGAATCGAATGCGCCGGTGCGCTTCCACTGGGTGCGCAAGGCCTACGAATTCGTCGAGGGCATCGAGGTGCCGCAGGCCTTCGTGGTCAACGAGAACGACCTCGAGCCCAACCCGATGCCGGGCACCGAAGGGCGCTGGGCCACCACCCGCTTCGTCGACCCCAATGACGTGCGTCACGACATGCACGTCAACATCGTCACCTTCCAGCCCGGGGCGGTGATCCCCTTCGACGAGACCCACGTCATGGAGCACGGCCTCTACGTGCTCGAGGGCAAGGCGGTCTACCATCTCAACCAGGACTGGGTCGAGGTCGAGGCCGGCGATTTCATGTGGCTGCGCGCCTTCTGTCCGCAGGCGTGCTACGCCGGGGGGCCGGGGCCGTTCCGCTACCTGTTGTACAAGGACGTGAACCGTCACGCGGCGCTGCGGCTGGGTACTCGCTAAGACACAGGGGGCTTGCAGTAACGTTGCCGCTCGAGGCTGATCCGGCGACAGGGTTTCGAGGGGGCGCTGTGAACCCATCCCTGGGCGCTACCGATGCCATCCATGGCATCGAACCCCCTCTCCACCCTGTCCCCGGCGCCTCTCGCTCGGATGGCGGCTTTGCTCCGCCATTCGAGGTTTTATCCAAGGCCTGGGAAATGGAGTCTATATGCTGGAACTCAAAGCCGAGCCGCTGACGCCTGAGGCCTTTGCGCCCTTCGGTGACGTCATCGACACCCGCACGGCGGACTACTTTCACATCAACGCCGGACGCACCCGGCGCTACCACGACCTGGCCAAGGTCGAGACCTTGGGCGAGCAGGCGAGGGCGCTGATCAGTATCTTCGTCAGTCAGCCGGTTTCGATCCCGCTGGAACTCGACTTCCTCGAACGCCACCCCCAGGGCAGCCAGGCCTTCATGCCGCTGCACGAGGAGCGTTTCGTGATCGTGGTGGCACCGCCGGGCGACAGCATCGACCCGACCGAGGTACGCGCCTTCGTCACCGACGGCCGCCAAGGGGTGAACTATCGCGCCGGCACCTGGCACGCCATCCAGTCGGTGCTCGAACGCGAAGGGGAGTTCCTGGTGGTGGATCGCGGCGGTGAGGGCAACAACTGCGACGAGCATCCGCTGGCGCTGCGCATCACGCTCTGAACTCTCGGGAAAAAATGACCCAGGCTGCTGTTTTGGCCTGGGTTTTTTGTGTCTAAGTGAATTTATGAAAATATTTTCCAGTATGTGTTGACGGGGCGGGTTGCGGCTTCTAATCTCGAAATACAGAAATATTTTCCAAAAACAACTCTCCACAAGAACAAGGCCACCCACGGGAGGAACCGTCATGGCTCGAATGACCGCAGCAGAAGCCGCCGTTCACGTGCTCAGGAAGGAGGGCGTCGATGTCGCTTTCGGTGTGCCGGGTGCCGCCATCAACCCGTTCTACGCTGCCCTGCGCAAGGTTGGCGGTATCGATCACGTGCTGGCGCGCCACGTCGAGGGCGCCTCGCACATGGCTGAGGGCTACACCCGCACCCAGGCCGGCAACATCGGTGTGTGCATCGGCACTTCCGGTCCCGCCGGCACCGACATGATCACCGGGCTCTATTCGGCCAGCGCGGACTCCATCCCGATCCTGTGCATCACCGGCCAGGCGCCACGCTCCAGGCTGCACAAGGAAGACTTCCAGGCCGTCGACATCCAGGCCATCGCCGGGCCGGTGACCAAGTGGGCGGTCACCGTGTTGGAGCCGGCCCAGGTGCCGCGCGCCTTCCAGCAGGCCTTTCAGTTGATGCGTTCGTCGCGGCCGGGCCCGGTGCTGATCGACCTGCCCATCGACGTGCAGATGAGCGAGATCGAGTTCGATCCGGACACCTACGAGCCGCTGCCGGCCTACAAGCCGCGCGCTTCCCGCGCCCAGGCGGAGAAAGCCATGGCCATGCTCGACGAGGCCGAACGGCCGCTGATCGTCGCCGGCGGCGGCATCATCAACGCCGATGCCAGCGCGCTGCTCCAGGAGTTCGCCGAGCTCACCGGCGTGCCGGTCATTCCCACCCTGATGGGCTGGGGCAGCATTGCCGATGACCACCCGCTGATGGCCGGCATGGTCGGGCTGCAGACCTCACACCGTTATGGCAACGCCACGCTGCTCGAGTCCGACTTCGTGATGGGTATCGGCAACCGCTGGGCCAACCGTCACACCGGCAACCTCGAGACCTACACCAAGGGGCG
>MTEX01010981.1_pt2 | contig 10705 bp, 9 predicted proteins | sample 1042691 | NCBI WGS metagenome assembly MTEX01 (sample SAMN06185810, study PRJNA358809) | soil metagenome | isolation source: soil biostimulated with molasses as carbon source | place: India | collected 2015-05-23
GTCCTTGTTCGACGCGGCGCCCGAATCGCCCGAATCGCCCGAAGCGCCATCTGCGCAGAGCGTGCTGGGCGCGGATGAATTCGAGCGCCTGCGCCAGGTGGCGGAAATCTTGCTCGACAAGCGCAATGCCTCGGGCGCCATGCCATTCGCGGCCTGGGTGGAATCGCTATGGCGCCGATTGGGCGGCCCGGCGCTATACGCCGGCCTGTCCGTCGCCAACGACGCGGAAAGCCTGTTCCAGCTGGTCGAGCGCCTGGCGCCGCACGGCGCCATCGACGTGGCGGCGCTGGATGCGGGCATCGCGCGCCTGTTCGCCGCGCCGGACGCGGCGGACGAAGACGCGGGCGCGGTCGAGATCATGACCATGCACAAGTCCAAAGGCCTGCAATTCGAAACGGTCATTCTTTACGGCCTGCACCGCGCGCCGCGCGGCGACCAGGCGCCGCTGGTGCGCTTTGAACAGAGCGGCGGCCGCGTGTTGTTCGGTCCGGTCAAGCCGCGCGCCGAGACCGAGGCGGATCCCTTGTCGCGCTACCTGGGGGCGCGCGAAGCGCGCCGCGCGTCATATGAAATCGACCGTCTGCTGTACGTGGCGGCAACGCGGGCGCGCAAGCGCCTGCATCTGGTGGGCCACGTATCGGTGGACGAGGCCAGCGGCCAGGCCAAGACGCCGTCGTCCTCCAGCCTGCTGGGACGCCTGTGGCCTTGCCTGACCGTGCCAGTCCCGCCGCCGCTGGACGGCGTAGCCATTGCGCAAGCGGAAGACGGCCCCGAGTGGCAGGGCGAGCCATTGCGGCGCGTGGACCGCGATGGCCTGGCGCAGCTGGCGCGCTTGGCGGACGTGGCGGTCAGCCCGGGATTTGGCGCCGCGGCGCGCGGCGTCTGGGGCGAGGGCGGCGAACATCCCGCCTGGCAACTCGAAGCCGGTTACGACGCGGCCATCGGCACCTTGTCGCACGCGTGGCTGGCGCGCATCGGCCAGGACGGCGTGCAGGCCTGGTCCGCGGATGCGCTGGCCCAGCGTCTGCCCGCCATGCGCCGTCAATTGACGCGCGCAGGCATACCCGCCAGTCAGGCGGACGCGGCCTCCGAGGCCGTGCTGGAAACCTTGCAAGCGACCTTGGCCGACGAACGCGGCCTGTGGCTGTTGTCGCAATCCGGCGCGCGGCGTGAATGGCCCCTGATCGACGCCGCGGGCAAAGTGTCCGTGATCGATCTCGCGCTCAGCACCGAGGACGGCTGGCTCATCGTCGACTACAAGACCGGCCGGCCGCATCCAGGCGAGTCACCGGCAGCCTTCGCCGCGCGCATGCGGCAACGGCACGGCGACCAGCTGCTGCGCTATTGCGCGCAGGTCACGGCATTGGATGGCCGCGCCGCGCGGGCTGCGCTGTACTTCCCGCGGGCTCGCGCCTGGATCGACCTGTAGCGCGGACCGCCGTCCAGGCGGCCGTCAGGTGAACGAGCGCACCGAGTTGTTGATGCCTCGGGCGCAATCGAACACCAGCGGTCCCAGGCGTGCCAACGCCTCTTCCAGGGTCCAACGGCTGGTCGGCGCCACGATGTGCACGGCCGCAACGGGCGTGCCGCGCTGGCCCATGATGGGCGCGGCAATCGTCATATCGCCCAGGAACAGTTCTTCTTTGTTGTGGGCGATGCCTTCGCGCCGCGCCTGCCGGACGATCTCCATCAGCTTTACCGGGTCCGTTTCGGTCCATTGCGTATGGCGCTGCAGCGCGGAGGCATCCAGGATGGCCTGCGCCTGTTCGTCAGGCAGTGCGCCCAGATAGGCGCGGCCGCTGGCCGTGCAGTACATCGGGATGCGGCTGCCGATGGGCATGTGGATGGGGATGAACTTTGCCGCCACCACGCGGGATACATACACCATCTCGTGGTCCAGGGGTTCGGTCAGGTTGACGGTTTCCCCGGTGATATTGGACAGCTCGGCCAGGAAGGGGTTGGCAGCTTCGACCAGGGGATCGGCAGCGATGTAGTTGTAGCCCAGCTCCAGCACGCGCAGCGTGGGACTGAATTTCCGCGTCTTGGGCGATTTGCTGATAAGGCCCAGCTTTTCAAGCGTGTACACCGTGCGCTGGGCCGTGCTGACGCTTGTGCCCACGGCTTGCGCCACTTCCGACAGCGACATTGCGCTTTGCGCGCCGCGAAACGCGAAGAGGACCTTCAGCCCTCTCGCGAACGAGTGATTGAACATGCCATCGTCGACATCCAGTTCGGCCTGTTCCAGCATTTTTGGCTCCTCGTTTTCCCGTATTTTGAGTGTCAATTACCGCCTAGCGATAATAATAAACCTCAGTACGGGATTTTACTATTGCCCAAAGCATATTAGCTCCAATATCCTGCGCTCATTCATCTGTTTTGCCGGAGTGTGTGAGCATGGGGCAGGGCCAGAAAACAGCGGGAACGCCGATCCTCCAGATCCAGAACGTCACGAAGACGTTCGGCGCATCGGCGGCATTGAAAGGTGTCAGCCTGGATGTGCGCGAAGGCGAGTTTCTGACCTTGCTGGGGCCCAGCGGCTGCGGCAAGACCACGCTGATCCGGATCATCGCGGGCTTTGAAACGCCCACTTCCGGCGAGGTGAAGATAGACGGACAGTCGATCCTGTCAGCGCCCCCGTACCGCCGCCCGCTGGGCATGGTGTTCCAGAACCTGGCTCTGTTCCCGCACCTCACCGTTGCCGAGAACATCGGCTACGGCTTGCGGATGCGGCGCGAAACGTCCGCCGGCATCCGCGGCAAGGTGGAGCGATCGCTGGCGATGGTCGGCCTGGAAGGTTATGGGGCGCGCTACATCGGCCAGATTTCGGGCGGGCAAAAGCAGCGCGTGGCGCTGGCGCGCGCCATCGTCATGGAACCCCGGGTGCTGCTGCTGGACGAGCCGCTAGGCGCACTGGACATGAAGATCCGGCGCCAGATGCAGACCGAGCTGAAGCTGATCCAGGAAAAGCTGGGTACTACCTTTATCTTCGTGACGCACGATCAGGAAGAGGCGCTGACCATGTCCGATCGCGTCGCCGTGTTCCGCAACGGCCTGATCGACCAGGTCAGCGATCCCGCCACCATCTACGAAAACCCTCAGACCCGCTTTGTTGCGGAGTTCGTGGGGGACACGAATTTCTTCGAAGGAGTGGTGCAGGCCGGCGCGACCCGCCTGGATTGCGCGGAACTCGGTTGCGGATTCGATTTGCCGGGCACGCGTTTTAGCGCGGGCAGCGCCGTGGGCGTATCGCTACGGCCGCAGCACCTGAAGCTGGCGCCTGCCGGCAGTGCGCGCCTGCAAGCCCGTGTGGAGCGCCGCGTCTATGCCGGGCAGAACACCCGTGTCTGGCTGCGGGCCGGCGCCCGGACCCTGATCGCCGATTGGCCGGCGCAGGCTGGGCTGCCCTTGCCAGGGCAGGGCGAAACCGTCGGACTGACCTGGGACGACAGCCGCATTTCGGTTGTATCCCTCTAGCGCTGTTCTCTCTCACTGGAGTCGCACAATGAGCACACATCGATTCGCCAATTGGACCGTCGCCGCGTTCATGGCCGTTTGCGGCACAGCCGGCGCGCAGGACATCACCATGGCCACGTGGGGCGGAGGCGTCGGTGCGGCCTGGCGCGAGGCTTATGCCGAACCCTTTACCAAGGAAACCGGGATCGGCGTGAAAATCGTCGAAGTGCCAACGCCCGAAGCCCAGGTGCGCGCGCAGAAGGACGCTCCCAAATTCAATGCGGCGCTGTCGTCATTCTTCGAGGCCGCGCAAATGTACAGCGATGGCCTGCTTGAAGACTTCGATATGAACGAGGTGCCGGCGTTAAAGAACGTGCCGGAGAAATACCTGCTGAAGACGCCCGGCGGACGCCTGATCGGCGTCAGCACCTACTTCGCCTATTACGGCATCGCGGTGAACAAGGACCTGGCGAAGCCCTCCGATTTCTCGTCCTGGAAGGCGTTGGGCGACCCCAAGTGGGCGGGCAAGCTGTCCGTTACCCGTCCGGTATACAGCTCGGCCTACGATCTGACGATCATGTCCGTGGCCGAGGGGGGCAACGAGCGCGATACCGCCAAGGGCCTGGCCTTGCTGACCGCGCTGGGCAAGAACTCGCTTGCGATGTATAGCTCGATGGCGCAGATGAACCAACTGCTGCAACGTGGAGAAGTCACGGCCGCGCCCTATTACTCGACCCGCGTGTGGCAGATGAAGCGCGACGGGCAGAACAACATCGAGATGGTCATTCCGAAGGAGGGCGCGCTGATCCTGCCCTATCTCGTGGTCGTGCCGAAGAAGGCGCAAGGCCGGGCCAGCTACCTGAAGTGGCTCAACTACGTCGCCCAGCCGGAAGGGCAGTCGCGCATTGCCGACATCGCCGGCTATCTGCCGCTCAACAGCACAGCCAAGCTGTCGCCTGCGACTGAAAAGGAACTGGGCCAACCCTTGAACGCCCTGCGCGACCAGCTCTACCAGCCGGACTGGAATTACATCGCCGAATCCCGCAAGTCGCGCATCGAGCTGGTCGAGCGCGCCATGGCGGGCGCCGGCCGCTAAGCCCGGAGACGCCGCGATGAAATCCACCAGGCCGCCGCTGATACTGCTGCTTCCTTCGGCGATCCTGATCCTCATGTTCGTCACGGGGATCGCTTATCTCGTCGTCGAATCGCTGCGCAGCGGGGACGGCTTCGGCCTGGGAAATTTCGCCAGCTTCTTCGAGCGCGCCGACTATGTCGCGGTGCTGTTGCGCACGATAGGGATCGCGCTGGTCGTGACGCTGGTTTCCGTGCTGGTCGGCTATCCCATCGCCTATGCGATCTCGCGTTACCGGGGCAACCGGAATTTCCTGATGATGCTGGTGATCACGCCATGGCTGGTCAGCGTGGTGGTGCGCACCTACGGCTGGCTGGTGATCCTGGGACCCAAGGGCACGCTGAACTCGCTGTTGTTGTCGCTGGGCGTGATCGATGCGCCCATGCGCCTCATATTCAACATGACCGGCGTCGTGATCGGTCTGGTGCATGTCTTCAGCCCGTTCTTCATCGTGTCCGTGCTGGCGGTTCTGCTGCATCTGGACCGCGCCCTGGACGAGGCGTCGCAGACACTATCTGCCGGCCCGATCAAGACTTTCCTGCACGTCACTTTGCCCTTGAGCCTGCCGGGTGTCATTACTGGCGCCATGCTGGTCTATCTGCTGTCGACCGGCGCCATCGTGACGCCGCTCCTGCTGGGCGGCGTGCGCGACGGAATGTTGGCGACGCAGATCTATCAGGACGTGCTGCAGGTCTTCGACTATCCGAAGGCCGCCAGCATGGCGATCGTCCTGCTGTTCGCGGCGTTCTCGCTGGTCATCCCCTTGCAATGGCTTGAACGCCGCGTCGCCGCGCGCGTGTCCGGAATGGGAGCTTGATATGCGCTGGCTCTACCGTTTGCTGCTGGTATTGCTGTTCGGCTTTCTGCCATTGCCCATCCTGATAGTGGCGGTATCGTCGTTCACGTCCACCGGCTACTTCACTGTGCCGCTGGCATCGCTTTCCTGGCGCTGGTATCTGGAGTTTTTTACCGACGCGCAATGGCTGGGGTTGCTGGCGGTCAGCGCCGGCATCGCCCTGCTGGTGGCGTTCATCAGCACGTCGGCAGCCCTGCTGGCCGCGCTGGTGCTGGACCGGACCCGCATCAGGGGCAGCGGTGTCATCGAATCCCTGATCATGCTGCCGCTGGTGTTTCCCAACGCGGCGCTGGGTGTGGCTTTCCTGGGCCTGCTCGGGTTGCTGGGCGTCAGCGGTTCATACCTGGGCATTGTGCTCGCGCATTGCATCATCACGCTGCCGTTTGCGTACCGCCCCATCTTGAATTCGCTGCGCAAGCTGGACCCCGCGCTGGGCGAGGCCAGCATGAGCCTGGGAGCGCGGCCCGCGCAGGTCCTGCGCACCGTGACTTTGCCCATGCTCAAGCCCGGCCTCATCACCGCCTTCCTGTTCTGTTTCATCGTGTCGTTCGACGAAGCAACGATCACCGTCTTTCTGGTTGCGCCCGACGTCAATACCTTGCCTGTGCGCATCCTCACGCAGATACAGGAAAGCGCCAGCCCCGTGATCGCCGCCATCGCCACGTCGCTGATCGTCTTCACGCTTGCCCTGGTGCTGTTGCTGGAACGCACGGTCGGACTCGAAATGTTCGCCGCGCCAGAACGCGACCACTGAACCCTCTTTCATGCCCGGAGCGCAATATGTACGAGATCCAGCCCGAAGATGCGGAGTTGCTCAAGCACTTCAGGACCACCACCACCAAGAATCGGCCACTGAAGCTGAACCGGCTGCTCAATCGCTTGCGGATGGAGCCCATGGCCGGCAAGCAGGTCATCGTGTGCACCAAGCCTTACTCGGAATACGCCATTGGCCGGCTGGGGGAGGGGCGTGGCGATCCGGTGGAACTGGCGCCGCAGCGCTACGCCAAGCTGGCCGACGCGCAATGGGCGCTGCTGAAGATTCGCTGGGCCATCCATTCCCCCTATCCCTGGCCGTCCGACCTGGACTGAACGCCGGCCCCCACACCGTGTTGCCCGATACCCTTTGACGGAGCCTGTATGTACGAGATCCTGGGATACCCCAGCACCTGGACGGTCGCACCCGGCGAAACCATAGACTTCAAAGTCAGCTGCGCGCAGGCGCTGCGCTATGACGCGGACTTGGTGCGCATCCGCAGCGGCGACGTATCGCCGGGCGCGCCCGGCCTGAAGGAAACCGTGGTGTTGCCTGGCATCGCCACCGGCATCGCGGGGCGTCCGCAAGGCACCGAAACCGGTTCGCGCGCGGTGGCGCCGGCATTCAGCGAGCCTGCCGCCGGCAGCAAGAGCTGGATCCTGGCGGTGATGCCGACCTTGCCCTGCAACGGTGGGGATCAGGTGATCCTGTCGCGCTGGGACGAGGCGGCGCGCATAGGCTACCTGCTGGGCCTGGACCGCGAAGGTTGCCTGTTCTGGGAGCAGGGCAGCGGCGGCAAGAGCGAGCGTCTCACGCTCGGATTGCCCATGACCGCGAGGCAGTGGTATCTGGTGGCGGTGAACATGGACCTGGACGCGGGGACTGTCGCGCTGCGCCAGATTCCGGCCAATCCCTTGCTGGCCGTGGATTCTCACGCCCAGGCCAGCGGCCGGCTGGCGTCCGTGGATCCGGTTGCGTTGGCGGGCCTTGCGCTGACGATGGGGGCGGCCGCCACCGGCAAGCGGTTTCCGCAGTACGCCAGGCACTACAACGGCCGGCTCGATTCGCCCACGCTGCTGCCCTATGGCGCCGCGGACGCCGACCTGGCCCAGTTACGGGTGGAACCGCAGGCGCGCCGCCTTGCTGCTCCGCCCCTGGTTGCGTGGGATTTCTCGCGGCGCATCGACACCGATGTGATTGTCGACACGGCGAGGCCTTGGTCCGAGGGGCGTATCGAGAACCTGCCCGCCCGCGGTGTGCCCGGGCTGCGCTGGGATTCCAGCGTCATGTTCTGGCGCGAACGTCCCGACCATTTCGCCGCGCTGCACTTCCATGACGACACGCTGGAGGACGCGCGCTGGGAAACCGACTTCAGCCTGACCGTGCCGGAGGACCTGCCCAGCGGCCTGTACGCAGCGCGCCTGACCGGTGCGAGAGGTGAGCAGGAACGCATCACCTTCGTCGTGCGGCCGAAACCGGGCGGCCCGCGCAAGCGCATCGCGTTCCTTGCATCCACGGCCACGTACATGGCGTATTCGAATTCCCACTACCGCCTGGACGAAGAAGGCATGGAAATGAAGTCGGGCAACTTCATGGTCCTGTATCCCTGGGAGACCTACCTGGGCGAGCACCGCGAACTGGGCCTGTCCATGTACGACACCCATTCCGACGGCTATGGCGTCTACTACGCCTCGCGCCTGCGTCCGGTCTTCAGCATGCATCTGCAATGCCGCACCTGGTCGCTGAACGGCGATACGCACTTCCTGGACTGGCTGGACGAAAAGGGCTACGACTACGACGTCATTACGGACGATATGCTGCACGCCGAAGGGCTGCAGGCGCTGGAAGGCTACAAGGTGGTCATGACCGGTGCGCACCCCGAGTACTGGACCACGCGCATGTGGCAGGCCATGGTGGCGTACCAGGGGCTGGGAGGCCGCCTTATGTACATGGGAGGCAACGGCTTCTATTGGCGCTGTGCCTATCACCCCGAAAAGCCCTGGTTGATGGAATTGCGCCGCACCGAGACGGGCGCGCGCTACAGCGAGACGCCGGCCGGCGAAAGCTATCACAGCTACACCGGCGAGTACGGCGGCACCTGGCGCCGCATCGGGATTGCGCCGCAGACGCTGACCGGCATCGGTACGACCGCGACCGGGTTCGACGCGTCCTCCTATTACCGCCGGCGGCCTGAAAGCCACGACCCGCGCGTGGCGTTCATGTTCGCAGGGGTGGAGGATGAAATCATCGGCGATTTCGGCAGCAGCGGAGGCGGCGCCGCAGGCGACGAGATCGACCGCGTCGATTTCCGCCTGGGTACGCCGCCGCATACGCTGATCGTGGCCCGCTCGGAAAAGCACACGCGCTACTACAACGTCGTGCCAGAGGAAACCACCTATCACCACCCCACCATCAACGGCGAAGAGGCCAAGCACTGCTACGCGGACCTGGTGTTCTACGAATGCCTGAACGGCGGCGCTGTTTTCTCCACGGGTTCGATTACCTGGGGCGCTTCGCTGGCCTGGAACGGCTATGACAACAACGTGTCGCGTATCACGGCGAACGTGCTGAGCCGTTTCGCCGACGCGACTCCTTTCGTGTTTCCCCAGGCAAGCGGACGCTGATACACACCATGCGCGCACCAGACTCGGGCGATGCCCGGCAATCCTTGTGGCAGCAGACCGCGGGGCAGGCGCCTGCCGCGCCTGTCCTGGCCGGTTCCGTCCAATGCGATGTCGTCATTGTCGGCGCCGGCATCACCGGTCTGTCGGCAGCCCTGCACCTTAGCGAATCGGGCTTGCGCGTCTGCGTGCTCGACGCCCAGGACCCGGGTTGGGGCGCGTCCGGCCGCAATGGCGGGCAGGTCATCCCCGGTATCAAGCACGATCCGCGCGCAATCCTGGCTCGCTATGGGAAAGAACTGGGTGAACCCCTGCTGCGCATGGTGGGGGCGGCGGCCGACACGGTGTTCGAACTGATCGACAAGCATGGAATCTCCTGCCATGCGACGCGCGCCGGCTGGATACAGCCCGCCCATTCGCTGCGGGCCCTGGAGACGGTGTCGGACCGTGCCCGGCAGTGGCTGGAGCGCGGGGCGCCAGTGGAAATCCTGGAGCGGGATGCGGTCAGCGCGCGCCTGGGAACGGACCGCTTCCTGGGAGGCTGGATAGACCGGCGCGCCGGCAGCATTCAGCCGCTGAGCTACACGCGGGGGTTGCTGGCGGCGGCGCAAGCCGCGGGAGCGTCGGTGCATGGACATAGCCGCGTCACGGCGTTGGAACGCTCGGGCCAGCAATGGCTGGCCCGCACGCAGCAGGGCGCCACGGTCAAGGCCGAACATGCGCTGATCGCCACCAACGGCTATACCAATGGCCTGTGGCCAGGCTTGCAGCGCAGTGTCATCGCCGCCAATAGCTTTATCGTCGCCACGGGCCCCCTGGATGCGCAGGCATATGGCCACATCATGCCTGGGGGCGTGGTGGCATCCGACTCCCGCCGTCTGCTGCTGTACTTCCGCCGCGATCACGAGGGCCGTTTCGTATTGGGAGGTCGCGGCCATTTCGCCGACCCCGTCGCAGAGCAGGACTGGGACCACCTGGTGCGCGGGGCGCGCATGCTGTTTCCGGAACTTGCCCGGATTCCGTTCACCTACCGTTGGGCCGGCCGTATTGCCCTGACGCGCGATTTCGTGCCGCATGTCCATCAACCTTCGCCCAACCTGCATATCCTGCTGGGCTATAACGGCCGCGGCGTCGCCTTGGCGACGCAGATGGGCCGCTGCCTGGCCCGCAGCATTGCCCAGGGCGAGCCCATGCCATACCCCGTGACCCCGATCACGCCGCTGCCGTTCCATGGCCTCAAGCGCTTCTACATTGCGCTGGGCGTGGCCTATTACGGCCTGTGCGACAAGTTTTCGTAGACGCCTGCTTCACGCCCCGGAGAACCCCATGACGATCCAGCATATCCCCCAGACCCGCGAGACCACGCCTCTGGACGACCTCGGCCCGGTCGGCATCCCGCTCAGCGAACCGGCCTGCGCGCTACGCGCCAGAAAAATCGTGATCCCGGGCGCGGAAGCCACCAGCGCGGGCATCTGGGAATGCACTCCCGGCCAATTCCGCCGCCAGGTCAAGGAAGGCGAAATCATGCACATCCTCGCCGGCTCCGGCACCTTCACCCCCGACGGCCAAGCCCCGCAGCCCTTCCAGGCAGGCGACACCCTGGCCATGTCCCCCAACACCGGAGGCATCTGGCACATCCACACCACAGTCCGCAAACTCTACGTCCTGGCTCCCGCCTCCCCCCAATAACGCTCCCCACCGCAACCCCAGCCAGCAAGCCAAGGCAAAGCGGGCAAGGCAAGCAAAGCAAGCAAGGCAAAGCGAAGCGAGCCAAAAGGACCAGCGAAGCGAAGTCCCACCCCCTCCCCCTCGGGGGGAGGGCCGGGGCGGGGGCGCACATATTGCCCCTCGGGGCCCGCCTGCCGAGATTCGAGCAAGCAAGCGAAGCG
>MTEX01004834.1_pt2 | contig 10634 bp, 10 predicted proteins | sample 1042691 | NCBI WGS metagenome assembly MTEX01 (sample SAMN06185810, study PRJNA358809) | soil metagenome | isolation source: soil biostimulated with molasses as carbon source | place: India | collected 2015-05-23
AAACGTATGGCTGGCGCTCGGTGCTGGTGGTCGGCGGCGTACTGCCGCTGCTGTTGGTGCCGGTACTGCTGGTGCTGCTGCCGGAGTCGGTCCGCTATCTGGTGACCATGGGCAAGAAGCTCGATCGCGTCGCCGCGGCGCTGCGGCGTATCGACCGAAACGCGGACTTGCGCGACGCGACGTTCATGGTGCCGCCGCGCACGCAGGCCGGCTCGCCGGTCTGGCATCTGTTCCGTCCGGAGCTGCTGCGCGGCACCTTGCTGCTGTGGTTCGCCTTCTTCATGAGCCTGCTGGTGATCTACCTGTTGTCGAGCTGGCTGCCGACCGTGCTGCGCGGCACCGGCATCTCGCTGAAGCACGCAGCGCTGGTCACCGCGATGTTCCAGGTCGGCGGCACCGTCGGCGCCATCGTGCTCGGCTGGCTGATGGACCGGCTCAATCCGCATCATGTGCTTGCCGCCAGCTACACGCTGGCCGGCCTGTTCACCGCCGTGATCGGCAACGTGACGGCAAGCCCGGTGCTGGCCGCCGTCGCCGTGTTCTGGGCCGGCTTCTGCGTGTCCGGCTCGCAGGTCGGCGCAAACGCGCTGTCGGCGGCCTACTACCCGACCGACTGCCGCGCGACCGGCGTCAGCTGGGCCAACGGTGTCGGCCGCATCGGCTCGGTGGTCGGCTCCGTCGGCGGCGGCGCGATGCTGTCGCTGGGCCTGGGCATGCCGGCGCTGTTCGTGCTGGTCGGCATTCCCGCCGTACTGGCCGGATTGACGATGCTGGTGCTGGGCCGCGGGCATACGGCCGCCCGCCCGGCGCTGCCGGCGGTGCAGGGCTAAGCGCGCGCCTGCTTGCCGTCGCCCAGAAAGGCGCCCTGCCTGACCAGCACGGCCTGCAACTCCGGTACGTCGATGTCGTGGGGCGAGCAGCGGTCCCGTACCGCCAGTGCGGCCGCGGTACCGGCCGCCTGGCCCATCACGAAGCAGGCGCCCGACACGCGCGCCGCCGATTGCCCGTCATGCGTCATCGACGCGCAGCGGCCCGCCACCAGCAGATTGTCGACGCCGCCCGCACTGGCGCGCCGCGGCAGCAGCATCCGGTATGGCAGCTGGTTGTAGCCGCGCGAATCCGGAATCGGCGGCCATACCCATTGCACGTCGCCGGCCACATGCTTCTCCAGCGGCCAGCCGTTGACGCCAATTGCATCGGGGAAATCGGCGCAGTTCAGCACGTCGTCGGCGGTCAGCATGGTCTCGCCGATCAGCCGGCGCGTTTCCCGAATGCCCAGCTGCGGCGCAATGTCGAGCGCATAGGCCCGTTCGAAGCCGGGCACCCTGGCGCGCAGGAAGCGCAGATATTCGACGATCTGGCGGCGGCCCTCGATCTCGCCTTCGCTCAGCGAATATGCGTCGGTACCGTCGGTCGCGGAGCCGTCGAGCTTGCGGAGCTGGGTCACGTTGACGCGCCACTCGTACGGATGCTTCTGCGGGCGTACCACCGCGCCACGCCGCGGGAAGCGGAATTCCCCGGCGGCCTCGGCCTCGTCCATCAGCGCCGGGATGGTCTTCCAGGCCTCGCCGGCGCGCTGCGCGTCGACATTGCCGACGCGGAACATCAGCGTGGGATACAGCATATGTCCGTGCCCGTCGCCCTTCTCGGTGGGCACACCGGCCCAGTGGGCGATATCGGCATCGCCGGAGCAATCGATGAAACAGCGCGCGCGCACCGCGACGCGGCCGGACTTGGTCTCGAGCAGCAGCGCGTCGAGGCCGCCGTCCGCATGACGAACGACGCCTGCCGCAAGCGCATGGAACAGCAACTGGACTCCGTGATCGGCCAGCAGCGCATCGGCGGCGCACTTGAACGCCGACATGTCGTAGGCCTGCGCGTGGATCTTGCCGAGCACCAGATGCGGTTCGTTCAGGCCATCGAGCCTGCGCATCCGCATCAGCAGGTCATCCGCGACGCCATGCACGACCTGGCGGATGTCGCCAAACACGTTGGCATGCAGGCCGCAGAAGTTCGTCACGCCGGCGGCGGTGCCCATCCCGCCGAGGAAGCCGTAGCGTTCGGCCAGCAACACCCGCGCGCCATTGCAGGCGGCTGCCGCGGCTGCGCTGATGCCGGCGGGGCCGCCGCCCAGTACCACCACGTCAAAGGGGCCGAGCACCGGGACGTCGCGCCGCGCCTCCGTCAACGTGTCCCCGCGATCCAGTTCTTCCATCGTCGTTGCCATGCTAGTCCAGCCGAATCCCGTGTTTTTCAATGACCGGCTTCCAGCGCGCGACGTCCTCCGCCATCACGCGGCGGAACGCGTCGGGCGTGTTGCCGACCGGGTCCATATATTGAAGGCGCATCTTTTCGCGCAGCGCCGGCTCGGCCAGCGCGGCGACGATCTCGTCGTGCAGCCGCCTGACGATCGGCGCCGGCGTACCGGCCGGCACCACATAACCGATCCACGCATCGGCCTGTACGTCCGCGATGCCGGCCTCCGCCAGCGTCGGCAGGTCCGGCAGCGATGGCGAACGCTTCGCACTCGCGACCGCGAGCGCCTTGATGCGGCCGCTCTTGACATGCGGCATCACGGTGGCCGCCGGCAGGATCGCCATGTCGACGTCGCCGGCGATCACCGCGGTGACCGCGGCACCGGAGCCGGGATACGGCACGTGAACCGGATCGGCCCCACTGCGCGCGGCCAGCGCCGCCACCGCCAGATGCGAGATCGTGCCCGCGCCCATCGACGAATAGCTCAATGCCTTCGGTTGCTTCTTCAGCAGCGCCAGCAGTTCGGCGGCGTTGCCCGCCGGCACGCGGTTGGCCACCACCAGCACCGCGGGCTGGCTGGTCGCGATGGTCACCGGCTGCAGGTCGCGCGCCGGGTCATACGGCATCTTGCGGTACAGCAGCGCATTGACCGCCAGCGGACCGGCGATGCTGAGCCCGATCACCTGGCCATCGGGCCTGGCCTTGGCGATGGCGTCGGTCCCGATATTGCCAGCGGCGCCGGTCTTGTTCTCCACCACCATCGGCTGCCCCAGCCGCGCCGTCAGCCGTTCACCGATCAGCCGCGCGGTGATGTCCGGCGTCGAGCCCGCCGCGAACGGCACGATCACCCGCACCGGACCGCTCGGCCAGTCCTGCCCATAGGAAAGCGTCGATACCGCGGGCAGTGCAGCCAGCGCGGTACAAGCGAGCCATCTCCCCAGCTTGCCTGTCTGCATGCAATGTCTCCAACAATGTCTTGTCTGTATGCGGCGCGCTGTCCGGTGGCGCCTTGCGGCAAGATTAGGGCAATGGCACTATGGCGTCCATGCAATGGCCGACATAAGCTCAAGCGGGATTCTCAATAATGGATACGAAGCTGCTGGCCGTTTTCGACGAGGTCTACAAGACCCGCAGCGTGTCCCGCGCGGGCGAACATCTGGGCCTGCCGCAGACCTCGGTCAGCCTGGCGCTGGGCCGGCTGCGCCGTCAGTTCGGCGATCCGCTGTTCGTCCGGACCGCCGAAGGCATGTTGCCGACCCCGCATGCGGAGACGCTGATCCAGCCGTTCCGGCAGGCGCTGGCGATCCTGCGCACCGCCACGCAGCAACAGGTGGTGTTCGACCCGCCGCGTTCGGAACGCACCTTCCGCATCAGCATGACCGATATCTCGCACCTGCAGTTTCTGCCGGGACTGATGAACCGGCTCAATACACTGGCGCCTGCGATCCGCGTGGAAGTGATGCGAATCTCGACGGAGACACCCAAGGAGCTCGAAACCGGGGCGTCGGACCTCGCCGTGGGATTCATGCCCGAGCTGGAGGCAGGCTTCTATCAGCAACGCCTGTTCAATCAGGGCTTTGCCTGCGTCGTGCGGCAGGACCATCCCCGAGTCGACCGGCGCATGACGGCCACGCTGTTCAAGCGCGAAAAACATGTGGCAATCACCGCCGCGGGCACCGGCCATGAACTGCTCGAGCGCGAACTGGCGCGGCGGCGGGTCACGCGCAACGTCGCGTTGTCGCTGCCGACGTTGCCGGGGCTGGGCAATCTGCTGGCCAATACCGATCTGGTCGCCACGGTGCCGGAGCGCGTAGCGCAGATGCTGATGGGTATCGCCAACGTCAAGGCGTTGGCCCCGCCCTTCCCGCTGCCGACCTTCTCGATCAAGCAGCACTGGCACGAGCGCTATCACCAGGATCCGGCCAATCGCTGGCTGCGTTCGGTGATTGCGGACCTGTTTCTCGACTAGGCCCTCGCCTCTTCCTCGCCTCTCCCTCGCTTCGCACGTATCATGCCGGCGATGTATCCGAACCGAACAAACACCGGCAACGCCGGACGCTGAACCCGATGGACAAACTGCTTGCGCTGAAGATGTTCGTCGAGACCGTCGACGCTAAAGGCTTTTCCGCCGCGGCGCGGCGGCTGGACCTGGCCACCTCGTCGGTGACGCGCGCGCTGGACGGCCTCGAGCAATCGCTCGGCGCAGTGCTGCTGAACCGCTCGACGCGCCAGGTCACCGTCACCGAGGCGGGCGCCGCCTACTATCAGCAGGCCCGACGGATTCTCGAGGCAGTCGAGGAAGCCGATGCGCTGATCGCCGACCGCGGCGACATACCGGTGGGCCAGTTGCGCGTGTCGCTTCCCGTCGCCTTTGGCCGCCGCTGCATCGCCCCGCATCTGGGCGCGCTGCTCGAACGGTATCCGCAGCTGGAGCTGGAGGTGACGCTGACCGACGACATCGTCGATCTGCTCGGCGACCGCTTCGACCTGTCGGTGCGCATCGGCAATGCCTCGTCGTACGACAATGTCATCGCGCGACAGATCGGCACGTTCCGACGGCATGTGGTCGCGAGTCCCGCCTACCTGCAGCGGCATGGCACGCCGTCGCTTCCCGAGGATCTGGTCGGCCATGCCTGCCTGCGCTTCCGCTTCGGCTACGGTGCGCGTGATCAGGTCTGGACGTTCGAGCGGGATGGGGAACGGCAAATCGTGCCGGTCCGGGGCCATTTCCGCAGCAACAACATCGACGTGCTGCACGAGCTTGTGTTGGCCGGTGCCGGGATCGGCCTGCTGCCGGACTGGGTCACCGATGCCGATATCGAGGCGGGACGACTGCAGCGCCTGTTCGACGATTGGACCGTCAACCCGGATCAGGTCAGCAGCGGCGTGTCGGCGCTGTATCTGCCGAACCAGCGTGGCTCCCGCCGTATCGCCGCCTTTCTCGCCTTCCTGGAGGGGCTGCCGGCCCTGGCGCAGGGCCGCTGCTGACGCCCGCACGCGACGCATTGTCTTGGGCGCAACGCTGATTTGCGCCGGCATGGCATTCACGGCAACGACCCGTCCCCCTAAGCTTCGGACATTCCAACCGACAAGTCCGAGGCCATCAACATGCCCGCTCCTTCCGCTCTCGCCCCATCGGCTTCCCACGCGCCTGCGATGCCCGCCACGCTGGTCGCATTGTTCTCGCTTTGCGCCGGGGTGCTGGTGGCCAATCTGTATTACGCGCAGCCGCTGATCGAGCTGATCGGCCCGCAGATCGGCCTGTCCGCAAGCAACGCCAGCCTGATTGTGTCGCTGACACAGATCGGCTATGCGGTCGGGCTGTTCTTCCTAGTCCCGCTCGCCGACCTCTACGAAAACCGCCGGCTGCTGCTGCTCAGCGGCACGGCGGCCACGGCGAGCCTCGTCGCCGCGGCGCTGTCGACGCAGCCCGGACCTTTCCTGCTGGTGTCGCTGCTGCTGGGGCTGAGTTCGGTCAGCGTGCAGATCCTGATTCCGCTGGCCGCGCATCTGGCACCGGAGGCCACGCGCGGCCGCACGGTCGGCACCATCATGGGCGGCCTGTTGTCCGGCATCCTGCTGGCGCGGCCGCTGTCCAGCCTGCTGGCCGAGGCGCTGGGATGGCGCGCGGTCTTTGTCGCCGCGGCGGCGATGACGCTGGCCACCGTGGCGATCATCGCGCTGACGCTGCCGCGCCGCGTGCCGGAACACCGTGCGCGCTATGGCCAACTGCTGGTTTCGCTGTGGCATCTGTTGGCGCGCTTTCCGCTGCTGCGCCAGCGTGCGCTGTACCAGGGCCTGCTGTTCGCCGCCTTCAGCCTGTTCTGGACCGCGGTGCCGCTCGAACTGGCCAGCCGCCACGGCCTGTCGCAAGCGCAGATCGGCATCTTCGCACTGGTTGGCGCGCTGGGCGCCGTCGCGGCGCCGATCGCCGGACGCCTTGCCGATGCCGGACACACCCGTATCGCGTCCCTCGCCGCGATGGCGCTCGCCGCGCTGAGTTTTGTGCCGGGATTGGCCACCGGCCCCTACGGCGTCTACGCCCTCGCCGCCACCGGCATCGTGCTCGACTTCGCCGTGCAGATGAACATGGTGCTGGGCCAGCGCGCGATCTATGCGCTCGATGCCGCCAGCCGTGCGCGCCTGAACGCGCTGTACATGACCGCGATCTTCATCGGCGGCGCGGCCGGTTCGGCGGTAGCCAGCTTCGTGTACGCACAGGCCGGATGGCAAGGCGTCGTGATGACGGGCAGCGGCCTGGCCGCCATCGCGCTGGTCGCATTCGTGGCGGCATCGCAGATGCGGCGCTGAGTGGGCCGCCGCCCCGCTGCCCTCATCGGAATCGGCGGCGACGGTCCTTCAGGCCGACGCCGCAGGCAGATCGCCGCGATGGACCACCTGGACCTTGTTGCCGTCCGGATCGCGCAGATAGGCGCCGAAATACCCCTCGCCGTAGTGCGGCCGTGGCCCAGGTGGGCCTTCGTCCGTGCCGCCGGCCGCCATCGCGGCCGCATAGGCCTGCTCGACGGCCTGCGGCGAAGGCGCAAGGAACGACACCATGGTGCCGTTGCCCGCGGTGGCCGGCTGCCCGTTGAACGGGATGTAGGCGTAGAAGCGCGGCAGCGCCTCACCCCGCTGGATCCAGCACAGCGCCGGCGGACCGCCATCCGGCATGACCTGACGCTGGCGCAGGCCCAGCGGCGTCAACAGGGCATCGTAGAACCTTCCAGCACGCGATAGATCGGCGACGCCGACGGTGACATGGCTGAACATCGTGGGACTCTCCTTCGGTAGCAATCGGCACGACAGCGAGGCTATTGGAATTGCCGCAGATACGCCAGCAGATCGTCGATCTGCCTGGCGCTGCCGATTCCCCAGAAGCGCATCTTGTTGCCGGGGACCACCTGCTCCGGTGCACGGAGGAATGCGGCCAGCGTGTTGTCGGACCACACGATGCCCGAACCGCGCATCGCATTCGAATACGGGTAATCGCTGACCGCCCCGGCCTTGCGGCCCACGATGCCATTGAGCTGCGGACCGAAGCCGCTGCGCGCGCCCGGTCCGATCTTGTGGCAGGACGCGCATTTGCGGTCGAATGCCGCCTTGCCCGCGCGCGGATCGCCTGCAGCTTCCGCCGACGGCGAAAGCAGGGCCAGCGCCAGCACCGCCAGCGTGGCTTGAATCATGGCGTGATACGAATGGGAACGCGGCACCAGGACGTCCAAGGCGAGGATCGAAGCCGCGGATTTTAGCGCTGCGAACGACAGCGGTCCAAGCCGCTCGCCTTGCATGCCGGGATCGATGGTTTGGGTAAAATCCTGGCGGTTAATTGCACTTCAACACAAAAAACGCGCGTATCGGGAAAGACGCGCGTACGGGCATTCTCATTCGGTCCGATGCAGGGCCTTGGTCCGGTACAGCATGGCGAGCGCCACCGGCGCGCCGACCAGGCCGATCACCGCATTCAGGTGGAACACATGCCGGCTCCAGGGCAGATGCACTACCAGATCCGCCGCGAGGCCGAGCACCGCGCCGACCAGCGCCGCGCCCGGAAGCAGCACGCGATGGTCCGCGCAACGCCACAGCGTGCGGGCCACCTGGGCCGAGACCAGGCCGAGGAAGGCAACCGGGCCGCAGAACGCCGTCACCAGCCCGGTCAGCCATGCCGTCGCCAGCAACGCGGCGCGCTTGACCCGCGCCACCGGAATCCCCATCGACTCGGCATAGCGCTCGCCGAGCAGCAGGCCGTTCAGCGGCTTGACCAGCAGCAGGCTGCCGAGCAGGCCGAGCGCCACGCCGGGCACCAGCAGTTCCAGCTGCCGGCGCGTGGCGCCGGCGAAACTGGCATCGTCCCAGGCCTTGAACGCGCGCGCCTGCGTTTCGTCGATAAAGTGCATCGAGGCGCTGATCAGGCCGACCGCCAGATAGCCGAGCATCAGGCCCGTGATCAGCAGCGTCACCGTGCCGACCCGGCGCGACAGCACCGCAAGCAGAGCCAGCACGGCGGTGGACCCGGCGATCGATGCCAGTGCCATGCCGAGGTCACCGACCACTCCGTAGCGCAGCAGGAACGCATTGCCCGCGACGCCGGCGATGGTGACCAGCAACGCCGTGCCCAGCCGCGCGCCGTGCACGATGCCGAGCACGAACGGATCGGCGAGCGGATTGCGGAACAGCGTCTGCAACAGCAGCCCCGACACACCGAGGGCCGCCCCGCTGACCATCGCATTGAATGCCCGGGGCAGCCGAAAGCCCAGCACGATATCGCGCCAGACCTCGGCCTCCATCGGCTGTGCGGTCAACGCCTGCAGCACGGCCGGCAGCGGCACGGCCACGGCGCCCAGCGTGAGCTCGGACACCAGCAGCACCAGCATGGCGAGCCCCAGGCCGGCAAAGATCAGCGGGCCGCGCCGCGAAGAAGTCCGGGGCATCGAAGCCGCGGCAGAAGTCAGGGTCGTCACGGTAGTTTCCGCAGGAATCGAGAGGTGAGACCGGAAGCCGGCGTGTCCTGTTGCGAGACGGCAAGGACGTCGGCGGCTTCCGACGCCAGTTCGGGATGCAGCGCCGCGATGGCCTCGGCAAGCTGGACATGCGGCTGCGTCATGCTCTGGTCCTGGTACGGGTACGCCCAGGCGCCGGTATAGCCGCGGTCCCATGCGTGGACGTTGCGGCTGGCAGCCGCGGCAAAGCGCCCGTGCAGCGGACTGGCGGCGATCCACGCCTCGATATCGGCGCGCCCTCCCACCGTGCCAAGCCAGGCCGGCGCATCGGCGCCGCGCGCATAGACGCGCTCGAACGGCAGGTAAACCAGGCTGCCTGTACCGCCACCGTCGAGCACATAGCGTCCGCCGGCATCGGCGATCAAGCGCGCGCGCTGATTGTCCGCGCCGAACGTCTCGAAGCGCTGGCGTCCCGCGGCAAAGCCGGACATCACCGCGGGGCGACCAGGTGCACGCGCCGCCAACTCGGCCAGCCGTCGGTATGCCGTCTCGATCGACGCGAATTGCGTGTTGGCACGCTGCTCGCGATTGGACAGCAGCGCCAGCAGCTTGAGCCATTCCGCACGTCCCAGCGGATGGGACTCGTGATGGTCTGCCTGCGCGATCGCACGCACGCCGAGTTCCCACAGGCGCGGATGCATATTGCCCTGCGGATACGCCGAATAGAAGCTCAGGTAGACATCGGCCTGCACCGACATCGCCTGTTCGATCGAGGCATGGCCATAGCCCCACATGTCGTGGACCTGGCCCTGCGCGATCCGGGCCCGCACCGACGGCACCGTGACGCTGCGCACGTTCTCCGTGCCGTACAGGCGGTCCACCAGGCCCAGCTCGTCCAGCGCGCCAAGCATGGCCGCGTTGCCGGTGACCAGGCGCTGGATCGGCACCATGATCACCGGAACCTCGTCGCGATGCGGCGGGACCGGCGTACCGCACTGGACCAGCAGATACTCGAGCCGTTCACCGGTACCCACACTCGGCGTGAAACGCACGCGCTTGTAGTGGGGGCCGTACTCGACCTCCAGTTGCAACGCATGCGAAAACGTCGTCTTGTGCGGGAAGTAATCGACCCCGGGACGATAGTCGGCGACGCAGGCGGCATCGAGATTGGCGGTGGGACCGGCTGCGCCGACGGCCTGCTTCGGCCACGTGGCGCGCGGCGGCGCTTCGATCCGCGTGCAGCCGCATAACAGCATGGTCAGCCCGATTGCCGCGGCGGTGGCGGCGGCAAACCCGCGCCGGTTCACGGCCGCTCCTGCGCGATGGCCGTCCCGTTCGACGCCGAACGCAGCGCCTCGACCAGCTCGCCGAGCGTCGAATAGTGGGTCGCCTCGCTGTCGTCGCCGGCGAGCGCATATCCACTCGCATCGGCGCGCAGTGTCAGCGCGGCGGCGGGATCGCGGACATACCCTGCCCGCTCCAGCGCGCGTGCCGCCCAGCTGGCGCGCAGCCCGCCACCTTCGAGCCGGATGGCACGCGTTCCCGCCGGTCCCACGCGCAGCTCCGCGCGCTCGAGATCGAAGGTCAGACCGTCGGCGGCGAAGCTCGTCCCCAGCACGCCGTCGATCGCCAGGTCCTCCGGCGCGCCGACATGCAACCGCCGCTGGCCGTCGATCAACCACAGCTCGTCGGCATAGCGCAGCGCCAGCTCGAGGTCGTGCGTGGACAACAGCACCGCCAGGCCATTCCGATGGGAGAGATCCAGCAGCAGCTGCATCGTGCCGACGCGGCGCGGCAGGTCGAGGAAGGCCGTCGCTTCGTCGAGCACCAGCAGGCGAGGCTGCTGTGCGAGGGCGCGCGCAATCATGATCTTCTGCCGCTCGCCATCGGACATCTCGGCGACGAGCCGATCCGCCAGCGACAGCGCGCCGGCGCAGG
>MTEX01013934.1_pt5 | contig 10623 bp, 7 predicted proteins | sample 1042691 | NCBI WGS metagenome assembly MTEX01 (sample SAMN06185810, study PRJNA358809) | soil metagenome | isolation source: soil biostimulated with molasses as carbon source | place: India | collected 2015-05-23
TGCCTTGCTCCGTTGCTGTTTTACCAATCACCGCAGCGCGGCCCAGTTGATATAACGCCAGCAGTTTACTGCGTAGCGCATCCTTATCGGCCGCTTCCTGTTCGCTGGCGCGCTGGAACTGACCTATCGCCGCCGGATAATCGCGCTTTGCTGCCTGGGTTACGCCCAGTAAGAAATAGGGCTCGGGTCTTTGCTGTAACTCGGGATTAGCTGCTAGTAAGGCCTCGGCCTGCGCCTGATCCTCACGCAGTAACAGTTCCAGCTGTAATAGCTGACCTTTTAGCGGGTTTACCTCAGTAAGTTGTTTGGCCAGCGCCATCGCTTTTGCTTTATCGCCGCCGGCAACACCTGGTGCCTGGGCATAATACTGCGCCAGAGCCTGTAAATATTTGGCTTCTGTTGGGGCCAGTGTATGGGCCGTTTCATAGGCCTTAACACAGCGTTTGGCGTGACCGAGGGCACTTAACATATTCACCTTTTGGGCGGTATTACAGCTGGCGTTAGCATAGTAGAACTGGTACTCCGGATTAGTGCCGTCAAGCTTAATGGCTCTTTCCAGCCAGTCGGTGGCCGCTTCGGCTTCACCCAAGGCCAGCTCAGTGCGGCCCAGCGCCGCCAGTAAAAAGGCATCTTTGGTTTTCTTCGTCACTTTAGGCGTCAGCAGGTGTTTTGCCTCGGCATAGGCGTTTTGTTGGAAAAGGGCGTTAACTTGTTGCTCCAACTCAGTATTTGCCACGGTGTTAACGCTTACACCCAGCAGCATTAAGGTAAAAAGGTGTTTCATAGTCTTCCTTGCTCGTTTATTGACTGTGTTCAGACCTGATTATTGAACAAAAGTTTATTGCGTATAAGCTAATACCCAGTTAATAAACAATTCAGTGCCGGTTTTTAGTGCCTTTTCATCGGCATAAAAGTAGGGTGAGTGATTAGCTGGTGCCTTGGCCGGATCCTGGCCCTCCGGGGTGATACCCAAAAATACAAACAGGCCAGGCGTTTCCAGCGCATAGTAGGAAAAATCCTCGGCGCCGGTAACCAGCTGACCTTCCAGCACCTTATCCTGGCCGGCGACTTGCTGCAAAATGGGCAGTGAGCGAGCGGTTAGCGCAGGATCATTGAGTGTTACCGGATAACCTTCTTCAATTTTAACTTCGGCCGTGGCGCCGGTTGCGGCAGCACTGGCTTCGGCCGCCTGCTTTAACAGGCCAAAAATTTGCTGCCGGATACCCATATCAAAGTTGCGGATAGTGCCTTCCAGATAGACCTCATCCGGAATAATATTATTGCGCACCCCGCCTTCAACAATACCAAAACTCAGCACCGCCGGGGCGCGGGTAATATTAATCTGCCGGCTGACAATGGTTTGCACGTTATTGATAATCTGTGCTGCCGCGACGATAGGATCCACACCACCCCAGGGCGCTGAGCCATGGGTTTGTTTACCCTTAACGCGGATTTCAAAGCGATCCGACGAGGCCATTAGCGGCCCTTTGCGATACTGCACCACGCCGGTATTGGCCGCTGACCAGACATGAATACCAAAGATCGCCTCAGGCTTATGTTTGGCAAACAGGCCCTGCTTTAACATCAGTGCCGCGCCGCCTTCTTCACCGGCTGGTGCGCCTTCTTCTGCCGGCTGGAAAATAAACATCACCTTACCAGTAAGCTGCGCTTTATGCTGCACCAGATATTCGGCGGCGCCCATCAGCATGGCGACATGTAAGTCATGGCCACAGGCATGCATCACGCCCACTTCTTTACCGCGATATTCGCCTTTTGCGGTCGAGCGAAACGGCAGCTCGGTCAGTTCCGTGACCGGCAATGCATCCATATCGGCGCGCAATGCCAGTAGCGGACCCGGTTTACCGCTATCCAAAATAGCCACGACACCGGTATGGGCAATACCGCTTTGTACTTCCAGCCCCAGTTTACGCAAATGCTCTTCGACTACCTTAGCGGTGCGGAACTCGCGGTTACTGAGCTCAGGATGCTGGTGCAGATCGCGTCGCCAACTGATCACCTGTTGCTCCAGCTGCGGACTGATCCGCAGCACCTCGGCGGCATGGCTGTTATTAAGGCTTAACAGGCTACCGGCAAATAAGGCAGCAGCAATAAAGGTCAGTTTCATGGTCAGGCTCCGCGGCAAGGCTAATCGGTCAAGCTAAGCAGAATAGCTAAGCAAAATAGTTAAACTTCACTATGCGCAAACCTGGCTAATAAATCCAGTGTCTGCTCAATATCGCCGCGGCTGATATCCAAATGACACACCCAGCGCATCCGTTTGAACTGACTGCTGGCGCTAGCGTAGTTACTGGCGGTTAGCTGAACCTGATGCTGTGCCAAAAAGCGTTGTAGTTCATCGGCCAGCGCCAGCGGCAGTTCAGTAAACAGGATATTGGTTTGTACCGGCAATACCGTGAGCTGGCCGGCAAAGCGGCCTTGCTGGCTTAATGCCTGTAAGCCTTCCGCCAGCAAGCGGGCATTGGCATGATCCTCAGCCAGCCGCTCGATATTATGTTGCAGCGCATACAGGCCGGCTGCGGTAATCACGCCGGTCTGGCGCATGCCGCCGCCCAGCATTTTGCGAATGCGCCGTGCACGCTGAATAAAATCGGCCGAGCCTAACAGCAAAGAGCCAACCGGTGCACCCAGGCCTTTGGATAAACAAATCGAGACCGAGTCATAGCCCTGACAAAGTGCCCGGGCCATCGCCTGCGGGCTAAGCTGATGATTGGGCGCCAGTGCGACTGCCGCATTAAATAGCCGGGCACCATCAATATGGCATTGTAAGTTATTCGCTTTGGCTAAGGCGGCGACCTGTTGCATATAACCGAGTGGCAGCACTTTGCCACCAACGGTATTCTCAATCACAATCAGCCGGGTACGGGCAAAATGTGGGTCGTCAGGTTTAATTGCATCCTGAATATCCTGTAGCGCCAGGGTGCCATCTTGCTGCAGTGCCAGCGGTTGCGGTTGAATCGAGCCCAGCACCGCCATACCGCCACCTTCCCATTTATAGGTGTGCCACTGTTGGCCGACAATGGCTTCATCGCCGCGCTGGCAGTGGCTCATCAGCGCAATCAGATTGGTCTGGGTGCCACTCGGTGCAAATAGCGCTGCGTCAAAACCCAGCATCTTAGCGGCATAGTCTTGCAGGGCTAGCGTTGTGGGGTCATCATTAAAAACATCATCGCCCAGCGCGGCGTGAAACATCGCCTCTTTCATGGCATGGCTGGGGCGGGTTACGGTATCACTGCGAAAATCAGGCATTGGCACGGCTCTCAATCGAACAACACTGGCACTTAAGCTAATTTACTGGCAGGCTAAACACAAGCAGGCTGCGGCCATCAGTAGTAGGCTAACGGCAAAGGTGGAGAAGGAGTAAGATAAGCGTGCATTTTTATCAACCGGCACAGGGTCATGGCCTGGCCCATGATCCGCTAAACAGCATTATTGCCCCGCGGCCGATTGGCTGGATTTCCAGTATCAGCGCCGCGGGGCAGGTTAATCTGGCGCCGTACAGCTTTTTTAATTTGTTTAATTACAGCCCACCGATTATTGGCTTTGCCAGCACCGGCTGGAAAGATTCGGTACAGAATATCCAGCAAAGCGGCGAGTTTTGCTGGAATCTGGTTAGCCGGCCGCTGGCGGCGGCGATGAATCAAACCAGTGCGACAGTACCGGCTGAAGTCAACGAATTTGAACTGGCTGGCCTGACAATGGCCGCGTCGCGTTTAGTCCGGCCGCCGCAGGTCGCAGAAAGCCTGGTGCGCTTTGAATGTAAACTCAGCCAGTTGTTGCCACTCAAGGCCGCCGATGGTCGCGAGTTAACCACCTGGCTGGTGTTAGGCGAAGTAATAGGGGTGCATATTGCACCGCAACTGCTGGTTAATGGCGTCTTTGATACGCTGGCGGCCGATCCACTGTTGCGCGGCGGTGGCCCGGGCGAGTACTTTACGCTCAGTGCCAGCCAGAAAATGACCTTGCTCAGACCACAAGTTTAAAGGACAGCAGAATGACAATACGCTATTTGCTTTGTGTACTTGGTTTTGCCGGCAGTGTTGGCGTTTGGGCCAATACCAACCCGCCAGCCGCGCTGCCAGATCTGGCGCAGCTGGTGCCGGCGGCGTTGCAGCAGTTTGATACACCCGGTATGGCCATCGCAGTGGTAAAGGATGGCCAGGTGTTGCATCTGGCGGGCTTTGGTGAGCGCGATCTGGCAACGGGCGCTCTGGTCGATAGCGAGACCTATTTTCGGCTGGCGTCGGTCAGTAAAGCCTTTACTGCCGCTTCAGTGGCGATTCTGGTCGATGAGGGCAAGCTGAGCTGGGATGACAAGGTGGTGCAGTATTTACCGCAGTTTCGGCTGCAGGATCCCTGGGTAACAGCTGAATTTACCATTCGTGATCTGTTAAGTCAGCGCAGCGGCCTGGCCGGGGCTGCCGGCGACAGCATGATTTGGCCTGAGCCCAGTGGTTTTAGCCGCGACGAGGTGGTGCATAATCTGCGTTATCTGACGCCGGTCAGCAGCTTCCGGACACAGTATGCGTACAGCAATGTGCTCTATATTACGGCTGCCGAGCTGGTGGCGAAAGTGGCTGGCGAACCCTGGCAGGATTTTGTCGCCAAACGCATTTTTGCGCCGTTAAATATGCAGTGTTTTGCCGGAGAACAGCCAGCTAACCTCTTAGAAAACGTCGCTCAGCCATATCGCTTTAGCGCCGAAGAAGGCTTTGTCACGATCCCGCGTAATGCCATTGACGGCAAGATGCTGATGTCGGCCGCCGCCGGCGGTATTGTTTGCCGTGCCAGCGATCTGGTGCCCTGGTTGCAGTTCTTGCTGGCGCAGTATCAGGGTAAGGCCGCTGCGGGCGCGCCCTTTAGTCAGACGCAGTTGCTGCAAATGTGGGCGCCGCAAACTCTGATGGCGGTGGGCAGTAATGACCGCGAGCTGGATCAGGTTAATTTTGCCGCCTATGGTCTGGGCTGGCGCATGGCTGATATGCATGGCGTTAAAGTGGTGCATCATACCGGCACCTTGTCTGGGTTTCAGGCGCATCTGGTTTTAGTGCCGGAGCAGCAGCTGGGTTTTGTGGTGCTGAACAATGGTTCGAATAGTGGTGCCCGTCAGGCGGTGGTGCAAAGCCTGTTAAAGCATTATCTGGCGCCTGACCAGCAACAGGACTGGGTGGCGTTTTATGCCGCGCAGCAACAGCGGGCGGCGGGTCGGCCGGCCGCGGCACAACCTGTTGGTACCGGCGAGGTACTGCTGGCGCTGCAGGAGTATGCTGGCAACTATATCGACAACTGGTTTGGTGGCATGTTGATTGCTCAGGACGCGCAGGGGTTAAGCCTGCAATCGGCGCGGATGATAAATCTGCAAGGCCGGCTGGAACCTTTTGCCGATCATAGCTTTATCGTGCGCTGGACTGATCCTAATGTCGCCGGGCCGGCGTTAATCCACTTTCAGTTGAATAACCGCCGTCAGGTCACCGGCTTTACGTTGGAACCCTATGCGGCCGAGCCGGGTGAGCGGCATAGCTATCGTGATATGCGCTTTCGGCGGCAGTAAAACAGGCCATAAAAAAGGGCAGCCATCGCTGCCCTTCTATCATTAACGCAATTGCTTAGAAGAAGTTAATTCTAAAATCGACGCCAAATACCCGCGGCTCATTGACAAAGCCGGTCAGGTTACTAAAGTCGATCGCGCCTTTCAGGTTGTCCTGATCGGTGATGTTGCGACCAAATACACCCACTTCGTAGTTGTGCTGATCGTTAACATAGGCGATGCGTAAACCGGCTTCGTAGTTATTATTGCTACGGAACTCCGCCGACTCATACAGGAATAAATTGGTTTTACCCTGCAGCTGGTAATCAGCAAACACATAAATTTCACCACTGGCAACCGGATAGGCATAGCGGCTATTCAGCGTCAGGATGGTTTTCGGTGCTTGCGGGAACGGATTGCCATTAATCAGCGCTAAGCCATCAGCCGTTCTTGAGTCCAGCACGGTACACAGGCCAGAGCCACAGGGCGCCACAGTCAGGCTGGCGTCTTTCAGCTCGGTATTGTTATAGCTAAAACCACCGCCAAAGCTCAGGTTTGGCAGCACCCGATAGTCGAAATCGACTTCAAAGCCATAGCCGGTACCTTTGTCGGCATTGATCAACTGGTTACCCTGCGTCTGGCCACCAATCGCGGATAACTGAATATCATCAATGGTATAGTAGAACAGCGCAGCATTTAAGCGCAGCGTATTGTCCAGCAGATCAGACTTGGTACCCACTTCAAACGAGGTGATGGTTTCGGCACCGGCGACTGACGGTGGCGCTTCAAAGGCCACATCACGGCCCTGAATGGTCTGGGCGCGGAAACCTTCGGCAACCCGGCCAAACAGGCTGGTGCTGTTGGTTAAGCGGTAGTTAGCACTTAGCTCCCAGCTGATCTGATCATCGCGGACTTTGATCGGGTCATACTGTTGGACTTGTGCTGCACCAATCACTAAGGCAAAGCCATCAACGTTTTGCTGGCCAACGGCGAAAGTTTTTTCATCATCGGTATAGCGTAAACCACCGGTCAGGGTCAGCTTATCGTTAACCTGATAAGACGTCTGGCCGAACAGTGCCCAGCTGGTATTGCCGTGGAACACTTCAGTGGCACCGAAGAAACCATCAATAGTATTGACGCCAAACGAAGAGTCAAAATAGAAGGCGCCTACCTGCCAGCTCAGGGCCTGGCTGGTGTCACTGGCTAAACGGATTTCCTGGGTAACCTGTTTCAGGTCACGCAGCTGATCTTCGGTTACCGCGTTTGGTACGGCAGCAAAACCGGCCTGATCCGGGTTGCCGCCATCGATATCACCGATGCCGCCACCCTTGGCTTTTTCAATCGCTGAGATGCTGGTCAGGGTCATGCCGTCGAGGTGGAAGTCAAACTTCAGTGAGCTACCCCAGGCGTCATAGCTTTGCACATTGTTGCCCGGTGCATCATACGCCACCACATCGCGTTTATAGTTCTGATTCAGCTTATTGCTGCCAGGGCTTAAGATATTTTTGCGGAACATGGTCGAGGTACCATCATAGCTGCGGCTATGCACCCGCAGTAAGGCATCGAACTGTTCATTTTCATATAAAAACTGCAGGCGGCCGGCGCGCTCGTCATAACCACCCATTACATCTTTCTGGCCGGTAAAGCTGTTATCGATCCAGTTGCTGCGATGTTGCGACAGGAACGAGGCCCGTGCCGACAGCGAATCGGTCAGACCGCCGCCGACAGCACCTTCAAAATGTGCAGTACCCAGGGTACCGGCGGTGCTTTTCAGATAAGCATCGAAATCCTGGCGTGGCTTCACGCTATCAAATTTAATAATACCGGCAGTGGTGTTACGGCCAAACAATGTGCCCTGTGGCCCGCGGATCACTTCTACCTGCTGCACGTCGAACAGCGGAAAACTTTTCAGGATCACGTTTTCCATCACCACTTCGTCCATCACGATGGATACGGGTTGTGAGGCGGCCAAATCGAAATCGGTGTTACCCAAACCCCGGATATAAAAACGTGGTGCTGCGCGGCCATTTGAGCTCTCGGCATACAGGCCTGGCACCTTAATCGCCAGTGCTGTAATGTCATCGCCGGCAGCAAAGATGCTGTCAAACTTCTCGCCTGACAGGGTTGCTACCGAAATGGGGACTTCCTGAATGCTTTGGCTGCGGCGCTGTGCCGTGATGGTAATGGTTTCCAGTTTCTTTTCGGTCGCGGCCGGGTCTTTGTCACTTTCCTGTGCCTGTAGCACCGGAGAAAAACCCAGGGTTGCACCTAACAGTGCCGCCTGCACCGCTGCAAACACAGCAGATTTGGTAAATGGGGTCATTAATGTTACACCTTAATTGTTGGAAGAGGATGCTGCCTGCATGCCGGACTGGAGTGACCACAGCGGCTGCGGGCGGCGCAAAATTATAGCAGTTTGTCGTGAATTTTTCTGCTTTTAGCCGAAATTTCCCGCACTTCGGCTGGTCCTTTGATCGGCTTTGTTGTATTAACGTAAGCAATTAGAAAAAGGGGTATCGGGTGTTGGGTAAATTTTTTAGCGCTTTGTTGGTCAGCTGTTGTCTGTTGCTAAGTGGCGGGGTGGCGGCCTACAGCACGGGCTGGCAACAAGCAAAGCATTTAAAAGCCGAACTGGTCAGTGAATATCAGCAGGTGATGCCGGGGCAACAGCTGTGGTTAGCGCTGCATTTTATTCCGGACGAACACTGGCATACCTACTGGCAGAATCCCGGTGACTCAGGTCTGGCGACCAGCATTAGCTGGCAACTGCCTGATGGCGTGACGGTGGGGGACATTCAGTGGCCAACGCCGCAGGCGTTTTCGATCCCGCCGCTGATGAATTATGGCTTTGAAGGCCCGACCGTGTTGTTAAGTCAACTGACGGTGCCCGCCGATTTCCGTGGCGATCAGCTCAGCATAAGGGCGCGCGCCGATTGGCTGGTCTGTGAGGAAATCTGTATCCCGGCCGATGCCGAGTTTGCGCTGACCCTGCCGGTCGGCCAGGCCGCGGTGCTCTCGGACAGCGCGACTGCTGTAATAGCCAGCGGTAACAGTAAGCTACCTATTCCGCTGACCGTCAGTGGCAGCTTTGATCTTGCCGGTGGCAGTTTTTCAGCGGCGATCCGCGGCCTGCCTGACGTGGATTTTCAGCAGTTCTTTGTCGCGGCGACGGAACTGGTTGATCATGCCGCTGCGCAGCAGTTGTTGTTCAGCGAGGGTGAGTGGCTGCTGCGTCAGAATTTAAATACCTATTTTACGTCAGCGCCAGAGCACTTTGAGCTTGTTATGGTGAGTAGTAATGGTCAGGGCTACAGCCTAAGCCTGACGCTGGCCGATGGCACGGCAGAGATGCCCGCAACTACCAGCCAGGGACTGTGGTTTGTGCTGTTAATGGCGGCAGCCGGCGGCTTGATCCTGAATCTGATGCCCTGCGTGTTTCCGGTGTTATCGCTCAAGGCACTCAGTATTGCCGCTAACAGCGGTCAGCGTGCTGAGCAGCGCCGCGATGCGCTCTGGTACACGCTGGGGGTGGTGCTCAGTTTTGTCAGTCTGGCGCTGTTGCTACTGGCACTGCGCGCTGCAGGTTCGGCAGTAGGCTGGGGTTTTCAGTTACAAAGCCCGTGGTTGGTGGCCCTGCTGGCGTATTTGTTGTTTGCCCTGGGCTTAAGTTTATCCGGCGTGGTGCAGTTTGGCCTAGGCCTGATGAGTGCCGGTAGCGGTTTAACCCAGAGCAAAGGCGCCAAAGGCAGCTTCTTTACCGGTGTGCTGGCCGTGGTAGTTGCCAGCCCCTGTACTGCGCCCTTTATGGGCGGAGCTTTAGGCTATGCCGTAACCCAGCCGCCGTTACTGGCACTGCTGGTATTTGTTGCTTTAGGCCTGGGGATGGCGTTGCCATTTTTACTGCTGGCTTATTTGCCGGCATTAGCGCGGGCACTGCCCAAACCTGGTGCCTGGATGGATACGCTAAAGCAGCTGCTGGCGTTTCCGTTGTATCTAAGTGCAGTATGGCTGGTTTGGGTATTTGGTCGCCAGGCGGGTATCGATGCGGTTGCAGTGCTGCTTTGCGGTATGGTGGCAATCGCCGCTGCCTGCTGGTTATACGGTAGCTGGCAATTTAGCCGCGCCGGATGGAGCAGACCGCTGGTGGCGGCGCTGCTACTGTTATTGTCAGTTGGTGTGTTACGTCTGGTGCCAGACAGTGCCGCGCCGGTAACGGCTGCAGCGGACGCACATTGGCAAGCCTGGAGCCCGGATAAACTGGCGCAGCTGAGACAAAGCGGCAAGCCGGTATTGGTGAATATGACCGCTGACTGGTGCATTACCTGTCTGGTCAATGAGCGGGTGGCGCTGAATACCGATAGCAGTAAGGCTGCGCTGGCGCTGTATGATGTGACCTATTTAAAAGGCGACTGGACCCGTCGCGACGCTGAGATCACGGCTTATCTACATCAGTACCAGCGTGATGGCGTGCCCTTATATGTGCTGTATTGGCCAGGGCAAACGCCGGAAGTGTTACCGCAGATTTTAACGCCGGATACGCTCCGGCAAACCTTAGAGCGACTCAGTAGTCAGTAAGGTCGCCCGTTTTTAACGCAACAGGAGTCTATGATGAAGAAAATGAAATTGTTAGCGCTGGCCGCGGCCGCGGTCTTTGCCGGTAGTCTGGCGGCAGCACCGCAGGTAGGACAACCCGCTCCGGCCTTTACCGTAAAAGATTCCGCCGGTCAGGTGCATAGCCTGCAGGATTTCGCCGGTAAGAATGTGGTGCTGGAGTGGACCAACCACGATTGCCCGTTTGTGGTAAAACACTATCAGGGCAATATGCAGCAACTGCAAAAAGATCTGACGGCGCAAGATGTGGTATGGCTGAGTGTGATCTCCTCGGCACCGGGTAAGCAGGGTCATGTGGATCAGGCAAAATCTGATGAGCTGACCAGCAGCCGTGGCGCCGCGCCAACCGCAGTCATTTTCGATGCAGACGGTGTAATGGGTAAAGCCTATGACGCCCGCACCACGCCACATATGTATGTGATCGATAAGAATGGTGTGCTGCAGTATATGGGCGGTATTGATAGCAT
>MTEX01001760.1_pt1 | contig 10590 bp, 5 predicted proteins | sample 1042691 | NCBI WGS metagenome assembly MTEX01 (sample SAMN06185810, study PRJNA358809) | soil metagenome | isolation source: soil biostimulated with molasses as carbon source | place: India | collected 2015-05-23
GCGGGCGATTCGGCAGTGCCCATGTCCTTGATGGAGACGCTGCCCATATCCACCGCGATCACGCGGTCGGAGTCGGTGCCGTCGACCGAGCAAGCATCATTGTTGATGACGCCGCTGAAGGTGATCTTGCCTTCACCGCCCTTCACAGGAGCCGGAGGATCGGCAGCGAAGGCCCCAGCGGAAAACACGAGCGCCGACAGGGCAACGGCAGCGACGGAGAGTTTATTCATAATGGATTCCTAGTTGATCAGTGAATGTCGTAGCAATCGGGCTACGAAATTCATTAAAGCAACGCGGCGCACCATCACGAATCAGACAATCCTTAGAAATCAAGCATTTCACTCAACTGAAGTAGCGATTTTCCATACAGTACGTCATCAGTTCCTGGTCACTATTGAGCTCAAGCTTGCGCATGGCGGACATCTTTTGGGTGCTGATGGTTTTGGGGCTGCGATTCAGGCTGCGCGCGATTTCTCCCACGGTCTTGCCCGTCACGAATAGCCGCAGAATCTCCCGCTCTTTGAAGGACAGGCTGGCGAAGCGGTGGTCCTCGTCAAGTGCCGACTCGCCGCCCGACTGCGCGTCCCACTGCGAGCCCCGGTATTGGCGGCGCAGAAAGATCGCGCCCAGCGCGCGCTCGATCTCCGTGTGCATGTGCCGCTTCTGAATCACCCCCACAACTCCCATGTCCAGCAGACGCGCATGGACCGTAGGCGTGGAAATCATCGTCAATACCAGCACCTGGATCTGCGGGAAGTTCCGGATCAGATAGTCGATCAGTTTCAGCCCATCCCCGTAGGATGAGTCGTCCGGCATGTTGTAGTCGGTAATGACCACGTGGACGGGCTGCTCCTGCAAAAGCTTGACCAGGGCGCTGGAGCTCATTGCTTCGCCTATGACACGAAAGCGCGCGTCTCCCTTGATCAGTTCTCGCAGACCGAACAGCACGATCGGATGGTCGTCCGCGATGATGACGTTTAGTGTTTCCATAGAACCTCCGCGAATGGAGTTTTGCATGCCACCGGCCTCTTGTGGGCGGCATGCATGATGTTTTTCTAGCCCAGCGCCTTGGTCAGCTTATCAATGTCGCTCAATAGTTGCCCCACTTCCTGGTGCAGCGATTCACTGAAGCCTTCGGTGGCGAGTTGGATCTCCGCCTGCGAACAGCGCCCTGACAGGGTCGCTGCCCTCACGGCCGCAAGCGCGCCCGAGATCCTGTGCAGGAACTGTCCAGCCTTCGCAAGATCCCCCTGATCCCAGGCGTCCCGGATGGCCAGGATATCCGCCTCCATGGTCTGGACGAATATGCCGCGCATCGCGGGCGGCAGGCTGATCGGCCATTCCCCATCCTTGCCATCCCCATCCTCGCCATCCTCGGCCGCTACCGCCTCGGGGTGAGAATCCCGCACCGCGTCATGCGCAAAGCCCAATCCCAATTTGACCAACTCGGCCCGCAGGATCTTCAGCGTCAGGGGTTTGACGAGCCAGGCGTTCATCCCGACTTCCAGGCAGCGCGCGCCTTCCTCACGCATGGCGTTGGCGGTTACCCCGATTATGGGCAAGTCCGCGTCCTGCTCGCGCAACGCGCGGGCCAGCTCATAGCCATTCATGAACGGCATATTGACGTCGGTCAGCACCAGGTCGAACTCACCCGGTTGCCACAGTCGCAAGGCTTGCTGGCCATTGTCGGCAACGACGACGCGACAGCCCAGGGCTTCAAGCTGTTCCCGTACGATGCCCTGATTGATCGGATTGTCCTCCGCGACCAACACATTCAAATGCAGGTCGGCGCTGAGGGTAGCGGGACGTTCATCCGCCCTGCCTTCATCCCCCTGGCTCAACTGCCGCACGGCACGGGCGATTTCCCGCACATCGAACATGCTCGCGTCGACGTCGCCTTTGGCCTCCCCCGCGGCGGCTGCGGCGTGGCAGCAAATCCGCCGCCCAGGCCAGGACGGCTCCCGGTCGTCGGGTAGCACGTCAACCAGTACGGCCCCGGGCGATATGGCACTGGACACCGCCGGCAGCGGACGGGGGTTCAGCCCAAGGCGCGCCAGCCAGTCGCAATAATGCTGGGCGAGCTCCGCCACCGGGGCTCGTACGAACACTGCCAGCCGGTCCGCGCCGGGCGTCGCCGGTACGGACAAGCCGCGGCCCGCGACAGGCAACGAAAGCCGCATGACGAAGCTGCTGCCCAGGCCGGGGTCGCTCACGACCTTCAGTTGCCCTCCCATCATTTCACAGAGCCATTTGCAGATCGGCAGTCCTAAGCCTGCTCCGCCTTCGTTCGACACCTCGCGAACCTGGTAGAACAACTCGAACAATCGGGCTTGCTGCGCTTCGGACAGCCCAACGCCGGTGTCAGCGACCTGCCATTCCAGGGTTACCTGGTCGTCGGAGCTATCCAGCACGCGGGTGCGCAGGACGACCCGTCCTCGATCCGTGAACTTGATGGCATTGCTCAGCAGATTATTGAGGACCTGCCGGATCCGCATGGGATCGCCGAACACGCGATCGGGCAACGCCGGATCGGCACAACCGTAGAGCAGCAGGCCCTTGCGCTCGGCAAACGCCGCGTAAGTGCGCAGGGTGTCCTCTATCATCTCCAGCGGACAAAACTCCACCGGCTCGAGCGCCATCTGCCCGGATTCGATCTTCGACACGTCCAGCACGTCGCTGATCAATTGAAACAAGGTCGCCGATGAGCGCTGGATAGTGTCCAGATAGTCTTGCTGACGGGCGGTCAGCGGAGTCAATTGCAGCAATTCCAGGGTACCCAGCACGCCGTACAGAGGCGTGCGGATTTCGTGGCTCATGGTTGCCAGGAACAGCGTCTTCGCCTCATTGGCGGTCGCCGCCTCGCGCCTGGCCTCTTCCAGCTCGCGCGCGTCTTCAATATGCCGGGTGACATCATTGAAGGCGTAAAGCCGCACTTCCTCGCCTTGGTAGCGCGTGGACACAAAACCGACCTGCAGATGACGCCCTGCGACCTCCAGGTGATGTTCGCTGGCCCCTGCGCTGTCTGGCAGATGGTCCAGGGACGCGAGAGAACCCACCGTTCCCCGCCAGGACTTGGCGCGCTGGTTTTCCAGCACCACGTGGTGATCCGGCAGGCGCACCGCGCAAAGGCCGGTAGGGGCGGTGTCGATCACCGCGCGGCTGAAGGCTTCGCTTTCGGCGATTCTCGCGCGCGCTTGGTCCGCGGGCTGGATGACTCGCCGACGATACCAACGGGTTACCGCCCAGCCCAGGCCGATCAAGCAAAGAAAACCCGCACCAAGAGTGATCAAGGAGCCCAGTGCGTAACGGGAGAAGCTTTTGTAGCCCAGGGTGTACACCGCCACCCACGGCGCCCCTTGGTGATTGACCAGCTTGAACACCAGCCCGTCGGTGTTCAGGTTGAATCCCTCTTGCAAGGCAGGATCAGGACTGGAGACTCCCTTGAGGATTTGCCCCGACGGCGTGACAAGGGTGAGCTTGTCATACACCACCCAATCCATCGTGCGCTGGAAGTCGTTGGCCTGAACCAGGTCGAGCATGACCGCGGCTGTCGCCTGGGTGCCGGCGCTTTTGATCCTGCGGTATTCCGCCGGCAGGTCTATGGTGGTGTACGCGAGCAGGCGAGCGCCCGTGCCTGTGTTGCCAGCAGGACCGTAGGATCGCCACTCCACTTCTGTATCGTTGGCCTGCGGCGAGCGCGCGCGTATCGTGTCGAGCACCTTTGAAAGCGCATCTTGATCACGTTCCGTGGCGCTGCGCTCTCCCCGCGCAGGGACAACCAGATCGAACTCACCCCGCCGATTGAACAGGAACGCGCGCGGCGACTGGTAATGCGACGTAGACCAGAACGCGCTGTAGTAACTGCTCAGTTGGGCTCCCAAGCCCTGAATCAGGGCGAGATCCTTGGGGTCCCTGGCCTGCACGTTGACGCGGGCATTGAACGGCATGGAAAACACGTTTTCCTGGCCGCGGAAGATGGCCTCTTCCGCAGCAGGCTCGAACACCTGCATCTGGGGAATATCGCCGCCCAGCAGATCGCCCTGCAAACTGCGCTGGCGCAAGGAGACCAGAAACAGTTCCTGTTCCTGGATATTCTCCATGAGACGGGTGAAATGAAAACGCACCGAGTCGTGGTTTTCGTCGACCAGCCGCTGGAGCAACCAGTAGGTGGAGCCGACGAGCAAAAGCACCACCCCGCCCAGAATCATCACGCCCTTGCTCAGCCGCAACGAACTGCGGGCGAGCTTCTCCAGAACGGCATAAGAATGCTTCATGATGAATCGCGTGACCCCACATTGCTTTTATCGCTTGGAGTCTACACGCGAATCACGACACATCACTTGACCAAAATCCGCTCAATGCACGAATTGCGAACCGTCGACCTTCAATAGATGGAGAAACTGGTCGGCGGGCACCGCATGAGAGATCAGGAAGCCTTGGGCATGGCTGCATCCAATCTTGCGCAGCAGGGCCAGTTCAGCGGCGTTTTCCACGCCTTCGGCGACCACGCTCAGGCTAAGGCGCTTGGCCAGCTCCACGATGCTGGACAGGGTTGCCCGCAAATTGTCGTCCTCGTGGCAGCCTTGGACCAGCGCGCGGTCTATCTTCAGCTCGGTGAACGGTATGGAAAGCAGGTTGACGTAAGAGCTATAGCCCTTTCCGAAATCGTCTTGCGACAGGCCGAATCCTTTCATGCGCAAGCGGCAAGCGCCCGCGTAATAGTTGCTGACCTGCTCGGGCATGGAGCACTCCATCAGCTCGAAACTGATCTTTCCGGGGAGGCCTTTGTGACGCAAGACGAACTCCCACAGACGATCCGCCAGATCATGGTCGTTCAGCAAGTGCGTGGGCAAATTGATCGATACCGGCACGTCAAAGCCCCGCGCCCGCCAATGGGCCTGGACCTCCAGGCTTTGTTCCAGGACCAGCCACAGCAGGTGTTCTTCCAAGCCGCTGGCCTTGACGGAAGGGATGAACGCCCCGGGCAGCATCACCCCCTGAGTGGGGTGCCTCCAGCGCGCCAGCGCTTCCGCCGAAACGATACGGCCGGTGCTGAGGGACTTCTTGGGTTGGAACCAGGCCTGCAATGCGCGGCTTTCCAGGGCGTCGATCAGGGTCAGGCGATCGTATTCAACTTTCTTGGGAGCCGCGGGGCGCGCGGAGCGACGCTGGTCGCGCACGTGTTCTACCACGCCCCGCAATGCCTGGGACGATACCGGCTTGGATAGCAGGCCGACGACTTCGATGCCCAGATGCTTGGCAACCAGTGACGCACCGGTCAACATGCGGCGAGAGGCCGAGCTCATGATGGCCAGGCCAGGCTTTCCCGGAAGCGTGGCCAGTTTCTGGATGAACTGGACCCCGTCCATTCCCGGCATCATGAGGTCGGTCAGCACCAGGCCATACTCGCGTTGCCGCAGGCGCTGCAAGGCCTCGCCGCCGTCGCGCGCCATGTCCACATGCACTTCGCCCAGCTCGGTCAACAAGCGCTGGAGATACATGCCCTGGAACGGGTGATCCTCGATAATCAGGATTTCACGGGGTTTCATACATACTTCCTTGGTATGCGACCAGGCAATGGAATAGCGCCTGTAGGGTGAAGGGCTTGATTAAGCAATGATTCATGCCGGCGGCCATGCATAGCTGGTCCTCGCCGCGCATGGCATTGGCGGTAGCGCCGATGATCGGCACCGTGCTGCCCTCGCGGCGCAGCGCCTTCGCCAGTTCATACCCATTGAGCCCGGGCATATTGACGTCGCTCAGAACAATGTCGAAGTCGCCCTCGTGCCAGCAACGCAAGGCCTCTTCGCCGTCGGTCGCCAGCACCACGGAGCATCCGAGCTGCTGAAGCTGGTCGCGCAGGATCAGCTGATTGATAACGTTGTCCTCGGCGACCAGGACATTCAGGCCCAGGTTCGCATCCGCCACGCCGCCCGCGCCAGCCCGGTCCGCCCGAGTGCGCCCAGCGGCTTCTTCGTGGGCGTCCCAAAGCCCCTGGGCCTGGCAGACGGCTTGATGGATGGCGGCCAGATGGCTGACGTTGACATACCAGGATTCGCCGTCCTGACGAGGGTCGCTGCATCCATCCGCACTGGCGATGACGCGTCGCCCGGTCCATCCGGGCGCCAGTTCGGCGGCAAGCTTGCCGGGATGCGCTTCCAGCAACAGCGCGGACGACGGCGCGGCTCCCGCCAGGCCAACCTGGGCTCGCGCTCCCCAACGGCGCAGCCAGCCCGCCAAGGATTCGGCCAGCTCGTGCAGGGGAGAAATCACATGGATTCGCTCCGGCAGGATGTGGCAGCACGGCGACTCCGGGTCCATCGGCAAGGCCGGCTCCTCCAGGGGCAGCAACAAGGAGAAGCTCGTGCCCAGGCCCAGATCACTGACCATGCGCATCTGGCCGTTCATCAGTTGACTGAGCCGCTGGCAAATCGCCAGGCCCAGGCCGGAACCCGCCACCACGTTGGTACTGCCTTCCGTTTGATAGAAGGGCTCGAAGATGTAGGGTTGATCTTCTTCTGCGATGCCCCGTCCATTGTCCGTCACCTGCCAAAGCAGGCAGGAGCGCTCATCCTGCCGGTCCAGCAGTTGCACACGCAACACGACACGCCCGTAGTCCGTGAACTTGACGGCATTGCTCACCAGATTGTTCAGTATCTGCCGAATGCGCGCGTGATCGCCTTGCAGCCGCAAGGGCAGTTGCGGATCCAGGCAAGCATAGAGTTCCAGACCTTTGGCCAAGGCAGCCGCACTGTAGCCCTGGATTACTTCCTGGACAATCTCCGTCGGGGAGAACTCACTGACTTCCAGCTCCAGCTGGCCGGCCTCGATCTTCGATACGTCCAGTACGTCGCAGATCAACTGCAGCAAGGTCGCCGAGGACCCTTCCAGGGCCCGCAGATACTCGCGCTGCTGAGCGTCAAGGGAGGTGCGCGCAAGCAGCTCCAAGGTGCCCTGCACGCCATACAGAGGGGTGCGGATTTCGTGACTCATGGTAGCCAGGAACAAGGTCTTGGCGGCATTGGCCGCATCGGCAGACTGACGCGCCGACTCCAATGCCGCTTCGGCTTGCTTGCTCGCGCTGATGTCGCTGAACACGCAAAGCAGGACGTCCTCGCTCTTGTAGCGGGTGACCACGCTACTCAAACGCAGATGGCGCCCCTCAGACGTCACGAAACTGACGTCATGGGGCACATTCGGTGCCATGAATGCCGATCGGATCCAGCCGCGGCAAAGGGCTTCCCGTTCGTCGCCAGTGCCCAGCCACTGCTGGGCCAATTGGTTTTCCAGCACCATCTGCGCATCGCTGCGGCGCACGACACACAGGGCCACTGGCGCCATCTGGATCAGGTCGCGACTGAATGATTCGCTCTCGATCAACGCCTGAATGCGGTGGATGGTAGGTTTGATAAGCCGGTTGTCGAAGCGGCGCATCAGCAAAAGAATCATCGCGATACTGATCACGCAGAACAGCAGCGCGCCCAGCAATTGCTTCCACAGGCCCAGCAAGACATCCGCCAGGCCGATGGAGTACACCAGCTGCCAATCGGACGACATCAGGCTTTTGCGAATGACCAGGTGGTCGGGAAATAGGCCATCGCCGACGAAGCCGAAGAAGTCGGCGCGTTGATGTTGAAACAGCGACCAGCCATGACGCTCGTGAGGCATGTTGCTGAATACCAGCATGCCATCCGCATTGAGCATCATGAATTCGCCCGCGCTCTGGTCGCTAAGCGTTTCTGACACAGCCCGGCTGTTCATTTCGAGGGCCAGCCAGCCGGAATTAGGATCGTTCCGATCCAGCCGCTTGAAGATGTAGAGGTATGGGTCCTGCCTGTTGCGATTGGTCAGCCACAATTCTTGCAATGGCGCTCCGTGATCGTCCCGGAGCGCATGCAGGCGCAGAAGGATATGGCTGGGCAGGACAGGCGTTTCTTCGGAGGCGTTGAACAGGCGGGTGACACTTGAGCGCTGATCGCTTCCCACGTACAGCAGGTTCACTTGCTGCGCGGCGAGATAGTTGCTCATGCGCCGCGTCAACCAGATGCTCCATTGGTTTTCCGGTGGCTCGCCCACGAGAAAGTGCACTTCTTCCACCGAAGAGGCGTACGCCAGCGACCCCGACGGATTGACGTGGCGGACGGCCGACAGGCTCAGGCTTTCCAGCAACGCCTCGCGTATGGTGAAGAAAGTGTGCGCTTCGGCAATCGCGCTGCTCATGTATCCCCGACGCTGGGAGATATCGTTGTTGAACGTGAACAGCAGGAAATTGTAGGCGCCGCTGAGGATGCCGATCGACAACACGGCGGCAAAGATCCGAAGCAAGCGCCGAACGGCTTCAGGACTGGAAAGCAACGGACTGATCTGCTGCAGGTAGTTCTTTAATCTCATAATCTGAATCTACGACTCAGGTCAGAGATTTGACATCAGACAATCCTTAACCGGATCCGACGATCAGCGGCGCTTCGCAGCCATGCTACTCCGTCTCCCCTCGGAGGTCCGAGCCCTGGTTCGTCACAAGAGAAATAGGAATCGTCCTAATCGTTTCGAGCCCGGTTCCCGCTATTGTCTTGCGCTCGCGGCCAACCGTGATGCTGTCCGGATGAGCCACGCAACGGCTGGAGCAGGCCCGCATACGGAAAGCGCCCGGCACAACAGCCTATGTCATGGAGAGCGCGGACCGAGATGGAGTCGAAGGTGGCGAAAAACTATAAGAACATTGATGTCTACGATGCGGCCAAGGCACGCATCCGTCTGGCATTCCAGCACTTCGAACGTGTCTGCGTGGCATTCTCTGGAGGCAAGGACAGTTCCGTCACCCTGCACTTGGCGCTGGAAGTGGCGCATGAGCTCAACAGGTTGCCGGTGGACGTGCTGTTCATCGACCTTGAAGGGCAGTATCACGCCACCATCACGCACGTCAGGGAAATGTTCGACCGCCCGGACGTCCGTCCCTGGTGGGTGTGCTTGCCCATCAATCTGCGCAATGCCTCCAGCCTGCGCGAGCCCTACTGGTGCGCCTGGGAACCTGGCCGGGAGGCAGACTGGATCCGCCCTATGCCAGACCACCCCGCGGTCATTCGGGACTTGAAGTATTTCCCCTTCTTTCGCAGCCGGATGGAATTCGAGGACTTCGTTCCTGCGTTCAATGCCTGGCTGGCCCGGGACGTTCCCACCGCCTTCCTGGTGGGCATCCGCTCGGATGAATCGCTCAATCGTTACCTGGCGGTCAAGGCCAGGAACACGCCGAAGAAAGGCGCCTGGCGGCCTGACGCCGCCGCCGCCGCGATCCCCTGGAGCTCGGATCCGAACGGCGATGGCCGCGCAGTGTCGTTTTTTCCGATCTACGACTGGCGCTTTGAAGATCTGTGGCGCTACGTTGCCGACCGACGCTGCAGCTACAACCGGCTGTACGACCACATGTACCGTGTAGGCATACCGTTTTCCCAAATGCGCATTTGCCAACCTTTCGGAGACGACCAGCGCAAAGGACTGGACCTGTTCCACAAGATCGAACCAGAGACCTGGGAACGCGTTGTCCAGCGGGTATCCGGAGCGAACTACGCGGCGCGATACTGCAGGCAGAGGTTTCTTGGCTACCGCGGCGGGCTGGGGCTACCGCCGACGTTCGCCTCCTGGCGCGCGTATAGCGGATTCCTGCTCAGCACCCTGCCGCCGCCCTTGAAGGCGGTGTATAGCCGGCGCATACGGAAGTTCATCGGCTGGTGGGCCAAGAATGGCTATCCCCTGCATGTCTGGCCGGACGCGGGCACACCGGCGCTGGAGAACAAGAAGAAACAGCCGTCCTGGAGGCGGGTCGCGATGGCGCTGCTGAAGCAGGACATGGCCCGCTCGCTGTCATTCAGCACATCGAAGACCGATTTGAAAACGCTGGCCCTGCCCGAAGGATAGCCATCTGATGCAAGCCATTGAACCCCAACACACCATGTTGCAGCCTCGCAAGACCGATACCTTTGCGCTGGGAGAGTTGAATGCCTGACGATATCGTCAACCAGGCAGACCTTCTGTTTCAGCGCCTGGAGAGCCTGCCGCTGCGGCAGAAGGTTGATGCGATCAACAGGATTCGACAGAAGCTGCACTCGCGCAGTCCTTTCTCCGAAGAGCCGGTCGATTGCGTGCAATGGTTGCCAGCCGAAGAAGTCGAGGGCAACGACTACAACCCGAATAGCGTCGCGCCACCCGAACTCCGGTTGCTCAAGCATTCGATCGAGATGGACGGATTCACCCAGCCCATCGTCGCCCACGCCGAGTCGACCCGGCACCTGGTCGTTGACGGGTTCCACCGCCATTACATCGGCAAGACTTCGGAGCCCATCCGCCTGCGCATTCACGGCTACCTGCCCATCGTCCATATCCGGTCTTCGCGCGGGGATCTGCCCGATCGCATCGCATCGACCATCCGGCACAATCGCGCCCGTGGCGTCCATGGGGTGCAACCGATGACAGACGTTGTCGTCGCGTTGCGTAATGCTGGTTGGAACGACGAGTGCATTGCCCGGAACCTGGGCATGGACCCGGAAGAAGTCCTGCGATTCAAGCAGGTTGCAGGGCTGCCCGAACTATTCAGCA
>MTEX01001598.1_pt1 | contig 10585 bp, 4 predicted proteins | sample 1042691 | NCBI WGS metagenome assembly MTEX01 (sample SAMN06185810, study PRJNA358809) | soil metagenome | isolation source: soil biostimulated with molasses as carbon source | place: India | collected 2015-05-23
CGCTCCCACACGGTCCTGCGTACAGCGGACAATATGGGAGCGGGCGCGCCCGCGAAGGGCCGCCAGGCGGCCCCGATGATGCTGTATCAGGTGGCCGGCCGCAGGTTGCCGAATAGACGGTTGGCCTGGGCCTCGCTCATGCTGCCCCGCCACGCGCCGTCGCCCAGGTCGCGTTCGCTCGCCAGTTTCAGGTGGCCTGCTTCCAGCCGGTTGAAACCTTGTGCCGGTTTTTGTCGGAAGTGAAAGTGTGCATACCACAAGGCCTGCCGGGTATTGCGATCAAGAATGCGATATTCCTCCAGATATTCGACCGGGTTGCCTTTGCGATCCAGCTTGGGATTCAAAGTGCGCGACCAGGCAATTTCGACTTCCTGCTCGGCAAGCAGGTATTCCAGGTAACCCACCGTAGGCTTTCTGCTGGCCTTGGTCTGGGCGATGCGCAATTCGCGGCCAAGTGTCTCCATCTGCTCGGCAGCGGTGTTCAGCCTTTGCCTCAGGGCTTGTTGCCCATCGGTCATTGCATCCCCGGCTTTCTGGCGAATCCTGTCGGCGATGAAACGCAGCTGCTGCGCGTGCCCTTCGGCAATGTCCTGCAGATCAACCGGCAAGGTTTGCGCTGTCTGATACTGGCGCAGCCTGGCCTGCTGCCTTGGAACATCGTCCAGGCGGGCCGTGGCGGTTTCCATCAGGCTCGCCATTGTCTGTGTAGGCGCTGCGCGTTCTGCTGCAGACAGTTGCCACTGACCTGCTTCATTTCTGGTGTAGGTGGTATGGGGTTGGTTGGAGTGTGGCTGGTTGATACGCATGCGTACCTGCCCCCCTTCGGCGTACTCGGTGCCAATGAGTGGGCCTTCCACGGTTTCGAACAGGCGCGGGCGGCTAGCCCCGCGCCCAGGCTGGTGACCGCTGCGTTGCCGAGCGACATTGGCCCTGTCGAGGCTGTTTTCGATGTCATCGATCAGCTGACGCAGCAACTGTCGCAGCGAACGGTTTTCACTAGGTGACAGCAAGTCCTGGAAATTGTCTTCCCACGCCGTGACATGGCTCAGGAACCGCGCGTAGTGGCTTTGTGCGCTGCGCAGGAAGGTGCGCTCCTGGGCTCGGCTGAGGCTGGCGTGGGGTAACTGCAGGTGGCTAAAAAGGGTGCTACGCAACGCAGTTCCTTGCTCGTGGAAGTGCGCCATGAATGCGCCGATCTGCGGATGTCCGACGGCGCTTGCCTGGAATAACGTCAACGAAAGAATGGATGCCCGGACAAGTTGTGCATTGGCGAGGTCGAGGATCAGCCCCGTCTCGTCTGCCATCAGTTGGTAACGGGTCAATGCGTTGCCCTGCAAGGTATTGCGCCTGGCCTGATGACGAATGGCCAGGCGTTCCACCTCCTGCAAGGTGGCTATCAATTCGCGGTTTGCCGCCAATGCCCGCTGAGTGAGGCGCTCGACCCGTTCGACGGCGACATTGTGCCCGTGCAGGGCCTGGGTGGCATTGGTAGCGCGCCGGGCTTCGTCCGTCGCCAGGCTGAAGCGTGCCGATACAAGGCGCATCTCCAGTACGCTCATTTCGCTGATGTTTTCCTCACATACCGAGGTGAACCTGGCGTAGGTCGACCTGCCTAGCGTGGCGCGCTGTTCTCGCAGGCGAGCAATGCTGCGCTCGTTGTAAGTGATGTTACGACTGAGTTCTTCGACCAGTTCCCGGCGAGCGTTGGCGATCGCGGTCCTTTGCGCTTTGGTCGGGCGAGCCCCCTCCGGAACTGCTTGTGTGGCCTCGCGATAGTTCGCTTGCCTGGTGCGCATGCGGTCCCGGATGCGCCTCAGTTCGTCGTTGATGTCGTGCGCCAGATCCATGCCGGTCAGTTGCCGAGGTTGACCGCGCACGATCATGCGCCAATAGGCGACGCCTTGGTCGTAAAGGGTGGTGAGTAAGCCGCCGCCGCCTTGCAAGCCATTGTCAACCAGCAAGCCGCTGAGCCTGCCAGGGGTTTCCCACAACCCCTGTTCGCTCAGCCGTACCGGTTGCCGGTAGGTGCGCAGGCCATGAGGCTTTAGCCGCCAGGTGAAGTTTGTCGGGTCCCACTCCACCGCGTACCAGGCGGCATAGCGCGATATGAAGTGCTGATTGCTGATGCTGTGCTCGAACACGCCCGCACCTTGTGGGTGTGTGGAAGGCGCCATCGGGCCCGCAGGCAACTCGCTTTCGTAACCTGCGAATGGGTTTGGCGGGGTTTTGCGGATTCCTCCCGTTGGCCTGAACGGTTCGAGGCTCTGGCGTTGCCGGGTCAACTGGCGGGCCGTGGTGGCAGGTGTGCCTGCGCTGGCCGCCAGCGGGGCAAGCGTGAGGATGGCGTCGGTCAGTGACTGCAACAGGCTGACCAGGTGCTGAAGACCTTCCTCCAGCTCGCTCTTCTGGAACGCTGAGACCGCGGCGTTCGCCGCGTGCCAACCGTCATACAAGGCCAACGTTGTGCCCGCACCGGGCAATATGCCAAGTGCCAGCCGCAAGCCGAGGAAGAAGTAACGGTTGAACGCCTCGGGCGCGGCAAGCGCCATGTCGGCCTGGCTGCGCGAAGTGGCCCGATGCTCGCGGATGAGTTCGCCCATGTCCTGGGCGGTTTCGTAGGTTGGCAAGGTTTCGGTGCGCACCGAGCCCACGTCGATGAAGGCCTTGAAGCCGGCCTGCAGCGCCTGGTTGATATACAGCTCATGTTCATCCGGGTTGCCGGATTGCGTCTGGGTCGCCAGGTAATGGACCATGCCCTTGTCCAGCGCCATCGTCTGCAGCGCCTCGCACGCAGCCTTGACGGTTGCATGCTGAGTGATGATCTTGCCGTTGGGGGCATCCGGCATATAGAGCAGTACCGGCCCTTTCATATCCTGGATCACGCTGATACCTGACAGCCCCACGCTGTTACTGGACCCGTCAGCAGCAGTGCCTGGGGCAAGTTCCAGCGTGTGGTAGGCGATGGTTCTGGTGGCGGTGCTGTCGAGCTGTTCCTGGCAGAACCTTTCCAGCAGCGTCTGTCCCGAGGCGTCGAGGCTGGTCGGCCTGCTCAGGGTCAGCAGCCGCAGGCGGTGTTCGTAGGGGGCACGCAAGGTCTCCTGGCGCCACTGCACCTGCCAGGCGGATTCGTGTGCAAAGCCCAGGTAGGCCTGGGTGATACGTTGCTCGTAACTGCCAGCGGCATCCAGTTGCGTGATCAGCTCGGTGATATAAGTTGGGGTAAGGGCTTGCTCCAGCGTGTGGTTTTCCGGTTCGCACTTGATGGTGGCATTGCCCAGTCTGAGTCGCCGCTGATCATCCAGGGCCAGCAGGATGAACGATTCGAGATTCACGGCACTGCGCGTCTTGCTGAATTCCGGCACGTCTCGAGACCCAGCGCCGCCCAGTGCCGATTGACCGGTCACTTGTTTTTTCACGGTTACGCTGTCGGCGATGTCGAGGGTAATTTGCGGGATATTCTGAATGCCAAACTCAGTGCGCAGGTGTTGATGCAGCATGCTGCGGGTGAATTGCTTGCGTGATGGCAAGCTCATCCTGAGCAGGTCGGTCGAGGCCAGCAATGCGCCCCGCAGCGCGTCAACCTGTTTGGCCAGGTCGTCAAGCTGGTGCGGGTCAAGGTGGTGTAATGGGCTGAGCTGGGCGTGGATGTGGCTGCTGCGGTTGTTCTCGGCAAACCTTGCCAGGGCCGTCTCTCTGGCGCGGTTGCTGCTGATGCACAGGCGTTGCCGGGCGTGCTCCTTCGAACTGTCGGCAGGCAGCGCCGCAACTATGGCCTCCACACAGTGCTGCATGAAGTGGGATTTGATCACCGTATGGTTGAACGATGCCGAAGCCGAGTCGGCCAGGGCCTCCAGCAGCTGTATGGCATCGGCCGGCTGCGCCGCTTCCAGCAGCGCGTCGGGCCATGCGCCCTGCAGCGTAGCCAGCAGGCTTCGGGCGAGTGCCGACTCGTGCTCGAATGCCAGTAATCCACCCCGTTGGCCTGGCCTGTAGAGCAATATGCTGGGCGCATGGGTTTGATCATCTTCCTTGGGCAGCGCACGGAATGTCATGTAGCCATGCAGCTGCCAGGTGCGGTCTGCGGCCACCAGCTCCAGTGCGCTGGCCTGTACGAAGCGTTGCAGGCCAGGCTTGGGCCTGTCGACAAGCTGCTCGATCCAGTCCAGATGGGTATCCGACAGCTCCCCCAGCGTGTGCTGCAGGCGCGCTTCCTTGAGCAAGGCCTGGCAAAGCCCTTCACTGATCTGCTCGAGCGGGCTTTTGTCACCGACGCGCACCTTGAGGCTGGCACTCGAGAGCACGGCTGGCAATTCCAGCAGATAGAGGTCCTGGGCATCCTGCAGCACGTCAAGCTCCGCCTGGCGTTCGCGCAACAGCGTGACCTTGGCGGAGGTGGGAGCTGTCTCTCCAGCTAGATACTGCTCCAGCAGTGTCTCTTGGCGTTCGATCGACTGCTTGCGCCAGCCGATCGGCAGATGTTGTTCCAGGCAGGCGAAGTGCACCTCTTCCTCCGCCAGCGCGGTATCGGTTGCGTGCACCTGGTCGATGGCGCTTTTCACGGTCGCGTCGAGTGCCTCGCGAACCAGTTCACTGCGCTGGCGTTCCCAGGTTTGCAGGTCGGACAAGTCCAGCGGGCCCGTTTCGCTTTGCAGGCAGGCTTGAAGCAGGTGGTGTTCGGTAATCTCCTTGTGCTGGCGGAGCATTTCCGCCATCAGCGCACTGAAGCCATCGCGTTGCAGAGGGGTGATGACGACATCCTCGCGCATCCCTGTGACAACGGAATACCTGGGGTCCGACCAGAACCAGTAGCGGTTGGCGAAGATCCAGTCACGCAAAGCTTCGAGATCGTTGAAAGCAAGCACAGGGTTGAGCCTGCCTGGCAGGTAGAGCAACCAGGATGTCTGGCCGGCTTGCGGGCTGATCAGCAACGCTGCGGTGCTGGTCAGCGTGGTTCCCGTCGGTAGCCGCCACTCCACCAAAGCATGTCCGGCCGATGCCTCCCTGCCGTGCAGCCAATCGCTGATGTCTATCTTGCCCAGGCCGTATGCAATGTCCAGATTGCTGGTGAAGTGCTGGCGAAGCAGTTTGTTCGCCTGGGCCTTGCGCGAGCTATTGCTACCAGGCATTCGCCCGTCCCAGTAATTGCCTGCAGCTTGAAACTGCGCTGTTCGCACCGCAGGGCCTAGTTGCTGTTCCCATGCGGCGGCAGTCGTTGTGGCAAATGCCGACGCATCGCTGAAACCCCATGGGGTCCAGTCGGCAAACGGATTGGCAAAGACCGGGCCGGCTAGCAGGCGGGTAGCGAATGTGACCATGTTCACCTGACTATCGCCATGGTGCAAACCGCAATGGGTCGGGTCCAGTTGCAGTTCAGCGTGTAACGTTTTGTGCACGGTTTGCCGCAGATCGGGTGCCAGGCTCAACAGGGTTCGTAGCTGTTGCGTGGTTCGTTCAAGTGTCTGCCGTGCGACCGTGAGCAGGTTACCTTTGCCGGCCAATTGCTGGCTGAGGGGGGCGGAGCCGTTGACTGGCAGGGTCGTGATGAGGTCGGGCAGGCTGATGTCGGGTGCGGGCATGAGCGATCAACTCTTTGAGGGCTGGAAATAACGGGCCCTCATTGAACTGATCGCGGCGGTTTGCTCGGTGGTATATGTATCTTCAGTCGGTGCGGCGCTGTGGCAGGAAGGGTGGCAAATAAAGCGAGAGATATGCCTCGAACACGCGCATGCCTTCCTCGGCCATGCGCGGCGTGATTTGCTCGAACAGTTGCATGGAACGCGCATAAACGCGGTCGCTCAATTCCATGGCGAGGGCGAAGACATCCACGTCGCTCGGCATTGTCGGTAACACGAAATGGCGATCGAACAGGCTGTGCATCAACTCGCCCAGCTCCATGTCATGCTGGCGGTCTGCCTGTACCACCTCGCTCAACCCATGCTGGGCGAGGATCAACTGACGCGCCGCGGCATCCTCGTTGTAGATGTCGAGCATGCGCTGTTCGACCAGCCGCGACAATTGGTGCCAGGTAGCGAACGCATTGCTATCGATCGGGGCGCTCAAGGCTTCGCGAAACGCCCGGTGCACGTCGGCGGTCAACGCTTCCAGCAGGGCCGGCACGCTGGCGAAAAAGTGATACACCGACGATGGCGGTATCTGCGCGCGCTCGGCCACGCTGTAGATCGACAGTGCGGCCACCCCCTGTTCGGCCAGCAACTCGCGTGCAGCCGCCAGGATCGCCTCGATCCTGGCCTGGCTGCTGGCGCGGGGCTTGCGCGGGGTGGCCGTGCGGGTCATCAGTTGCTGATCGCCAGGATACTGGCCTGGTAGGCGCCGACGAACAGGTCGAAATCGCCCACCTCCTGCTGCTCCAGGCGCGACTGCTCGGCGAGCGATTCGCGGGCGAGGGTCTCGAAGGCCTGCTGGCGCTCGACCGGTAGCGGTTGCTCACGGAAGGTTTCGGCGTGGATCTGGCTTTGGCGCAGGGCGAACTTGACGAAGCTTTCGTCATGCTCGGTCATGCGCGCCAACACCTGGGCCGATGGCGTCAGCGAGGCGTCGTCAACCTTGGCCTGCTGCGCATCCAGGGCTTTGGCGTGTTCGTCACCGCCATGTGCCTGGTCGAGCAGGTCGGCCAATTGGCGGATGCGCCCGAGCAGCTCGCCAGCCCAGTCCTTGAGGCCGATCGGCTGGCCATTGCGGCGCAGTTCCAAGCCAGGGCGACGGCCTTCCTTGACCACGGTCAGGAAGTTGTTGGTGCATTGGCCGCATTCGCCGTTATCCAGTTGCGGGCTGTCTTCCAGCGCGCAGAACAGCAGGAACGCATCGAGGAAGCGCGCCTCGGTCAGGTCGATGCCCACCGGCAGGAACGGGTTGATGTCCAGGCAGCGTACTTCCACATACTGCACGCCGCGCGAGGTCAGGGCCTGGATTGGCCGCTCGCCGGTGTAGGTGACACGCTTGGGGCGGATGTTCGAGTAGTACTCGTTTTCAATCTGCAGGATGTTGGTGTTCAACTGCACCCACTCGCCATCCACGTGTGTGCCGATTTCAACGTAGGGCGGGTAGGGCGTGCCCACCGCCTTGCGCAGGCTGTCGGTGTAGCTGGCCAGGTTGTTGTAGCACGGCGTGAGGCCAGCCTGGGCGTTGCTCTGGTAGCCCAGGTCGCTCATGCGCAGGCTGGTGGCATAGGGCAGGTACAGGGTTTCGGCGTCGAGCTCTTCGAGCTGATGCGGGCGGCCACGCAGGAAGCCTTTGTCCAGGGCCGGCGAGGCGCCGAACAGGTACATCAACAGCCAGCTGTAACGGCGGAAATTGCGAATCAGCGCGATGTAGGCCGACGACTGGTAGTCGCGGTCGCTCTCGCTGCTGCCTTCGGCGCTGCGCAGCAGCGGCCACAGAGCCTCCGGCAAGGAGAAATTGTAATGGATACCGGCGATGCACTGCATGGTGCGGCCGTAGCGCAGGGCCAGGCCCTTACGGTAGACGTGCTTGAGCTTGCCGATGTTGGAGCTGCCGTATTCGGCGATCGGGATGTCTTCCTCGGCCGGCAGCGTGCACGGCATCGATGGGCTCCACAGGTATTCGTCGCCCAGCTTGCTGTAGACGAAACGGTGGGTCTCCTCGAGGCTTTCGAGCACCTTGGCCGGGTCGGGCAGGGCCGGGGTGATGAACTCCAGCAGCGACTCGGAATAATCGGTGGTGATCTGCTCGTTGGTCAGCGCCGACCCCAGGGCTTGCGGATGCGGCGTCTGGGCCAGGCGACCTTCGTCGGTCACACGCAGGCATTCGCGCTCAATACCGTGCAGGCACTGCTTGAGCAGGGGGAGATTGGCGCCGAGCAGGCTCAGGCGGCGGTTGAGGAGTTCGCTCAAGATGTATTCCTTCACGCGTCAGTCGCCCCAATATGGGGGTAGAAAAGACGGTCTACAAGGGTAGTGGGAAAAGGAACTGGCGTTGTCGCCTGGTTTATGCGGTTCCGGCATTGCACAGCGCCGACTTCGGGGCCGCTGCGCAGCCCCCAGTTGTTGCCGAAAATACCGCACATAGCGGTTGGTGAGCTAGAGAACCGCGAAGGTTCCTTGCGCTTTCGCCACCAGTTTGTCGCCTTGGACTACGTCGGCGTCGACTACCAGGGTGCGCCGCCCGGCGTGCAGCACGCGAGCCGTGCACAGCACTTCGCCGTCACTGACGGCGCGCATGTAGTTGATCTTGCACTCGATGGTCACGCTTTGCTGGTCAAAGCCATGGCTGGCCGAGCAAGCCAGGCCCATGGCTATGTCCACCAGGCTGAAGATCGCCCCGCCGTGCAGTTTCTGGCCACGGTTGCGCAAGTGCGGCCCGAGCGCCAGGGCTACCTCGGCAACACCTGTCTCCAGGTGTTGCAGGCGGCAGCCGAGTAGCTGGCTGAAGGCGCTTTCGACGTATTCGCCGGGTACGTCCATCACTTCTTCTTCAACTGCTTGGCATTGGCGAACAGTGCGGCCATGGCATTGTTGGCCGGGGCGGCAGTGGCAGTTTCGCGCTGGCGCGGTGCCTGCTGCTGGCGGTTGCCGCCGGTGCCACGGTTGCCGCCGCGGTTGCCTTCGACCTTTTCGCCCGGGGTATCGCTCATGCGCATGGACAGGCCGACACGCTTGCGCGGGATGTCCACTTCCATGACCTTGACCTTGACCACGTCGCCGGCCTTGACCGCCTCACGTGGGTCCTTGACGAACTTCTCCGACAGCGCCGAGATGTGCACCAGGCCATCCTGGTGCACACCGATGTCGACGAAGGCGCCGAAGTTGGTGACGTTGGTCACCACGCCTTCGAGGATCATGCCCGGTTCCAGGTCCTTGAGGTCTTCGACGCCGTCCTGGAAGGTGGCGGTCTTGAACTCGGGGCGCGGGTCACGGCCAGGCTTGTCCAGTTCCTGCAGGATGTCGGTGACGGTCGGCAGGCCGAAGGTTTCATCGGTGAACTGCTTCGGGTCCAGGCGCTTGAGGAAGCTGCTGTCACCGATCAGCGAACGGATGTCGCGGCCAGTGTCGGCGGCTATGCGCTGCACCAGCGGGTAGGCTTCAGGGTGCACTGCCGAGGCGTCCAGCGGGTTGTCGCCGTTCATCACGCGGAGGAAGCCGGCGGCCTGTTCGAAGGTTTTCTCACCCAGGCGGCTGACTTTTTTCAGCGCCGCGCGGGTCGCGAACGGGCCGTTGGCATCGCGGTGGGCGACGATGTTCTGGGCCAGGGTGGCGTTGAGGCCGGAAATACGGGTCAGCAGCGCCACCGAAGCGGTGTTGACGTCGACCCCCACGGCGTTCACGCAGTCCTCGACCACGGCGTCCAGGCCACGCGCCAGCTTCACCTGGGAGACGTCGTGCTGGTACTGCCCGACGCCGATGGATTTCGGGTCGATCTTCACCAGCTCGGCCAGCGGGTCCTGCAGGCGGCGGGCGATGGAAACAGCGCCACGGATCGACACGTCCAGGTCCGGGAATTCGCGGGCAGCCAGCTCCGAGGCGGAGTACACCGAAGCGCCGGCTTCGGAAACCATGACCTTGGTAATCTTCAGCGCTGGATACTTCTTGACCAGCTCGGCCACCAGCTTGTCGCTTTCGCGGCTGGCGGTACCGTTGCCGATGGCGATCAGCTCCACCGAGTGCTTGGCGCACAGCGCGGCCATGATGGAAATGGTACGGTCCCAGTCGTTCTTCGGCGCGTGCGGGTAGACCGTGGTGTGGTCCAGCAGCTTGCCGGTAGCATCGACCACGGCGATCTTGCAGCCGGTGCGCAGGCCCGGGTCGAAGCCCAGGGTCGCGCGCGGGCCGGCCGGGGCGGCCAGCAGCAGGTCGTGCAGGTTGTGGGCGAAGACATTGATCGCCTCGCCTTCGGCGTTGTCGCGCAGTTCGCCGAACAGGTCGGTTTCCAGGTGGGTGTACAGCTTGACCTTCCAGGTCCAGCGCACCACCTCGCCGAGCCACTTGTCGGCCGGGCGGTTGCGGTTGTCGATGCCGACGTGGTTACCGATCATCAGCTCGCAGGGGTGCAGGGTGCCAGGCAGTTCTTCGCCAACCTTGAGCGAGGCGCTCAGCACGCCCTCGTTGCGCCCGCGGAAAATCGCCAGGGCACGGTGCGACGGCGCGTTGCGCAGCAGTTCGTCGTGGGCGAAGTAATCGCGGAACTTGGCGCCTTCCTCTTCCTTGCCGGGCACCACGCGGGCGCTGAGCACGGCTTCCTGCTTGAGGAAGCTGCGCAGCTTGTCGAGCAGCGCGGCGTCTTCGGCGAAGCGCTCCATGAGGATGTACTTGGCGCCTTCCAGCGCCGCCTTGACGTCGGCCACGCCTTTGTCGGCGCTGACGAAACGTGCGGCTTCGCTTTCCGGGGCCAGGTCAGGGTTGTTGAACAGGCCATCGGCCAGCTCGCCGAGGCCGGCTTCGAGGGCGATCTGGCCCTTGGTGCGGCGCTTCTGCTTGTACGGCAGGTAGAGGTCTTCGAGGCGGGTCTTGGTGTCGGCCAGCTTGATCTCGCGGGCCAGTTCCGGGGTCAGCTTGCCCTGCTCCTCGATGCTGGCCAGGATGCTGGCGCGGCGCTCGTCGAGTTCGCGCAG
>MTEX01012123.1_pt1 | contig 10560 bp, 9 predicted proteins | sample 1042691 | NCBI WGS metagenome assembly MTEX01 (sample SAMN06185810, study PRJNA358809) | soil metagenome | isolation source: soil biostimulated with molasses as carbon source | place: India | collected 2015-05-23
ACCGAAGGCGGTACGGTGGTGGTGGCCGAGCGGGCGATGATGTCTTGGCTGGCCATCAGAGTTTCTCCACTTTGACGAGGAACGACTTGGACTCCGGCGTCTGCGTGTTGCCGTCACCGAGGAACGGCACCAGGGTGTTGGTCAGGTAGCCGTGCCGGGTGGTACCGGTGAAGCCCCAATGCAACGGGATGCCGATCTGGTGCACGGTCTGGTTGTTGACCTGGAGCGGGCGGATCCGCTTGGTCACCACCGCCACCGCCTCGATGTGCCCGCGCTTGCTCGACACCCGCACCCGGTCGCCGGCCTTGATGCCCTTCTCGTTGGCCAGCACCTCGCCGATCTCGACGAACTGCTCGGGCTGGGCGATGGCGTTGAGCCGGCAGTGCTTGCTCCAGAAGTGGAAGTGCTCGGTCAACCGGTAGGTGGTAGCCGCATACGGGAACTCCTCGTGCTTGCCGAGGGTGTCCCACACCGAATCGAAGATCCGCCCGGCCGGGTTGCTGGTGGCCTTCTTGTTCTGCGGGTGCAGCGGGTTGATGCCAATCGGCGTCTCGAACGGCTCGTAGTGCTCGGGGAACGGCCCTTCGGCCATCTTGTCGATGGCGAAGAACCGGGCCACGCCCTCGGGGTTCATGATGAACGGGTTCATCCCCGCCTCGGGTGGCGAGTCGACCTTGAAGTCGGGCACGTCGGTGCCGGTCCAGGCCTTGCCGTTCCACCATACCAGGCGCTTCTTCTCGGCGTCCCACGGCTTGCCTTGCGGGTCGCTGGAGGCACGGTTGTAGAGGATGCGGCGGTTGGCCGGCCAGGCCCAGGCCCAGTTCTGCACCTGGTGCATGCCGTACGGGTCGCTGTTGTCGCGGCGAGCCATCTGGTTGCCCTGCTCGGTCCAGCAGCCGGCGAAGATCCAGCAGCCGGACGCGGTGCTGCCGTCGTCCTTCAACTGGCCGAAGCCGGCCAGCTGCTGGCCGGCCTTGATCACTGCGCCGGTCGGGTCGGTGACGTCGGTCACTGCCCAGCCGTTCATCTCCCTGGCCAGTTCCTCCGGGGACGGCTCTGCGGGAATCTTGTATGGCCAGCTGATGTTCATCAGCGCGTCCGGGTAGGCGCCGCCCTCGGCCTGGTAGCGTTGGCGCAGGCGCAGGAACAGCTCGCTCATGATGTGCACGTCGGTGCGGGTCTCGCCCGGGCCGTCGGCGCCCTTCCAGTGCCACTGCAGCCAGCGGCTGCTGTTGACCAGCGAGCCGTCTTCCTCGGCGAAGCAGGTGGTGGGCAGGCGGATCACTTCGGTCTGGATATTGGCCGTATCGACGTCATTGAACGGCCCGGCATTGCGCCAGAACTCCGATGTCTCGGTGGCCAGCGGGTCCATGATCACCAGCCACTTGAGCTTGCCCAGGGCCGCGGTCACACGGTTCTTGTCCGGCAGCGCGGCAATCGGGTTGAAGCCCTGGCACATGTAGCCGTTGACCTTGCCCTGGCCCATCATCTCGAACATGCGCAGCACGTCGTAGGCTGGCACGTCGAGCTTGGGCAGCCAGTCATAGCCCCAGTTGTTTTCTGCCGTGGCATTGGCGCCGTACCAGGCCTTCATCAGGCTGACGTGGAACTTGCCGTAGTTCTGCCAGTACGACAGCTGGCCTGGGCGCAGTGGCTTGGAGGCGCGCTTGTCGATATAGGCGGCGTAGTCCTGCTCGGCATCGCCGGGCAGGGTCAGGTAACCCGGCAGCGAGTTGGACAGCAGACCGAGGTCGGTCAGGCCCTGGATGTTGGAGTGCCCGCGCAAGGCGTTGACCCCACCACCCGGCATGCCGACATTGCCCAGCAGCAACTGGACCATCGCCGCACTGCGAATGATCTGCGCGCCGATCGAGTGCTGCGTCCAGCCGAGGGCGTAGAGGATCGTCATGGTCTTGCCCGGTACCGAGCAGGTGGCGATCTCTTCCCAGATCTTCAGCATGGCGTCCTGCGGCATGCCACAGGTCATGCTGGCCAGTTCCGGGGTGTAGCGGCTGTAGTGCTGCTTCATCAGCTGGAACACGCAACGCGGGTGCTGCAGGGTCGGGTCGACCTTGGCAAAACCATCCTCACCCAGCTCGTAGCCCCAGCCGGACTTGTCGGCATACACGCGCTTGGCTTCGTCGTAGCCGCTGAACAGCCCGTCCTCGAAGCCATAGGCTTGCTTGACGATGAACGACACGTCGGTGTAGTTGCGCACGTATTCGTGCTGGATCTTGTCGTTGCTCAGCAGGTAGTTGATCAGCCCGCCCATGAACGCGATGTCGGTGCCGGTGCGGATGGGCGCGTAGTAGTCCGCCACCGAAGCGGTACGGGTAAAGCGTGGGTCGACCACGATCAGCCGCGCCTTGTTGTGGGCCTTGGCCTCGGTCACCCATTTGAAGCCGCACGGATGCGCTTCTGCTGCGTTGCCACCCATCACCAGGACCAGATTCGCGTTGGCGATATCGGACCAGTGGTTGGTCATGGCGCCACGGCCGTACGTCGGGGCAAGACTTGCCACCGTCGGGCCATGTCAGACACGTGCCTGGTTATCGAACCCCAGCATGCCTGTTGCGCGGATGACCTTGTGGGTCAGGTAGCCCGCCTCGCTGGAGGCGGCAGAAGCAGCGAGAAAACCGGTGGTGAGCCAGCGGTTTACCGTTTGCCCCTGGGCGTTCTTCTCGATGAAGTTGGCATCGCGGTCCTGCTTCATCAGCTCGGCGACGCGGTCGAGCGCCTCGTCCCAGCTGACCCGCACCCACTCCTTGCTGCCCGGCTTGCGTACCTCGGGGTACTGCAGGCGGCTCGGGCTGTGGATGAAGTCCAGCAGGCCGGCGCCTTTCGGGCAGAGGGTGCCGCGGTTGACCGGGTGGTCGGCGTCACCTTCGATGTGGATGATGTTCTGTTTGACGTTCTTGCCCGCATCACCCTGGCTGTACATGATCAGGCCGCAGCCGACCGAGCAGTAGGGGCAGGTGTTGCGGGTTTCTTTGGTGTGCGCCAACTTGAAGTGGCGCACCTGCTCGGCGAATGCCGGTGTCGGGGCCATCCCCAACGCCGCAAGGCTCGAGCCTCCAAGGCCGACGGCGGCGACCTTGAAGAATTGCCGACGGTTCAGATCCATCGTGCACTCCTGAACGGGTTCTCGGGCACCTGGCGTGCAGCCGGTGCCTCTAGGTCATCACGGTGGCGGTAGACAGATGCCGCCAACGGTTAAGCCTAGCCAAGAATCAGGGAAGTGTGATGACACAGATCATGGCACCAGCGAAGCGGGCGCCGCATGCGCCAGGCGAGCGGTTTGTCAGGTACCGAACAACCCGGCCTCAGCTGGCGACGCCACTCTTCGGGCCGCTGGCGATCAGCGCCGCGCCACACGCGGTCTTGTGCCCATCGAGGGCGACAGGTGTACCGTCGACGCTGTAGGTGGCGCTGCCTTCGACGATGGGGAACACGCCCTTGCACAGTGGGCAGCTGACCATGTGGCCAACCCCGGCGATAGGCTTGCCGTTGACGTTGGTGTTGCCGAAGGAGCCGAGCACCTTGCCACCGTGGGTGGTGGAATCGCCAAGGCGGATGATGTCTTTCATGGGGGAACTCCGTGTCTGAAGGGAGGCGTCGATGCCAGTGGGTGAAAGCCTAAAACAGTGGGGAATTAAAGGCCATAGGCAATTTGGGCGGGAGATGGGCTAGGTCCTGAGGTGGGGTCGAATGCGTATCAACTTCTGCCGACATAATAAACCTCATAAACCCCCTTAATAATCGCTTTGGTTTAGCCTTAGCCCTTTATCACCACCTTTCTACTTTATGTCCTAATATTTCATCACGCCACCAAGCGCGCATATTTTTTCGCCATATCTATTTCTCTGCTTCTGCTAATGCTTTCACTAGAGAAGACATATCTGGGGGCATTTTTTTCGACCCTTTCCCCTTGAGCCAAGCAGGAACTTTCTTCTGACACAACTCATAACCGATTTTAGAAAAATCTCCCACTCGATAATCTCTATCAATCAGCTCACCCTCCGAGGTAAATGGGTTAACCAGCAGAAGACCATTACGATAGAAAAACTCGTATTTAGCCAAAATAGCCCTTCTCACAACCTCCTGCGATTCAATGTCCGCGACAAATTCTCCACTCTCATTCAGCTTCTTATAGGCTGAGATTAGCTCGCTAGCAGCGCCCCATACCACATAATTGCTTTGATACATTACGACAACCTCACGACGTCTGAAACCTCAACAACTAGAATAAATTATTTCGATTATAGTTGTAGTGCAGCTTAGCCTCAGGGTCGTGATACTGCCCCTGAAAGCGGATTGAATTGCTCGGGCCAACTTGCTGAGCCTGTCTGCTAATAAGTGCCGCCTCTGGGAGCAAGCAATCACGCCCCTAGGAGACTAATATAATTCTGCCCTAACTTTTAGCTCCAACCGGGCCTTCTCAACGATTGTTTTAAGCATGGAATATTCTTCACCGGTCAGCTTCAAACTTTTTATCTCCTTCATCAGGTCGACCGAGCGCATTAATGCGTCAAGCACCAAGCCAATCTGCTGGGAGCTATCTGCCTCTTTAAACTTATAGAAAGGCAGTTGCACACGAAGCTCAACAACTTGCCTTGCCTTGTGGTAACGCTTAACTTCCGGATAATCACCAATCCGCTCGTCGGGCATAACTATAGTTATGACACTCCATTTTTTTGCACCACATGAGAGCTCGATACCTTCGAGCAACTCAGAGACAACAGGCTCGACTGTATTACGCGCAACTCTCTCTGAATCACCTACTAGAATGTGCTTTTCGCTCGACATCCAAAAATCCATCAGTGACTCCTAGTAATCACTTTTATTTAATGGCGGCCTCTTGCCATTATTTGCGGCCTTATACTCAAGGATTTTTTATGCTGCCAAGAGTGCATTTCCTTCTTGCTCCTAGATACTTCCTCTTGCATTTCCACACCATTATCGTCCAGGTATTTTTGCGTGTACCGCTTTTTACCCATTGTAGTTTCGCCATACTTCATAACCTCACCCGACTTTCGATCTCTCAGTGTGTAGCCAATCGCAGGTTTGGTCGAATTGTGGCTATTCCCATGGGTACCATCCGATTCACACGGACATGGCTTGGATGGATCTTTCCCCGCCCCAAACCTACCACCCGCCTGCCGCGGCTGCCCTTTCCACAACCCTAACGGGTCGACCCACTCGATAGGGTTCGGCGCATACGCAGACAGGTTCAAACCACCGGTGTAACTGATCGGGTCCTGGGACTGGAAATAACCTCACGGCCGCCAACTACGTGTTCTTCCTGGGCCTTCCCTGGACACCTGCGCAGCAAGATCAAGCCGAAGACCGTGCGTACAGGAACGGCCAGCTCAGGACGTTGATCGTGAAAATCCCGCTGGTAGAAAACAGCATTGACCAGCAGCTGTAGCAGATGCTCTCAGCAAAGCGTCAGGTCAGCTTGGAGCTCATTGAACCGAAGAGCAACAGGACGCCTTGGCCAAGGCTATGCTTGCCACGACTATCAGCCGTTGATTCGTACGGGAGATCGGCGGTTGAGCTTCTGTAAGGCCTTTTGGCTCAATAGCCAAACTCTCTAGAGTTGTGTCCAATGACTGACCACTTCAGCGCAAAAAGTCTCGAAAACTGAAAAAGGCGTCCAGCAGCAAAGCTCAGGGCACGATCGTTCTGGGAAATTTCTGATCTTTGAGTTCAAACGGGACTTTTGGCAGTAATCTGTTGCCTTGCTCCAATGCGCCATTTTCTGTTTGCCATGTATGGCCCAATGAGCTCTGACACCGATTGGTTAGCCAGTTCAAGAAGTAGTGCAACTAGGACTTCTTAGCGCGAATATCTGCCAAAGCCTTTTCAAGAGACTTCAAATCATTTGGATCTTTTAGTCTCGCTTTTGAACGTAGCCATTTATCAACCGCATTGTTACGACCATTTGATAGCAAGTCGCCCTCTGCAGTAATCTCACTACTCATAATGATGCGTTTTACCACCTTGCCGTTTTCATCACTTACCCGGCAATTCAGTAGCCCATTACTCTCCATAAAGAGGAATAAGTTCTCAAGGGCTCTACCAATGCTAGCATGCCATTCTGGAATATTAGCATATGCTTCAAGCACGCCATCTATATCCCATACCAGATAATCGCTCATTTAATCCCTCCTAACCACCTCTGATACTGCTCTTGCAGGCGGCCAGCCGGGTCCCAGCTCTGGGCCTGCATCAGCTGGTTGCCCTGATGCCGGACCACTTCGCGGTGCAGGTCATCACGCTCGTAGGCCAGCAGTTCATGCTGGTCGAGGGTCATGCCCAGCACGTGACCGCTGCCGTAGGTGAGCACGCTGACCTTGTGGCCATCGGGGCGAACGGTCGCGATACGGTTGTTGAGGGCGTCGTACTCGTGTTGCCACACCGCAACCATCGGCACCTCGGTGCCGAGGTAATACTGGTGCTCGCGGGTCAGGTTGCCGGCCTGGTCATGGAACCACTGCAGTTTGCTGGCCGCGTTGATCGCCTGGATCAGGTTGCCGTTGCCATCGTAGGCAAAGGTCTCTTCCTGACGCTGGTCTCCCTGGCTGGCAACCCGTGAAACCAGGCGCCCCACCGGGTCGAAGGCAATGTCGATGCTGGCTACTTAAGTTGGCTATGCGTAAGGTGATTGACCTATAACTTCTCAAGCAATGAATGTGTGTATTGGCTAGCGTGCTGCTTATTTTTTTGAAAACCCCCTGATTAAATTATCGACTTTTTTTGCCAATAAAACCACGGACTCACCTGCTTCTTTATTACCCACCTGCATATTCTCAGGAAGCTTGCTGTTATCATAGGCTTCATCTCGCCCAAAGTAACCTGCCAAACAAGCATTCACTCTAAAAACAATATGATGCATGCGCCAGCAGGTGGCCCACTCCAGAGCATTGGTTCCTTGAGAAAATCCTTGATCGGCCAGTTGCTTCTTGACCATATTTCCACCAACCCACAAGTCAGAATAGTACTCAAGAACTATATCACTATACCCCGATGAACAAGGATCATAATGGAAGTCCTCAAACAACACCTTCCAGCGAGGTATTTCTGAAAAACGCATCGAGCACAGTATTGGTCTGAAGAGCCTGTCCCTCATTTCGACTTCCGAAAGAGACTTCGGCGGCGAGGTGTAGAATTTTGAAAACACCTCAATCAAAAAACCTGCGTTTGATTCAATATGTTCAATAAATCGAGCAAGCACAAATCCAAACTGCTTATCACGACTCAATGCCGGTATATAAAAGACACTTCCAGGCTTCACGTCCGACTTTAGCTGCTTCATGTCATCCCACCTTAAAGCTCACAAGTAGAGCTAGCCTTGAGCTTATTGTATTCGGCCACATGAGAGAGGCCACGCTCGTCCGTCCTTGACTTATTGATCGGCTCAATCACATTACCCGGAAACCCGGTCTTAGTCTCGTACACTTCTCGATAATATTGCTCCGCTCCCTTAGCCTGCGTATAAGTTAAATCTTTGGCTATCGGCACTAACCTCGCTTCTCCAAGCCTTCCTGTATTCGCGTGCTGTGCCTCTCGTATACTTTCTGCTTGCATCGTGTGTCCCACATAATACGGCTTAGCCGCATTAGGCTCGTAAAGTCCGTAGACGGTATAACCAGGTTGATTTAATGGTGTGGGTGCCAGCCCCAATGCGTCAACCCAATGCAACGGATTCAGGGTATAGGCATATAGGTTCAAACCGCCAAAGTAGCTGATCGGGTCTTGGTTAGCGAACCGTCCAACCTTCGGATCATAGTACCGATAGCGGTTGTAATGCAGCCCGGTCTCGTGATCGTGGTACTGCCCCTGGAACCGTATCGGGTTGCTCAGGCCGACTTGCTTAGCCCACTCCGACCGTGCTTCCTTGACCTCACCCCACGCCTTGTACTGCGCCGTCCAAGCCATCTCACCGTTATGGTCGGTCAGCTCCATCGGCGTACCCAGATGGTCACACTGATACCAGAGAATCGCATCGAATGCCTGCGGCTTGAGCTCGGTGTGCCACAGCGGGTCCTGATCGAAATCGTATTCCCGATCGCTCCAGTCCGGCTGGCGCAGCAGGCGGATCGGGCTGTTTCGTTGTGCCTGGACCACCGGCACAAAGCTGCCCGGCTCATACAGGTAATGCACGGTGCGCCCGGTCTCGCCCTCACCCTGCGGCGGTGAGCTTTCCCAGGCAAGATTGTCCCCATCCCAGCCATACAAGGTGTAACCGCAACCCAGCTCGCGCTGGCGCTTGGCCCGCTGCATCTGGTTCCAGCCGCTGCCCGCTCGCGGATCATCCTGGTGGTGCGCGGTGGAGTGTTTGTGCAGACGGCGGCCCAGAGCGTCGTAGCTGTACACCACGCTGAGCTTGTCATCGTCGAAGCGCACCAAACGGTCGAACAGGTTCCAGCTGAGGCGCGCCTTTTCGCCGTTGTGCAGGCGATGGATCAGGTTGCCGCGTTCGTCGTACTGGTAGTGGGTCCCGGCGTATTCACGCAGCAGGTTGTCCATCAGCTTGTTGCGCCGCGGGTCGCTTTCCAGCGGGCGATTCAGCGCCTGGGCCTTGTCGTCCAGCAGGTTGCCGGCAGGGTCGAAGGCGAAGGTCTCGACACCCAGGCGACTGGTGGCTTGCAGCAGGCGGCCGACCGGGTCGTACTGATAGGCCAGGTGGCCACGACGGGTGTCGTGGATGTCAGTCAGCTGGCCCACGGCATCGTATTGATACTGGCGCTTGAGCAAGGTGGCCTTGCCGTCATGGCTACCCAACAACTGCTCCTGCAGACGCCCCACTGGATCCCACGCCTGGGTCTGCATAAGCTGGTTGCCCTGATGGCGGACCACTTCACGGTGCAGGTCATCACGCTCATAGGCCAGCAGTTCATGCTGGTCGAGGGTCATGCCCAGCACGTGACCGCTGCCGTAGGTGAGCACGCTGACCTTGTGCCCGTCCGGGCGGATGGTCGCGACGCGGTTGTTGAGCACGTCGTACTCGTGCTGCCACACCGCGACCATCGGTACCTCTGTACCGAGGTAGTACTGGTGCTCGCGGGTCAGGTTGCCCGCCTCGTCATGGAACCATTGCAACTTGCTGGCCGCGTTGATCGCCTGGATCAGCTTGCCGTTGCCGTCGTAGGCGAAGGTTTCTTCTTCGCGTTGATCACCCAGGCTGGCCACCCGGGAAACGATTCGCCCCACGGCATCGAAGGAAACCTGGGTTCGACGCTGTCCGACATAGGTACTGCTCAAACGACCGCTTTCAGCATCGTACTCGTACCGCGTGACCAGGCCATCAAAGCCCTTTTCTTCCAGCAGGCGCCCCACTGGGTCGTAAAGGAAGTCAGCCTTGCTCTCGTTCTCGTTCTCCAGGCCAATCAGGCGACCCAGTTTGTCCCAGCGGTAACGCAAAGAGTGCTCAGCCGCATCCACGCGTTCAGCGAGTAGGCCCACGGCGTTATAGGCCCAGGTGGTGCAACGGTCCAGTGCATCGGCATGGGCCAATAACCGGCCTTCGGCATCGCGCTCGAAGCGCTCTTCGCTGGCGTCCGGATGAATGACTTTTGCCAGTTGGCCGGCCTTGTATTGGTAGACTGTCTTGTTGCCCGCCGCATCGGTGAACTGCACCAGGTGGCCGAAGTCGTCGTATTCCCATTGACTGGTCTTGCCCGAACAGTCGGTGTATGCGACCAGTTGATCCGCGGCGTTGTAGGCCAGCTTCTTCTCGTTGCCGTTGGCATCCTTGATCGCCTTGACCAGCCCGGAAGGCGTGTAGGCGAACTCAGTCTTGTTGCCCAGCGGGTCGGTGGTCTCGACCAGGTTGCCTTTCTTGTCGTAGTCACGCAGCCACAGGCCGCCCTCGGCATCGCGGATCTTGATCAGGTGACGACGGTCATCGTAGGCAAAGTGGGTCTGGGTATGGTCCGCACGGATATGGCGAATGACACTGCCCTGCTCGTCGTAGTCATAGCGGTCTTCGCTGCCATCCGGGTGAACGTGGCGCAGCACTTTCTTGCGCTCATCGCGGAACAGCCATTCCGAACGCTCGTCGGGGTAGCGGACGCGATAGAGATGGCCCTGGATGTCGTAGTAGTACCAGGTCTCCTGGCCGTGGGCATCGGTGACGTAGGTCAGGCGAATGTTCTCGTCCCATTCCAGGCGCGTGTCGTAACTGCCGTCATCGGCCCATTCGCGAATGGCCTTGGCGTCAAAGGCGCTGCCGTCCCACTGCAGGTTCATGCCCCTACCGGTACGGTCGGTGTAACGGGTCACCAAGTGGTTCTGGTATTGATAATGCCAAGCCGCGCCATGCTCGTCCTGGGCGGCGACCAGGTCACCCTGATCATCGTAGTGGTAGGCACACAGCTGGCGCAGTGGTTGACCGTCACGCATTTCCCACAGGCCGGTGATTTGGCCGTGGTCATTGATCAAGGTGCCGAGGTGGCGGTGGATCTGGCTCGGGTCATCCTGATAGGTGACGACGTCCGAGAGCACCGGCCGGCCATTGTGGCGGTGCTCGTAATGCAGCATGCAGCCGGCGCCACT
>MTEX01005500.1_pt1 | contig 10534 bp, 6 predicted proteins | sample 1042691 | NCBI WGS metagenome assembly MTEX01 (sample SAMN06185810, study PRJNA358809) | soil metagenome | isolation source: soil biostimulated with molasses as carbon source | place: India | collected 2015-05-23
TGATGGCACGTGGCTCAAGCACAGCACCAGACAAGATATGCGCACCTACTTCAGAGCCTTTTTCAACTACACAAACAGAAAGATCGGGTAAGTTATTTTCAATCGCTAATTGACGGATCTTAATCGCAGCAGACAGACCGGCAGGTCCTGCACCTACGATGACAACGTCAAACTCCATCGATTCACGTTCGATGTGTTCCATGTAGGACTCCTCAATACTTAAAGGTGGCAACCGTCATATTCAGAAATTCGGTGCTGCCGTGAGAATGAATAACTACAGCTATTTAGGCAAAAAAATCCCGCAACTTATAATTTTTGATAAGTTGCGGGATTTTTTATAATCCTAAGCAAACATATTTAATTTCAATATAGTCTTCAATTCCATACTTGGAACCTTCACGTCCAATACCTGAAGCTTTGATTCCGCCAAACGGAGCCACTTCAGTTGCTACAACACCAACATTGACTCCAACCATTCCGTACTCTAATGCTTCTGAAACATTCCAAACACGACCTACATCACGAGTATATATATAGCAAGCTAGACCAAATTCTGTGTTGTTAGCCTCCTGAATAACTTCTTCCTCAGATGTAAAACGGAAAACTGGGGCAACTGGTCCAAATATTTCTTCTTGCGCAATACGCATTTCTGTTGAAACATCAGCTAATAGAGTTGGTTGAAAGAAGGCACCACCCAATTTATGTCGATTACCACCAACTAAAACTTTTGCACCCTTCACGACTGCATCTTGAACAAGTGATTCAGTATTATTAACAGCTTTAATATCAATCATAGGACCGACAATAGTGTCTTGATTTATGCCATTACCAACATTTAATGCAGCAACCTTTTCAGAGAAGCGCTCTAGAAACTTCTCATAAATTCCCTCTTGTACATAAAAACGATTTGCACAAACACAAGTTTGACCAGCGTTACGATATTTAGCAATTACAGCACCATCAACAGCCGCATCTAAATCAGCGTCATCAAATACAATAAAAGGAGCATTCCCCCCCAATTCCATTGTAATTTTTTTAACAGTATCTGCACACTGTCTCATCAATTTAATGCCAATTGGAGTAGATCCAGTAAAAGAAAGCTTACGTACTACAGGATTAGCAGTTAACTCTGTACCGATTTCGTTTGAGTGGCCAACAACAACATTAAAAACACCAGCGGGAATACCTGCCTGTTCAGCTAATGCAGCTAATGCAAGAGCTGAAAATGGCGTTTGGCTTGCTGGTTTCAACACCATAGTACATCCAGCTGCTAATGCAGGAGCAGCTTTACGTGTAATCATGGCAGAAGGAAAATTCCAAGGTGTAATTGCAGCACATACTCCAATTGGTTCTTTTGTCACTAGTAAACGGCGGCCCTTTTGATTAGTTGGGATAATGTCTCCATAAATACGTTTACCTTCTTCTGCAAACCACTCTAAATAAGAAGCACCAAATGCAACTTCACCACGGGCCTCAAATAATGGTTTACCCTGCTCTAGTGTCATAATTTGAGCAAGATCTTCTTGATTTTCCAAGATGAGTTTATGCCAAGCTAAAAGCTTACGGGCACGCTCTTGTGCTGTTAACGCGCGCCATTCAGGTAAAGCTTTTTCAGCAGCCTTAATAGCACTTTTAGTTTCTTGTGTCCCCATTTTAGGGATACTACCAATGACTTCTTGTGTAGCAGGATTTAGTACATTTTCGATTTCGCCAGAAATGGCATTAGACCATTCACCATTGATATAACATTGTTGGCGAAACAATGTAGAATTTGATAATTTCATGATATTAAACTCACTGAAAATTGCATCAAATAAAATGACAGTAATCAAATAATTACTGTCAAATCTATTTAGCGAGACGCAAGTGCATTTTCCCGAATTTGCGTTAAGCTCATTTTCGGCGTTAATGCTTCAGGATCAATTTGAATTTCAATTAAAGAAGGTTTACCAGAGTTTTGACTACGTTCAAAAGCTTCAAAGAATTCATCTGTTTTAGTAACTGTTTCAGCATGGAATCCAAAAGAACGAGCGAAAGCTGCAAAATCAGGATTGAATAGTTCGGTGCCGGACACACGTCCTGGGTAGCTACGCTCTTGATGCATACGGATTGTTCCATACATACCATTATTTACCACGATTACCATTAACTTGGCATCGTAATGCGCAGCTGTTGCTAGTTCTTGTCCATTCATTAAGAAACAACCATCACCAGCAAAAGCAATCACTGTACGTTCTGGATAGGTAATTTTTGCAGCTACAGCAGCAGGTACTCCATAACCCATTGAACCATTTGTCGGTCCTAATAGAGTTCTAAAGGTTTGGTGTTGATATCCACGATGTACCCACCCCGTATAGTTACCAGCACCACATGTGAGAACTGAATCTTTTGGCAAATTAGTATTTAACCACTCAATGATCTGTCCCATTTGAACAGGACCAGGTGATACGGGGAATGTACACCCTTCCTTATATTCAATATTTAATTTTTTAATTAAATTAGAAAAATCTTGTGGCTTTACTGGTTCTAACTTTGAAAGTTGAGAACTAATTTTTTGCATACCAGCATTAATACCTAATGTAGGCTGATAAACTCGACCAAGCTCTTCAATTCCTAAATGTATATGGACTAACTTTTGCTGGGGAGTTGGAATATCTACTAATGCATAACCACCAGTAGTCATTTCACCTAAACGTGCACCAATTACAATGAGTAAGTCTGAAGTTTTGACTGCCTCCATTAATGCAGGGCCAGCAGCCAAACCTAAATTACCGATATACTGTGGTAAGGTATTATCAACTAAATCTTGACAACGGAAAGAAGCAGCTACTGGTAAATTTTGATTTTCGATGAATTGTCGTACATCATTTACAGCTTGTGCATTCCAGCCCCCACCACCAAGAATTACTAATGGTTTTTCAGCTTGTTTAATCAAAGATTTTAATTGCTCTAAATCTTCAACTGATGCAGCAGGTTCAATATGTTTAGCCGCTTGAGCATCAGCTACATCAACGATATCAGTCAACATATCTTCTGGAAGAGCAATAACTACTGGCCCTGGTCGACCGTTCATGGCACGATAAAATGCTTGATTAATTAATTCAGGTAATCGCTTCGCATCATCCACTTGGACAATCCATTTTGCCATCTGTCCAAACATACGACGATAATCAATTTCTTGAAAAGCCTCACGGTCTAATTGATCACGTGCAACTTGTCCAATAAATAAAATCATTGGTGTTGAATCTTGGTAAGCTGTATGCACACCAACAGATGCATTTGTTGCACCAGGCCCACGCGTTACAAAGCAAATACCAGGTTTACCAGTAAGCTTGCCATAAGCTTCAGCCATGTAAGCTGCGCCCCCTTCTTGGCGGCAAACGATAAGATCTATATCATCTTGAGCATCATGTAAGGCATCTAATACTGCTAAATAACTTTCACCAGGAACACAAAATGCACGTTCCACGCCGTTAATACGCAGTGCATCTACTAAAACTTGTCCGCCAGTGCGACCATTTTGAGTTGTATTTGTCATTTGAAATTCTCCGTTTCTTTTAAATTACAGAATCTTCAAGGAACGGACGGTTCTCGATGACTCGCTGATAGGACAATGGGCTTAAATCAAGTGTGCGGTATTCGCCATAAGTAATTAATTCACTTAGGCCGCGACCAACTGCTGGTGCCTGTTGTAATCCATGACCACTAAATCCATTACAAAATAAAAAGTTAGTTACTTCGTTATGTGGACCAATGATGGCATTGTGATCAAGGACACAATAGTCATAATGACCAGCCCACGAGTTCACAACTTTAATTGCTTCAAAAGCCGGTACACGTTCAGCAAGAATTGGCCAAACTTCTTCATCAAACTCTTGATGCAATACATCAAAATCTTCAGGATCAACCTCAGGATCGACTTTCGGGTAAGTTCCACCTAAGTAAAATTGTCCTTCTGGTCGAAAGAACACACCTGTAGGATCAATAGTTAAAGGAACAGTTCCTTCTAATGGCGTTCGACAAGCAAAAACAAATAAAGAACGGCGACGTGGTTCAACTGGTATATCTAATCCAGCCATACGTGCTACTTTCGTTCCACGAGTCCCTGCACAATTCACTAAAGTTCCACAACGGACTACATCGCCATTTTTTAAACGCACTCCAGTAACTCTATTTCCTTCACGAATGATATCTACAACTTCATTTTCAATATATTCAACACCTAAAGAACGAGCTTTCCGGCGGAAGCCATTTACCATTCCATAGTTATCAAACCATCCTTCATCTTTTCGACCATAACTTGCACCTTCTAAGCTATCTGGATTAACCCATGGAAACTTTTGGATAAGTTGTTCAACATTCAATAGGTCTACTTGTGCTCCATTTTCCTGTTGCGTTGCGTGTAAACGCTTAAGAACATCAAAACCTTTATTATCAGCTAAGAAAAGATATCCATTCTCATGAAAAGTTAGATCTGGTTTTTCACCATCAACTTCCATGATATTTCCGAAGTCACGGATAAAATCTGCACCAAATTTAGAAATTTGTATGTTAATAGGGTTTGAAAACTGAACTCGGATCGAACTACTTGATAATGCAGTTGCAGATTGTGCATAAGTTGGGTCGCGTTCAATCACCAAAATAGAACCGTTGAAATCGGGATTATTAGCTAGAAAATATGCGGTTGAACTTCCATTAACTGCGCCACCTACAATAATGACGTCATAATTTTGTTTGCTTGCTATTGCTGCCATTTGTTATGTCCTTAAATACTGCAAAAACTTACTTCTGATCTTCAAAATGCCCAGCACCCGCAAATGCACCGCCGTGATAACGCGCTGATGAGTCGTCAGGATTCAGAGGTGGATGATTTGCAATTACCTTTTCGCGATAATCATCTGCACTATCTTCAGGTACATAACCAATGGAAGATGCATAGCGGTTATCCCATAAGCTTTCACGATTATTCGACATTCCATAAACAATCATGTGTGCTACACGTGGCGCTTGCATTGAACGAATAACAATTTGAGTAAAATCTTTAAATGACAACCAAGTTGCTAACATGCGTCGATCAAGGGGTTCTTCAAATGAAGATCCTATACGGATATTGACTGATTCAATTCCAAATTTATCCCAGTAATATCTACCTAAGTCCTCTGCAAAACACTTACTTAGACCATATAAGCTATCAGGACGATGGGCTGCTGTGGCATCAATTGTTTCTGTACGATCATAAAAGCCAATTGCATGATTTGAACTGGTGTAAATTACACGTTTGACACCCTTTTGGCGGGCTGCTTCATAAATATTGTAAGTACCTCGAATATTTCCTTGTAAAATTAATTCAAAAGTATTTTCAACTGGAACCCCACCTGCATGCACAATAATGTCAACATCATCTGCTAAAGGTAAAACTTTATCGAAGTCTGCGAGGTCACAAACAATTCCCTCTTCATGTGCAGACAATTCACCTAAATCAGCAATATCTGTCAAGCGTAAGATGTCGGCATAATCTTTTAATGCATGACGTAAAACACTTCCAAGACGCCCAGCAGCACCTGTAATTAAAATTCGTTTGAATTGTTTCTTCATGATGTACTCCAAATTATGCTTAACTAAGTGCCGCTAAAGCAGAACGTAATTGGTTCAAAGCCTGCTGTAACTCTTGCTGAGAAGTAGCAAATGACAAACGTATATAAGGCTCAATACCAAATGCCACCCCTGGAATAGTAGCGACTTTACCTTCTTGTAAAAGATAGTTGGCAAGATCAGTGTCGTTTTTAATAACTTCACCTTTTGGAGTTTTCTTACCAATAAAACCCGCACACTTAGGAAAAGCATAAAAAGCACCTTCAGGCATTTTTAGCTCTAGTCCTTCAATTTCAGAAAGAGCTTTAATTACCATTTGTCCACGGGCACGATATTCTTTTGTAGATTCAGTAATAAAATCTTGTGGGCCATTCAATGCTGCAATTGCTGCCATTTGAGAAACAGACGATGGGCAAGTAGTCGTTTGTGATTGCATCTTATTCATAGCAGTTATGAGATCTTTAGGTCCCGCGGCATATCCCAAACGAAAACCAGTCATTGCATATGCTTTGGAAACCCCATTTACAATCAATGTTCGTTCTTTAAGATTTGGGCATGCCTCTACAAATGAAACAAAAGGTTTATCGCTCAAAACTATATGTTCATAAATTTCATCAGATAAAATTAGTACTTTAGGATGACGTTCTAATACAGCACCTAACGCTGCTAATTCCTCTTTCGTATAAATAATGCCTGTTGGATTACTTGGAGAATTCAGCATCACCCAACGTGTTTTAGGAGAAATGGCAGCCTCAAGTTGATCAGGTAATAGTTTAAAATTTTGCTCTGTACCACAAGGTAAAACTTTGGGTACACCACCATTAAGCAATGCCATATCTGTATAAGAAACCCAATATGGTGCTGGAGTAATGACTTCATCACCTGGCTCTAATGTTGCCAGAAAAGCATTGAATAGAATTTGCTTAGCACCATTACCAATACATATCTCATCTAATGTATAGTCCAGATGATTATCTCGTTTGAACTTACTTATAATTGCGTGTCTTAATTCAGGATAACCATTTGGTGCTGTATAAAGATGGTGGCCATCAAGCATTGCTTGATATGCCGCCTCTATAACATGTTTTGGGGTCGCGAAATCAGGCTCACCTAAACTAAGATTAATTACTGGCTGCCCCGAAGCAATCATCTGTTTTGCTAAAACAGAAACAGCCATACTTGGTGAACTCTTTACTTGCTGAACTCGTGTACTTTGAAATTCCATTATTTTTTGCCTCCTACAGGGGTATAACCATAGTCAGCTTCTGCCTGTTCAGGAGAGATGTAACCAAAACGGACATCACGTTCAACTTGCTCCCAAGGACGAGCACGAGGGTCTCCATATCCGCCTCCACCAGGTAAGCGTAATACTAAGCGACGATTAGCAGGTACTTGTTGTTGACCTTTGCCACGTAAAACTGTCCCATCATCTAGGCCAACATAACCTTTTGCACCATCTAAACCACCTTCAAGACCACGAGCAGGATAGTTAATACGGTCAAACATGGCACTGAATCGGAATTCATATCCTTCTGATGCTGAAATTTCAATTTCTTGACCCAACCCACCGCGTAATGCTCCCGCCCCACCTGAACCATCTCGGAACTCTTTACGCCAAACAATTACTGGGCCTGCATGCTCTGTTGCTTCTGCTGGCATAGTGTGAACACCACTAGGGAAGGCTGTTGCACTCAAACCATCTAAGGTTGATCGAGCACCCATACCACCACTATTAAACATTAACATTTCAGCATTTTTACCATTAGGATTAGTCGCTAATGGACGAACACTTAAATGTAGATTCCAAAGTGCACTAGCTCCTTCAGCCGGTACTTTTCCTGGTAAACATTTATGTAAAGCACCTAGTACTAAGTCAGGTACAAAATGACCTAATACATGACGAACAGAAACAGGAGCTGGATGTTTAGCATTCAAAATACATCCTTCTGGAGCAATTACTTCAAAAGGTTCAAGTGAAGCTGTATTATTTGGAATTTCTGGGGCTAAAATACATTTCAGAGCATAGCAAGCGTATGCTTTGGCATACCCCAATGGTACATTGATACCAAATTGGCTCATTCCAGAAGTCCCAACAAAATCAGTAAGAATACCCTCAGGACCAACTGTTAATGTAACAGACAATGTGACTGGAACATCGTACCCATCTAAGGTCATACTATTCGTATATTTACCATATGGCAGTTCATTGAAACATTCCAAAGTTGCTTTACGACTATGTTCAAGGATAAAGCCACCAATCATGTCAAGATCATCTAACTTAAATTCTCTTAACATATCAATTAGACGTAAATGCCCTGTTTCATTACACGCTGATAATGCGTAAAAATCCCCAACTACACGATCATTTTCGCGTACGTTATTACGAATAATATTGATTAAATCTTTATTTACTTTGCCACGTTCAAACAGTTTCATGACAGGAATCAATAGACCTTCTTCATAAACCTCTCTTGCATCGGGGCCAAAACCTCTTCCGCCAATATCCACAACATGGGCCGTACTAGCGAAGTAACCAATCAATTTACCTTTATAAAATGACGGTGAAACGATTGTAATGTCATGCAAATGCCCTGTTCCTTTCCATGGGTCGTTTGTGACATAGACATCACCTTCATAAATGTTATCTATACCGATATCATTTATAAAATGAATTACCGCTTCTGCCATTGTATTTACATGGCCCGGAGTCCCAGTTACTGCTTGAGCAAGCATTCTCCCTTCACGGTCAAATACGCCAGCGGATAAATCTCCAGCTTCTCGCACACTAGTAGAAAATGCTGTACGAATTAAAGTTAAAGCTTGCTCTTCAACCACTGAAACCAAACGGTTCCACATCACCTGCATCTGAATATCGATCAAATTTGTAGTCATAAAAAAATCGCCTATTGCCTGTGTTAACGTTTAACGACTAGTAAACAGCCGTCTGGTTGAACAGTTGCACTAAATGAAGTAGTAACAAAAGTAGAAGTCTCACGTTCTGCGATAATTGCAGGTCCGTCAACTTGAGCACCTACTTTTAAACTCTCACGTTGATAGATATTGGCATCCACATAATCACCTTTGATAACATCGAATACCTTACGCTGATCAATAGGTTCGGCTTTATGTGTTGCCTCAATCTGCTCAACTTCAGTGACAGAAGGTAAAGGAGAACTAGCCTTGACTGCCCAACTAACAATTTCTACATCAGGGCCTTCAATTGGACGTCCAAAGAATGTTGTATAGGCGTCTTCAAATGATTTTTTAAATTCAGTTGTATCTTCTTGAGTAAATGATCTTAATTCAACACTTACTGGAATTTCCCAACCTTGACCGACGTAACGCATAAAAGCTGTACATTCAACTTCAGGGTCACCTTCTGGCATACCTTGACGCAAGAAACCCATCGCCTCATTTTTCATTTCATCGATCAGTGCATTAATTTGAGTTGCATCAAAACTAGATAAACGAACAAATGAACTTCGAACTGCCTCATATCCAAATGGTGCGCGCAAGAAACCAATTGCCGAACCAACCCCTGCACCAGCAGGTACGATAAAACGAGTAACACCCATTTTTTCGCAAAGACGCGCAGCATGTAATGGCCCACCACCACCAAAAGTGATCATGGTAAATTCAGAAATATCTTTTCCACTTTCAACTGCATGTACTCGACCTGCATTGGCCATGTTCTCATCAACAACTTCACAAACACCATATGCGGCTGTTTTCGCGGGAAGGCTCAAAGGGTCTCCAATAACATTAGACATTGCCTTTGCCGCATTTGCTTCAGATAGGATCAAAGCACCGCCTGCAAAATTATTAGCATCTAATCGACCAAGCAGTAAATTGGCATCAGTAATCGTAGGTTCAGTTCCACCACGGTTATAGCAAGCAGGTCCTGGCTCTGATGCTGCACTATGAGGGCCTACGCGGATTTGACGCATGCTATCAATACTCGCAATAGAACCCCCACCTGCACCAATTTCAACCATTTCTACTACAGGAATTGAAATTGGCATTCCACTACCTTTTTTGAATCGGTAAGTACGAGCCACTTCAAAAACTTTTGCTGTTTTTGGAGATTGCTGTTCAATAAGACAAATTTTGGCTGTGGTTCCACCCATATCAAAAGAAACAACAGAATCAAGCGAATATTTTCGGGCAATATCTGCGGCAAAAATAGCGCCTCCAGCTGGTCCTGACTCAACCAAACGCACTGGAAACTCAGCTGCACTTTCAACTGAAATAATTCCACCACCTGAGTGGATCATAAATACAGGACAATTAGCTCCTTCTTCTTTTAACGTAATTACTAAACGATCAAGATAGGATTTAATAATTGGCTTTACATATGCATTTGCACACACTGTATTAAAACGCTCAAATTCACGCATCTGAGGTGAAACTTCGCTCGATATGGAAACTGAAACATTTGGAAGTTTTTTTACTAATGCATCACGAAGCATTTGCTCATGTGCACCATTCATATAACTGTGGATAAAGCCGATAGCCACACTTTCATAGTTATTTGAAGCAATTTGCTCTACAAGTTGGGCTATATCATTTTGATCAGGAGCAATTAAAACTTCTCCATGAACATCCATACGTTCTTTTAATGTATAACGATGCTCACGCTCAATTAAAGGAGGTGGTAAAGAAATATTAATATCATATTGCTCGAAACGGTTTTCGGTTCTCATTTCGAGCGTATCGCGAAAACCTTCTGTAGTAATAAACGCTGTTCGAGCACCTCTACGCTCAATTAAAGCATTTGTTGCCAACGTAGTACCATGAATTAGTTGGTCAATGTCTGATAATTGAACACCTGCAGTTTGTGCAACCTCTGTTACACCCTTTAAAATTGCTCGTTCTGGTAGTTCGTAGTCAGTAAGGACTTTTGTTGAATGGATAACTCCATTTAAATCCAAAGCGATATCAG
>MTEX01011179.1_pt1 | contig 10506 bp, 7 predicted proteins | sample 1042691 | NCBI WGS metagenome assembly MTEX01 (sample SAMN06185810, study PRJNA358809) | soil metagenome | isolation source: soil biostimulated with molasses as carbon source | place: India | collected 2015-05-23
GGTATGGCAGCCAGGCGCTGCTGCGGGCCGCGCGGCCACAGTCACTGCAAGCAACGGATAACGAACCTCGCTCCTTGCGCGCGGTGATGCTCGCAGCGCTGGCAGTGACCCTGCTCAACCCGCACGTCTACCTGGATACCGTGCTGCTGATCGGCTCACTCGGCGCCCAGCAGCCCGAACCCGGCGCCTATGCCGCCGGCGCCGCCAGCGCTTCCTTTCTCTGGTTCAGCGCCCTGGCGCTCGGCGCGGCATGGCTGGCGCCCTGGCTGGCCAGGCCGGTGACCTGGCGGCTGATCGATCTGGGCGTGGCGGCGATGATGTTGGCGGTGGCGGCGCAGCTGATTCTGGGTGCGCTGTAATGTTCTCAGTCGCGCATAATGCATCTGGCCCATTACGGGCGCCTCTAGCAACGTAAGCGAGGCAGCCAGCGCAAGGCAAAAACAGGCGAAAAAGCGCAGTTTACGAGTTGTAAATGAGCATTTTGATCGGACTCGCGCACGAGCCTGTTTTTAACGCCGCGATGGCAACGCAGGTAGTTGTTAGAGGTGCCCTTACGCCAGGAGCAACAATGGATACCCTGCATGGCATGCGCGTGTTCGTTCAGGTGGTCGAGCGCGGCAGCTTCACCGCCGCAGCCCAGGCGCTGGATCTGTCTACCGCGCAGGTGTCACGGCTGATTGCCGATCTGGAGCAACATCTCGAGGCACGCCTGCTGCAGCGCACCACGCGGCGCCTGGCCCTGACCGAAACCGGCGAGCGCTATCTGGAGCGCTGCCGGCAGATTCTCGGCCAGATCGAGGAAGCCGATGCCGAGGCGCGCGGTGCCCATCGCACGCCCAGTGGACGCCTGCGCGTGCACACCATGACCGGCCTCGGCCTGCAGCACATCACCCCGCTGATCGCCCGCTACGCCGAGCGTTATCCACAGGTGGTGGTGGAACTCACCCTGGCGCAGCGCACGCCGGATCTGCTCGAAGATGGCCATGACGTGACCATCGCCTTCGCCCGCGACCTGCCGGATTCGCAACTGGTCGCACAGCGTCTCGGCCCGGTGTACAGCGTGCTCTGCGCCGCTCCCAGCTATCTGGCCGGACATGGCGTTCCGCAACGGCCGAGCGACCTGCAGCAGCATCGCTACCTGCGCCTGACCGACCCGCTGTATCGCGGTCAGTGGGATTTCGGTGACGAGCAGCTCGACGCCCTGCCGGCCGAGTGCTTTCAGGTCAATGTCGCCGAAGCACTGGTCAAGGCGGCGCAGGCAGGCATGGGCTTCTGCCTGCTGCCCTCGTTCGTCGCCAGCCAGCCGCTGCGTGAAGGACGCCTGCTGCGCATCCTGCCGCAGCACCGCCTGCGTGCGCTGAACATCTATGCGATGTATCCGTCGCGGCGCTTTCTCGATGCCAAGACCCGCACCTGGGTGGAGTTTCTCAAGGCCGAACTGCCGCCACTGTTACGGGGGGACGAAGCGGTGCTGGATGATGAGCGATATTGGGCGACGTCCGACGGATTGTTGCGCGAAAGGTAATAGTGATTCACCCGTATAGCGCTTTTTCGCGCCCCGATGCCTCCCTAGGATGACTTCGAACCCACGAAGAATCCCAGGAGGATCGCTCCATGAAAAAACTCGCCACTGCCGCCGCCCTGTCCCTCTCCGCCCTGCTGGCGGCCCAGGCCTGCTTCGCCGAAGAATCGGCCGCGTTCGTCGCCCATCAGCAGGCCCACCAGCAACAGCCGCACGCCGAAGCCACCCAGCAAGCACAAACCGCAAGCTCGCAGGGCACCGGTCAGCACGGCTAAACCCAGGCTTACCTGGCGCCGGACGTGCTCCTGGCCGGCGTCTCTCGGGCCGCCAGTCCGGCCCTTTTTTCCCGTATCGAGGCCATCATGAAACCTGTCGCCTACCTCCTGGCGCTCGCCTGCGCGACTACCCTGGCGCACGCCGAAACGCCCGAGCACTACCACTACGGCATGCACCTGGACATCGCCAAGGTCATCAGCCAGACCCTGCCGCAAGGCTGCGAAGCAGGTGAAGCCCGCATGGTCTACCTGGACTCCAAGGGCGAGCAGCACACGCTGATCTACCAGCGCATCGGCGAAGACTGCCGCTACTGACCACCTCGAGCACCACACACCCTGGATCTACCTGACCCGCACAAACTCGGCGCGCAAGCGTCCACCATCCGGGCGCGTGAAGGTTTCGTACATGCGCTCGCCCTCCACCCGGTTGCCGGCAAAACGCCCCTGCTCGTAGACGCTGTAGGTGCCAAAGAAGCCGATGCTCAAGGCCATGGCACGGCGATTTTCCTGGTCACTGCCACCACCGCACGCTTCGATTCAAACCGCGGCGTATCGCCAGCGGTCAAACCCTCGACGAAGTGCATGCCTTGCGGGTTCCCGCCATACGGCCGCCCGATCCTGCCGTCCGCTTCCTGCGGTGACCATGCGCCATGTCCCGGCGCCGCTGCACGCCTTCATCGGCATCATTTGCGAAATCGCATGACGGGCGACCGGCAGCCTTCTCTCTGCCGCGGTCTATCCTGACGTTAGCCCGGCAGCAGTCGCACTGAGCGCCACGCCGGTAGCACCCTGGTTGCACCAAGCTGCTGCACACCTCGCACACCTGCTTGCAGCCGTGCTGCAGCGGCACGTCCCGAGAACCAGCCTTACGTCCGTCGGGCCGTCGATGCAATTAGGTTGCACCTGGTTGCACCCAAGAGCAAAGCAGGTTTAATCTCCCGCAGCTTTTCGTTGCCCGCCCTCCAGGCGACAACACTTCGGGCCGTCGCAGGCGACGTCAGAAACTGCTCCAGGCAGTTTTACCGTGCATAACTAACAAGTAAGTAGGACTCCCCATGGCTACCACCACCCTCGGCGTAAAACTCGACGATGCCACCCGCGAGCGCCTGAAGAAGGCCGCTGCGCAGATCGACCGTACGCCGCACTGGATGATCAAGCAGGCGATCTTCAATTATCTGGAGCAGGTCGAGAGTGGCCTGACGCCCGCCGAGCATGCCGGCCTGGCCGCTGCCGCCGGTGAGGAAGCCCTGGAGTCGCTGACCGAGCAGGGTCTGCAGGTGTTCCTCGACTTCGCCGAGAGCATCCTGCCGCAGTCGGTACTGCGCGCCGCCATCACCAGCGCCTACCGCCGCCCGGAAACCGAAGTGGTGCCGATGCTGCTGGAGCAGGCGCGCCTGAACCCACAGCAGGCCGAGGCCTCGCAGAAGCTGGCGCTGGGCATCGCCGAGAAGCTGCGCAACCAGAAGAACGCCAGCGGCCGTCAGGGCCTGGTGCAGGGTCTGCTGCAGGAGTTCTCGCTATCGTCGCAGGAAGGCGTGGCGCTGATGTGCCTGGCCGAAGCCCTGTTGCGCATCCCCGACAAGGCCACCCGCGACGCGCTGATCCGCGACAAGATCGCCAACGGCAACTGGAGCCAACACCTCGGCCAGAGCCCGTCGATGTTCGTCAACGCGGCGAGCTGGGGCCTGCTGATCACCGGCAAGCTGGTGTCCACCCACAACGAGGCCGGCATGACCTCGGCGCTCAACCGCATCATCGGCAAGAGCGGCGAGCCGGTGATCCGCAAGGGCGTGGACATGGCCATGCGCCTGATGGGCGAGCAGTTCGTCACCGGCGAGACCATCGCCGAAGCCCTGGCCAATGCCGCCAATCTGGAAGCCAAGGGCTTCCGCTACTCCTACGACATGCTCGGTGAAGCCGCGCTGACCGAGGAAGATGCCAAGCGCTACCTGGCCTCCTACGAGCAGGCCATCCACGCCATCGGCAAGGCCTCGCACGGTCGTGGCATCTATGAAGGCCCGGGCATCTCGATCAAGCTCTCCGCCCTGCACCCGCGCTACAGCCGCGCCCAGTACGAGCGCGTGATGGACGAGCTGTACCCGACCCTGCTGGGCCTGACCCAGCTGGCCAAGCAGTACGACATCGGCATCAACGTCGACGCCGAGGAAGCCGACCGCCTGGAGCTGTCGCTGGACCTGCTCGAGCGCCTGTGCTTCGAACCGAGCCTGGCCGGCTGGAATGGTATCGGTTTCGTCATCCAGGCCTACCAGAAGCGCTGCCCGTACGTGATCGACTACGTCATCGACCTGGCCAAGCGCAGCCGTCATCGCCTGATGATCCGCCTGGTCAAGGGCGCCTACTGGGACAGCGAGATCAAGCTGGCTCAGGTCAATGGTCTGGAGGGCTACCCGGTGTATACCCGCAAGCCGTACACCGACGTGTCCTACATCGCCTGCGCACGCAAGCTCTTGGCCGCGCCGGAAGCCATCTACCCGCAGTTCGCCACCCACAACGCCCATTCGCTGTCGGCCATCTATCACCTGGCCGGGCAGAACTACTACCCGGGCCAGTACGAGTTCCAGTGCCTGCATGGCATGGGCGAGCCGCTGTACGAGCAGGTGGTGGGCAAGGTCGCCGACGGCAAGCTGAACCGTCCGTGCCGTATCTACGCGCCGGTGGGCAGCCACGAAACCCTGCTGGCCTACCTGGTACGCCGCCTGCTGGAAAACGGCGCCAACACCAGCTTCGTCAACCGCATCGCCGACCACAGCATCTCGCTCAAGGACCTGGTTCTCGACCCGGTGCAGCAGGTCGAGCAGATGGCCGCGCAGGAAGGCGCCGTCGGTCTGCCGCACCCGCGCATCGCGCTGCCGCGCGACCTCTATGGTCAGGCTCGGGTCAATTCTTCGGGCCTGGACCTGGCCAACGAGCATCGCCTCGGCTCGCTGTCCTCGGCGCTGCTGTCCACCGTCAACCACAGCTACCTGGCCGAGCCGATGCTCGGTTGCGATGGCGCCAACCCGGGCGAGCCGGAGCCGGTACGCAACCCGGCCGACCATCGCGACCTGGTCGGCCACGTGCGCGAAGCCAGCGTTGCCGACGTCGACAGCGCCCTGCTCTGCGCCCTGGCCAGTGGGCAGATCTGGCAATCTACCCTGCCGGCCGAACGCGCCGCCGTACTGGAGCGCGCCGCCGACCTGATGGAGGCCGAGCTGCAGCAGCTGATGGGCCTCTTGGTGCGCGAGTCCGGCAAGACCTTCGCCAATGCCATCGCCGAAGTGCGCGAGGCGGTGGACTTCCTGCGCTACTACGCGATCCAGGCGCGCAGCTTCGGCAACGACAGCCATCGCCCGCTGGGCCCGGTGGTGTGCATCAGCCCGTGGAACTTCCCGCTGGCGATCTTCACCGGCCAGGTCTGCGCCGCGCTGGCCGCCGGCAACACCGTGCTGGCCAAACCGGCCGAGCAGACCCCGCTGATCGCCGCCCAGGCCGTGCGCATCCTGCGCGAGGCCGGCGTGCCGGCTGGCGCCGTGCAGCTGCTGCCGGGCCGTGGCGAAACCGTCGGCGCGCGCCTGGTGGGTGACGAGCGCGTGCGTGGCGTGATGTTCACCGGCTCCACCGAGGTGGCCGGCATCCTCCAACGTAACATCGCCGGTCGCCTGGATGCCCAGGGCCGCACCATTCCGCTGATCGCCGAGACCGGCGGTCTCAACGCCATGATCGTCGACTCCTCGGCGCTGACCGAGCAGGTGGTGATGGACGTGGTCGCCTCCGCCTTCGACAGCGCCGGCCAGCGCTGCTCGGCCCTGCGCGTGCTGTGCGTGCAGGACGACGTGGCCGATCGCGTGCTGACCATGCTCAAGGGCGCCATGGCCGAATACAGCCTCGGCAACCCGGAGCGCCTGAACACCGACATCGGCCCGGTGATTGACGCCGAGGCCAAGGCCGGCATCGAAACCCACATCGCCAAGCTGCGCGAAAAAGGCCGCAAGGTCACCCAACTGGCGCGCGTCAACGGCGAGGAGATCAAGCGTGGCACCTTCGTCGTGCCGACCTTGATCGAGCTGGACAGCTTCGACGAGATGAAGCGCGAGATCTTCGGCCCGGTGCTGCACGTGGTGCGCTACGCCCGTGCCGATCTGGGCAAGCTGCTGCAGCAGATCAACGACAGCGGCTACGGCCTGACCCTCGGCGTGCACACCCGCATCGACGAGACCATCGCTCAGGTGGTGAGCACGGCCAAGGTCGGCAACCTGTACGTCAACCGCAACATGGTCGGCGCCGTGGTCGGCGTGCAGCCGTTCGGCGGTGAAGGTCTGTCCGGCACCGGCCCGAAAGCCGGCGGCCCGCTGTACCTGTATCGCCTGCTGTCGACCCGTCCGCAGGAGGCCGTCGCCAATTACCTGCAACAGGCCGAGGTGCAGGCACTGCCGGTTCCGAGCGAGCTGGACAAGGTGCGCACCGCCTTTGCCGAGTGGGCGAGCAAGCAGGAGCCGGGCATCGCCGCGCTGTTCGAGCAGTACCGCACGCTGTCGCAGAGCTACAGCAGCCACACCCTGACCGGCCCGACCGGCGAGCGCAACAGCTACACCCTGCTGCCGCGCGAGCGCGTGCTCAACCTGGCCGACGAGCGCGGCGACCTGCTGGCCCAGCTGGCCGCCACCCTGGCGGTGGGTAGCAAGGCGATCTGGCTGGAAAGCCAGCGCGCGCTGCATGCCGAACTGCCCAAGGAAGTGCAAAAGCACATCCAGCTGGTGGCCGACTGGAACAGCGTCGACGTGGAGCTGGACGCCATCCTGCACCACGGCGACTCCGACCAGCTGCGCGCGGTCAGCGAGCAGGCGGCGCAGCGCAAGGGTGCCATCGTGGGTGTGCACGGGCTGAACAAGGGCGAAACCGACATCGCCCTGGAACGTCTGCTGATCGAACACGCCCTGAGCGTCAACACCGCGGCCGCCGGCGGCAACGCCAGCCTGATGACCATCGGCTGAGACTTTCGACCGTCACAGGTCGGAAACGCCGTGGAAAGCTGGCTGAAAGCTTTCCGCGGCATGCTGTACCCACACGGCGCAACTGCCTGCAGGGGCTACCCGCCCGGCGCCGTGCCATCTCCTCTTGACCTCCGGGTCTGCGCCAGCCTACCCGGCCAGCGCTTCGAGCGGGGCCAAACGCCCCGCCCATTCCCCCCACGGCTGCTCATCTCAACTTGCCATCATTGCGTGCCGAAAAGTTCCGACTATCGTTCATGAGCGGCGCTTCGCTGCGCCAGCCGGAGCAGCAGTCCTGAGGCTTTTCAGGTGCTCGACAACGCTTACTACACGGATGTGCGTTGACGAATCCTGACTATTGATTCAAATCAGGATGCTGTGCTCGCCAAACGCGCTCAATACCTATGTCCCCTCGTGACACGGAGGTAATTGAGATGTCTGACTCAACGCAAAAACTCCGCCTTGGCGCGCTGATCGCTCTGGTCGTCGGCTCCATGGTTGGCGGCGGTATCTTCTCGCTACCCCAGAACATCGCCGCCAGTGCCAGCGCCGGTGCCACGCTGATCGGCTGGCTGATCACCGGTGTCGGCATGCTGACCCTGGCCTTCGTGTTCCAGACCCTGGCCAACCGCAAGCCCGAACTCGACGGCGGGGTCTACGCCTACGCCAAGGCCGGCTTCGGCGACTACATGGGCTTTTCCTCGGCCTGGGGCTACTGGATCAGCGCCTGGATCGGCAACGTCAGCTACATGGTGCTGCTGTTCTCCACCCTGGGTTACTTCTTCCCGGTGTTCGGCGAAGGCAACACCCTGCCGGCGGTGATCGGCGCCTCGCTGCTGCTGTGGCTGCTGCACTTTTTGGTGCTGCGCGGGATCAGGGAAGCGGCCTTTATCAACACCGTCACCACCGTCGCCAAGATGCTGCCGCTGGCGCTGTTCATCGTGATAGCCGCCATCGCCTTCAAGATGGACGTGTTCACCGCGGACTTCTGGGGTCGCGGCAACAGCGAGCTGGGCAGCGTGATGGATCAGGTGCGCAACATGATGCTGGTCACCGTCTGGGTGTTCATCGGCATCGAGGGTGCAAGCATCTTCTCCGCCCGTGCCGAGAAACGCAGCGACGTCGGCAAGGCCACAGTGATTGGCTTCGTCGGCGTGCTCCTGCTGCTGGTGCTGGTCAACGTGCTGAGCCAGGGCATCATGGCCCAGGCCGAACTGGCCGGCCTGAAGAACCCGTCCATGGCCGGGGTGCTGGAACAAGTGGTCGGGCCCTGGGGCGCGCAACTGATCGCCATCGGCCTGATCGTCTCGCTGGCAGGCGCCTTGCTGTCCTGGACCCTGCTGTGCGCGGAGATTCTCTTCGCCAGCGCGCGCGACCACACCATGCCGGAGTTCCTGCGCAAGGAGAACGCCAACCAGGTGCCGGCCAATGCGCTGTGGCTGTCCAACGGGCTGATCCAGCTGTTTCTGATCATCACCCTGTTCAACGCTTCCACCTACCTCAGCCTGTTGTACCTGGCCACTTCGATGATCCTGGTGCCGTACTTCTGGTCCAGCGCCTACGCGCTGCTGCTGGCAGCGCGTGGCGAGACCTACGAGAACGCTGGCGGCGAGCGCAACAAGGATCTGCTGATCGCTGGCATCTCCACCCTGTACGCCGTATGGCTGGTGTACGCCGCCGGCGTGCAGTACCTGCTGCTCTCGGCGCTGCTCTATGCCCCTGGCGCGATCCTGTTCGCCAAGGCCAAGCGCGAGCTGGGCCAACCCATCTTCACCGGTGTCGAGAAGCTGATCTTCGTCGCCGTGCTGATCGGTGCCGCCATCGCCGCCTACGGGCTCTATGACGGCTTCCTGAGTCTCTGAAACGCTGGCCGCGAGCGGCCCGCAGGGGCCACCGGCCAGCCTGAAAACTCGCTCTACGAGAAGGAGTTCGATATGTCCAAGAAAGCCCTAGGCGTTCATTCCGAAGCCGGCAAGCTGCACAAGGTGATGGTTTGCTCGCCAGGTCTGGCTCACCTGCGCCTGACCCCGAACAACTGCGACGAGCTGCTGTTCGACGACGTGATCTGGGTATCGCAGGCCAAGCGTGATCACTTCGACTTCATGACCAAGATGCGCGAGCGCGGCGTCGAGGTGGTGGAGATGCACAACCTGCTGGAAGAGACCGTGCGCGATCCCCATGCGCTGAAGTGGATTCTCGACCGCAAGATCACCCCCAACAGCGTCGGCCTCGGCCTGCAGAACGAAGTGCGCTCCTTCATCGAAGGCCTGGAGCCACGCAAGATCGCCGAGTTCCTGATCGGCGGCGTTTCCGGCGCCGACCTGGTCAGGCAAAAGGATTCCGAAGCCGCGAAGATGTTCAACGCCTACCTGGGCGAGTCCAGCTTCATCTTCCCGCCGCTACCCAACACCCAGTTCACCCGTGACACCACCTGCTGGATCTACGGCGGCGTCACCCTCAACCCCATGTACTGGCCGGCACGCCGTCAGGAAACCCTGCTAACCACGGCCATCTACCAGTTCCACCCGGACTTCGCCAACGAACCCTTCGAGATCTGGTACGGCGACCCGGACCGGGATCACGGCGCTGCGACGCTGGAAGGCGGCGACGTGATGCCCATCGGCAACGGCACCGTGCTGATCGGCATGGGCGAGCGCACCTCGCACCAGGCCATCGGCCAGGTGGCCCAGGCGCTGTTCGCCAAGGGCGCGGCCGAGCGGGTGATAGTCGCAGGCCTGGGCAAGTCCCGCGCGGCCATGCACCTGGATACGGTGTTCAGCTTCTGCGACCGCGACCTGGTGACCGTCTTCCCGGAAGTGGCCAACTCCATCGTGCCCTTCGTCCTGCGCCCGGACGAAAGCCGCCCCGGCGGCATCGACCTGCGCCGCGAGGACAAGTCCTTCCTCGACGTGGTCGCCGAATCGCTCAACCTGAAGAAGCTGCGCGTGGTGGAAACCGGCGGCGACGCCTACGAGGCCGAGCGCGAGCAATGGGACGACGGCAACAACGTGGTCTGCCTGGAGCCGGGCGTGGTGGTCGGCTACGACCGCAACACCTACACCAACACCCTGCTGCGCAAGGCCGGCGTCGAGGTGGTGACCATCAGCGCCAGCGAACTGGGCCGGGGCCGCGGTGGCGGCCACTGCATGACCTGCCCGATCATCCGCGACCCGATCGATTACTGATCCAGCCAACCCCGGCGGCCATCCGCTGCCGGGGCGTTTCAGCTGCCCACAAGGAGAAAGAACCATGGCCTTCAACATGCACAACCGTAACCTGCTCAGCCTGATGCACCACAGCACCCGCGAGCTGCGTTACCTGCTCGACCTCTCGCGCGACCTCAAGCGCGCCAAGTACACCGGCACCGAGCAGCAGCACCTCAAGCGCAAGAACATCGCGCTGATCTTCGAGAAGACCTCCACCCGCACCCGCTGCGCCTTCGAGGTGGCTGCCTACGACCAGGGCGCCAACGTCACCTACATCGACCCGGGCTCCTCGCAGATCGGCCACAAGGAATCGATGAAGGATACCGCCCGCGTGCTCGGACGCATGTACGACGCCATCGAATACCGCGGCTTCAAGCAGGAGATCGTCGAGGAACTGGCCACCTACGCCGGCGTGCCGGTTTTCAACGGCCTGACCGACGAATATCACCCGACGCAGATGCTCGCCGACGTACTGACCATGCGCGAGCACAGCGACAAGCCGCTGCACGAGATCA
>MTEX01011418.1_pt1 | contig 10496 bp, 10 predicted proteins | sample 1042691 | NCBI WGS metagenome assembly MTEX01 (sample SAMN06185810, study PRJNA358809) | soil metagenome | isolation source: soil biostimulated with molasses as carbon source | place: India | collected 2015-05-23
CAGCAGCCCCGGAATTTCAGCCCGCAGCACAGATTGCCGGGGCTGCTGCGCAGCCCATCGCGACGCAAGGCCGCTCCTACAAGCCCTGCGCTCGGCTTGGGTCATTTATGGCAGCAATGGCCTGTGTCTGCTTGCCCTTCATAGCGGTCATGGTGTCGCACCCAGTCCATGGTCCCCGCTTCGTTGCGCCCCAGTGGCGCGATGTCGAGGAAATTGTAGGTATTGACCAGGATATCCAGCCCGCGGGCATAGGTGGAATAGGTGTGGTACACGCTGCCATCGGGCTCGCGGTAGAACGCGCTCAGCCCGGGCAACTCGGTTTCATCACCGGCATACGGCTCGTAGTTGTACTGGCGCTGGCCTTGGTCGCCAACACTCACGCCGAAGTCCTCGTTGAAGCTGCTGCCGTGCGATGAATACCAGGGGAAGCGCCAGCCCATGCGCTGGCGAAATGCCTGGAATTGCGCGTAGGGCGCTCGCGACACCGCCACCAGCGACACGTCGTGGTGCGCCAGGTGCAGGTTGGCGCCGTCAAAGTGGTCGGCCAGGAATGAACAGCCGTGGCAGCCTTCGGCCCAGCCCTCGGCGAACATGAAGTGGTAAACCAGCAGTTGGCTGCGACCGGCGAACAGTTCGGCCAGGCTCAGTTCGCCATCGGCGCCGTGAAAGCGATAGTCCTGCTCGACCCTGACCCAGGGTAAGGCGCGGCGGGCCGCCGCCAGCGCGTCACGGTGATGGGTAACGGCCTTCTCGTGCAGCCACAGTTGCCGGCGTGCCGCCAGCCACTGGCTGCGGGAAACCACGGGATGCCTGTTTTCGTGGGTGCTCATGGTGCTGTCTCCATGCTTGGGGTTCACACACTGGTCGAGCACCGGCGGGTCGAATCGACAGGCAGCGCTGGCCGGGCGATGAGCGGTATCGGGCTCAGCCCGAGTGGGCGATAGGCCCATCGGCCATTTCATCCACGGCGTCATCCTCGCCGGGCAGTGCCGTGATCACGCTGAAGTCGCTTACCTCCACCTGGCCGCCGCCATAGCCCAACAGATGGAAGGAAAACGCCTTGCGCGCAGTCGGGTTGTCAAAGCTGAACTCGATCTCCAGGGGTTCATCGGCGGTGACCTTCATCTCGTCAGGCAAGCCCAGCGGTACGTCCTGCTCCAACTGCTTGGCCTTGAGCTGGATATAGGCTGCATGTTTCGGGTCCAGCGAGCGTACCTTGACCCGCACGCGCGTGTGCGAGCCCTCGGGCATTTCCAGGTACTGCGCGCCAATCAGGTTGTCCGCCCAGTCGTCGTGAATGCGCTTGTGCAGGCGGATCGGCGCTGGGCCACCGAACTGGTAACGCAGGTTCAGCGGGGTGTGCTGCAGGGACTGGTCGAGCACTGTGGCGAGCGCGCCGATCTGTTCACCGAGCAGGTTGTCGCCCGGGCCCAGGTAACGTGCCTGGTCGGCGATGAAACCTTCGCTGGCATAACGCCGGCAACGCTGCTGGAAGTCGCACTCGGTGAACACGCCATGGCCGTCGTGATAGCGCAGCATGCCGTTGGTATAGGAAATCATTTCGCGGCCGGTGTCGTAGTCGCGGTACAGCGAGCGGCCGCCGAGCGCTATGGGAATGGGCAGGGCAAAGTAGTCGAGCAGCGAGGTGGCCAGGTCGACATGGCCGTAGGTGCCGTGCTTGATGCGTGGCAGTTGCGCCTGCTCCGGCGCCAGGGTGAGGTTGAAGCCCCACGATGAGGCCAGGCGCACGCCATCGATGCCGTGGGACTCGTCGGAGGTGACCACCACCAGGGTTTCCTTGAGTACGCCCTGACGCTCAAGGTTGTCGAGGAAGGCGCCGAGCGCGTCGTCGAGGTAGGCGACTGCTGCCTGTTTCGGCGTGTCGTAGCGCTCGAGGTATTCGGCGGGGGCCGAGTACGGCTGGTGGGTGCCGACGGTGAGCAGGGTGAGCATCCACGGCCTGTCCTGCTTCTGCAACTGGCCGACATAGCCCAGGGCACCTTCGAAGAAGGCCCGGTCGTCCTTGCCCCAGGGGAAGTCCAGGTAGTTCTTGTTGCGGAACCACTCCTGGCCATGCACGGCATCAAAGCCGATGTGCGGCATGATGCGGTCCTTGGCCATGAAGCGCAGGCCGGCGCCCTGCAGGTAGTGAGTGGTGAAACCGGCCTGGCGCAGCTGCGCCGGCAGGCAGGCCTGGTTGCGTTCGTTCTGGGTCAGCAGCTCGACCCCCTTGGGCGTGCCGTTGGCCAGCTTGTCGTAGTCACCGCAGAGCATGGAATAAAGGCCACGGATGGTCTGGTGGGTGTGCAGCACGTAGTCCGGGGTGTTCATGCCGCGTTCGGCCCATTGGCTGAGCCTGGGCATCAGCTCTTCGTCGAAGCGGCTGTGCAGCGCCTGGCGGTTGGGCCCCAGGTAGGCACCGGGGATACCTTCCACGGTAATGACCAGCAGGTTGCGGGCGCTGCCGGGCCCGGCCAGCAGGCGCTGACCATGCAGGTCGGATTGGGTCAGGCCACTGCTGGCCAGCGGCGTGAAGGTTTGCGTCTGCCCCGTCCAGCCTTCGACGTGGCGCCCGAGGTCGCCGGCGGCGGCCGACATAAGTTGGTGGGGGAGGTTGTAGAGCCGCCATTGCTCGGCATCGGCAGGTGCCAGTTGCTGGCTACCCCAATGGCCAGCGAACAGCAACAGCGGGATGGCCCAGGTCTTGCGGGGCAGCGGCTGGCTGCGTTGGCTGCGCTGGTGCCAGGCGCTGGCCAGCCAGACCAGCAGGCCGGCACCCAGCGCCCAGGGCAGCCAGGCATGGGCGAGACCGCCGCCGGTTGAATTCTCGATGAATTGCGGGTCGGCCAGGTAGGCCAGGTCGGCTGTGGTGGGTAACCTGCCCACCGCACTCACCAGTTCGGCCGAGGCCAGCCACAGCGCAGCCCATGCCAGTAGCACGGGCAAGGCCAGCCACCAGGGCCGGCGGTGCAGCAGCAGGACCAGCAGGCTGCCGAGGGCCATGTCGGACAGGTAACCGAGCGGGTTGGACCAACCCAGCATGGCGCGCGTACCCAGTGGGATCACCAGCACCAGGCTTGCCAGGGCGGCAAACCGGGTAGGTAGGTGGTCTGACAGGTTGTTCACAAAAAATTCCCTTTTGCCATCAAATCGTCATGCATCTGTGCTGGATGATAACAGCCTGCGGCGGGGAACACGGTTCGCTACAAGGTTGGTAACCAAAATCCGGGCCGCGCGCGCGGGCCCGGACCTTGGCAAGTATCAGAAGTAGTAAGGGAATTTCAGGCTGAAGGAAAAGTCCGGCGCATCGTCGGTCAGACCAATGGACAGGTTGGGCACGATGGTCAGGTTGTCGGTAGCGGCGAAGGTCATGCCGATATTGAAGTTGGCCGCGTTGTAGTCGCTGTTGGAGATCGACTGCCAGTCGCCGCCATCCGGTTTGATCTTGCTCTTGCTGGCGAACTGGTCGGACACCGAGAACGACATGCTCATCTTCTCGTTGAGGGCAAAGGCGATACCACCGCCGATCTGCCAGGAGTCGCCCAGCTTCACGTCACCCGGCACCTTGCTGTTGACCTGCGGGCTGATGTCGCTGAACGAGTCCTGCATGTTGTAGGTGTAGGACAGGCTGCCGAACAGCACGGCCGGGTCGAAGGTCTTGACCAGCGAAATGCCCGGGGTGATCGACCAGACGCCGTTGCCGGTCGGCAGGCTCTCCGGTACCGACAGGTTGTCGTTGCCGGGCACTTCGCGCAATTTGATGCCGTAGGGGTCCTTGCCGGTGGGGGCCTTGATGCGCAGGGTGGCCACTGCATCGGGCCAGGTCTCGTCTTCGTCGAGGAACTTGTAGGCGACGCCGACGTTGATATCGCCGATTTCCGGGTCGCGGGTCACCGTTGCATCCGAGGTGCTTGCCCCGGCACCGCCGGCACCGCCGGAAGAATAGGTAGACTCGCGGTACACCACCGGGACGTTGATATCAAACTGCCAACGCTGTGCCAGGTTGTACCGGGCGGTCATGTCCAGGGTCCAGTTGTCCGCCTTGATCCGGTCCAGATTGATGCTGCCGAGGAAGATCGAATCCAGTGCCAGGAAGCCGTTGAGCACCAGCGCGCGGGTATCGTAATGGGTATAGGTGATGCCGGTCTCGAAACTGAACTTGCCGCCGCCGAAGAAACCGCTGGCCTCGTCATACAGGTTGGATACGCTCTGCGCCGGCTCGGAATCGGCGGTCAGCGCCTGGCCGTAGGAGCTGCCGCTGGTTCCCGGCGCGCCGGATGCGACAGTTTGCGCGCCCTTGACCCCTTCGGCGGGGGATTTGACCAGGCGCCTGGGCGCAGGCGCTGGCGGGGTTTCCTCGACCTGGCGCACGCGTTGCTCCAAGACCATCAGCGCTTGCTGCTGGGCTTCATAGCGGCGTTTCAGTTCGATCAGTTCCTGCTTGAGAGCCTCGACCTGGGGGTCGGCAGCGGCATGGAGCAAGGTGACCGGGGCCAGGCTGGCCAGACACACAAAAGCGTTCAGCGTTATCGATCGGTGCATGGAATTGCCGTCCCTGCCGACTACTTTTTGATGAAACTGAGCGTAGATCAGTATCCGAAAGTGCGAAGACCTTTGAGCTGGTCGAGGCTACCGTTCAGCGAGGCTGCGGTCGGCACGCTTTCGCGCATGACCACGTTGAGGGAAGTGACGTTGTTGATGCGGTTGCCGCTGCCCAGCAGGGTGGCGTTCTGCAGCAGGCCACCTTGGGCCAGGCGCTGCACGCTGCTGCCCTGGTTGTTGCTGGCATTGATATTGAGCTGTACACCGACACCGCTGGCAGACACGCTCAACGCGCCTGCGCCGTTCGCGCCCTTCAGCGTCTGGCCGGCGGCCAGCGCCTGGCCCTGCGGCTGCGTGGTGGGAGCCTGGCTGGCCTTGGTCACGTTGATGTCGACGTTGTTGTAGGCGCTGTTGTTGTCGCCAGCGGCGCGGACCACCTGGGTTACGCCTTCAGTGGTGCCGAGCCCGGCGCCGCCGGTCACGCTACCGGTACCGGGGGCAGATGCGCCGGCTGACGCCGTGCCAGTGCCTTTCTCGTCGATCAGCGAGACATAGAACTGCGGCTTGATGGTCGACTGCTGTATCTGCAGGGTGCTGGTCGCGCCGATCACATCGCCTTTGGCATTCTGCCAGGTGCTGGACATGACGATGCCGAAACTGACGATGCGCCCCGGCATCACGTAACGGCCACGCAAGCTCGCCAGTTCCTGGTCCTTCAGTTCGATGGGTCTGAAGGTCTCTGCCTGGGTTGGCAGGCTCGCGGCCAGGCATGCCATTGCGAGCCACAGCGGATGCTTCATGGGTGCTCCCCGGAGCGTCATGCCCCTGTCGTTCGACCAGTCGTTAGAAGAAGTCGCTTTTGATGAAACCGAAATCCAGCAGCTCTGCGTCCTGCACCGGGGCGAAGTCGTTGACCCGGCCCTTGGCGGTCAGTGGCAGGGGCGGGTCGAGCAAGACGTTGTGCTTGTCGTAGCCCTGGCCGATCACGGCGAAGATGATGCCGTTCCAGCCTTTGAGAAAATCCTCGACCTTGTAGCGCTTGTGGCCCAGCACCGGGTCACCGATGTACACCCAGCCGCGGTCGACCTTCTGCATGACCACGAAGTGCTTGTAGCCGCGCACCTCCATCAGCACTACCACCGGGATGCGAATGCTGTGCAGGGTCTCGGGCGCCACCCGGTAGCCGCGGGCACGCATGCCCAGGCTTTCCACGTAGCGTTTCATGTCCAGCATCGAGAAGCCCTGGGTACGGACCAGGTCCTGGTCGGCGTGGGCCAGCATGCCTTCGATGATCTGTTGCTCGTTCACGTCCAGCCAGTAGGCCTGGCGCAGGATGGTGGCCAGTGCGGCGGCGCCGCAGCTGAAATCGGTTTTCTGTTGCACCAGGTCGGCGAACTTGCGCTCGCGCACACTCTGGATGGGTTTGAACACCACCGCGCCGCCGGGCAGCACGGACAGTGGCATTTGTGCAGCCTCATTCACGCCGGCCAGGCACAGCAGACACGCCAAGGCGACAATACGCATGATCGGATGCCTTCCCTTTCTGTGGTGGAAAGGCCCCCCGCAGGGGGCCTCGAGCACAGCGATCAGAACGAGGTGTTGGAGATCGCCAGCGAGTTGCTTTGCTGGTTACCCACACCGGCCGCCACGTTCACGCCCAGGTTGCCGCTGCCACCATTCACCGAGCCGCTAAGGGTCGCAGTGTTGGTCACAGGGTTGGCCCAGCCGGTCGGGGTCAGCACTTGGAAGGACACGGTATTGCTCAAGTCGTAGGCGCTGCTTTCGCTGTAGCTCTTCGCCACGTCGTTCGAAGATTGCGACGATTTCTCGCCAGACTTTTCAAACGCCGATTCCGATGCATTGGCATAGGACGACTCGTGAGCCTTTTCATACGAGGAGTCGCGAGACTTGTCGTAGCTCGATTGGCGAGACTTGTCATACGACGAGTCGAATGCCTTCTCGAACGATGCGTCGTACGCGCTTTCCTGCGAACGGTCGACGTCGACATTGAGCGAGGCGTTGAGCGAGCCATCGAAGCTGTCGGTGCGTGTGCGCTCGCGGCGGCCGTCATCGGTCGTCACGGTACGGGTAGCATCGGCGGCGGCAGCCAGGGAGGCACTCAGGCTCGCGCTGCTGGACGAACTGGCGTTGCCGGCCACCGAGCCACTGGCATTCCAGCTGTTGGAACCGCTGGCCGTGGCGCTGTGCGAACCGCTGGCATTGCTGCTGCTCGACCCGCTGGAGCTCCAGCCATTGGAGCCGCTGGAGCTGGCACTTTGCGAGCCGGCCACGCTGAAGCTCGAGGACGAGCTGCGGTCGTCAGACGAGTTGAACGTGCCCTCACGCGAGCTCGAGCCGCTCTTGCTGGTGGTGATGGTCAGCGTATCCACGCGGTAGGTGCGGTCGGCGCTATTGTTCACCACCAGGCCCGGGCCATTCTGCTCGGCCGAGGCAGTGGCTGTGGCATTGCCCAGCGGGGCACCGGTGTTGGCGATGGCCATGGTGTTCTTCTGCTGGTTGAGGTCGCCGCCGGCGATGTTGACGCCAACGTTGCCCTCTGCACCATCGGCCGAGCCGGTCATGACTGCCGAGCTTTGCGTGGACCAGTTGTCGACGCGGTTGTTGTTGCTGAACTGGCGGACATCAGCGGTGGCTTCGGCGGTACCGAACACGAAGCTGTTGTCCAGGCTGGACTCGGACGATGCGTTGGCAATGGCTGCGGCGTTGTCCTGCTGGTTGCCGTTGCCGGCTGCCACGTTGACACCCACGTTGCCGCTGGCACCGGCGGCCGAACTGCTCATCTCGGCCGCATTGACAGTGCCTTGGTTGGTGATTTTGTTGCCTGTACTGCGCTGGCTGTCAATGGCGTTGGCCGTGGCAAACACAGGGATCCTGGTGGGAGGAGGCTTGTGCTGCCCGTTGTTATGGTGACCATTGTGGTGCCCGCCACTCCGGTCGTTCTGCTCAGCTTGTACAGCAACAGCCATGACCGCAGCAATTGCGAAAACCAGAGGCTTGATTGCCATCGAGGGTTTCATGGTGATTCTCCGTACGTTATTGGTTAAGTGTCGTTCTTGACTGAATGGGTCAATCCGCGACCCGGATGCTCAGGGTGTTGGCCATGCGGTTTCCCACCCCGGCACTCTGGTTCAACTGGATCACCCCACGGCTACCGGTGAAGGCCTGGTCACTGGTGGTGACCTGGCGATGGCCTGTTGGGGTGTCAATTGCACCGGAGTTGTTGAGCAGCGCCACGTTCTGCTGCAGGAGGACGCTGTCGTCGATGCTTTGCGGCTGGGCACCGATGCTGATGCTCAGTGCGTTCGCTTGCTGGGTATTGGCACCGGCGCTCTGGTTGACCCCGAGGGCGCCACTGCCGTTGCTGAAGGCGTTGCCGTGGATCTGCGCGCGGGCGTCCAGCGCAGGATTGGCCGGCGTCGCCAGGCGTTGCCGTATCTGCGTGCTGGCGTTCGCTGCAGGCCCGACGGCAATGGCCCGCGCATTCACCTGCTGTTGCTGGTCACCTGCAGCCTGGTTGACCGCGAGGTTGCCTTGGTAGTGGCTGCCGGAACTGTCGATGGCGGCATTGTCGAGCACGGGGACTGGCGACTGGGCGAGGGCCGCGGCACTGCACAGGGTGGCCAGGATCAGCAGCATGGGCTTCATCTCACTTGCTCCCGCCAGTCAGGATCTGCAGCGGGGCGAGGCCACGCTGCACGCTGGAATTGACCATGTTGGAGATGCCGTTGCCCGAGCCTGTGCCGCGTCCGCCGGAAAGGTTGGGCAGTTGCGTCTGCTGGCCGAGGTTGCCGCCCAGGTTGTCGGTCTGCTGGGTGATAATGCTGCTGATCCCAGCGCCACTGCTGATGCTGGCGAAGTCGCCGTCACTCAGCTCATTGGTTTGCCTGAGCACCTGGGCAGACGGGTTGGCATTGACGGTGGTGGGAGTCGGGTCGGGAATCAGCGGCGGGACCGTTGCGTTACGCGTCTGCACGTCGCGGGTGATGATGATGATGCCTTTGTCCGCCTGGGCAGTCAGGCTCAATGCAGCGAACAGGCAGAACAGCAGCAAATGGTGAAGGCCTTGGTCAGTTTTCCTCACGACGGCAGCTCCTTTTTTTGAGCGCTGGTCCTGTTCAGCGATGCGAACGGGACAGCAGAAGGTGTGCCGCTTTTGAAAAAGCGTGACGGATCAACTGGTTAGGGTAGGGGGGTGAGAAACTGCGGCGTATTCTGTCTCAGCGGTGAAACAGGCGCCGCGGGGCGTTACCGGTCAAGCCAGTGGCGGCTTCGACGGCAAGGGGATTTTTGCCGGGGTGTTTCAGCACGTTGACAGTGCCCGCGAAACAGGGCGAAGCCCCCGCTATTTCAGGGGTTTCGGTCCAACGAAGTGTGTCGAGGATTTAACACTCTGTGAAGCTGGCTGGCGTATCGCTATCAATCAGCCTAGCGACTGTTTGCAGGGCCAGCAACTGGCGTTGTGGCCAATCGCCTGCAATTATTTCGTACGCCTGGTTATGCCGTTGCAACCAGTGCAGGCTGTCGTTGAAGAAACGCTGGCGGTCGCTCAGTTCTGGCTGGCTGCGCTGGCCATCGGCAACCCAATCCACCCCTTGCGGGCTAAGCAACAGGTGCAGATGGTAATGCCGTGCCAGCAACGCCTGCTCCAGCCAGGGCGGGCAGTCACCGAACAGCGCCTGGCTCCACAGCATGTTGCTCAACAGGTGGGTATCGAGGATCAGCAGTGGCGGTGCTTTTGCACGGGCATTGTCTTCCCAGGCCAGCTGGCCGCGCGCGATGGTGGGAATATCGGCGTAGCAGGTGTCGCGGCATTCCTGGTCGATGAAGTGGCGCACGTACTCGGCCACCACCAAGCCGCCGAAACGCGCCTGGATCACCCCGCTGAGCCAGCTTTTGCCGCTGGATTCCGGGCCGCACAGCACCAACACCTTCATTTCCTGTGGCGTGGTCATGCGTGTACCAGCGCCGGGTCGCGTCGCCATTCCAGCCAGCCGCGCACGGCGATCAGGGTGAGCACGGCGAAGAAGCCGGCGGTGAAGTACAGCTGCTGGTGCAGGTACTGGCCGACGTAGATGATGTCCACCACGATCCAAAGCGGCCAGCACTGCAGGCGTTTTTGCGCCATCCACAATTGCGCAACCAGGCTGAACCCGGTCAGGCTGGCGTCCAGCCAGGGCAGGGCGGCGTCGGTCCAGTTGGCCATGGCGGCGCCCAGCGTGGCGCTCAGCAGCACCCCGGCGGCCAGGCCGCTGAGCAGTGCAGGGCGCTGCAGGCGTGAAACCTGGCGGGCATCTTCAACATGGCCCGGACGTTTCCATTGCCACCAGCCGTACAGCTGCAGGATGGCGTAGGCCAGTTGCAGCAGCATGCCCGAATACAGTTTTACTTCGTAGAACAACCAGCCGTAGATCAGCACCATGACCAGGCCGATCGGCCAGCACCAGGCGTTCTGCTTGACCGTGAGCCAGACAGCGATGACGCCGAGGACGGCGGCGATGAGTTCAAGGCCGGACATCGGCGATCCTTGGAGAGATTATCGGAGAGGGCGGCGATTGTAGCGGGTCGCCAGGGCAAGGTGTAGGGCGTCGGCGAAGCTGGGGCTGCAAAGCAGCCCCGGCGTTCTCGACCTTAGACCCGGAACTGCCGCAACAACTGCTCCAGCTCTTCGCTCAACCGCCCCAGCGCCACTCCGGCTTCACTGGACTGGCGCGCCGCATCGGCGGTCTGTTGCGACAAGCCGGCGGTATCCAGCACATTGCGGTTGATTTCCTCGACCACATGCGACTGCTGCAAGGTGGCGCTGGCAATCGAGGCGTTCAGGGCGGTGAGGTTGTTCAGCGCCTGGTTGATGGCGTCCAGGCTGGCGCCGGCTTCACGGGCCTGTTCGACCGTCTGGCGCGAAGCTTCGCTGCTGGTGTCGATGGCCTTGACTG
>MTEX01011325.1_pt1 | contig 10450 bp, 8 predicted proteins | sample 1042691 | NCBI WGS metagenome assembly MTEX01 (sample SAMN06185810, study PRJNA358809) | soil metagenome | isolation source: soil biostimulated with molasses as carbon source | place: India | collected 2015-05-23
GCAGCGGTGACCTGGGCGATCATGAAGCCGGAGTTGACCCCGCCGTTTTCCACCAGGAACGGCGGCAGCTGGGACATGTGCTTGTCCATCATCAGCGAGATGCGGCGCTCGCTGAGCGAGCCGATTTCGGCGATGGCCAGGGCAATGTTGTCGGCGGCCATGGCCACCGGCTCGGCGTGGAAGTTGCCGCCGGAGATGACGTCGCCCTCGGCGGCGAACACCAGCGGGTTATCCGACACGGCGTTGGCCTCGATGCCCAGCACTTCGGCGGCCTGGCGCAGCTGGGTCAGGCAGGCACCCATGACCTGCGGCTGGCAGCGCAGCGAGTACGGGTCCTGGACCTTGTCGCAGTTCTTGTGCGACAGCGAGACTTCGCTGGAATCGCCCAGCAGGTCACGGAAGCAGGCAGCGGTATCGATCTGGCCACGCTGGCCACGCACTTCGTGGATACGCGCATCGAACGGTGAGCGCGAGCCCAATGCCGCTTCGACGCTCAGGCCGCCGCAGGCGATGGCCGCGGCGTACAGGTCTTCGGCCTGGAACAGGCCACGCAGGGCATAGGCGGTGGAAGCCTGGGTACCGTTGAGCAGGGCCAGGCCCTCCTTGGCGGCCAGGGTCAGCGGCTCGAGGCCGGCGACCGCCAGGGCTTCGGTGGCCGGCAGCCACTGGCCCTTGTGGCGGGCCTTGCCTTCGCCGAGCAGTACCAGCGACATGTGCGCCAGCGGGGCGAGGTCGCCGGAGGCCCCCACCGAACCCTTGAGCGGAATGTGCGGGTAGACTTCGGCGTTGACCAGCGCGATCAGCGCGTCGATGACCTTGCGGCGGATGCCGGAGAAGCCACGGCTGAGGCTGTTGATCTTCAGCACCATGATCAGCCTGACCAGGTCATCGTCCAGCGGCGCGCCGACACCGGCAGCGTGGGACAGCACCAGCGAGCGCTGCAGGTTTTCCAGGTCGTGGCTGGCGATGCGGGTCGAGGCCAGCAGGCCAAAACCGGTGTTGATGCCATAGGCGGTACGGTCTTCGGCAATGATCTGCTCGACGCAGGCAACGCTGGCGTCGATGGCCGCACCGGCACAGGCATCCAGGCTCAGGTGCAGCGGCGCCTGGTGGATGCGGCGCAGCTGGGCCAGGGTCAGCTGGCCAGGGATGAGGTTCAGGGCTTCCACGTAACGTCTCCTTTCTATTGTTCAGTGCGCGGCCGGCAGCACAGGCTGCGGCGCGGGCGAGGATTTCAGCAGCGCGGCGGCGCGGGCGATGTCCGGCGCCAGCCAGCGGTCTTCCAGGTACGCCGGTACCTGCTCACGCAGCAGACGCCAAGCGGCATGGGTACCAACGCCGAAGCGCTGGCCGTTGAGGAATTCGAATGCCTGGGCGGCCAGCAGGTACTCGATGGCCAGAATCTGGAAACAGTTCTCCAGCACCTGGTGCAGTTTCAGGGCGGCATTGGTGCCCAGGCTCAGATGGTCTTCCTGCAACCCGGAGGTGACGTAGTTGTCGAGCACTGCCGGTTGCGCCAGTTGGCGGTTCTGCGCGCACAGCGAGGCGGCCACATACTGGGCGATCATCATCCCCGAATTGACCCCTGGGTTGCTGACCAGAAACGCCGGCAGGCCGCTGACCAGCGGGTTGACCAGGCGGTCCAGGCGGCGCTCGGCGATCGCACCGATCTCGGCCATGGCAATCGCCAGCAGGTCGGCAGCCAGGGCCACCGACTGGCCGTGCGGGTTGGCCTGGGAAACCACCCGGAAGGCGTCCGGCGTGCCCAGCAGCAACGGATTGTCGTTGGCGCCGTTGAGTTCGGCCTCGATCTGCTTCTGCACATGCGCCAGCTGGTCGCGGGCGGCGCCGTGCACCTGGGGGATCGAGCGGATGCTCAGGGCATCCTGGGTACGGATGCCTTTGCTGGCCGCGATCACTTCGCTGTCGGCCAGCAACGCCCGCAGGTTCGCGCCCACTACCTGCATGCCGGGATGTGGCTTGAGGGCAATGATCTCGGGATCGAAGGCGTCGATCTGACCGCGCAGTGCTTCAAAGCTCATGGCGCCGATCACGTCGGCCCATTGCAGTAGCTGGCTGGCATCGTCCAGGGCCAGGCAGGCCAGCCCGGTCATGCATGGCGTGCCATTGACCAGACACAGGCCGTCCTTGGCACCCAGTTGTACCGGCGCCAGGCCTTCATCGGCCAGGGCTTGGGCGGCATCGACAACCTGCCCCCGGTAGCTGACCTTGCCGATGCCCAACAGGCACACGCCGACATGGGCCATGTGGGTCAGGTAGCCTACCGAGCCCTGTGACGGCACCTGCGGCGTGATGCCGTGGTTGAGCAATGCCAGCAATGCCTCGACCACACTGCGCTGGATACCGGACTTGCCATGGCTGTAGTTGCAGATGGCCGCACAGATGATCGCCCGGGTCTGATCATCAGCCAGCGCCGGGCCAACGCCACAGGCGTGGCTGAGCAAGGTGTTGCGTGACAGCTGGCTGAGCTGCTCGCCCTGCAGCGACACATTGCACAGCGCGCCCAGCCCGGTGTTCACGCCATAGGCGCGCTCACCGCTGGCGACGATATGGCGAACGATCGCCTGGGCATTGTCGATGCGCGCCCAGACCTGCGGGGCCAGCTCGAGGCGAGCCCCCTGGCGGGCGACCGCAGCGATGTCCTGCCAGCGCAGTGCAGCGCCGCTGAGAATGACCGTATCGACCTGCGACATGCTGCCTCTCATACCGCGACCGCGCGGCGCTGGACAAAGCGGTCGACATATTCGTCGGCCGGGTCGTGAAGGATCTGGTGCGGCGTGCCGACCTGGATCAGGCGGCCATCCTTGAGGATGGCGATGCGGTTGCCGATGCGCACGGCCTCGTCCAGGTCATGGGTGATGAACACGATGGTCTTGTGCAGGGTTTTCTGCAGCTCCAGCAGCTGGTCCTGCATTTCGGCGCGGATCAGCGGGTCGAGGGCGCTGAACGCCTCATCCATGAGGATGATGTCGGTGTCCGCCGCCAACGCCCGTGCCAGGCCGACCCGTTGGCGCATGCCGCCGGACAGCTGGTGCGGGTACTTCTTCTCGTAGCCCTTCAGGCCGACGGTCTCGATCCACTGCTGGGCGCGCTCGGCACACAGCTGCTTGCTCTCGCCGCGCACCTTCAGGCCATAGGCGACGTTGTCCAGCACATTGCGGTGTGGCAGCAGGCCGAAGCTCTGGAACACCATGCTTATCTTGCGCCGACGAAATTCGCGCAGGGCGTCCATGTCGTACTGCAGGATGTCCTCGCCATCGACCAGGATCTGCCCGCTGGTGGGGTCGATCAGGCGGTTGAAATGGCGTACCAGCGTCGACTTGCCCGAACCGGACAGGCCCATGATCACGAAGATCTCGCCACTGCCGATGGACAACGACAGGTCGTTGACGCCAACCACGCAACCAGTCTGCGCCAGCACCTGGTCCTTGCCGTGGTTGTTGCGGATCAACTGCAGGGCCTCGTCGGCACGGTCGCCGAAGATCTTGAAGACGTTTTTCACTTCGATCTTGCTGATCGGCTGCATGCTCATTTGCTCACCTCATGGCGTGGCCGGCCATAGGCCTGGGTAATGCGATCGATCACCACCGCGAGAATCACGATGGCCAGGCCGGCTTCCAGGCCACGGCCGACGTTGAGGGTCTGGATACCGACCAGCACGTCCTCACCCAGGCCACGGGCGCCGATCATCGAGGCGATCACCACCATCGACAGGGCCATCATGGTGGTCTGGTTGATACCGGCCATGATGCTCGGCAGCGCCAGCGGCAGTTGCACGCCGAACAGTTGCTGCCAACGGTTGGCGCCGAAGGCGTTGATCGCTTCCATCACTTCGCCATCGACCTGGCGAATGCCCAGGTCGGTCAGGCGGATCAGCGGTGGCGCAGCGTAGATCACCGTGGCGAAGATCGCCGGCACCTTGCCCAGGCCGAACAGCATCAGCACCGGGATCAGGTACACGAAGCTGGGCATGGTCTGCATGATGTCCAGCAGCGGCATCAGCACCGCGCGCAGGCGATTGCTGCGCGCCGACAGGATGCCCAGGGGGATGCCCACCAGGACCGAGATCAGCGTGGCCACCAGCATCAGCGCCAGCGTCTGCATCAGTTTGTCCCACAGGCCGACAGCGCCCACCAGGAACAGCAGGCCGGTGATCACCAGGGTCGGCAGGACACGCCGGGTGGCGTGCCAGGCGATGACTGCCACCACGCCGAGCATCAACCACCACGGCGTTGCACGCAGCGCGCCTTCGAGGCTGACGATCGCCCACAGCAGGGTGTCGGAGATGTGCCGGAACACATCCCCATAGTTGGTCACCAGGGTGTCGACCCAGCCGTTGACCCAGTCGGCGATGGAGAATGTCAGGTTGTCAGGAAACATAGGTTCCACTCATCAGCTGAGGACGCTCAGAGCGCCGCGTTGATCTTCTTGGCAGCCTCTTCGCTGACCCAGGCCTGCCAGACTTCAGGATGTTCCTTGAGGAACGCCTTGGCCAGCGCGGGCGACTCGATCCGATCCTTGGTCATGCGGGCCAGGTTCTGGTTCAGCAGGTCGATCGGCAAGTTGACTTTCTGCAGCACCTCGACCAGCTCCGGCGCCTCGTCGTGGAAGGCCTTGGACAGGCCGACCTTGATCGACACGGTCTTGTTCACGCCGTCTTTTTCCTGCAGCTTGACCAGGTCCACCTGGCCCATCAGCGGGGTGGGTGTCCAGTAGTAGAACAGGATCGGCTCGCCGCGCTTGTAGCTCGACAGCACGGCGGCATCCAGCGCCGGGCCGGTGCCGGGGCGGAAGTTGGTGTAGCTGCTCTCCAGGCCGTATTCCTTGAGCATCTTGGTGTTGTCCAGCTCGCAGGTCCAACCGGCCGGGCAGTTGTAGAAGCGGCCTTTGCTGGGCTCTTCCTGGTCCTTGAACACGCTGGAATACTTGGCCAGGTCGGCCACGCGCTTGAGGTCCGGTGCCTTGGCTTCGAGGTTGCGCTTGGCGTCGCCCTCGATCACGTAGCGCGGCACGTACCAGCCCTCCTCCGCCCCTACGACCGGAGCACCGACACCGACCACCTTGCCGGCGGCTTCGGCCTTGTTCCAGACCTCGCTGCGGCCAACCCATTCTTCGGCGAATACCTGGATGTCATTGGTACCCAGGGCGTTTTCCATGGTGATGGAGTTGCCCGGCAGGCTGTCGGTCGAACAGCCGTAGCCATTCTTCAGCACGAATTGCATCACGTCGGTCAGCAGCATGCCGCTTTCCCAGTTCAATCCGGCGAACTTCACCGGCTTGCCGGACTCGCACCAGCCAGCGGCCTGGCTGCTACCGGCAGCACCGAGCAGGCCAAGGGCGAACAGCGAAGCAAGCAAGGTCTTGTTGGTTTTCATTGCGTGACGCTCCCAAACTTGAAAGTGGAATTCGGCAGTCCTTGCAAGAAAAAAGCTGGCTCCCTAAAGGTGCTGCGTGGATCAACCCGCAGCACCCAGGGGCTATCAGCCAGTGATCATCGGCAGGTTCAGACCCTGCTCTTTGGCGCAATCGATCGCGATCTGGTAACCCGCGTCGGCGTGACGCATCACCCCGGTGGCCGGGTCGTTGGTCAGCACGCGGGCGATTCGCTCGGCCGCCGCGTCGGTGCCATCACAGACAATGACCATGCCAGAGTGCTGGGAGAAGCCCATGCCCACGCCGCCGCCGTGGTGCAGCGAGACCCAGGTGGCACCGCTGGCAGTATTCAGCAGGGCGTTGAGCAGCGGCCAGTCGGACACAGCGTCCGAGCCGTCCTGCATCGCCTCGGTCTCGCGGTTGGGGCTGGAAACCGACCCGGAGTCGAGGTGGTCGCGACCGATCACGATCGGGGCCGACAGCTCGCCACTGCGCACCATCTCGTTGAATGCCAGGCCCAGCTTGGCCCGCAACCCCAGGCCAACCCAGCAGATACGGGCCGGCAGGCCCTGGAAGCTGATGCGCTCGCGGGCCATGTCCAGCCAGCGGTGCAGGTGGGCGTCGTCCGGGATCAGTTCCTTGACCTTGGCGTCGGTCTTGTAGATGTCCTCGGCCTCGCCGGACAGCGCGGCCCAGCGGAAGGGGCCGATACCGCGGCAGAACAGCGGGCGGATGTACGCCGGGACGAATCCTGGGAAGTCAAAGGCATTGGCTACGCCCTCTTCCTTGGCCATCTGGCGGATGTTGTTACCGTAGTCGAAGGTCGGCACGCCTTGCTTCTGGAAGTCGAGCATGGCCTGCACGTGCACGGCCATCGACTGCTTGGCGGCCTTGACCACGGCGGCCGGCTCGGTCTGCGCACGGTCGCGATACTGCTCCCAGGCCCACCCCGCCGGCAGGTAGCCGTTGAGCGGGTCGTGGGCGCTGGTCTGGTCGGTGACCATGTCCGGGCGCACGCCGCGCTTGACCAGTTCCGGCAGGATCTCGGCGGCGTTGCCGTGCAGGGCGATGGAAATCGCCTTGCCTTCGGCGGTGTACTTGGCGATGCGCGCCAGGGCGTCGTCGAGGTCGTGGGCCTGCTCGTCGACGTAGCGGGTCTGCAGGCGGAAATCGATACGGCTCTGCTGACATTCGATGTTCAGCGAGCAGGCGCCTGCCAGGGTCGCTGCCAGTGGCTGGGCGCCGCCCATGCCGCCCAGGCCAGCGGTCAGCACCCATTTGCCTTTGAGGCTGCCCCCGTAGTGCTGGCGGCCAGCCTCGACGAAGGTTTCGTAGGTGCCCTGGACGATGCCCTGGCTGCCGATGTAGATCCAGCTGCCGGCGGTCATCTGGCCGTACATGGCCAGGCCCTTGGCATCCAGTTCGTTGAAGTGCTCCCAGTTGGCCCAGTGCGGTACCAGGTTGGAGTTGGCGATCAGCACGCGCGGGGCGTTGGCGTGGGTCTTGAACACACCGACCGGTTTGCCCGACTGCACCAGCAAGGTTTCATCGTCGTTCAGCTGGGTCAGGCTCTCGACGATCTTGTCGTAGCAAGCCCAGTTGCGTGCGGCGCGGCCAATGCCGCCATACACCACCAGTTCTTTCGGGTTTTCGGCAACCTGCGGGTCGAGGTTGTTCATCAGCATGCGCAGCGGCGCTTCAGTCAGCCAGCTCTTGGCGGTCAGCTTGTTGCCACGCGGGGCGCGGATCTCGACGTCACGGAATTTGTTCAGCTTGTTGTCAGTCACGAAAAGTGCTCCTCGAGCGATCTATCCAAAACCCGACGCGATCGGCGGGCCAGTGGTGCGGTCTGTACAGCGCGAAGTGGACGGCCTATCCACTTTCGCCTACTTGGCTTTACTTGTACATACAAGCATATGCAATTGAACGGCCAAGTTGCTTCGCTGGGCGTTTTTGCAACCCCGTCCATGGCGTTGCAGCCCGCATGGCGCAAGGGATGCAGAAAAACTAAAAAAACTGGAGAGGCGATTGGAGAGGGAGACGAGGATCAGAAGGCGTTGCGCCATCTTGGGGCATTCGGTAACAGGCCAGACCTTTTCGGGGCGTTACCGGGTAACTCTTGGTGGGGCGGCGCGGCCCTTTCGCCTGGTTGCGAAGGGCCGGCGGGTACTCAGGAAAGCGCGGTCAGCTCGATGACACAGCAGCGACCGAGCACTTCCACCTCCAGGAGGCGGTCGTTACCGCTCAGGTGCAGGCAGTCATACAGCCCCAGCGCCGGCTGCAGTTGGCCGTCGATAGTCACCGCCAACTGCGCCTGGCCACTGAACACCAGTACGGTGCTGGCGGCACTGAACAGCCGGCTGCCGCCGTGGTACCACTGCAGTCGCGCACGGTAACGCAGTGGTGCATAGATCAGGTTGAAGTCGCGAATCGCCCCGCCCAGCAGCGAGCAGTTCACCTGGCTTTCACCGCTGAACGCATAGGCGTCGAAGGGCACCAGTGGGCGGCTGGGCTGGCCATCCACCGTAAGGCGCATGCCATCGCCTTGCAGCACGGTGATGATGCGCTGATACCCGGCGAAGGTGGAAAAGCCACCGGAGGCCTCGATATCGGCTATCGACAGGCGCCAGCCGAACCCCTCGAGCCCGTCGCCTGCGTCACGGGTGATTTCCTCGGTGAAGCCGCCACCGTTCTTCCACGGCATGCGCGGATAGTCTTTGGCACGCAACCATTGCAGTTGCCTCATTTGCTGAAACGTCCTTCCAGGCGATGACGGGAACCGGGGTGGATCAACCGCGCCGCGGTGACAGGCTGGCGACCGGACCAGGTACGGCGGCGAATCAGCAGGCACGGCTCACCTTGCTCGATCTGCAGCAGCTTGCATTCGTCAGGCTCGGCGAGAATGGCTTCGACAACGTGCTCGCCTTCAGTCAGCGGCGCTACCTGGGACAGGTAGGCGTAGGGCGTCTGCCGGGTGAAATCCTGCTTGAGGTAGTCCGGGGCGATCTGTGCATTGACGTAACGGTCTTCGATTTGCACCGGGACGCCGTTTTCGTAATGCACGATCAACGAATGGAACACCCGCTGGCCTTCGCGCATATCGAGGGCCAGCGCGCGTTCGGAGCCGGCGGCCTCCTCGGCCAGGGTGATCACCTGGCAACTATGCTGGTGGCCACGGGCAGCAATCTCGTCAGCGATGTTGTTGACTTCGAACAGCGCCGAACGGGTCTTGGGCTCGGCAACGAAGGTGCCGACCCCTTGCATGCGTACCAACAACCCTTCAGCGGTAAGCTCGCGCAACGCGCGGTTGATGGTCATGCGGCTGAAGCCCAGCTGGCTGACCAGCTCGCTTTCGGAAGGCACGCGGTGGTGCGGCGGCCAGCTGCCATTCTCGATCTGCTGGACGATCATCTGCTTGACCCGGGCGTACAATGGCGCCGGGCCCTCGCCCATTTGGGCCACCAGCGCGGAAACAGAAGGTGTCGGCACGGCGTTTGATCCTTGTGCGAATAGATTGATGGTAGCTTGCCGGAGTTTACCCGGCAGGCAAACGGCTGTATATGTATATACAAGCTGAACAATAACAGGATAGCGCAATGCCCGCCTATTACGCCGAACGTGCCCTCCTGCCCACCGGTTGGGCCCACAATGTCCGTTTCGAGGTAGCCGCCGACGGCACCCTGGCGGCAATCGCAGCCGATGCCAGTGGCGAAGGCGCAGAGCGCCTTGGCGGCCCTGTGCTGCCAGGCATGCCCAACCTGCACTCGCATGCCTTCCAGCGGGCCATGGCGGGCCTGGCGGAGGTGGCTGGCAACCCCAACGACAGCTTCTGGACCTGGCGCGACCTGATGTACCGCCTGGTCGGCCAGATCAGCCCGGAGCAACTGCAGGTGATTGCCCGCCAGCTGTACATCGAGATGCTCAAGGCCGGCTACACCTCGGTGGCCGAGTTCCATTACGTGCACCACGATCAGGCTGGCCAGGCCTATGCCGACCCGGCCGAGCTGTCCCGCCGCATCAGCGCGGCCGCAGCCGACAGCGGCATCGGCCTGACCCTGCTGCCGGTGCTGTACAGCCATGCCGGGTTTGGCGGCCAGGCGCCGAACGACGGGCAGCGGCGCTTCATCAACTCCACCGAAAGGTATCTGCAGTTGCAGGCACGACTGGCCCCATTGCTGGCCGGGCAAGCAACGCAGCAACTGGGTTTGTGCTTCCACTCGCTACGGGCGGTGACGCCTGGGCAGATTGCCGAAGTGCTGGCAGCCAGCGACCAGCAATGCCCGATACATATCCACATCGCCGAGCAGCAGAAGGAAGTCGATGACTGCCTGGCCTGGAGCGGCCAGCGCCCGTTGCAGTGGCTGTACCAGCATGTGGACGTCGACCGGCGCTGGTGCCTGGTGCATGCCACCCATGCCGAGCCGGATGAAGTCAGCGCCATGGCGCGCAGCGGCGCAGTGGCCGGGTTGTGCCTGACCACTGAAGCCAACCTGGGCGACGGGATCTTCCCGGCAGTGGACTACCTGGCCCAGGGCGGTCGCCTGGGCATCGGCTCCGACAGCCATGTATCGCTGAGCGTGGTGGAGGAACTGCGCTGGCTGGAATACGGCCAGCGGCTGCGAGACCAGCGGCGCAACCGCTTGTATCGCGGCGACCAGCCGATGGTCGGGCGCACGTTGTATGACGCCGCGCTGGCCGGTGGCGCGCAGGCGTTGGGGCAGGCAGTCGGGGAACTAGCGGTGGGCAAGCGTGCCGACTGGCTGGTGCTCGATGGGCAGGATCCCTACATCGCCATGGCCGAGGGTGATGCCATTCTCAACCGCTGGCTGTTTGCTGGTGGTGATCGGCAGGTGCGCGATGTAATGGTGAATGGGCAGTGGGTGGTGCGCCAGGGCCGACATGCGCAAGAAGAGGCAAGCAGGCGGGCGTTTGCCGGGGTGTTGCGCCAGCTGTTGGGGTAGATGTATTGGGGCTGCCTTGCAGCCCATCGCGACACAAGGCCGCTCCTACAGGTGATCCCGCCCCCTGCAGGAGCGGTCTTGTATCGCGATGGGCC
>MTEX01001145.1_pt1 | contig 10438 bp, 9 predicted proteins | sample 1042691 | NCBI WGS metagenome assembly MTEX01 (sample SAMN06185810, study PRJNA358809) | soil metagenome | isolation source: soil biostimulated with molasses as carbon source | place: India | collected 2015-05-23
CTCCCACAGGTACAGCGCTTGAGCTGGGGGAGCGGGCAAGCCCGCGAAGGGCTGCACAGTAGCCCCAAATCGAGGAAGCTGAATGAAAGCGCTTTTGGCCGTGACGGCCCTGGCGACACTGGCAGGATGCTCGCTGCTGCAGCCGGCGCAACCCGCCCCGGCGGATGACTGGACCCGTTGGGTCTGCGACAGCCAAGCTGAAGTGCTGTGGCGCTTCGCCGATGCGCAACGTGACCAGGTCGATGTGCGCCTGGGTGGCGGCGACCAGGTCTACCGGCTCAAGGCCGAGCCCGGTGCATCGGGTGCGCTGTACAGCGATGGCATGCTGGCCTTCCATACCAATGGCGAAGAGGGCCTGGTGTATTGGGTGGCGACCAACGATCTGATTGGGCGGGGCTGCAAGGCACCGTGACTGGCCGGGCCGCGAGGGTGGCCCACACTACTTGAACAGCAACCGCCCCTGCGGCAGGCTTGCACGAAACAAACGACGCTTGTCGGGAGAGAGATACACAATGGCACTCATTAGCATGCGCCAGATGCTGGACCACGCCGCCGAGTTCGGTTACGGCGTACCAGCTTTCAACGTCAACAACCTCGAGCAGATGCGCGCCATCATGGAAGCGGCCGACAAGACCGACTCCCCGGTGATCGTCCAGGCTTCGGCCGGTGCGCGCAAATACGCCGGCGCGCCGTTCCTGCGTCACCTGATCCTGGCTGCCATCGAAGAATTCCCGCACATCCCGGTGTGCATGCACCAAGACCACGGCACCAGCCCTGACGTCTGCCAGCGTTCGATCCAGCTGGGCTTCAGCTCGGTGATGATGGACGGCTCGCTGGGTGAGGACGGCAAGACCCCGACCGACTACGAGTACAACGTCCGCGTTACCCAGCAGACCGTGGCCATGGCTCACGCCTGTGGCGTTTCGGTAGAAGGCGAGCTGGGCTGCCTGGGTTCGCTGGAAACCGGCATGGCCGGTGAAGAAGACGGCATCGGCGCCGAAGGCGTGCTGGACCACAGCCAGATGCTGACCGACCCTGAAGAGGCTGCGGACTTCGTCAAGAAGACCCAGGTCGACGCCCTGGCGATCGCCATCGGTACCAGCCACGGTGCCTACAAGTTCACCAAGCCTCCAACCGGTGACGTGCTGGCGATCGACCGCATCAAGGAAATCCACAAGCGCATCCCCAACACCCACCTGGTGATGCACGGTTCGTCCTCGGTACCGCAAGAGTGGCTGGCGATCATCAACCAGTACGGCGGCGACATCAAGGAAACCTATGGTGTACCGGTCGAGGAAATCGTCGAAGGCATCAAGTACGGCGTGCGCAAGGTCAACATCGACACTGACCTGCGTCTGGCTTCCACCGGTGCCATCCGCCGCCACATGGCCATGCACCCGAGCGAGTTCGACCCACGCAAGTTCTTCGCCGAGACCGTGAAGGCCATGCGTGACGTGTGCATCGCCCGCTACGAAGCTTTCGGCACCGCCGGCAATGCCTCGAAGATCAAGCCGATCTCCCTGGAAGGCATGTTCCAGCGCTATGCCAAGGGCGAACTGGCCGCCAAGGTCAACTGATCGACTGGCAACACGAAAAACCCGCAGAAATGCGGGTTTTTCATTTTTCGCGTTCAGAATATTGCTGCTGCCGTACAGGCTCGGCCCACAGGCGCTGGCTAAACCACGGCGAACCGACCGTTAGTCGGCTACGGTACAGTTAAGTCCCTGATAGCGTTCTGATTGCATTGCGTGTTATTCGCGTAGAGCTAGAGTACTAATGGATCCAAGTGTATTTTGAAGTCGGTCACATAATAGAGAAGCAGCATGGATGGCGCTCACGCTCTACCACAGCCACTGGATGGCAATTCGGTTCTCCTGGTGGTAGACGATTACCCCGAGAACCTCATCAGCATGCGGGCATTGCTGGCCCGTCAGGATTGGCAGGTGTTAACGGCAAGTTCGGGTATGGAAGCCTTGAACGCATTGCTCGAACATGAAGTCGATCTGGTCTTGCTGGATGTACAGATGCCGGAAATGGACGGCTTCGAAGTCGCCCGGCTGATGCGCGGCAGCCAGCGTACCCGGCTGACGCCGATCATCTTCCTCACCGCCAACGAACAGTCCGAAGCGGCCGTGCTCAAAGGCTATGCCAGCGGCGCCGTGGACTACATGTTCAAGCCGTTCGACCCACAGATCCTCAAGCCCAAGGTCCAGGCCTTGCTCGAGCAGCAGCGTAACCGGCGCATGCTGCAACGCCTGACCCGCGAGCTGGAAGCGGCCACGGCGTTCAATGCGTCGATCCTGGAAAACGCCGCCGAGGGCATCCTGGTGGTGGATGCGCAGGGCATCATCAGCTTTGCCAACCCGGCCATATCCAACCTGTTGTCCACGCCGGTAGCACAGCTGCAGGGCGCCCGCCTGCTCGATCTGGTGCAACTGGCCAATGCCAGCCTGTGGGAGGACTCGGGCTTCTACCAGGCCTACCTGGGCAGGCAGATCTTCCGTGTGCATGATGCCCAACTGCGCACCTCTGGCGCTGAGCTGTTGCCCGTGGCGTTGTCCTGCGCACCGCTGCCGGTCGACCAGCAGGCCATGGTGGTGACGGTGCTGGACATGTCGGTGGTGCGCAACCTGCACCAGCAGCTGGAGTACCAGGCCGTGACCGACCCGCTTACCGGCCTGCTCAACCGCCGCGGTTTCTACCAGGCCGCCGAAGGCGCGCTGTTGCGCAACGAGCGCTCGGACAAGTCGCAGGCATTGATGTACATGGACCTGGACGGCTTCAAGCGCATCAACGACTCGCTTGGCCACGACGCCGGTGACCGGGTGTTGCGCTGGGTCGCCGAGCAGCTCAAGGACTGCCTGGGCAGCGAGGCGCTGCTCGCGCGCATGGGCGGCGATGAATTCACCGCGCTGTTCGACGGCCTGCCCTATCCGGAGCAGGCCGGGCGGTATGCCGAGCGGCTGCTGGAACGCGTGTCCATCAGCCACGAGGTGGACGGCTTCGATGTGTGCCTTGGGGTCAGCATTGGTATCGCCACCTACCCGGACTGCGGCGCCAACGTCGAAGGCCTGTTGCGTGCTGCCGATGCGGCGATGTATGCGGCCAAGCAGGCGGGGCGCCAGCAGTACCGCTTCTACGACCAGGAACTCAATGGCCGGGCGCGGTCACGACTGATGCTGGAAGACAGCGTGCGCGCGGCCATCGAGCAGCAGGACTTCACCCTGGTGTACCAGCCGCAGGTCGCCTTCGCTGACGGTCACCTGCGTGGTTTCGAGGCGTTGCTGCGCTGGCAGCACCCCAGTGTTGGCGATGTGCCGCCGGGGTTGTTCATCCCGCTGCTGGAGGAAGCGCGCCTGATCAACCGCCTGGCCAGCTGGATCTACCGTCAGGGTGCGGCCCAGCGCCAGGCCTGGTGCCAGCGCTTCGCCGCAGACCTGGTGCTGGGTATCAGCCTGAGCCGTGCGCAATTCGTCATGCCGGGCCTGGTCGAGGAATTGCAGCGGGTAATCCAGCTGTACCAGCTGGACCCGACACAGCTGGAAGTGGAAGTGGCGGAAACTTCGTTGATGTACAACATCGATGCGGCGGTGAAACAGATCCACCGCTTGCGCGAACTGGGTGTACGGGTAGCGCTGGACGATTTTGGTGCTGGCGACTGTTCGTTGCGCATGTTGCGCGACCTGCCGATCGATACGCTCAAACTCGACCGCCACCTGGTGGCGCGCCTGCCCGACTCGGCGGTGGATGCCGCGCTGGTGCGCAGCGTTATCAGCCTGTGCGCCGACTACCGCATCACGGTGATCGCCGAAGGCGTGGAAACCCCGGTTCAGGCGGCCTGGCTGAAGGCCAATGGTTGTCAGTACGTGCAGGGTTTCCTGGTGGCTTACCCGATGACGGCAGCGGATGCCAGCAGTTTCCCGGCGATTTTCTCCTGGCCCCAGCCTTGATTGGCTAGAATCGGCATTCGCCATACCGAAAGCCGCACCATGACTGTATTACGTTACCTGCAAGCCTACCCCCCGCACCTGCAGCAGCAGGTGCGGCAGATGATCGACAGCGACCGCCTGGGCGAGTATCTGCAGCGCCGCTACCCTGACCGCCATGATGTACAAAGCGACAAGGCGCTGTACGGCTATGCCCAGGACCTGCGCCAGCAATACCTGCGCAGCGCGCCGAACCTGGACAAGGTGCTGTTCGACAATCGCCTCGACCTGACCCACCGGGCCCTGGGCCTGAACACGGCGGTGTCCAGGGTGCAGGGCGGCAAGCTCAAGGCGAAGAAGGAAATCCGCATTGCCTCGCTGTTCAAGGAGGCAGCGCCGCAGTTCTTGCGCATGATCGTGGTGCACGAACTGGCACACCTGCGCGAGCGTGATCACAACAAGGCGTTCTACCAGCTCTGCCAGCACATGGAGCCGGACTACCACCAACTGGAATTCGACCTGCGCGTCTACCTGACCTATCGGGAGCTGCCGGGCAACTGTTAAGGACCATGCAGCATGGAAGTGAGCAAGACCAAGAGCAGCTTCTACCGCCGTCTGTACGTGGCCTGGCTGATCGACAGCCAGACCGCGACCAGCGTGCCCGCCCTGATGGAGGCCACCGGCATGCCACGGCGTACCGCCCAGGACACCATCGCCGCGCTGGCCGACCTGGATATCGTCTGCGAGTTCGAGCAGCAGGCAGGCGCGCGCAATCACGCCGGGCACTACCGTATTCATGACTGGGGGGCGATCGACAAGCAGTGGATCATCCGCCACCTGCGGCAGATTCGGGAAGTGCTGGGTTACCCCTGAACAATCCGCGCCGTATGCGCAATGTTGCCTGCTGGATATGGGCTTCGGCCAAAATAGAGGCTAAATGACACTATTGGCCGCTGTCCTGCACACGCGCTTTGTGTAATCTCATCGGCAGTTGCAAAGAAGACCGCCCTGACAATGTGTGCTCCCTCATTGCGAAAAGGACTTGAGCATGCGGCCACTGCTATGTGTTCTGGGATTACTGGCAATGATGCTGGCAACTCCCGCCCTGGGTCTGGACAAGCTGCGCCTGGTGGCAGACAACTGGCCACCGTTCACCGACGCCGGTATGCCGGGCGGCGGCCTGGCGACCAGTATTGTCACCACCGCGCTGACCCGGGCCGGCTATACCAGCGAGTTCGAAGAGGTGCCGTGGGCGCGGGCGTTGCTCGGCATAGGCGAAGGGCGCTACGACGTGCTGATCAACGCCTGGTACAACGATTCGCGTGAACGTATCGGGCAGTTTTCCTCCGCCTACCTGAATAACCGCATTCGCCTGCTGCAGCGCAAGGGCGAGGCGTTCCGCCATGAACGCCAATCCGATTTGTACCCCTACAGTATTGCGGTGGTGCGTGGATACGCCTATTCCCCGGAGTTCGACAACGACGCCCAGCTGCACAAAGTGCCGGTGCGCAACTTTTCCTCGGCGGTGCGCATGCTGGCAGCAGGTCGGGTGGACCTGGCAGTGGAAGAGGAGTACGTGGCCCGTTACAACCTGCAGCGCGAACCGCAGGCGGTGCGTGACGCAGTGATGCTGGTGGAACCGCCGCTGGGAGAGAACACCCTGCACATCCTGGTCAGCTTGAAGCATCCCGAGCATGCACGGATCGTCGAGCGGTTCGAACGGGCGATTACGGCGATGAAGGCCGATGGCAGCTATGCGCGGCTGCTGCGCCAGTATGGTTTCTGACCCCTGGCGCCTGTACGGGCCGCACAACAATCAGCCCGGCGCACCCTCCTTGATCAGGTGCGCTGCCAAGGTCCGCAGGGGTGCCAACTGCCGGCAGATCAACGCCAGTTGCGTCTGCACCAGGCGTTGGTGCTCGTCCAGCTCTTCCGGCATCTGCTCCAGGGTATTGGCCAGCGCCTCTTCGGCATCACTGTGAATCGCCACCGGCGACCGCGCGGCCAGGCCATTGGCGATCTCGTCCAGGCTGCTGGCCAGGCTTTGCCCGGCACCTTCGATCAATTGTTCCTGCACCTCCGCCGGCAAGGCGGTATCGCGGTGCGCGCCCAGCCCGGAGAGGTAGCTGAGCAAGGTATGCGACAGCACCAGGAAGCGGAAACCGACGTCGGCTTCCTTGCGGAAGTGCCCCGGCTCCATGAGCATGTTGGCCAGGGTGGTGGACAGTGCCGCGTCGGCGTTGTGGGCGTTACGCCGGGCCAGGCGGTAGGCCAGGTCGTCGCGCTTGCCGTGGGCGTACTGCTGCATGATCTGGCGCAGGTACACGCTGGCGCAGGTCAGGGTATTGGCCAGCACCTTGTTCAAGCGTCGCCCCTGCCAGTCGGGCAGGAACAGGAATACCGCAAGAATGGCGATCAGGCTGCCCACCAGGGTATCGAACAGGCGTGGCAGGAACAGGCCGTAGCCATCGCCGATCTGGTTGAAACAGAACAGCACCATCAGGGTGATGGCTGCCGTGGCCAAGGTATAGCGGGTGGTGCGGTTGACGAAGAACACCACCCCGGCGACCACGGCGAACAACGACTGCACGACCGGGTTGGGGAACAGGTCGAACAACGCCCAGCCGACGGTAAGGCCGAATGCGGTACCGACTATCCGCTGCCCCAGCTTGCGCCGGGTTGCACCGTAGTTGGGTTGGCAGACGAACAGGGTGGTGAGGATGATCCAGTAGCCTTGGGTCGGGTGGATCAGGTGCACCATGCCATAGCCGATCGACAATGCCAGCGGCAGGCGCAAGGCATGGCGGAACAGCAGTGAGGTCGGGGTCAGCTGGGTGCGCAAGCGCGTCCACACGTCCTTCAGCGAACGTGGCGAGCGGTCGAGCAGGCTGCTGTCGCTGGCATCGGCCAGGCTGTCCGGGTTGCTGGCCGCACTGAGCAGGCGGTCCAGCGTCGCCAGGTTGGCCGCCAGCGCCCTCAGCGAGCGCAACAGGCTGCGCCACGCCGGGTTGCTCTGGATACGCAGGTGTTCCAGCGAGGCGTTGAGGTCCTCGAGGGCTTCGGGATAACCGCTGGCCAGCACGAACGGCTGGCGCAGGCGGATCGAACGGGCCAGCTCCTGGCAGGAAGAGCCCTGTTTGCGCAGCAGGCGTTGGCAGCGGAACATCACGTCGCTGTGGAAGAACGCCTCGGTCAGGGCGTTGTACGGGTAATGCGAGGCGCTGACCCGCTCATGGATGTCCTGCGCCAGGAAGTACAGCTTGAGGTAGCGGCTGACCTTGGAGTTGGGCTGGCTGTTGCCTACCCGGTGCAGGATGATTTCCTTGGCCGTGTTGAGGGCCGCCACCACCTTGCCGTTCTGCTGGGCCAGCTCCAGGCGCCGCGCTTCGATATCGAGGGTGCGGATGGGCTCGAACAGGCTGGCCTTGAGCTTGAGGTAGCTGCCCAGCTCGAAGAACAGCTTGGCCAGGCTCTGCTGCACCGGCTGGTTGGAAAACAGCGCTTGCCACAGCACCGACAGCAGCCCGTACCAGGCCGCACCTGCCACCAGCAGCAACGGTTCGTGCCAGAAGTCGGTGACCAGGCCGCCGCGCTGGTCCACACCGATCATGGTGTAGACCGATGTGATCAAGGTCGCCGAGGCGATGGCGCCGTAGCGCTCGCCCAGCGCCCCGAGCATGGTCAGGCTGAAGGCGGCGACCGCCAGGGCGATGACGAAGATCCAGGGGTAGGGGAACAGCAGCTCGACTGCCAGCGCGGCGATCGCGAAACACACCAGGGTAACGGCCAGGGCGCTGAGACGGCCCTGCCAGCTGTCATCGGTTTCCGCCAGGGCGCTGGCGATGATGCCGAGGAACAACGGAATCAGCAGGGCCATCTCGTTCTGGTACCAGCACAGGGCCAGGCTGCCGGTGAGGGCGATGGTGACCCGGATGCTGTAGCTGAACTTGTCTTGGCCCCACAGGCGACGCAGTGACTGACGGAACGAGCTCGATGACATGATGGCCTGCTGGGCAGTGAGCGATTGAATGCATGGCGGCACGGTCAGCAAGAAGCGTTCCGTGCTGCTGAATGGATTCTACTCTACACGAACTGCGCAGCGGCATTGGCGGAGGCCCAGGCCCACTGGAAATTGAAACCGCCCAGGTGGCCGGTGACATCAAGTACTTCACCGATGAAATACAAGCCAGGGCTCTTCAGCGACTCCATGGTCTTGGACGATACTTCGCGGGTGTCCACCCCGCCCAAGGTCACTTCGGCGGTGCGGTAGCCCTCGGTGCCGGCCGGTACTACCTGCCAGTTCGCCAGCTTGTCGGCGATCTGCGCCAGTTCTGCCGGGGTGTACTGCTTCATGGGCCTGGACTCGAACCACTGCTCGGCCAGCAGGTTGGCCAGCTTGCGGGTGAATACCTCGCCCAGCACGGTCTTCAGTTCGGCGTTGGCGCGTTCGGCCTGCATCTGTTGCAGCCAGGCCAGTGCATCGCGGTCGGGCAACAGGTTGATCTCGAGCGTATCACCGGCCTCCCAGAACGACGAGATCTGCAGGATCGCCGGGCCGCTCAGGCCGCGGTGGGTGAACAGCAGGTTCTCGCGGAAGCTGGTGCCGTTGCAACTGGCGGTGCAATCCAGCGAGGTGCCGGACAGCTCGCTGCACAGTGCCTTGAGTTGGGGCTCGGTGATGGTGAATGGCACCAGGCCGGCGCGGGTCGGCAGCAGGGTGTGGCCGAACTGGCGCGCCACCTGGTAGCCGAAGCCGCTGGCACCCAGGGTCGGGATCGACAGGCCGCCGGTGGCGATCACCAACGACTGGCAGGCGAACTGGCCAGCGCTGGTCTGCAGCAAGTAGCCGCCTTCGGTCTTCTCGATCTGTTCGATGCTGGTGTGCATGCGGATCTCGGCACCAGCCTCGTCGCATTCGGCCAGCAGCATGTCGAGGATGTCGCTGGCCTTGTTGTCGCAGAACAGCTGGCCGAGCTTCTTCTCGTGGTAGGCCACGCCGTGCTTGCACACCAGCTCGATGAAGTCCCACTGGGTATAGCGGGCCAGGGCCGATTTGCAGAAGTGGGGGTTGTGCGAGAGGAAGTTGCCGGGTTCGGTGTACAGGTTGGTGAAGTTGCAGCGCCCGCCACCGGACATGAGGATCTTCTTGCCCGGTTTGTTGGCGTGGTCGAGTACCAGCACCCGGCGGCCGCGGCGGGCGCTGAGCTGGGCGCACATCAGGCCGGCGGCGCCGGCGCCGAGGATGATCACGTCGGTGGAGTGCACGGTGTTACCTCTTCAGGATTACTGGGGCTGCTTTGCAGCCCCTTCGCGACACAAGGCCGCTCCTACAGGAGTTTGCGAGCCCCTGCAGGAGCGGCCTTGTGACGCGAAAGGGCCGCAAAGCGGCGCAAAATCAGGTCAGACGATGCGGACTTTCAGCGAGCGCCCCTTGATCTTGCCGCTGTTCAAGCGCTGCATGGCCTGCTTGGCCAGCGGCCGCTCCACGGCAACAAAGGCCTGGAAGTCAAAGATCGCAATCTTGCCCACTTGCTTGCCCGGGATCCCGGCGTCCCCGGTCAGCGCGCCAAGGATGTCGCCCGGGCGCAGCTTGTCCTTGCGCCCGGCGGCGATGCACAGGGTGCTCATCAGCGGCAGCAGCGGCTCGCCGCCCTTGCTCTTCAGGCTGTCCAGCTGGTCCCAGCGCAGCGGGCTTTTCTGCAGCGCTTCGATGGCCTGGGCGCGGTGGCCCTCGGCAGGTGCCACCAGGCTGACCGCAATACCTTTTTCGCCCGCACGGCCAGTACGGCCCACACGGTGCACATGGATTTCCGCATCACGCGCCAGCTCGACGTTGATGACCATGTCCAGGCCATCGATGTCCAGGCCGCGTGCCGCCACGTCGGTGGCCACCAGCACCGAACTGCTGCGGTTGGCGAACATGGTCAGCACCTGGTCGCGGTCGCGCTGTTCCAGATCGCCATGCAGCGCCTGGGCAACGATGCCCTTGGCGGTCAGGTGGGCGACCACGTCCTCGCACTGCTGCTTGGTGAAGCAGAACGCCACGCAGGACTGCGGGCGGTAGTGGCCGAGCACGCGGGTGACGGCCTCCAGGCGCTGTTGCGGGTCGATCTCGATGAAACGCTGCTCGATCTGGTTGTCGGTATGCAGGCTCTCGACCTTGACTTGTTGCGGGTTGCGCATGAAGTCGGCGGCCAGTTGCTTGATACCGGCCGGGTAGGTGGCCGAGAACAGCAAGGTCTGGCGGCGCGACGGGGTCTTGCCGATGATGCTGGCGATGGCGTCGAAGAAGCCCATGTCGAGCATGCGGTCGGCTTCATCCAGCACCAGGGTGTTCAGGCCGTCGAGTACCAGGGTGCCCTTGTCCAGGTGCTGCTGGATGCGCCCCGGGGTACCGACGATGATGTGCGCGCCATGCTCCAGCGAAGCGATCTGCGGGCCCAGCGAAACGCCGCCGCACAGGGTCAGGATCTTGATGTTGTCCTCGGCGCGGGCCAGGCGGCGCAGCTCCT
>MTEX01009244.1_pt2 | contig 10436 bp, 6 predicted proteins | sample 1042691 | NCBI WGS metagenome assembly MTEX01 (sample SAMN06185810, study PRJNA358809) | soil metagenome | isolation source: soil biostimulated with molasses as carbon source | place: India | collected 2015-05-23
CCCACCGCTTTGGTGGCCAAACCAAACTCGACCACATCACCCAGCTTAGCCGGGCTTTCAAAACTGATGGCGCCCATATGCTTGGTCACCAGGCTATTGGTTTCTAACTGACAAATGGCGTAAATCGCTGCTTCCTCGTCTATCCATTCTAATGCCCTGCCACCAAAGAGGGCATTGGCATAATTTAAATCACCTTGCATCACCAACCGACGGCTTAAAAAACGCATCTTCTCACCTGTAACATCATTGTTTGAACCTTAAGTATATCCCTGTTGGCGTATTGCACCAATGCACCAGCCGCTTTAACGATAGCAAGACTGCCGCCATTTTGCGATATCCGCTGACCGGCCAACCGATAGCGTTACCCCGCCTCTGACAGTTTCGACTACACTTGATCACAACCACAAGCCACACCTTAATTGCAGGAGATGCATAATGTCAGGCAATACCATTACCCTGCACCGGGTAGTAAAGGCCCCACCAGAGCGAGTTTATCGTGCCTTTTTAGAGCCGGAGGCGTTAGTAAAATGGTACCCACCGCACGGTTTCACTTGTCAGGTATTCAGTATGGATGCGCGGGTGGGTGGTGGTTACAAAATGGCTTTCACTAACTTTAGTAGCGGCAAAAGCCATAGCTTTGCCGGCACCTTCCTGGAGTTAATACCCAATAGCCTGATCCGCCTGAATGACCAGTTTGACGACCCTAATTTGCCCGGCCTGATGCAGGTAACGATCCGCTTAAAGCCGGTATTAATAGGCACCGAACTGACGATTGAGCAAAACGGTGTGCCGGAAGCCATCCCGGCTGAATTCTGTTATGCCGGCTGGCAGGAATCCTTGCAGCTGCTGGCGCTGCTGACCGAACCCGAAATCCCGGATCAGGCAGAGTAAAAAAGCCGGATTACTCCGGCTTTCAACAATAAAAATCTCTACGGATACTAAGCTTCATTTATCGCTGGTATTGAGATCGCAGCGAAACAGGTTATAATTTCGCCGTTTACCCCACTTTGGAGCACCACACCGAAATGAACAACTAAATCCTGATTAGCCGTCAATGTTACTTTTTGGACTTATCAGGGTTAGCGGGTTTATTTCAGTTGGGCTTTCAACAGCACTGCCTCAGCTATTCGTATTACCCGCCCCCTGCATTATCGGGAGGCTTTATGACCTTATACCACTTTTCCCCTTGCAGCTTTAGCCTGCCGAATGGCGATATGCTGTACCGTGATATCCGTTTGTCGCTGGATGGCGGCCTAAGTGCCCTGGTTGGCCGCAATGGTATTGGTAAATCGCTATTGGCTGCGCAACTGGCCGCGCAACAGCCTGCGGATTGCTATTTACTGCCACAACTCCCCCCAACGCACTGGCAGGAACTGCGGCTGGCCGATCTGCTTGGTATTACCCCTATCCTTAACGCCCTGCAACACCTGGCGAACGGGCATTGTGATACTGCTTCCCTGAGCCTGATTGACGGGCATTGGCAACTGCAAGACGACCTTTACCATGAACTGCAACAGATTGGTGCTGAACCAGACCTGTGGCAAATATGCAGCCGCTTAAGCGGTGGCCAGCTTAATCACCTGCGGCTCTGGTGGGCCTTTTACCAGCAGCGGCCACTGCTTATTCTGGATGAGCCCTCGAATCATCTGGACTCAGAGGCTCGCTGCTGGCTAAGCCAGCGTATTGCGCGCTTTCTGGCCCGGCCAAAAACCGCCATTTTACTGATCAGCCATGACCAAGAATTACTGCAGCAAGCCTGTGTGATATATGAATTAACCAGTATCGGCTTACACCGCTATGGCGGTAACTACGGCTTTTATCAGCAGCAGCGCCAGTTGCAACACACGGCTTTGCAACAGCAACGCCAACAAGCAGAACGTAATCTGGCACAACAGCAGCGTCAGGCACAAAGCGCCGCAGAGCGCGCCGCCAAACGGCAGCAACAAGGCGAAAAGCGGCGTGGCAGTCAGGCAACGATACTGCTGGACTACCAAAAAAACCGCGCCCAAAGTGCCGTATCAGCTAGGCGCACGCAAGAGCAACAGCAGCTTAAGCAGGCGCAGCAGCAGCTACAACAGCTAAAAGCGCAGCAAGAGATTATTAAACCACAGCAGTTTTACCTGCAGGCAACAGCAGCAAACAACAATAAGCTGTGGGTTAATGCCGTGGCACTGCAACTGGCGCATGGTAAGCGCCAATCGCTCAGTTTTAACTGGCGTAACAAGCAACGGGTGCATTTGCAGGGCCGTAATGGCAGTGGCAAATCGACCTTATTGCAAACTCTGGCAGGCTCACTGGCACCTGCTGCGGGTCAGTTGCAGCTAAACTGCACTGTGCACTATCTGGATCAGCATTTTAGCTTGCTCAATTTTAGCCAAAGCGCCCTGGCTAACCTGCGCCAATACTGCCCACTTATCAGCGAAACCGCGGCCCGTACCTTATTAGCCAGCGCCGGTTTACGCGCCGATAAAGCATTACAACCGGCGGGCGTATTAAGTGGCGGCGAACGTATGAAGCTGACCATGCTGATGGTCAGCCAGCATAACGACAGCTTACTGTTATTGGATGAGCCGGATAATCATCTGGATTTAGAAACCAAAACCTTGCTGGCAGAAGCGCTGTATCACTATCCGTCAGGCTTTGTGGTAGTAAGTCACGATCCGCACTTTATTGCACAGTTGGGTATCGACACGGTATTGCAAATTTAAGCAACACGTTTGACGGCACTCATCGGCAATGGCTGACAGGAGTCACTGCTTCAGCTTGTAGACTTTTGAAGTTGCGCATCCAACGGTTATGTTCTAGATTGGATATTCGGTACAACCTGATAAATATGAAAAACTTCAGTTACTTTTGAAAGTAGTTGTTAGCCAGAATAACGAGAAAGGGATGTCTTATGAAGTTAAGCCACGTACTGTCTACATTAAATCAGATAGAAAAATCTAAGTTCATTACGTGTCTGGACAAACTATGCTCCTCAGCCGCGTCAAGTGATGAGGTGATTTCAAAAGCCCTGAGTAAAGTTAATCGCCAGATTAAAGACGCATCTGGCAGTGAAATTACGCATCTTTTCAACGCTGTTGCAATTCAATATCAGGATTCAATTCGGGGAAAGCTGGCACTAAGCGATGCTGCTATGGCACTGCTGATCAATATTCTGAGCCGTGATGGTAATGGTATTGCCCGTATATCGTGGGTGGAGCAACTTTATAACCGTGAGTGGGAAGCATTAGACGCCCTGGCAAAGCAGATCCAACAAGATCTCAATAGCAACCTTTCAGAAGACTATAGTCATACACATCGTTTGAAAATTTTCCGTGATTGTCTAAACGTGGCCTATACCAATGATCAGAAGATTAATCGCCAGGCAATTATCACCGACGATGAACGTAGCATTTTAAATACGCTGGCCCATCATCTGAAAATTTCTCATGATGAAGTGGTAGCAATAGAACATTTATCCAAACCGATCAAAGCCGGAAAGCAAACAGTAGAAAACTGCCTGCAAGAACTGCGCGATATGGGTGTGGTATTCGTTAATCGAAAAACATCCGAAGTGCTCATCGCAGATGAAGTGGTGACGATATTAAATCAAATCCAAGGTAAAGAGCTGGCAGATAAACATTTGCTGCGGATCTTACGGGTGCTGTCTGACGCCGAACTATCAAATATCTTAAAAAGTTACGGTAAGCGTATTCGTGGTGTTAGCCGGGCAGAGAAAATCAGTACCATTTTGTATTCCGGTATTGCTGTGCGCGATATGTTGTCACGCGATTTATTCGATGAAGCTGACAACCAAAACAAACGCAAAGAGCGCTTAAAACAACTTATCGCTGATTTGGATATCGACGCTGACAAGATAGGCTTCACGCTGGATGAACGCATCGATGTTATTTTGGAAAGCCTGAATACTGCTGCTGACAGCGAGTTTGATGCGATAAGCGCAACGGGTTACAAAGAAATGTTTGATGCTCTGGTTCAACACTTTCAAGGTACCGATGCAACGGGAGCCCCGGAAACATTGGTACAGCGCATCAGGTCCGAGTATGAGCTTGAAGATACTGAGGAAATCAACGTTGAGCGTCTACGGGCACTAAGCATTACGCCGCATGACGTTTTATATCTGCTCAACAATGATGAAGTGAAAGAGCTACGCGATAACCTTAAACTCCCCAGAAAAGGCAACCCAAGAACAAATATCCTGGAAGCCTTCGCCAATGCCAACGACAAACTCATTGAAAACTACGCCGCCTTGGCTAAGCGCGATTTGTCAACGCTCAAAGCTGTTGGTATTGAAATCAATGAAGCAGATATTGGCGTGAAGTTTGAGGAAGCAACAAAAACAATTCTGGAGCAATTGGAACTGAATGTTGACGAAGAACTGCGTAAGTCGATAAATACAGCAAAAGACAAAGCCGACATTATCATCTCCATTAGCGATGACGATATTATTATTGGCGAAGCAAAAACCTGTAAAGAGGGCGATTTTGCCAAATACTCGGCAACATCCCGCCAGATCAAAGCTTACGTAACCCGCTGCGAAAATCAGGGAAAACGCGTAGCACAGGTACTGATTATTGCACCCAGTTTCTCGCAGGACTTTATCGAATCTGCAGAGATGGATACCGAAGTAAATATTTCCCTGCTAACAGCTGAAGGTTTAAAGCAGATTCACGATGCCTATAAAGCAAAACGCCGTCCGAATTTTTCAGCGCGGTTACTTACAAAAGGTGGACTGCTTAAAGCTGAGCTGATTGCGAAAAGTATATAGGAGCGAAACAGTTCTAATTTTCAGAAGAAGTGCTATGACAACCACTTTTATTATTTTAACTAAGAATTAGGCTCACTCAATCAAGTAACGAGAAATATGATAATTACAAATATAGCAACATGGGATTATAAGCAAGACCTAGAAGGATTGCTTTTCTTTGCTCAAAGAATGTTAGAACTATCTTTCGACAAGTCTGACTTTAATGAAAAAAATGTTTCCGTTTCCATTTCAGATGTAATCAGCGAATGCCTTCAATATTTAGAACTTGAGGAAAAAGGAGTCTATGAAGTATCAAACTCTGAGCTTGAATCATTATTCGAAGAAATAGTAGAAAAAATTCGAGAGGATGTCGTAGTTAAACAGATGCTTGGCGACAAAATAGACTACTACCTTAATTCACTTAACTGCGGAAACGATAGAAAATCACTAAAAAATGTACTGGAAATAATTAATCTTAAAATAAATCCAGAAAACTATTTCTGGAGAATTAAAGATGAAGTCAAGAAGAATGCAATTAATTACAAGAGAAAAGACGAACTAATTAAAACAACAACAATGCTTTTCAGCTTTTTAGTATCGTACGGATATAAAAAAGGCACTATATACTTCTTGGTTAATAAAATATTTTTTGATAAATCAGGCATAAACAAAGTTAAAGACATAACATCTCTTGACAAATTTTATAGTTTATTTGATCTAGAGTATAAAGAATTTGAAGTGGTTTTCTCCGCGTCAAAAATTTACTCAAATATTAGTGATTCATGTGAGAAAGTAGGGTTAAAAGTTGTCGACTCTAAGGATCCCGTCTATGGTGAAAATTTTGAAAAAAAGTTTTATAAAAATAGCAATAAAAAAGTATATGTTATTTGCGAGAGAATTAAAGCTCTTGATTACCAACATGCAATGAAAGTTGCGGAAGAAAGAGTTTCATTGATTTCAGATTTATTTGTTGTTTTTTATCATCATAAGAAACCTTGGTTTTCAGATTACTGCCTAGTATACAAACATGACAAAAAGCATGTGGTTTCACTTCATAAGTCTTCAAATATAATGACAGCGCTCAGTGACAATAATCTAAGCTATGTAGAGAAAATATTTCCTGTTTTTCTGACAAATTTTGGATTAACAAGCGACTCGTTTAACAGATTCCATAGAGGAGTTGAGTTGCATGCTCATGCATTAGAAACAGATGAAGTAGCATCGCAAATACTGAATTTATGGATTTGCCTTGAGGCTTTGTTAATAACGGAAAAGTCAAAATCACATATTGCGACTGTTGCATCCTCTGTGGAACTGATTATATCTGCCTATATAGTAAGAAAAAAAATTTCTAGCCTTAGAAAATATATAACTCAATGGGACAATGAAAAGTTTGAAATAGCAAAATCTAAATTACCTGAAGATGTCAGAGGCGATAGTGATTTGGCTGTAGCCGCACTTGTTGGCTTGATTGAATTCAAGGATGTCGCAGCTGAATTATTAGCTGAAATGAATGAGCAACCGCTTTTAAGATACAAATTTATGAAGCTTGTTAGAGAGGTTCAAACAAGAAAATCCATAACAGAAATCATTGATACATATAGAGTAAAATGCAAAAGAGACATTAGGAGAATATACAGATCTAGAAACAAAATTGTACATCAAGGAAATATAAATGATCACAGCGATTTCATAGCGGAAATGGCTCACCATTATCTAGATATGGTGCTTTTCGCTATTATAGAGAGAAAAATCTCATTTAATGATATTAATTCTATAGATAACCTTATCCAAGAAATGAAAATAACGGTTGAATGCCATAAATCACATCTAAAAGATAATAAAAATGAAAAACTAAAATTACTGGATTTCAAAAATGCAATATTCGGACCTACAAGCTAAAAAATAATTCCCAATCATTTTAAAAGTAATCTTTAGTAATTCCACATAACGAATGAAGCCATATACTTAGCAATTTATTAGTATTTACTAAGATATGAAAAGGCCGGGAAAACCCGGCTTTTTTATTTCTAAACAAACTACATAAGCTGTATCCCACCACCAAAGCTGCGGTAAATGCCAACCAAACGGATAAAGCTTTGCTGTTGTAGCTGCGCCAGTTGATCGCGGCTGCGTAGCTGTTCGCGTTCTGCATCCAGTAAATCGAAAAACTCGCCGCTGCCCGCGTTGTAGCGGGCGCGGGCAATTTGTACCGCTTTATTGCTGGCGTGCCATTGTTGCTCGGCGCTTAATTGCTGCTCGCGGCTTAAGTTATAGCTGGTTAACGACAACTGCATCTCGTTAATGGCGGTAAATACCTGCTGCTCAAAGCGGGCCAGCGCCATTTGCGTGCTGGCTTCGGCCTGGCGGATACGCGCCCTCACCGAGCCTAAATCGGCAGCCTGCCAACTCAGCGTTGGCGCCACTGACCAACTTTGCGTATCGCTACCCAGGGTTAAGCCAGGGCCGGAGATAAAGCCTAAAAAGCCCCGCACCGACAGATTCGGATACAGATCTGCGATGGCTACACCAATGCTGGCCGTTTGTGCCGCCAGTTGCCGCTCGCTGCTGGCAATATCGGCGCGATAGCGCAGGTAGTTCTCACCGGCCACCAACGCCACCGGCTGCGTTAACTCTGGTAACTTGGGTACTGAACCCAGTTTTAGCTCGCCCGGGCGCATGGCCAATAACGCCGACAAGGTGGCATCGGCGCTAAGTAAGGCAGCCCGGTACGCCGGTACCGAGGCCTGTACCTGATGCAACTGTACATCTATTTGCGCCAACTCCAGCTCCGACGCCATACCAGCCTCTAGCCTGGCCAATACGATATTTCGGCTTTGCTGTAAGTTATGCAGGTTCTGCTCGGCAACCGCCAAACGTAACTGCGCGCCACGGTATTCGCCATAGCTAACCGCGACCTGGCTGATGATCTGTAACTGCGCATCATGCCACAGCAAATCGGCTTGCTGCGCTTGTGCCTCTGCCGCTTCACTGGCCCGGCGCAACTTACCGAAAATATCCAGATCCCAGCTTAAACTGGCACCGGTGCTGTAACCGCGGCTAATTACCCCGTTATCGTCCGGCAGCACAGTGCCGTTTTCACCAGCCTGATAACCGGCGTCGAGCGTGCCTTTCGGCAGTAAATCATTATCCGCATCACGAAATACCGCCCAGGCCCGCTCGACATTGGCGCTGGCTTCTGCCAGCGTGCGGTTTTGCTGCAAGGCACGGCTGATCAGCTGATTTAATGCAGCATCATCAAAAGCCTGCCACCAGTTTTGTAGCTGCTCGGCTTGCTGATAGGGGCTGCTAACGCTGATATCAGCCACCTTAACCGGCGTTTGATAGTCTGGTCCGACAGCACAGGCAGTCAGGCCCGCCACCAATACCGCAATAACGGATACTTTTAAGGTTTTAGGCATGAGTTGTCTCCACACTAGCTGGCTGAGGCTGGGCTGACTGAGCAGGCAGGGCCTGTTGCGGCGTTGCCGGAGCGGTGGTGTTTGCACCACGTTTTGCCAGCATATAGTAGAACAGCGGGGTTAGCAGTAAGCCGAAAATCGTCACCCCAATCATGCCGGAGAATACCGCTACCCCCAGTGCCTGACGCATCTCGGCACCGGCACCGCTGGAAAACGCCATCGGCACCACGCCCATAATAAAGGCGATAGAGGTCATCAGGATTGGTCGCAAGCGCAGGCGGCTGGCTTCCAGAATGGCGTCCAGCGCCTGCATACCCTGGTCTTGCAGCTCTTTGGCAAACTCGACGATTAAGATGGCATTCTTGGTTGCCAGCCCCACTAAGACAATAAGACCAATCTGGGTGAGGATATTGTTATCCCCGCCGTAAATCAGTACGCCGCTTAGCGCCGATAACAAGGTCATCGGAATAATCAGAATAATCGCCAATGGCAGGCTTAAGCTCTCGTATTGTGCCGCCAGTACCATAAATACCAGCAGAATCACCAGTGGGTAAATAAAGACCCCGGCGTTACCGGCCAGAATTTGCTGATAGGTGAGTTCGGTCCACTCGTAGGTCATGCCATTTGGCAGGGTTTCCGCCAGAATTCGCTCTATCGCTGCCTGCGCCTCACCGGTGCTGTAACCTGGCGCCGGACCACCGTTAATCTCGGCAGTGGTAAAGCCGTTATAATGCATTACCCGATCTGGCCCGGCCGAATCCGTTACGCTGATAAAGGACCCCAGCGGCACCATCTCGCCTTGCAGATTGCGCACTTTTAACTGACTGATTTGCGCCGCACTCTGGCGGAACTGCTCGTCAGCCTGCACATTAACCTGATAGGTACGGCCAAACTGGTTAAAGTCATTTACATACACCGAGCCCATATAGGCCTGCAATGTCTGGAAGATTTCATCCAGCGCCACATTTTGCTGCTTGGCTTTGGTACGGTCGATATCCAGATCCAGCTGTGGCACATTAACCTGATAGCTGGAGAAAACCCCGGCCAGCTCTGGTGTAGCCCAGGCTTTCATCATTACCTGCATCGTTACGTTGTACAACTCTTCATAACCATGATTACCGCGGTCCTGAATTTGCAATCTAAAGCCGCCGATAGTACCCAAGCCCATTACCGGTGGTGGCGGGAAAATGGCGATAAAGGCATCTTCAATTGCGGCAAAGCGCTGATTTAACGCCGCGGCAATGGCATTACCGGAAAGCTCGGCGCTACCGCGCTTATCAAAGTCATCCAGGCCAACAAAGACAATGCCGGAGTTAGGGCTATTGGTAAAACCATTGATGCTCAGGCCCGGAAAGGCAATAGAGTTCGCTACACCGGGGTATTCCAGGGCAATGCTCGACATCTCTTTAATCACCGCTTCGGTGCGCTCCAATGAAGCCGCATCAGGTAATTGGGCAAAGGCCACCAGATACTGCTTATCCTGGCTCGGGACATAGCCGGTGGGTGTGGTGGCAAACTGCAAGCCGGTTACGCCAACTAAGGCGATATACATAACGCCAACAATGGCACCATAGCGGATCACCTTTTTCACCACAAAGCCATAACCACTTGATAAGCGCGCAAAGAAGCGGTTAAAGGGGCCGAATAACCAACCTCCTAATAGTTTGTCCATACCACGGGTAAGTGCATCTTTCTTCTCGTTATGTCCTTTTAACAGCATGGCCGCCAGCGCCGGACTTAAGGTTAAGGAGTTAATCGCCGAGATAAAGGTAGAAATGGTAATGGTTAACGCAAACTGCTTATAAAACTGCCCGGTTAAACCCGACATAAAGGCAGTAGGAATAAACACGGCTGCCAGTACCAGGGTGGTGGCAACGATCGGCCCGGTTACTTCTTTCATCGCTTTTTGGGTTGCCGCCAGCGGCGCTAAGCCTTCACTGATATTGCGCTCGACGTTTTCCACTACTACGATGGCATCATCGACCACGATACCAATCGCCAGTACCAGCCCGTACAACGATAAGGCGTTAATCGAAAAGCCCAGCAGATGCATAAAGGCAAAGGTACCCACTAAGGACACCGGCACCGCAACCAGCGGAATAATAGAGGCGCGCCAGGTTTGTAAAAACAGCACCACCACTAATACCACCAGCAATACCGCTTCCAGCAGGGTTTTTACTACGGCCTGAATAGAGCCACGCACAAAGACTGTAGGATCGTACACGATGTCGTAGGCTAAACCTTCCGGAAAGCCTTGCGCCAGC
>MTEX01001206.1_pt1 | contig 10421 bp, 8 predicted proteins | sample 1042691 | NCBI WGS metagenome assembly MTEX01 (sample SAMN06185810, study PRJNA358809) | soil metagenome | isolation source: soil biostimulated with molasses as carbon source | place: India | collected 2015-05-23
GCAAAACCTGTGGGGGCTGGCTGGCCGGCGACAGGCCCGGTGCAGGCTACCTCACAGCCAGTAGGTCACCGCCCACCAGCCCAGCCCACCCATCACCACGGTGTAGGGCAAGGCCATCCACACCATGCGGCCGTATGACAGCCGGACCAGCGGCGCGATGGCCGAGGTCAGCAGGAACAAAAACGCGGCCTGCCCGTTCGGGGTGGCCACGCTGGGCAGGTTGGTGCCGGTGTTGATCGCCACCGCCAGGGTTTCGAAATGCTCGCGGCTCATGCTGCCATTGACAAACGCCTGCTTCACCTCGGTGATGTAGATGGTGGCGACGAACACGTTGTCGCTGATCGCCGAAAGCAAGCCATTGGCCAGGTACAGCATGCCTGGCTGCTGCTCGGCCGGCAGTGCCAGCACCCAGGTGATCAGCGGGCTGAACAGCTGCTGCTGGTGGATCACTGCGACAACGGCGAAGAACACCACCAGCAATGCGGTGAACGGCATGGCGTCCTGGAACGCACGGCCCAGGCGGTGTTCGTCGGTGATGCCGGTGAATGCCGTGATCAGCACGATTACCATCAGGCCGATCAGGCCGACTTCGGCAACGTGCAAGCCCAGGCAGACGATCAGGATCAGCGCGGCCAGCCCTTGCACCCACAGCGCGATGCGCTGGGCCTGGGTGCGCGCGGCGTCATCCTCGGCGGCGTAGGCGGCCAGTACCTGGCGCACCGGCTCGGGCATCAGCGTGCCGTAACCGAACAGGCGCAGTTTCTCCAGCAGTACACAAGTCAGCAGGCCGGCAGCCAGCACCGGCAACGACACCGGCGCCACCTTGAGGAAGAAATCGGCAAAGTGCCAGCCCATTTCGTGGCCGATCAGCAGGTTCTGCGGTTCGCCCACCAAGGTGCACACCCCGCCCAGGGCCGTACCTACCGCGCCATGCATCAACAGGCTGCGCAGGAAGGCGCGGAACTGGTCGAGGTCGTTGCGGTGCAGCGCTGCGACCTGCTGGTCGCTGTCGAGTGCAGCGTCCTCCCGCGGGTTGGCCCCGGAGGCAACCCGGTGGTAGACCGCATAGAAGCCGACCGCGGCGCTGATGATCACGGCGGTCACCGTCAGCGCATCGAGAAACGCCGAGAGGAATGCCGACAGCACGCAGAACAGCAATGCCAGAATGGCCTTCGAGCGTACCCCGAGCAGGATGCGCGAGAACAGGAACAGCAGCAGTTCCTTCATGAAGTGGATGCCTGCGACCATGAACATCAGCAACAGGATGACCGGGAAGTTGTGCTGCAACTCTTCGTACAAGGCTTGCGGGGTGGTCATCTGCAACAGCAGGGCTTCGACCAGCAGCAGCCCGCCGGGCATCAGCGGGTAGCATTTCAGGGCCATGCCCAGGGTGAAGATGAACTCGAGCACCAGTGCCCAGCCGGCGGCAACCGGGCCAAGGCTGACCAGCAGCAGCGGGTTGAGGACCAGGAACAGGCAGATGACCGCCTTGTACCACAGCGGCGACTGGCCCAGGAAGCCGTGGGCGAGGGCGCCAGTCAGGGAGCGCGACATGAATATGTTTCCTTATGATTCGGCGATGGCGAACGGTGCCGCATCAGCGCGCCTTAGGCAAGGCATACAGTCCCGTTTTTGGCACAAGCGCGGCCATCGGGCTGGGTTACCATCCGTGGCATGAACCTTTTACTCCCAGGAGTGCCGCCCGTGACCGAGTACAGCGCATTCAAGGTCGAACTGACCGACAACATTGCCCACGTGCAAATCAACCGCCCGGAGAAGGTCAATGCGATGAACGCCGCCTTCTGGGCAGAGATCATCGACATCTTCCAGTGGGTCGACGATACCGACGCGGTGCGGGTAGTGGTGCTCAGCGGCGCCGGCAAGCATTTTTCCGCCGGCATCGACCTGATGATGCTGGCCTCGCTGGCGGGCCAGATGGGCAAGGATGTGGGGCGCAACGCGCGCTTCCTGCGCAGCACCATCCTGCGCCTGCAGGCCTCGTTCAATGCCGTGGACAAGTGCCGCAAGCCGGTGCTGGCCGCCGTGCAGGGCTACTGCATCGGCGGTGCCATCGACCTCATCGCGGCCTGCGACATGCGTTACTGCAGCAACGACGCGCAATTCTCGATCAAGGAGATCGACATGGGTATGGCTGCCGATGTCGGCACACTGCAACGTTTGCCTCGTATCATCGGTGACGGCATGATGCGTGAGCTGGCCTTCACCGGGCGCAATGTCGAGGCCGCAGAGGCGCTGCGCATCGGCCTGGTCAACCGGGTCTATGATGATCAGGCTGCGCTGCTGGACGGGGTCTTTGCCATTGCCCGCGAGATTGCCGCAAAATCACCGATTGCCGTGGCCGGCACCAAGCAAATGCTCAGCTACATGCGTGACCATCGCATTGACGATGGCCTGGAATACATCGCCACCTGGAACGCCGCGATGCTGCAGTCCGAAGACCTGCGCGTGGCCGTGGCGGCGCACATGAGCAAACAGAAACCGACGTTCGCCGACTGATCAGGCCGGGGGACGCGCAGTAAAGGACCCCCCGACATGTCAGCACGCTGGACTACCGCAGTACTCGACCCGCAGATCACCGGGGGCCTGGCCGTGGCCCGCAGCCCGGAAGGGTTCCTGGTGGACGCCAACGGCGCGCTGTTCTCCCGCGACTGGCTCAAGCGCCAGGACCTGGATGTGCTCGGCGAGCACGGCATCGGCCATTTCGATGGCCAGCCGGTGTTCCTGCTGGAGCTGCGCCGCGCCACCGAGGTGCCCGGCTGTGCCTGGCGTGGCCTGCGTGCGTTCATGCTCGAAGGCGACTTCGACACCTACAAGGTGCTGGGCTACGCCGCCCAGATCGGCACCTGGGCGCGTGAGCACCGCTTCTGCGGCAGCTGCGGCCAGGCGATGACGCAGATCCGCTGGGAGCGGGCGATGTACTGCCAGCCCTGCGACCTGCGCAGCTACCCGCGCATTTCGCCGAGCATGATCGTGCTGGTGACCCGTGGTGACGAGATCCTGCTGGCGCGCTCGCCGCGCTTTGTCAGCGGGGTGTACAGCACCCTGGCAGGCTTCGCCGAACCGGGTGAGTCGGCGGAGGATTGCCTGGTGCGCGAAGTGCGTGAGGAAGTGGCGGTGGAGGTGCAGAACATCCAGTACGTGGGCAGCCAGTGCTGGCCGTTCCCGCATTCGATGATGCTGGGCTTCCATGCCGAATACGCCGGGGGCGATATCGTCATGCAGCCGGACGAAATCGAGGATGCCAGGTGGTTCAGCGTCCACGACCTGCCGCCGCTGCCGGCCGGGCGCTCCATCGCCCGCTACCTGATCGATCTCTACGTTGCACGGCGGCTGGGCTGTGATATCCCTGCTTTCCCGTCCTAGCTGCAGTGAGAAATGTTCTCCGACTAGGCGCAGGGCGCAGGCAATGGTCATTCCATTGCCAAGTCCTGCAACGACGGCGGAGGACATTTCTCGCGCAGATAGGGCGGGTAAGCAGGGGTATCACAGCCCATCAGGCCTGGCCGAACCAGTGCTGCCACGCTAGGCGCACGGTCAAGGCCAGCACCACGGTGATGAACACCGGGCGGATGAACTTGCTGCCGCCACTGATCGCCGTGCGTGCACCGAAGAAGGCGCCGACCATCACCGACAGGCCCATGCACAGGCCAACGATATAGTCCACCTGCCCCGAAATGATGAACACCGTCAGCGCCGCGATGTTGCTGACGAAGTTCATGCTGCGCGCCACACCACTGGCGCGTACCAGGTCGATGGGGTACAGCAGCAGGGTACTGACGGTCCAGAACGCCCCGGTGCCCGGGCCGGCCACGCCGTCGTAGAAGCCCAGGGTGAAGCCTTGGGGCAGCTGCCATTTCTTCCTGATCGGGGCGTCGGCATCGAGCGGTGCCTTGGGCGTGCCGCCGAACAGCAGGTAGACGCCACAGGCGAAGACGATCACCGGCAGCATCTTGTTCAGCCATTCGGCCGGCATGTAGTGGGCGATCACTGCGCCGAGCAGGGCCCCGGTCAGGGTGGCGAACAATGCCGGGCGCCATTGCGCCGGGTGGAACAGCTTGCGCTTGTAGTAGGTGAAACCCGCCGTCGCCGAGCCGAATGTGGAGCTGAGCTTGTTGGTGCCCAGCACCAGGTGCGGTGGCATGCCGGCGGTGAGCAATGCGGGGGTGGTGAGCAGGCCGCCGCCGCCGGCGATGGCATCGATGAAACCGGCGATGAAGGCGACCAGCGCCAGGATCAGCAGGGTGAGGGGTTCTACGGTGAGTTCGAAGGGCATGGGGGTTGGCAGGCAAGGAGGCAAAGGGGGCGGCAAAGGGCCGCGCTAGAAGGGCGACATGGTAATCCTGGGGAAGGTGTGTTGCCAGTGCCGGCCCTTTCGCGGGCATATCCGCGAAGGGGCCGCTACTGGCAAACACATCAGCTACGGATAAACGCCAGCAGATCGGCATTGATCACATCGGCATGGGTGGTCGGCATGCCATGTGGGTAGCCTTTGTAGGTCTTGAGCGTGCCATTGGGCAGCAGTTGCGCCGACAGCAACCCGGCGTTTTCATACGGCACGATCTGGTCATCGTCGCCATGCATCACCAGCACCGGCTGGCTGATGCCCTTCAGGTCCTCGGTGAAGTCGGTCTGGGAAAACGCCACGATGCCGTCGAAATGGGCCTTGGCGCTGCCGATCATGCCCTGGCGCCACCAGTTGCCGATGATGCCTTCGCTGGCTTTGGCACCGGGGCGGTTGTAGCCATAGAACGGCCCAGCCGGCACATCCCGGTAGAACTGCGCACGGTTGCTGGCGACCTGGGCCTGGAAGCCGTCGAACACCGACTTGGGCAGGCCGCCCGGGTTGGCGGCTGTCTGCACCATCAGTGGCGGTACGGCGGCGATCAGCACGGCCTTGGCGACCTTGTCGCCGGAGTGGCGGGCCATGTAGCGCACCACTTCGCCGCCACCGGTCGAATGGCCGACATGCACGGCGCCCTGGATACCCAGGTGGGCAACCACTGCCGCCACATCGTCGGCATAGTGGTCCATGTCGTGGCCGTCCCAGACCTGGCTGGAGCGGCCATGGCCACGGCGGTCGTGGGCGACCACGCGGTAACCTTGGGCGAGGAAGAACAGCATCTGCGCGTCCCAGTCATCGGCGCTCAGCGGCCAGCCGTGATGGAAGTGGATGACCGGCGCATCGCGCGGGCCCCAGTCCTTGTAGAAGATCTGTACGCCGTCCTTCGTGGTTACATAGCTCATCGTCGTGTCTCCTGTGTGCGGGCACCAAAGGGAGCTATTGAGCATAGGAGGGATTTTGGCGGGTATCGGTAATTAGTGTCGCCTGTGCAGGCTTCTTCGCGGGTGAACCCGCTCCCACAGAGCATGGGCGCAGATCAAGCCCTGACTGCACAGGCGACAGAAAATGCCTCAGACGCGGTCACGCATGCGGTACCAGGCCTTGGCGGCGGCTTCCAGCGGGGCGGCCAGCAGGTCGCCGCCTGGGAAGCGGCCATTGTCGATGCCCTGGTACAGTGCCAGCAGGTCGTCGTCGCCGAGGATGGCGTCACTCACCGCTCGCGCCGCGGCCAGGGTAGGCAACACGCCATGCCCGGAAAAACCTTGCAGCCAGTAACGCTGGCCCTCACGGCCGACGTCCGGGGTGCGTTGCATGCTGCAGTCGATATGGCCGCCCCAGGCGTAATCGATGGCCACCCCGGCCAATTGCGGGAACACCCGCTCCAGGTAGGGGCGGGTGGCGCTGGCGACGTCCCTGGGAATCCCACCCAGGTAAGTGCAGCCACCGCCGAACAGCAGGCGGTGGTCCGGGGTGAGGCGGAAGTAGTCGGGCACGAACTGGTTGTCGATCACGCAGCTGTTGAGTGGCAGCAGCGACTGGGCGAAGTCGGCATCCAATGGCGCGGTGGCGACCTGGTAGGAGCCGACCGGCAACAAGCGCCGCGACAGGGTACGGTCGAGCCGGTCGATGTAGGCATTGCAGGCCAGCACCAGCACGTCGCAGCGTACCTCGCCGCCGCCGGTGCGTGCCACGTAGCCGTCGCCACTCGGCGCGTAGCTCAGCACCTGGCTTTGCTCGAAGATGCACCCGCCCGCAGCCTCGATGGCGCCGGCCAGGCCCAGGGCCAGCTTCAGCGGGTTGAGGTGGGCACCTTTGGCGTCATGCAGCGCAGCCTGATAGCGCGGGCTGTCGATCCATTGCGGCAGCTCGTCATGGCCGATCAGGCGCAGGGCGTCGTAGCCCCATTTGTGTTCAGCCTCGTGCAAAGCCTGTTCAAGCATTTTCACCCGGCGTGGCATCACGGCGGCCCACAGGCTGCCTGGCCGGTAGTCGATGTCGAAGCCATGGCGTTGCGGTAGTTCGCGCATTTCGTCGGCGGCCCAGCACATGCTGGCCCATAGGCGTTGGCTGCGTTCGAGGCCCAGGGCCTTTTCCAAGGGTGGCATGTCGCACGACCAACCGAGCAAGGCCTGGCCACCGTTACGCCCGGACGCGGCCCAGGCCACGCGGCTGGCTTCCAGCAGGGCTACGCGTTTGCCGGCCAAGGCCAGGCGCAGGGCGGTGTGGAGGCCGCTGAAGCCGGCGCCGATTATGAGCACCTCGGTGTCGTGGCGGCCTTGCAGGCTAGGGTGCAGTGGAATGCTGGCGGGGTAGGTCTGGGCGTAGTACGTGGCGATGTGCTGGGCGGACTGCTTGAACATGCCGGAGCCTCATGAAAATTATTGTGATGTTTTTCATGAAAATATATCAGGAAATTTTCATGTTATCCGGGAAACCCTGCCCGCCTGTCAGATCTACGCGTATCTCCGGGCATCGACAATCCTTACAAATGGCCTTGGCCAATACGGCCATCCATTCAAGGAACCAACGATGAATCAAGCTGAACAAAATTCGCTCCGCGGGCCTGTCACGCCACGACATGGCCATGTGTTTACCCCCGCATCGCGGGCCTACTTTGCCTGGCAAGCAGGCATGCTGGATGAAGGTGCGCTGAATCAGCGCGAAGCAGGCAAGTTCTTTCCGCAGACGCAAGCTGGCCTGACGGATCCATTCGCCAAGGACGACCCGAAAAACCTGCTGCCGCCACCGGACGGCAAAATTGCCAGTGCCAATCAGGCGACCGGGAAGATGCTCGATCAGCCCGGCGACCACTGGAGCAAACACGAAGTCCGTAGCGGGGATGCCCTGGACATCTCCTGGTATTTTGCCGCCAATCATAGAACGCGTCGCTTTAACTATTTCATCACCAAACCCGATTGGGACAGTACCAAGGTGCTGGCGCGCGATCAGTTCGAGGCCGAGCCTTTCCACACGGAACTGATCGAATTGCAGCCGTACTGGGCGTATGACGCAGAGATGAAACCCAGCAATCCGACCACCCACGCATTGCCGCTACCCGCCCGCGAGGGTTATCACGTATTGCTCGCGGTGTGGGAAGTGGCCGATACCGGCAACGCCTTCTACCACGTGGTCGATCTGGACTTTCTGCCAGGCGACGGTGATGACCGGCCGAGCGTGCCGATGGGCCTCAAAGCCGCTGAGGTAACCGACAAGAAGGTTGCTTTGAGCTGGCAGCCATCGAGTGGTGCGCACCCCATCGAGTGCTACCAGCTGAGCCGTAATGGCACCGACACGTTCGTCGTGCCTGCACCCATTACGCACTGGGATGACGACCAGGTGACGGCGGACGCAACCTACCACTATTCCATCGTCGCAGTTGACAGCAAGGGTGCGTGCTCCAGGCCTTCAGCCCCCGTCGTCGTACGTACACTGGGTGAAGGTGGCGTGCCCAGCGCGCCGCAAAGTCTGCACTCGATGGGGCAGGCTGTCGACAGCATCCGCCTGATGTGGGGGGCCTCGAGCGGTGCGAGCCCGATCGATCGCTACGAGCTCTATCGTGACGGTCAGCAGGTGGCCACCATCGCCGGTGACAGGACTGAACATACCGATGGCGGCCTGCAGCCGGACACCCTATATGTTTACCAGGTCGTGGCGGTTGACGGGGAGGGCAAGGTTTCCGCTCCGAGTAACGACCTTGCGGTCAGGACTGCCGGAAAAAGTGATTACCCTGCCTGGCGACTGCACCAGGGTTACGCCAGTGGCGACCCTGTCAGCCATGTCGGCGCTGACTGGCGCTGCAGGCAAGCGCACCAGTCTCTCTCCGAGGATTGGGCGCCAGGGGCGGCCGCGGCGCTTTGGCAGCAACATGAATAACTGAGCGCGGGGCTGCAACCGGCAAGGCGGCGGCTCATTTCGCCGCCGTCTTGCGCCGGCCCTGCCTTGGTTTGCCTTCGCTGGCCTTGGCCGGGCCAGCTGCGCTTTTGCCTTTGCCGCCACCGCTGCGGCGTTTCTTCTTCCACGGCGCCGCCTTGCCCACTGGCGGCCCGCTGATGCTGATGCGCATGCCACTGCAGCGCTCCACCAGCTTGCCCATCCACGCCGACTGGCGGGCGACGAACTCTTCCAGGGGCATTTCGCCGCTCTGCACCATGTCCAGCGCCTGTTCCCAGATTGCCGTGGTGCCGGGGTCGGCAATCGCGCGGGGCACAGCGTCGATCAGGCTGAAGGCCGCAGGCGTGGCGGCCAGGGCCTTGCCGTTTTTTACCAGGTAGCCACGGTCGAGCAGGCCCTGGATGATGCTGGCGCGGGTCGCCTCGGTGCCGATGCCGGTGGTTTCCTTGAGCTTCTGTTTCAGCCGCGGGTCATCTACCAGCTTGGCCACGTTCTTCATCGCCTTGATCAGGTCGCCTTCGGTGAACGGCTTGGGCGGCTGGGTCCACAGGTCTTTCAGTTGCAGGCCTTGCACTGCACAGTCCTGGCCCTCGCGCAGCGCTGGCAGTACCTGGGCCGGCGGCGCCTCGCGGCCTTTGGCCGGGGTCAGTGCCTCGGGCAGGGCGCGGCGCCAGCCGGGTTCGACGATCTGCTTGCCCACCGCGCGCAGGGCATGGCCGGCGCAGTCGAAGTCGGCCTGGGTACGGTCGTATTCATGATTGGGCAGGAACTGCGCCAGGTAGCGGGCGCGGATCAGCGTATACACCGCCTTGTGCTTGGCCGGCAGGCGCGATGGGTCGCTGGTGGCGGCGGTCGGGATGATGCCGTGGTGGGCGCTGACCTTGGCATCGTTCCAGGCCCGCGAGCGGCGCTGCGGCTGCAGGTGGGGCTGCAGCGCTGCCAGGCTGGCATCGGCCCGTTGCAGGGCGGCGAGGATGGCCGGCGCCTCGCCGTGCTGGCTTTGCGGCAGGTAACCACAGTCGCTGCGCGGGTAGGTGATCAGCTTGTGGGTTTCGTACAGGGCTTGGGCGATGTCGAGGGTTTCCTGGGCGCCGAGGCCGAACTTTTTCGAGCACAGTTCCTGCAGGGTGCCCAGGTCGAAGGGCAGTGGCGCGGCTTCGCGTACGCGCTCGGTGGCCACTTTTACGGCCCGGGCGCTACCGGCCTGGTTGATGTCGGCGGCGGCCTGCCGTGCCAGGTCCTGTTTCAGGCAGCGGCCCTGGTCGTCACAGGCGTCTTCGGGCGCGCGCCACTGGGCGTTGAAGCCTTGGCCGGCATGTTCCAGTTGCACGTCGATGGCCCAGAACGGCACCGGTACGAAGTCGGCGATGCTGCGGTCGCGGTCGACCACCAGGCGCAAGGTTGGTGTTTGCACCCGGCCCACCGGTAGCACGCCCTGGTAGCCGGCTTGGCGGCCCAGCAAGGTGAACAGCCGGCTCATGTTCATGCCGATCAGCCAGTCGGCGCGGGAGCGCCCCAGCGCCGAGTGGTACAGGTTGAAGGTTTCGTGGCCCGGCAGCAGACGCGCCAGGGCCTTGCGGATGGAGGCGTCGTCCAGTGCCGACAACCACAGGCGCTGCACCGGGCCGCGGTAGCGGCAATGCTCGACCAGTTCACGGGCAATCATCTCGCCCTCACGGTCGGCGTCGGTGGCGATCACCAGCTCCCGCGCTTCGCCAAGCAGGCGCTTGACCGCCTTGAACTGGCTGGCGGTCTTGGGCTTGACCAGCATCTTCCATTGTTCCGGAATGATCGGCAGGTCGGCCAGGTTCCAGCGCTTGTAGCGTTCGTCGTAGCTGTCGGGCGGGGCGGTTTCCAGCAGGTGGCCGATGCACCAGGTCACGCAGACGTCGATACCTTGCCAGCAGCCGTCGCCCTTGCGGTTGGCGCCGAGCACTTTGGCGATGTCTTTGGCCTGGGAGGGTTTTTCGCAGAGGAACAGGCGCATGGCCGGGAACGCTTCATCGGGAGTGATGGGCGATAGGATGCGCAAGCGAGCGCGCGGAGGCAAGTTTTATCTGGATGGATGTACAGGTTTTTGTCAGGGGAGATATGTTTTGCTGTGCCGGCCTCTTCGCGGGCTTGCCCGCTCCCACAGGTACTGCACAGATATTCAATATCTGTGGGG
>MTEX01007736.1_pt1 | contig 10418 bp, 6 predicted proteins | sample 1042691 | NCBI WGS metagenome assembly MTEX01 (sample SAMN06185810, study PRJNA358809) | soil metagenome | isolation source: soil biostimulated with molasses as carbon source | place: India | collected 2015-05-23
CGACCTGACCTACACCCTGGTCGATCCACGCATCGACTTCGCCAGCCGGGAGCACTGACATGGCCTTGTCCCCCCTCAACCGTCGGCGCTTCGAGCGCTTCAAGGCCAACCGCCGTGGCTGGTGGTCGCTGTGGCTGTTCCTGATCCTGTTCGGCCTGAGCCTGGGCGCCGAGCTGATCGCCAACGACAAGCCGATTGCCGTGCGCTACGACGGCGCCTGGTACTTCCCGGCGTTCAAGCGCTATCCGGAAACCACCTTCGGCGGCGAATTCCCGCTGGAAGCCAACTACAAGAGCCCGTACATCCGCGACCTGCTGGCAAAGAAGGACAGCTGGGTACTGTGGGCGCCGATCCCGTTCAGCTACCAGAGCATCAACTACGACCTGCGTGTACCGGCCCCGGCGCCGCCGTCGGCGGACAACTGGCTGGGCACCGATGACCAGGGCCGCGACGTGCTGGCACGGGTCATCTACGGCTTCCGTATTTCGGTGCTGTTCGCCCTGACCCTGACCCTGCTCAGTTCCATCGTCGGCGTGATCGCCGGGGCCCTGCAGGGCTTCTATGGTGGCTGGGTCGACCTGGCCGGGCAGCGCTTTTTGGAAGTCTGGTCCGGCCTGCCGGTGCTGTACCTGCTGATTATCCTGGCCAGTTTCGTGCAGCCGAATTTCTGGTGGCTGCTGGGCATCATGCTGCTGTTTTCGTGGATGAGCCTGGTGGACGTGGTACGCGCCGAATTCCTCCGCGGGCGCAACCTGGAATACGTGCGCGCCGCCCGTGCCCTGGGCATGCGCAATGGCGCGATCATGTACCGGCACATCCTGCCCAATGCCATGATCTCGACCATGACCTTCATGCCGTTCATCCTCACCGGCGCCATCGGCACCCTTACCGCGCTGGACTTCCTCGGTTTCGGCCTGCCGCCTGGCGCACCGTCGCTGGGCGAGCTGGTTGCCCAGGGCAAGTCCAACCTGCAGGCGCCATGGCTGGGCATCAGCGCCTTCGCCGTGCTGGCGCTGATGCTGAGCCTGCTGGTGTTCATCGGCGAATCCGCCCGCGATGCCTTCGACCCGAGGAAGTGACATGAGTGAACAGAACCTGATCGAAGTGCGCGACCTGGCGGTGGAGTTCGTCACCGGGGAGCAGGTCAACCGCGTGGTGGATGGCATCAGCTTCGATATCCGCAAGGGCGAGACGCTGGCCCTGGTCGGCGAAAGCGGCTCGGGCAAGTCGGTGACCGCGCACTCGATCCTGCGCCTGCTGCCCTACCCCCTCGCCCGGCACCCCAGCGGCAGCATCCGCTTCGAGGGCAAGGACCTCCTGCAGCAGAACGAGAAGAGCCTGCAACGCATCCGCGGCAACCGCATTGCGATGATCTTCCAGGAGCCGATGACCTCGCTGAACCCGTTGCACTGCATCGAGAAGCAGATCAACGAGATTCTGCTGCTGCACAAGGGCCTGACCGGCAAGGAAGCGACGGCACGTACGCTGGAGCTGCTGGACATGGTCGGCATACCCGAGCCACGCAAGCGCCTGAAGGCCTTGCCCCATGAGCTATCGGGCGGGCAGCGCCAGCGGGTGATGATCGCCATGGCGCTGGCCAACGAACCCGACCTGCTGATTGCCGACGAACCGACCACGGCGCTGGATGTGACCGTGCAGTTGAAGATCCTCGACCTGCTCAAGGAACTGCAGGCGCGCCTGGGCATGGCCTTGCTGCTGATCAGCCACGACCTCAACCTGGTGCGGCGCATTGCCCACCGGGTGTGCGTGATGCAACGCGGGCAGATCGTCGAGCAGGCCGAATGCAGCCGCTTGTTCAGCGCCCCGCAGCACCACTACACGCAGATGCTGATCAATGCCGAGCCCAGCGGGCTACCGGCCCACAACCCGGTGGGCGCGCCCTTGCTGGAGGTGGATGACCTCAGGGTGTGGTTCCCGATCAAGAAAGGCTTGCTGCGGCGTACGGTCGACCATGTGAAGGCCGTGGACGGTGTCAACTTCAGCCTGCCGCAGGGGCAGACGCTGGGGATTGTCGGCGAGTCCGGCTCGGGCAAGTCGACGCTGGGCCTGGCGATCCTGCGGCTGATTGCCAGCCAGGGCGGGATTCGCTTCCACGGGCAACAGCTCGAATGCCTCAACCAGAAGGCAGTACGGCCATTACGGCGGGAAATGCAGGTGGTGTTCCAGGACCCGTTCGGCAGCCTGAGCCCGCGCATGTGCGTGGCGGATATCGTTGGTGAAGGGCTGCGCATCCACAAGATCGGCACACCGCAGGAGCAGGAAGCGGCGATCATCGCGGCGCTGGAGGAAGTCGGGCTGGACCCGCGCACCCGGCATCGCTACCCGCATGAGTTTTCCGGCGGCCAGCGCCAGCGCATTGCCATTGCCCGGGCCCTGGTATTGAAGCCGGCGCTGATCCTGCTGGATGAACCCACATCGGCGCTGGACCGTACGGTGCAGCGGCAGGTGGTGGAACTGCTGCGCAACCTGCAGCAGAAATACAACCTGACCTACCTGTTCATCAGCCATGACCTGGCGGTGGTCAAGGCGCTGAGCCACCAGTTGATGGTGATCAAGCATGGCCAGGTGGTGGAGCAAGGGGACGCGCAGGCGATCTTCCACGCGCCGCAGCATCCGTATACCCGGCAGTTGCTGGAGGCGGCGTTTCTGGAGGTGGAGGCGTCGTAGCCAGCCACCGCCAGGGCGGGCCCCTTTGCGGCTAGACCGGCGAAGGGGCCGGCACTGGCACGCTACGAACTTCTGTGGAGCGAGCGCCCCGGTCGGCTACTCAGAAATCGATAGTGCCCGAGAACTTCACCAGCCGCGGATCGCCCTGGGTCAGGTAGCCGCCATTGGCCGAAGCCCAGTAGTTCTTGTCGGTCAGGTTTTCCACGTTGACCCGCAAGGTCAGGTCTTTCTCCGCCACTCTCAGCGTGTAGCGACCACCGATGTCGAAACGGTTCCAGGTCGGCAGGCTGACGTTGTTTGCCGCATCGACGAACTGCCCACCGGTACGTAGCATCCGCGCATTCAGCGCCAGCCCCGGCACACCCGGCACGTCCCAGTCGACACTGGCATTGAGCTGGAAGGTCGGCACACCGATGGCGTGGTTGCCGTCATTGCTGCCGTTGGCGGTGTTCTTCTGCTCCGAGCTCATGCGGGTACCACCGGCCATCAGGCGCAGGCCTTCGACGGGCTCGCCGAACAGGCTCAATTCCAGGCCTTTGTTGACCTGTTCGCCGTCGCGGATGAAGACATTGTTCAAGGTGTAGCCGTCCGACGGCTTCTCGATGCGGAACACGGCCAGGTTCGCGCCAAAGGTCTGCCGGTCAAGCTTGATACCGGCTTCAAGCTGCTTGGTCCGCCCGGGGGGGAACATCTCGCTGGCGTTGGAGACGTTGGCAGGCGCCGTTGGCCCCTGGGCGAGGCCTTCGATACGGTTGGCGTACAGCGAGACGCTGTCGCTGGCTTTGAACACGACGCCGTATACCGGCGTGGTGATCGACTTGTCGTAGGGGTCGCCACTGCGGCTGCCGTCCGTACTCGGCCGGCCAGGCGTGACAGGACCGCTGCCGTCGTAGGAATAGCTTTGCATACGCAACTGCTGGCGGCGCACGCCGTAGGTCAGCAACAGGCGGTCGTCGAACAGGCCAACCGTGTCGGAAATCGCCAGGCTGCGGGTGCGAGTCTTGGCGGTTACCCCCGGGTCGCCCATGTCACCGCCCCAGCGGGTGACCTTCGCAGGCTTGGCTTGCTGCACGGTGTCGTAGATGTTGCTGCTGATCGGCGCATAGAAGATGTAGGCGTTTTCCGCCTGGGTCCACAGGGTGTTCGCCCCCACGGCGATCTGGTGGCTGATCGCTCCGGTCTGCAAGCGGCCATTGAGGCCGGCACTGAAGCTGCTGTTGTCTTCCCCATGGACAATGTCGGAAGGGGTAATCGTCGCCGCGCCGCTGTTGCCGACCAGCACCGGTGTGCCGTAGGTGCCGTGTTCGCGGGTATGCCGTGCCCCGCCGGCCAGGTAGGCCGTCCAGCTGTCGTTCAGGTCCCATTCGCCGCGCGCCATGCCAAAGGTGTCTTCCGACTCGCTGTAGCTCCAGGCCTGGCCATAGTTGTGGCTGGCATCCGGCGCGGTCGGCAGGCGGGTGGTGGTGCCACCCAGGCGCACCGAATTGCGCAGGTGGTTGATGCGCTGCTTCTGGTAGCCGATGTCGGTCGACAGGCGGAAGGTGTCACCGCGGTAGTCCAGGCCCGCGGTAAACAGCTTGGTGCGCTGGTGCTGATCGTCGACCGCCGTTTCGCCTTCACGCTGGCTGAGGTTCAGCCGGGCACCGAAACGGTTGTCTTCACCAAAGCGCTGGCCGATATCCAGGTGCTCGCCCATGCGGCCATCAGCGCTGATGTCCTGGGTGTAGCGGCGTGTCGGCAGGTCTTCGGCGCGCTTGGGCCGCAGGTTGACGTTGCCGCCCAGGCCGGTGCCGGTCGGGCTGACACCATTGAGAAAAGCGTTCGGCCCCTTGAACACTTCGACCCGTTCCACGCCATCGGTGGACATCACCTGGCGCGGCAAGATGCCGTACAGGCCGTTGAAGGAAATGTCATCACCCGCCAGCGGCAGTCCCCTGATCACGAACACCTTGGACTGGTTGCCAAAGCCGTACGACTCGCGCACCGAAGGGTCGTTGGCCAGCACGTCGCCGATGTCTTCGGCCTGCTGGTCCTCGATAGCCTTGGCGGTGTAGCTGGTCATGGTGAAGGGCACATCCATGTAGTCCTGGTCGCCCAGCACCCCCATCTGCCCGCCACGGGCAACCTGGCCACCGGCGAACGCCTCGGGTATTGCGCCTGGCCGCACCTTGAGGGCGTCGGCATTGATGTCGGTAGCCTCCAGCTGGATCGGTTCGCCAGCGTGGGCCAGCAGCGGGACGAAACAGCAGAACGCCAGCAGAGCTGGGCGTGACAGTGGCGGCGAAGGCATGACGGATATCCGGAGCAAGATTAATGAGCTTGCTAATGCTAATGCTTCGCAAACACATATGGCAAATGCGACCGCCCTGCCGCTCGGTCTAGCCCAGGTCTTCGCTTACCCGCTCCACCGCATCCACCACCTTGCGCGCCCCGGCCTGGATGGCGCTGATGGCAGTACCGGCCTGGAGCGCCAACTGCAATGCGCTGGCCGCCTCCATCCGGCTGCGCTCGACCTCGCTGACTGCCTGGCTGGCCAGGACCTGGTTACGTGCGACCACGGCATCGATCTCGGCGGTGGCCGTGCTGGTGCGCGCCGCCAGCTTGCGTACCTCATCGGCCACCACTGCAAAGCCTCGGCCCTGCTCGCCGGCACGTGCCGCCTCGATGGCCGCGTTGAGTGCCAGCAGGTTGGTCTGCGCGGCAATCCCGCCAATGGTCTGCACGATGGCGCTGATGCTGGTCGATTGCTCGCCCAGCGCACTGATGGTGACCCCCGCAGCCTGCATCTGGCGAGCCACGTCCTGCATGGTCTGCTCCATGGCGTGCATCACCGCCACGCCTTCGCTGGCGCCGGCGTCGGTGCTGCGGGAAACGTCCAGCGCCACCTGCGCGGCACGCTTGACCTCCGCCTCACGCCGCACCTGGTCAGTCACCACCGAGGCGAACTTGACCACCTTCACCAGGCGCCCCCGGGCGTCGCTGACCGGGTTATAGCTGGCTTCCAGCCAGACCTCACGGCCTTGGCGGTCCAGGCGGCAGAAGCGACCCGCCACATAACGCCCGGTATTGAGCGTCTGCCAGAACGCGGCGTAGTCAGGGCTGCTGGCCTGCGCGGCGCTGCAGAACATCTGGTGATGCCTGCCCACCACCTGTTCGAGCCGATAGCCCATGGCCTCGAGAAACATCGGGTTGGCATCCAGCACAGTGCCATCGAGCCCGAACTGGATCACCGCCGTCGAACGCAGCAACGCGTCAAGCAGCGCCTGGCCCTGCTGGGCCGGGCTCGGCAGCCACTGCGCCAGCGGCTGGCCAACGGCACTGTCGGGCTCTGCGCCCAGGGCGGCAGCGCACGCCGGGTTGAGTTCCAGCACGCGGCCCTGGGCATCCAGCCTCATGAAAGGTCCCTGTTCGATCTGGGCCAGACGCTGGCGAAGGCTCAGTATTTGCGCATCGCGCTCGGCGAGCGCGGCTTTGAGGTGCCGATTGAACATGGAAGTACCTGCGTAATGACAAGATGTGATCAGGCCAACGGGCCCGCCAACCGGGTGCGGCAGTACCACTGCCGGAACACCTCGACCGGCATTGGCCTGGCGATGTGGTAGCCCTGCGCCTCGGCACAGCCCCAATCCTTGGCCTGGGCAAGCTGCTCAGCCGTTTCGATACCCTCGGCGGCCACCTGATAACCCAGGCTGCTGGCCAGGCTGACGACCGACTGCACCAGCAAGGCCTCCTTGCCACCAGGCGCGGACCGCTGCACAAGGCTTCTGTCCAGTTTGACCAGCGAGGCCGGAAGGCGAGTGAGGTAGGCCCAGTTGCTGTAACCGGTACCGAAGTCGTCGATGGCGACAGCAATGCCGGCCTGGCCGGCGCGTTGCAATTGCTGGTGCACCTCTTCGGGCTGCTCCATCAGCACACTTTCGGTGAACTCCAGCTGTACGCGGCCCGGCGCGACCGCCTGGCGTTGCAGTTCGGCCAGCAAGGTGTCCATGAACGTCGCGCTTTCCAGGTCTCGCGCGGTGACGTTGAAGCTGACGCTGAAATCCAGGCCGCGGGTGCACTGCAGAATGCGCAGCACGGCACGCATTACCCAGAGGCTGAGGTTGGCCATCAGCGCGGTTTGTTCTGCCAGCGGGATGAACTCGCCGGGCGAAACGTCACCCAGCAGCGGGTGGCGCCAGCGCAACAAGGCCTCGGCAGAGCGACACTCGCCGCTGGGCAGCTCGACCCGCGGCTGCAGGTGCAGGCTCAGTTCATCTTCGCTGTGCAACGCCTGCGCCAGCGATGTGAGCAACATGAACGCACGACGTTGGGCCGCGTCCACCTCGGTCTGGTACCAGGCATGCCGCCCCGCACTGCGCCGTGCCGTGTCGGCAGCGGCCACGGCGCGGCGCAGCCACTCCAGGCTGTTGCGCTCATCCTCCAGCGGGGTGATGGGCGCGATGCCGATGCCTGCGTCGAGCAGCACGGGTATCTGGTGACACTGGGCAGGCGCCTGGAGCGCCTCAAGGATGCGCTGGCAAAGCGGCAGGACAGCAGCGGCATCCTCGAGCAGCACGGCGAACCGGGTGGGGCTGATCTTGTACAACGACAAGCCGCTTTCCAGCTGGCTGGCGATGCGCGACTTGGCCTGCAAGGTCAAGTCATGGGCAAAGTTGTACCCCAGCCCGCGAATCAGCTCGCTCAGCGCCTCTGCCGACATGATGTCGACGGCCAGCAGTGTCATCGACTGGCCGCGATCCAGCCCCGCGCCGACGTCACATTCGAGCTTCAGGCGGTTGAACAGCCCTGTGGCCTGGTCGTGAAAGTTGTTGCGGCGCATGCCGGCGATGATCTGCATGGCCATGTCGGCGAAGGCCAGCAGCATCCCGCGCTGAGCGTCGTTCAGCGCTGCGCGCGGTGCGGTGTCGATGATGCAGAAACTGCCAATCGCCACCCGCTGCTCGACCCGTAGCGGCGCACCGCAGTAGTAGCGAATGCCCGGTTCACCGGTCACCAGCGGGTTGTCCGCGAAGCGCGGGTCGGCAGCAGCGTCGAGTATCTCCAGCGGCTGCGCCTGCAAGATGGTGTGGGCACAGAACGATACGTCCCTGGCCGTGCCCGGTGTCTCCAGGCCAGCACGGGCGGTGAACCATTGCTGACATTCACCGACAATCGAAACCAGGCAGATGGGTGCGGAAAAGTAATGCCGGGCCAGCTCTACCAGCGCACGCAACTCACTGCTCTGCTCCTGATGCTGCACGCACCATTGGGCAACTGTGGCCAGGCGCTCCTGCTCGTTGCTCGGAACGGGCGCAACCTTCATGTCGTTTCACCTGTCCCACAGGGGGAGCCAAGAAAGTAATAGCACTACGCTACACCCAATACCTGTACAAGACAAAATATTGTACAGATATTGTATAAGTTTACGACCATCGGCCGCCGGGGTCGTTGTGCAGTCATCAGAAAAACTGACGATTATCGTCTTTCATCATCAATCAAAACCCGCATAAATTTTCCACCGCCCTCTTTCAGCGAACACGGTAGAGCCATGCCCACCCAGCCAGTAACGCCCGCTTCCTCCGTCATTGACATCCTGGCCCAGCGTTCCAGCCTGCCGAACCCGGCGCTCGACCCACGCCAGGCCAGCGATCTGTTGCTGGCCCATTACGGAATTGCCGGCGAACTGTCGGCCCTGGGCAGCCAGCAGGACCTGAACCTGCGGGTCGATACAGCCCAAGGCAGGTACGTGCTCAAGGCGTGCCACGGCAGCTATGCACGGGTCGAGCTTGAAGCCCAGCATGCAGCGCTGGCTTACCTGCGCGAACAGGGCCTGCCGGTACCAGCCGTGCGCGCGGCCAATGATGGCCAGGCCTTGCTGGAAGTGGACGTGAACGGCCAGGCGCTGCGCATTCGCCTGCTCGACTACGTCGAAGGCCAGCCGCTGACCCGCCTCGGGCATATGCCGGCGTACCTGATGGCCGAGCTGGGCGGCCTCTGCGCCAGGCTGGACAAAGCCCTCGCCGGCTTCGACCACCCAGGCCTGTCGCGCACCCTGCAATGGGACCCGCAACACGCCCAGGCGCTGATCCACCACCTGTTGCCGGTACTGTCCGACCCGGCACGACGCGCGCGTGTCGAACAGACCACCAGCGTGGCAGCCGCGCATCTGGCCCCGCTCGCCGCGCAACTGCCGATCCAGGCCGTGCACCTGGACATCACCGACGACAACTCGGTCTGGGCCCGCGACGCCGCGCGCCAATGGCAGCTGCAGGGCGTGATCGATTTCGGCGACCTGCTGCGCACCTGGCGTATCGCCGACCTGTCGGTAACCTGCGCCGCGCTGCTGCACCACGCCGAGGGCGACCCGCTGCGCATCCTGCCAGCCGTGCGTGCCTATCACGCGCTCAACCCACTGGGTGAAGCCGAGCTACGCGCCCTGTGGCCACTGGTGGTCAACCGCGCCGCCGTGTTAGTGCTCAGCAGCGAGCAGCAGCTCAGCGTCGACCCGGGCAACCAGTACATCCGCGACAACATCGCCCATGAATGGGAGATCTTCGACACCGCCACTGCCGTACCTTTCGCGCTGATGGAAATGGCCATCCTGCAAGCAGCGGGGCTGCAACCTGCCACGCCGGACCTGGGCACCTGCGCGCCCCTGCTCCCGGAGCTGAATGAACAGCCCGTCACGCGCGTAGACCTCGGCGTGCTCAGCGCGCATTACCAGGCGGGCAACTGGGAGCAACCGGGCTTCGACCAGCACCTGCTGAGCGCGCAGCCAGCCCCGGCCTGCAGCCTGCACGGGCAGTATCGCCTGTCGCAAACCCATATCGACCGCCCCGAAGAGCCCGCCACCTGCGCCCTCGGCGTCGAATTGCATGTGCCCAATGGCAGCCTGGTGCAGGCACCAGAAGCCGGCACCTGGCAGCGCCATGGCGACAGCCGTGGCTGCCTGCGCAGCGCGCATTGGAGCTTGTGGCTGCAAGGCCTGGAAGGCGCCCCCGCCGATGGCCAGGTCGTGGAGAAAGGCCAGTCGCTGGGTAGCAGCTGTGGCTTCCTCAGCGTGCAGCTGTGCCTGGACAGCAGCATCCAGCCGCCGTTCTTCGCCACCCCGTCGCATGCCCCGGCCTGGCTGGCCCTGTGCCCGTCGCCGGCGGCGCTGCTGGGCTTCGACTGCGATGCCGAGCCGCTGCCGGACCCGCAGGCCCTGCTGGCCCGCCGCGACGCCAGCTTCGCCCGCTCGCAGAAGCACTACTACGCGCAACCGCCGCACATCGAGCGCGGCTGGCGCAACTACCTGATCGACATGCAGGGCCGCTCGTACCTGGACATGCTCAACAACGTCGCCGTGCTGGGCCACGGCCACCCGCGCATGGTCGCCGAATCGGCGCGGCAGTGGTCGCTGCTGAACACCAACTCGCGCTTCCACTATGCGGCCATCAGCGAGTTCTCCGAACGCTTGCTGGCGCTGGCCCCCCCCGGCTTCGACCGGGTGTTCATGGTCAACAGCGGCACCGAAGCCAACGACCTGGCCATTCGCCTGGCCTGGGCCTACAGCGGCGGGCGCGACATCCTCAGCGTGCTGGAGGCCTACCACGGCTGGTCGGTGGCCACCGATGCCATCTCCACTTCGATCGCTGACAACCCGCAGGCGCTGGAAACCCGCCCGGACTGGGTGCACCCGGTGGAAGCGCCGAACACCTTCCGCGGCCGCTTCCGCGGTGCCGACAGCGCCGCGCAGTACTTGCACGATG
>MTEX01002380.1_pt1 | contig 10406 bp, 10 predicted proteins | sample 1042691 | NCBI WGS metagenome assembly MTEX01 (sample SAMN06185810, study PRJNA358809) | soil metagenome | isolation source: soil biostimulated with molasses as carbon source | place: India | collected 2015-05-23
GGGCTGGACACTGCCATGACCCCGAACAAACCCACCCTGCACCCGCGCAACCGCCACCAGGGCCGCTACGACTTCCCCAGCCTGATCAAGGCCCTCCCCGAGCTGGCGCGTTTCACCATCACCAACCCTTACGGCAAGCCCAGCATCGACTTCGCCAACCCCGAAGCCGTACGGGTATTCAACCGCGCCCTGCTCAAGGCCCAATACGGCATCCAGCACTGGGACATCCCGGCCGACTACCTGTGCCCGCCGATCCCCGGCCGCGCCGACTACCTCCACGTGGCCGCCGACCTGTTGGCCGACGACAATGCCGGCGAGATCCCCAAGGGCGCGCAGGTTCGCGTACTGGACATCGGCGTCGGCGCCAACTGCATCTACCCGCTGCTCGGCCACATCGACTACCGCTGGCGCTTCCTCGGTTCGGACATCGACCCGGTGGCCCTGGCCTCGGCCAAGGCCATCGTCCAGGCCAACCGCCTCGACAAGGCCATCTCCCTGCGCCAGCAGGCCAACCGTGCCCACATCCTCAGCGGCCTGCTGCAAGAGGACGAACGCTTTGACCTGACCCTGTGCAACCCGCCCTTCCACGCCTCGCGCGACGAAGCCACGCGCGGCAGCCAGCGCAAGTGGAAGAACCTCGGCAAGCAAGACCCCAAGCGCAAGTTGCCGGTGCTGAACTTCGGTGGCCAGAACAATGAACTGTGGTGCGAGGGCGGCGAGATCCGCTTTGTCACCCAGCTGGTTGGCGAAAGCGTGCAGTACGCAGAACGGGTGCTGTGGTTCACCAGCCTGGTGTCCAAGGCCAGCAACCTGCCAGGGATCGAGGCCGCGCTGAAGAAGGCCGGCGCCAAGGCCGTGCGCATCGCCGAAATGGGCCAGGGGCAGAAACAGAGCCGCATGGTCGCCTGGAGCTTCCTCGACGAGGCGGCACGCCAGGCCTGGCACGCCCGGCGTAGACAACAGGCATGAAAAAACCGCGCCCGGGCAAGCCGGGCGCGGTTTCGTCAAAGCTTCAACAATTACTTGTTGATGGCGTCGGTCAGCACTTTGGCTGGAACGAACTTGACGACTTTCTTGGCAGCGATTTCGATGGCAGCGCCAGTCGAAGGGTTGCGGCCGGTACGGGCAGGACGCTCAGCGACTTTCAGCTTGCCGATGCCTGGCAGAGTGATTTCAGCGCCGTTTTCCAGCTGGTCGGCAACGATCTGGCCCAGTTGCTCCAGAGCGTTCTTGGCGGTGGCTTTTGGCGCGGCGATCGATTCGGCGATGTCGGCAATCAGTTGGTCTTTGGTCAATGCCATGGTGGTGTTCCTTCCCTATCAAATTCGATGGTTATGCAGCGGACTAACGACGTTATCGGGCCAGCCCCTGAAAGTGGAGGGCCGCGCCAATCGCGTATGTAGATACGCAAATCGGCGTTTGGTTCGACACGCCGGCAGCACGTTGCCAGCAATGCGCCACATGCTGGGCGCAAGACCGCGCAAAGCTACCACAGGAACGGATAAATATCCGCTGCGCACTTCGATTAAATGCAGGTTTTTCGGGGGTTTTAGCCTCGAACGCACAAATTTGCACAAAAAACGAACAACCGGCATTTCTGCCAACATCCGGCCACTGCATCACCTGGCGTCTGGGGTAAACTTGGCACCTTTTGCAGCCCGCCGAGAATTCCATGCCAATCCGTCATTGCATCGTTCACCTGATCGACAAAAAGCCCGATGGCAGCCCCGCCGTGCTGCATGCCCGCGATTCCGAACTGGCCGCCTCCGATGCCATCGAAAACCTGCTGGCCGACCTCAATGACAGCTACAACGCCAAGCAAGGCAAGGCTTGGGGCTTCTTTCACGGTGAGTCCGGTGCCTACCCGCTGAGCGGCTGGCTGAAACAGTACCTGGACCAGGAAAAGGACTTCACCGCCTTCAGCCGCGTGGCCGTGGAGCACCTGCAAAAGCTCATGGAAGAGTCCAACCTGTCCACCGGCGGCCACATCCTGTTTGCCCATTACCAGCAAGGCATGACCGAGTACCTGGCGATCGCCCTGCTGCACCATAGCGAAGGCGTGGCGGTGAACGCCGAACTCGATGTGACGCCTTCGCGCCACCTTGACCTCGGGCAGTTGCACCTGGCGGCGCGCATCAACCTGTCGGAATGGAAGAACAACCAGAACTCCAAGCAGTACATCTCGTTCATCAAGGGCAAGAACGGCAAGAAGGTTTCCGACTACTTCCGCGATTTCATCGGCTGCCAGGAAGGTGTCGACGGCCCGGGCGAAACCCGCACCCTGCTCAAGGCCTTCAGTGACTTCGTCGAGAGCGAAGACCTGCCGGAGGAGTCCGCCCGCGAAAAAACCCAGACCCTGGTCGACTACGCCACCACCCAGACCAAGCTGGGCGAGCCAGTGACCCTGGAAGAGCTGTCCAGCCTGATCGACGAGGACCGACCGAAGGCGTTCTACGACCACATCCGTAACAAGGATTACGGCCTGTCACCGGAAATCCCCGCGGACAAACGCACCCTCAACCAGTTCCGTCGCTTCACCGGGCGTGCCGAGGGGCTGTCGATCAGCTTCGAAGCGCATCTGCTGGGGGACAGGGTGGAATATGACGAAGCGGCCGGGACCTTGATCATCAAGGGGCTGCCGACCACCCTGGTGGACCAGCTGAAGCGGCGCAAGGACTGATGGCCCGAGGGGCTGCTGCGCAGCCCCATCGCGAAGCGACCCTAGGCTCTGTACGAAAAGTCTTGAGACGCAGGTCAGGCAAGGCGAAAACAGCCGAGGAAGCGGAGTGTACTGGAGTACATGAGCATTCCGAGGCTGTTTTCAACGCAGCATGAACAAGTATCAAGGCTTTTCGTACAGAGCCTAGGGCGACGAAGCGCTGTCATAGCCGGCCACCAACGCCTCCTTCGCCGACTTGCGCAGGCGCTTCACCAGCCGTTCCTGGCGCAACGCCTCGCCCTTGTCCGGCCATTGCTCCATATACACCAGCGCCTGGGCCGGGCTGGTCTTGAAATAACGTGCGCCCTGCCCTTTCTGATGGGCCAGAAAGCGCCGCTGCGGATCATCGCTGATGCCGCAATACAACGAACCATTGGCAGCCCGTACCAGGTAGACATACCAGGGTTTCTCTGCCTGATCCGGCACTTGTTCACTCACGACGCCTGCTCTTTTCATCATTAGTTTGGTGAGCCCACTCATCGAGGGCTTCATCATGCTTGATTCGCTTCCCCACATCGGCTTGGGTGCAGCACTGCTTGTGGCTGCATTCGCCACACAGGCATCGACTGGCGTGGAAACCGCCAGACAGATGCAAGACAACTACGACGCCACCCCTGCCCAGTGCGAGGGCAGAGCCGTACCTGCCCACGCCTGCTCGGGTGTGCTGCTTCGCTCGACCAAGCCGTCACCGCATTACCACACCTGGCATCATAGCCAGAACAGCAAGGACAAGGGCGGCGTATCGTTCTCCTACCTGCGCAGCGATATCCCCACCACCCGGCTGGCTGCCGATGGCCGCAGTGGCTTCACCCTGTACCCGATACTGCAACGCCCGCAAGGCTCCCTACGCTACGAGATGCTGTGCGCCTGGCCCACCGACGGCGACACCTGGGAACGCGACAGTCGGGGTTGCGGCGATAACCGGCAAACGGCCGAAACCGAGGCAGCCTGCCATGAACAGGGGGTGTTCACTGCCGAGCAATGGATGGCGCGCTTCAGGCAGAGCGAGGATTATAAACGCCAATGCGCCTTCGACATCCGCCGCGCGCGGGTGCCGGAACGGGCCGAGGCCTTCCATGAAAGCCTGCGCGCCAAACAACTGTTCGGCCGCGAGCTGCCGTTCCCCTGGAACGAAGTGGTGATTGGCGCCTGGGACGAAGCGAGCGCCAGTCGCCTGCCGATCCAGTCGTTTTTCCACATCGAGGGCGAGTATGCTGCGCTGCAGCAGGCTCAGGCCGACCAAAAGGACTGGCACCAGACGTATGGCAGTTTCATCCCGGTGATTCGTATTCGGCTACCGGACACGGCCAACGGGCGTGCCACCTTCAGCTACCACGACAGTGATCAGGCCGTGGCGCTGCCCTGAGCATGCTGATACGCCCGCAAGCCCTTGAACGCTTGCTGGCGTACCTTATTCTGTACGAGTGGCGACCAGCCAAGCAGCAGCCCCGGAACACCCAGCGCCTGCCGCGACCAGCGCCACAGGTCGAAGGTGTCGTCATGCTGGCAGATCAGCCCATCGCGGATCACGAAACGTGCCTGGATATCGTTGACCACGGTGCGGCCAGTCTGGCTGAACAGGTAGGTGGCGACCCAGTGTGCGCCACCGCTGCGCTCATCGGCGCGTACGCCGTCGAACGTCAGGGTGAAATCCTTCGCCCGGGTAGTGAGCATTCGCCACATGTCGCCCACGTCCTTGCCGCGCAAGGTACCGAATACCGGGTCGCTGAAGACGATATCGTCGCTGTAGCAGGCCACCATGGCCTCGGCGTCAAGGCGCTGGAAGGCCTGGTAGAAGCGGGTGATGAGTTCGCGGTTGGCGTCGCTCATGAGGGCTGGTCCGTCCTGGGGTGGAAAGCTGCACGATAATCTGCCCCACAGGCTTATACCAGTACCCGCGAAGAGGCCGGTACTGGCAAGGTTCACCGTCAAACCTTCTCGCTGGTCACCTGCACATGCAAAGCCCGCCCAGCCCCGAGCCCGAACACGATGGCGCCAACCCCCAGCACGGCAAAAATCCAGCCCACGGCGGCCCAGCCACCGCTCAGGTCATGCACCAAGCCCACCGCAAACGGCCCCATCGACGCCAAGGTGTAGCCCACGCCCTGGGCCATGCTCGACAGGTTGGCCGCGACATGGGCGTCTTTCGAACGCAGCACGATCAAGGTCAGCGCCAGGGCGAAGGTACCGCCCTGCCCCAGGCCCAGCAGTACCGCCCAGCCCCACAGCCCGGCAAGCGGCGCATACAGGCAACCGAACAAGCCGGCCAGGGTGGTCAGCATGACCAGCACGATCGCCAGCCGCTGGTCCTTGCCGCGCGTGGCCAGCCACGGCGCACTGAGCGAACTGACCAACTGCACGATCACCGACCCCGACAGCACCAACCCCGCCTCGGTCGGGCTCAGGCCGCGACCAATCAGGATTGACGGCAACCAACCGAACACGATGTAGGCCAGCGACGATTGCAGGCCCATGTACAAGGTCACCTGCCAGGCCAAGGGATCACGCCACAGGCCACGCACGCGATAGGCCACCTTATGCAAGCCATGCCCCTGGCGGGCCTGGGGCAGCCAGACCAGCATGGCCAGCAGCGCCGGTAGCGCCCAGAAGCCCAGCCCCAGCGCCCAGCTGCCGTCGAAGTGCTGCGCCAGAGGGACGGTGGCCCCCGCTGCCATGGCCGCGCCCAGGCATAGCGCCATGGTGTACACGCCGGTCAGCGTGCCGGCGTGCTGCGGGAAGTCGCGCTTGACGATACCCGGCAACAGCACACCGATGATGCCGATGCTGGCCCCGGCCACCAGGCTGCCGAGGAACACGCCGATAGCACCGAAGCTACTGCGCACCACGATGCCCAGCGCCAGGCTGGCGAGGATGCCGAGGATCACCCGCTCACTGCCGAAGCGACGCGCCAGCACTGGCGCCAACGGGGCGAACAAACCCAGGCACAACACTGGCAAGGTGGTCAGCAAGCCAGCCAGCGAGGCGTTCAGCCCCAGGCCCGCGGACACCTGGCCAAGCACTGGCGCCATGCTCGACAACGCCGGGCGCAGGTTCAGCGCCACCAGCACCAGGCCGAGCAACAGCAGCCACGGCCGCCGCAGCAGCACGGGCTGCTGCTGGACCTGCTCGTCGTCAGCCTCGGCATCGATCAGCAGCTCATCGAGTTCCCGCTCAGGTGGCGGGGTGTTACGGGTGATGGATTCAGCCATGGCGTTCTCGGGTCAGGATTCGATGAGGGTACGGCTCAGGCGCTTGGCCCGCTCCGCGTCGCGTTGCTCGATGGCCTCGAGAATCTGCCCGTGCAGGTCGAACGTGGCCTGGCAGCGCGGAACGGTGGTCATGTTGTGCTGCAGCGCGGCAGCCACCACCCCGGAAAAGTAGCGGTACAACTCGCTGAGTGCCGGGTTGTGGGCGGCATCGACCAGCCGTTGGTGAAACACCAGGTCGCAGGCCACGTAGGCTGCAACATCGCCATGAAAATGCCCGGCACTGACCGCCAGGGCATCACGCAACGCCTGCAGGTCGGCATCGGTACGCCGCAGCGCGGCCAGGCCGATAGCCTCTGCTTCCAGAATGTGCCGGGTTTCACGGGCATGTTCAGGTGAGCAGCGTGACATCGCCTGCACGGCCTGCAGCGGATCCTGGGCGGTGCGCAGGTAACTGCCATCGCCCTGGCGAATTTCCACCAGGCCGCTGAATGCCAGCACGCGCATGGCCTCGCGCACGGTATTACGGCTGATGCCCAGCTCCACGGCCAGCACCGGTTCGGTGGGCAGACGTTGGCCGATTTGCCAGTCGCCCTGGAGGATGCGTTCGCGCATGCGCTCGACGGCAAGTTCGACCAGTGAGCGCCTGGTCAATTCGCTGCTCATTTCACTCAACCAATCATCCGATGAATTCGTGGAGCTTAATGGAAAGCCTTGCGCACGGCAATTCAACTGGCATTTCTACCAGTTGTCAGCGCACGGGGTTGTTGCAACGCTTGAGCCCGACCTCATCAAGGCATGACTTATGTCGATCATTAGAGCCCTACGCTGGACCGCCCTGCTGCTGGCTGCGCTGCTGGTCAATGGCTGCGACGTCAAACCGCTGCAAACGCAACCGAAGACGCTGATCATCGGCATGGACGGCGTCCAACTTCAGCACTACGAACAGCTGGGCGCCGATACCAACCTGCACAAGCGCCTGTTCTATGGCAAGGCCTATGCCGGCGGCATAACCGGGCGGGCCAGCGAGCAGGCCACGGTCAGCGGCCCGGGGTGGATCACCCTGTTGTCAGGTGTCTGGGCCAACAAGCACAAGGTGATTTCCAATTCCGAAACCTTGCGCATCGCTCCCGAGTTTCCCAGCCTGTTCAAGCGGCTACGCGATGCACGGCCAAACGCCTACATCGCCAGCATCGTCAACTGGTCGCCGATCAACACTGCCTATCTGCTGGTGGACGCGCAGGGCAACAACCTGCGCGAAAGCGGCCTGAATGATGAACAGGTCACCGCGCGAACCCTGGAGATACTGGGCAATACCCCGGCCGACTTCACCTTCATTCAGCTCGACGAACCCGACCAGGCCGGCCACGCCAGTGGCTTCGGGCCGGCCTACCAGGCAGCCCTGCGCGAAGCTGACACGCGCCTGGGGCGCCTGCTGGACAAGGTAGAACAGCGCATGACCCAGAACCCGCAGGAGGATTGGCTGGTGATTGTCTGCACTGACCACGGTCGGGATTACTGGGGCACTGGCCATGGCGGTGTGACCGAGCAGGAAAAGACGGTGTTCATTGCCAGCAACAAGCCGTTGAATGAAGAGCTGACCCACCCCAGCATTCCCGAAGACAACCCGGGCCCCAACAACTTGTATGGCTACGCAGCGCAGACATCGGTGGCCCCGACCGTGCTCAGGCACATGGGGCTCGACCTGCTGCCGGAATGGCTGCTCGACGGTACGCCGCTGCTGGGCGCTACCGGCGTACGCAAGGCACGGGCCATCGAAGCCGAAGGCAAATTGCTGTGGAACAGCGACTCGCCAGGGACCGTGATCATTCACAAGAATGGCCAGGTCGTCGCCAATGCGCAGGCTTACCTGCAGCAGTGGACCGATCCCGAAGGCATGCGCCAGGCCAACGACTACGTGCTCGAACTTGATGGCACGCCGGTCGCAGTGCGCACCCGGCCAGCCAGCGCGCTATTGAATATCGAGGAAATCAGGTACTGATCGGGCCAGCCCTGCAGGAGCGGATGTCTCCACTCCTGCAGGGCCCCGGTTCAGTTCAACGCATCGAGCAACGCCTGGTTCATTTCCGGCGTGCCAATGGTGATACGCAGGAACTGGGCAATGCGTTCCTGCTTGAAGTGACGCACGATCACGCCCTGCTCACGCAGGCGCGCCGACAGCTGTGCGGCATCCTGCTGGGGGTGGCGGGCGAAGATGAAGTTGGCCGCCGATGGCAATACCTCGAAGCCCTTGCCGACCAACTGTTCCACCAGCGCTTCACGGCTGTCGATCACCTTGCGGCAGGTGGCCTGGAAGTAGGCCTTGTCCTCGAAGGCAGCCGCAGCGCCCACGATCGCCATGCGGTCAAGCGGGTAGGAGTTGAAGCTGTTCTTGATCCGCTCCAGCGCCTCGATGAGGTCCGGGTGGCCGACTGCCAGGCCCACACGCAAACCGGCGAGCGAGCGGGACTTCGACAGCGTCTGGGTCACCAGCAGGTTGTCGTAGCGATCCACCAGGCTGATGGCCGTCTCACCGCCGAAGTCGATGTAGGCTTCATCCACCACCACCACCGAGTCGCGGTTGGCCTGCAGCAACTGCTCGATCGCCTGCAACGGCAGCAGGCAGCCGGTCGGCGCGTTAGGGTTGGGGAAAATGATCCCGGCGTTGGGTTTGTGGTAGTCAGCAATGCGGATCTGGAACTGCTCATCCAGCGCCACCTGCTCGAACGCAATGCCATACAAGCCGCAGTACACCGGGTAGAAGCTGTAGCTGACGTCGGGGAACAGCAACGGGCCGCGAGCGTGCTGGAACAGGCCGTGGAAGATGTGTGCCAGCACCTCGTCGGAGCCGTTGCCGACGAACACCTGCGCCGGGGTCACGCCGTAATACTCGGCCACCGCCTGCTTCAGGCGGTCGCTGTTCGGGTCCGGGTACAGGCGCAGGTTGTCGTTCAGCTCGCCACGCATGGCCTCCAGCGCCTTCGGCGATGGGCCGTAGGGGTTCTCGTTGGTGTTCAGCTTGACCAGGCGGGCCAGCTTGGGTTGCTCGCCCGGCACGTAAGGCACCAGGTCCTTGACGAAGGGGCTCCAGAATCGACTCATGTTCAGTTCCCCTTCTGTTGGGTCAGGATACGGTATTCAGCGCTGCGGGCGTGGGCGGTCAGCGATTCGCCACGGGCCAGGACCGAAGCGGTGTGGCCCAGTTCGGACGCGCCCTGTTCGGAGCAGAAGATGATCGACGAACGCTTCTGGAAGTCATACACCCCCAGCGGCGAGGAAAACCGCGCGGTGCCGGAAGTGGGCAGCACGTGGTTGGGGCCGGCGCAGTAGTCACCCAGCGCTTCGCTGGTGTGGCGGCCCATGAAGATCGCGCCCGCGTGGCGGATCTGCGGCAGCCAGGCCTGCGGGTCGGCCACCGACAGTTCGAGGTGCTCCGGCGCGATACGGTTGGCCACTTCAATGGCTTGCTGCATGTCACGCACCTGGATCAACGCGCCACGGCCATTGATCGATTTCTCGATGATCGCGGCACGCTCCATGGTCGGCAGCAACTTGTCGATGCTGGCGGCAACGCGGTCAAGGAAAGCGGCGTCCGGGCTGACCAGGATCGCCTGGGCGTCTTCGTCGTGCTCGGCCTGGGAAAACAGGTCCATGGCGATCCAGTCCGGGTCGGTCTGGCCGTCACACACCACGAGGATTTCCGATGGGCCGGCGATCATGTCGATGCCTACCTGGCCGAACACGTGGCGCTTGGCCGTGGCGACGTAGATGTTGCCCGGGCCGACGATCTTGTCGACCTGCGGCACGCTCTCGGTACCGTAGGCCAGCGCCGCAACGGCCTGGGCGCCACCGACGGTGAATACCCGGTCGACCCCGGCGATGCAGGCCGCCGCCAGCACCAGCTCATTGACCTCGCCACGCGGGGTGGGCACCACCATGACCACTTCGGCCACGCCGGCAACCTTGGCCGGGATGGCATTCATCAGCACCGACGACGGGTACGACGCCTTGCCGCCCGGCACGTACAGGCCGGCGCGGTCCAGCGGGGTGACCTTCTGGCCGAGCACGGTGCCGTCGGCTTCGGTGTATTGCCAGGAGTCCTGCTTCTGCCGCTCGTGGTACAGGCGCACACGGTTGGCGGCTTTTTCCAGGGCTTCGCGCTGGGCCGGGGTGATGCGGGTCAGGGCCAGTTCCAGGCGGTCGCGCTTGAGGATCAGGTCGTCGATCGACTTGGCATCAACACCATCGAAACGCTGGGTGAACTCCACCAGCGCCGCATCGCCGCGCTCGCGCACAGCCTTGATGATGTCGAGCACGCGCTGGTTGACCGCGTCATCGGACACACTTTCCCAGCTCAGCAGATGATCCAGATGTCGGGCGAAATCCGGATCAGCAGCGTTGAGACGGGCAATTGCAGTGGACACGGTCATGGCGAGGGCCTCGATTATTGGCGAATGCTCAGGCGCCCTAGGCTACCAGTC
>MTEX01007454.1_pt1 | contig 10406 bp, 8 predicted proteins | sample 1042691 | NCBI WGS metagenome assembly MTEX01 (sample SAMN06185810, study PRJNA358809) | soil metagenome | isolation source: soil biostimulated with molasses as carbon source | place: India | collected 2015-05-23
TCGTGGGGCACTGTGGCCCTTTGTGGCGATGTTATGACTGGCCGGGGCGGGTCAGATGCCTGCGCACGCCTTGCAATGGCGCGTTTACGACATTCGTTGCGGTGCTGGCTTGTTCGCGGGCACGCCCGCTCCCACAGGGCTCTGCACAGGCCCATGGTTGCTGGCCTGCGCGGTCCTTGTGGGAGCGGGCGCGCCCGCGAAGAGGCCGGCACAGACAACACAGCCATCAGCCCATGCACAGCTTGTATAGGCAACCGCCGAATCGATGGTTTAGAGTGCTGCTCTGCGTCGTTCACAGGACAGAAGTGCCATGACAGACAAGAGCCAACAATTCGCCAGCGACAACTATTCCGGCATCTGCCCCGAAGCCTGGGCCGCGATGGAAAAGGCCAACCACGGCCACGACCGCGCCTATGGCGACGATCAATGGACCGAGCGCGCCGCCGAATACTTCCGCAACCTGTTCGAAACCGATTGCGAAGTGTTCTTTGCCTTCAACGGTACCGCTGCCAACTCCCTGGCCCTGGCCTCGTTGTGCCAGAGCTACCACAGCGTGATCTGCTCCGAGACCGCCCACGTCGAAACCGACGAATGCGGTGCACCGGAATTCTTCTCCAACGGCTCCAAGCTGCTCACCGCAGCCAGCGTCCACGGCAAGCTGACCCCACAGTCGATCCGTGATGTGGCCTTGAAGCGACAGGACATCCACTACCCCAAGCCACGCGTGGTGACCATTACCCAGGCCACCGAAGTGGGCACGGTGTATCGCCCCGAAGAACTGAAGGCGATCAGCGCCACCTGCAAGGAGCTGGGCCTGAACCTGCACATGGACGGCGCGCGCTTTTCCAACGCCTGCTCGTTCCTGGGCTGCAGCCCGGCCGAGCTGACCTGGAAGGCCGGCGTCGACGTGCTGTGCTTTGGCGGCACCAAGAACGGCATGGCGGTGGGCGAAGCGATCCTGTTCTTCAACCGCCAGCTGGCCGAGGACTTCGATTACCGTTGCAAGCAGGCCGGGCAACTGGCGTCGAAGATGCGCTTCCTGTCGGCGCCATGGGTAGGCCTGCTGGAAGACGGCGCCTGGCTGCGTCATGGCGCGCATGCCAACCGCTGCGCGCAGTTGCTGGCCTCGCTGGTCAGCGACCTGCCTGGGGTGGAGCTGATGTTCCCGGTGGAGGCCAACGGGGTGTTCCTGCAGATGCCGGAGCATGCGATCGAAGCGCTGCGTAGCAGAGGCTGGCGGTTCTACACCTTCATTGGCAGTGGTGGGGCGCGCTTCATGTGCTCGTGGGATACCGAGGAAGAGCGGGTGCGCGAGCTGGCGGCGGATATCCGCAGCATCATTGGCGCCTGACCGAATACCTGGCTTAGCGCGGTGCATCTGCCGCGCTGGCTATAAGTCAGTACGTTATTCGTCAACTATTAGAAATGCCAGTTTCATGAAACCAGCCTCGGCGCTAGGGTGAAGTTCCCAAATAGGAGCACCCCGTATGCGCAACGACAAAATCATCACACGCGAAGATCTCAAAAACACCAAAGCAGAGGAAGTAGAGAATCCCCAAAAGCTGCTTGAGGCCTGTGTAAACAGTGCGTTTTCCAAAGATGGATTAGGTTACCCGGTCACTGCCCGTTTTATTCGCCAAACCGCCGGCGAAGCAGCCATCATCCAAATTCGGAATGACCAGGGAGATGAGTATTTCGGCACGGTGAACTCGCTGCAGAACGCCTACGAATACGCAACAGACCTTGACATATTTATTGATAAACAAGACAACTACTCTATTGTATGGGAAAAGAGTATCTTTTTCAGCGGACACCAGACAGAAGTGGTTCTCGAGTCTCTCCCTCCCTTGGAACCCGAAACGGGAGTGGAGCACTCCTTGGCATTATCCTGCCATAAACGTTCACGAATTTACGTTGACGACCAGACAGATTATATTGCTTACCGTGTCCTTTATGAACTTTCGGAACAGGAATCTGTATTTGTCGCACGAACACTGAAGAACAAGGTATATACGAGTCGAGGCACGAGCGACGCCTTGAGCGCCCGGCTTGTTCCCGGAGATTTTTACCAATTTCAATCTTCCAATGACCTGCTATTTCAAGTGTATGGCATGGAATTGAATCCTTTCGGAGTCGTCAGACCCGCTGTTTCCCCGGTGTATGTTGTGCCTCCCCAGGCTTGATCGCCCTACCCCGGCCTTTGCAAAGTGCACAAGACTGCGCTGTGGCACACAAGGCCGCCCCACAGGAACAAACATCCTGGGAGCGGCCTGACATCGCGATTGACCCGCAACGCGCCTCGGTTTAGAGCTTGAACCCACCCATCTGCCGCGCCAGGTCATCGGCCAGGCCGCGCAACGCCCAGCACTCTTGACGACAGCCTTGCACCTCCGCCGCGGTCGCCCGCGCCAGGTCGGAAATCCCCTGCACCGTGCGGTTGATTTCCTCGGTCACCGCCGACTGCTCTTCGGTCGCCGTCGCGACCTGATGGTTCATGTCGCTGATGTGCTCGACCCGGTCGGTAATGGCCCCCAGCGATGCGCCTGTGCGCTGGCTCGACTCGACACCACTGCCGGTGGCCTGCTGCCCCGCCTGCATCGAACTCACCGCCACGCCCGCGCCCTGCTTCAGGCGCTGGATCATCTGCTGCACCTCGTCGGTGGACAGCTGCGTGCGCCGCGCCAAGGTGCGCACTTCATCGGCCACCACGGCGAACCCGCGCCCCATCTCGCCTGCCCGTGCGGCCTCGATGGCAGCATTCAGCGCCAGCAGGTTGGTCTGTTCGGAAATGCTGCGGATCACCGCGAGCACTTCATCGATCGAGGCGACTTCACCGGCCAACTGGCACACAGCCTCGGCCGCCCTGCCGATATCGCCCGACATGCCCTCGATGCCCTGGACCGAGCGCCGTACCACTTCGCGCGCCTGCACGGCTTCATCGCGCGCTGCCTGCGAGGCCTGGGCCGCATCGCCGGCATTGCGGGCAATGTCCTGCACGGTCAGGCCCATTTCGTGTACGGCGGTAGCCACCATTTCGGTCATTTCCTGCTGGCGCCCGGAACGTTCGGCCGTGTTGTCCACCACCACGGTCACCTGTTCAACCGCCTGGTGCAGCCGCTCGGAGGTCTGCAGCACTTCACCGATCAGCCGCCGCTGGCTGTCGAGGAAGCGGTTGAAACCGCGAGCCAGGTCACCCAGTTCGTCCAGGCGTGAATCGTCCAGGCGCTGGCTGAGGTCACCCGCGCCACTGCCAATTTGCACCAGCGCAGCCGTGACGCGACGGATCGGCCGCACCAGGCCGCGGGCCAACAGTACCACCAGCAGCAGCGAGACCAGCGCTACGCCGCCACCGATCAGGCTTGTCAGCCACACTGCCTGGTGCATTTGCGCGTAGATCTCCTGCTCCGGCACCTCGGCGACCAGGGTCCAGTTCAGGTCGCGCAAGGGCAGGCCGAGCGCCAGGTAGCTTTCGCCGTCACGGCTGAAGCGGCTGCTGCGCAGGCCCTGTGCCCCGCTCAGCACCGCCTTGGCGGCGTGCCCACCGAGCTGCTCGGCCAGCTGGCGCTTGCCGCTGAAGGCGTTATCCGGGTGCACCTGGATCAGGCCATCGTTACGCACCAGAAACACTTTGCCGTGTTCGCCAAAGCTGAAGTCGTGGATCAGCTGCGACAGCTCGGTCATGCGCAGGCCCATACCGGCCACGCCGACCAGTTGGCCATGCTTTTCCACCCGGTAGTCGATGAACAGGGCCAGCTCGCCCGTGGCGCCATCGATGTCGATATTGATGAACCGCTCGGCACCGCTGTCGATGTAGCCGTAGAACCACTGGTCCTTGGGGTTGCTGCGGCTGAGGGTACGGTCCAGCCCGTTCTCGTTGTAGTAGTGGCCGGTCTCGGTGGAGACGAACAAGGTGGTGAACGCCTGGTTGCGCTGCTTGGCGGCGGTAAGGTATTCGATGAACTGCGGGGCCTGCGCGGGGTTCTCACCTGTGGCGAGCCAGTCGCGCAGCAGCGTGTTGCCAGCGATGTCTGCCGCCGCTACCAGCGGCTGGCCGAGCATGCGTTCGATGTCGTTGCGGATGGCCTCGATGCTGGCCGGCAAGGCACTGCCCACCAGGTAGCGTTCGGTGAGGCGATTGAGCGCCACGGTGAAGATGATGACTACGACCAGAATGCTCACCAGCAGGGCGGCGCCCATGCTGGTGATCAACTGCCACTGGATGCTTTTACGCCAGATACGCATGCCCCTGCTCCCCGCATAATTATTGTTTTGCGGGAAGTGTATACACTTGCGTATCCAGTTAATCCAGTGATCTAGAACAACAGCTTCTCGCCCGTGCCAGCGGGGATGCCCAGGATTGCTTCATCACTGTGTCTGGCACCGGCTGCGCCGGTGTTTGCGGTGGTTCGAAGCCTCGAAAAACTCGCTCCACAGGACCCTGGCATCAGCCCGTCATTGTTCGGCAATGGTCCGGACGATGGTGTCCACGGTGGCATCTATCTGCGCCTGGGTACGCTCCAGCGTCTTGCGGTGCTCATCCTGCAGTTCGATCTGTCGCGAACACAGGTTCAACGCGGCCAGCACCAGCAACTTGTCACCGATCAGGGTCGGGTACTGACGCTTGGTCTGGGCCAGGGCGGTGTTGAGCATTTGTACAGCCTGGGCCAGGGTTGCCTCCTGGCCTTCAGGCGCCTTGATCGAATAGTCGTTACCGAGGATCGACACGACATTGATCGGCTGAGCCCGTAGTGTCATGCGCCGACAACGCCAGCGGTGGCGCGCTCGACCAGCGCCTGCAGGCGCGCGGCGGTGCTGCCGTGCTTCTCTTCCTGCTCCATCAGCGACAGCTGCAGGGTCTCGTTTTCTTCCTTGGCCTGGGCCAGTTCCTGGCCGAGGGCGGCGTTCTGCTCGGTCAGTTGGGCGTTCTTCTGCAGCAGGTCGTTGACCAGTTGCTCGATTTGATTCAGGGAAGCTTCCAGCATGGGTCTATCTCAGGTTGTTGCGGGGGGCGCACACGATAAAGAAAAGTGCCGCCCGTCGCCATTAAATATCGGATTCACAACGTGTCGAACCCGCAGATTGACAGGGTAACCGGCCCCTTGTTCCGACCTGGGTCAACCGCCGGTCAGGAACACCTGGGCCAACTCGGGATTTTGTCAGGCGCAGACTCAAGACTGGCCGGTCACGACCGATACTCAAAGAGACACATTCTGTCGCACTGGGTGCCTCTCCTTCACTTTCCTGGATCTGCCCACCATGTCATTACGCAACATGAACATTGCCCCGCGCGCACTGCTGGGCTTTTCGCTTATCGGCCTGCTGATGCTCGGCCTCGGTACTTTCTCCCTGATGCAAATGGGCAACATCCGCCAGGCCGGCCTGGTCATCGAGCAAATCAGCGTCCCCGCGATCAAGACGCTGGATGAAATCAGCGCGCTGAACCTGCGCCTGCGCAGCCTCTCCTACCGCCTGCTGGTGAACCGCGACCCGCAAAGCCAGCAGGAAATCCTCAACCTGATGGAACAGCGCAACCAGCAGATCGACCGCGCGCGCGAAGCCTACGTGCCGCTGATCACTGCCGCTGACGAAAAGGCCGCGTACGACCAGTACGTCCAGGCGCTCAACCAGTACCGCCAGCTCGAGGCGCGCATGCGCAGCCTGAACCAGGCCGGCCGCCTCGACGAACTGAGAGATGTGCTCAACCGTGACTTGCAGGCCAACTCCGAGCAGATCAACAAGATCATGGAGACCCTGGTACAGATCAACACCGAGCAGACCCGTGACACCAACGCGAAAGCTGCCAACCAGTATGACGTGGCTTTCTCCCTGGTGATCACCCTGCTGGTCGCCGCCACCGTGCTGACTTTTGCCTGCGCCCTGCTGTTGACCCGCAGCATCGTCAAGCCGATCGACGAGGCGCTCAGATGCGCCGAACAGATCGCCGACGGCGACCTGACTCACGTCATCCATGCCGAGGGTACCGACGAAGCTGCCCGCCTGCTGCGCGCCATGGCCCGCATGCAGGACAAGCTGCGCGACACCTTGCAGCTGATCGCCGGCTCGGCCACGCAGCTGGCCTCGGCTGCCGAGGAGCTGAACGCCGTCACCGACGAAAGCGCTCGTGGCCTGCAACAGCAGAACAACGAAATCGAACAGGCCGCCACGGCGGTGACCGAAATGACCAGCGCCGTCGAAGAGGTGGCACGCAATGCCGTCAGCACCTCGGAAGCCTCCAGCGAAGCCAGCCGTTCGGCGGGCGATGGCCGCGACCTGGTCATGGAAACCGTGGGTGCCATCGAGCGCATGAGCGGTGACGTACAAGCCACCGCCAAGCTGGTTACCCACCTGGCCGAACAGTCGCGTGATATCGGCAAGGTGCTGGATGTGATCCGCGGCCTGGCAGACCAGACCAACCTGCTGGCACTCAACGCGGCGATCGAGGCGGCTCGTGCCGGCGAGGCCGGCCGTGGTTTTGCCGTGGTCGCCGATGAAGTGCGGGCGCTGGCCCACCGCACCCAGCAGTCGACCAGCGAGATCGAGCGGATGATCGGCAGCATTCAGGGCGGTACCGAAGAGGCCGTGAACTCGATGCGCACCAGCACCGAGCGTGCCGAATCGACCTTGAATATCGCCCGTGGCGCAGGCTTGGCGCTGGATACCATTGCCGGGGCGGTGGCGCAGATCAACGAGCGTAACCTGGTAATTGCCAGCGCTGCGGAAGAGCAGGCGCAGGTGGCGCGGGAAGTGGACCGCAACCTGGTGAACATCAACGACCTGTCGGTGCAGAGCGCTACTGGGGCGAATCAGACCAGTGCGGCGAGTGCCGAGTTGTCGCGCCTGGCGGTGGATCTGAATGGGTTGGTAGCGCGGTTCCGTACCTGAAAGACCTGGGGCCGCTTTGCGGCCCTTTCGCGACGCAAGGCCGCCCCTACAAGAGAATGAGCTGCGCCCCAATGTTGGACATCTGTCCACCCTCTGGGGCGCAGCTCAGAACGCGACTCCTGCAGGAGCGGCCTTGTGTCGCGATGGGCTGCAAAGCAGCCCCTGCAATCGCGGATCAGTAATCGATCCGCACATCCCCTTTCGGCACACTGCAGCACGACAGGATGTAGCCCTCGGCTTCGTCCTCCTCGGTAATGCCACCGTTGTGCTCCATCTCCACTTCGCCGCCCAGCTTGAGCACCTTGCAGGTGCCGCAGATGCCCATGCCGCAAGCTTTGGGGATCATCAGGCCAACCTTGGCGGCCGCTGCGTGCACGGTCTCGCCCGGGGCGATGCGGATACTCTTGTCGCTGCCGATGAATTCCACCAGGTTGAGGTCGGCGGCATCCAGTTCCGGCGCATCGGCAGCCTGTTCGGCATGCTCCACCGCGTCCGCCTTGGCTTCCGGCGGCGTGGCACCGAACGACTCCTCGTGGTAGTTCTTCATGTCGAAGCCCACCGCTTCGAGCATGCGCTTGACCGCGCTCATGTACGGCGTCGGGCCACAGCAGAACACCACGCGCTCCATGTAGTCCGGCGCAATCAGCTCCATCAGGCGCTGGTTCAGGTAGCCGCGGTAACCCGCCCACGGCTCACCCAGGCCATGCTTTTCGCAAATGATGTGCAGGCTGAAGTTGGGGATGCGCGAGGCCATCTGTTCCAGCTCGCGATGGTAGATGATGTCCTTCGGCGAACGGGCACTGTGCACGAACACCATGTCGACATTGCCGTTGGTGTCGTAGAACCAGCGGGCCATCGACATCACCGGGGTGATACCGACACCGCCGGAAAGGTACAGCACCTTCTGCGCCGGGAAATCGATGGCGTTGAACAGCCCCACCGGGCCGTGCACCGGCAGTTCGGCGCCTTCGTGCATGGTGTCGTGGAGGAAGTTGGACACCAGGCCGCCCGGTACGCGCTTGACCGTGATCGAGAAGCTGTAGGGCACCGAAGGCGAGCTGGAGATGGTGTAGGAGCGCATCACCGGCTTGCCTTCGATCTCCAGCTCCAGGGTGACGAACTGCCCGGGCTTGAAGAAGAACATGATCGGCTGGTCGGCCATGAAGCAGAAGGTGCGCACGTCCCAGGTCTCCTGGATGACCTTGACGCAGCGCACGATGTGGCGGCCGTTGGCCCAGGTCTGGGTGGTGACCGGATTGAGGAAGGTATCGGACATGTTCATCTCCAGCAGCCGACTATTGGCCTTTTATGGCTTGGATAATGCGCAAGCTGAAGGCGACGTACATTCCTGCCAGCGACATCGGCGTGCTTATCGCGACCAGCCCCGCACCACAAGGGCTGCGGAGTCGTAATTCAATTCGGCCATGTCGCCCATGGATACGGTTCACGACGTCTTCGGACGCACACTCCACGGCAAAACAACCGCTGTTTCTTGATAAGCAGCCTTGCGGCACCACAACAACGATTAGCCACCTTTTGCCGGCCGCACACGGCCCCGAGGAATACACGATGGACGTCACCGCAACCCTGAGCCTGGGCGATCCACTGGAACCTGCACGCAAGGCGACCGCCGAAATGCTGCAGACCCGCGAGCGCACCTTCTCGCTACCCCAGCCTTTCTACAACGACGAGCGTCTGTTCCAGATCGACATGCAGGAGATCTTCCACAAGGAGTGGCTGATCGCCGGCATGACCTGCGAGATCCCGGCCAAGGGCAACTACATCACCCTGCAGATCGGCAAGAACCCGATCATCGTGGTGCGTGGCGCCGAAGGCAAGGTGCATGCCTTCCACAACGTCTGCCGCCATCGCGGCTCGCGCCTGTGCGTCAGCGACAAGGGCAAGGTGGCCAAGCTGGTCTGCCCGTACCACCAGTGGACCTACGAACTGGACGGCCGCCTGCTGTTCGCCGGCACCGAAATGGGTGCCGACTTCGACATGAACCAGTACGGCCTGAAGCCGGTGAACGTGAAGGTCGCTGGCGGCTACATCTTCATCAGCCTGGCGGAAAACCCGCCTGCCATCGACGAGTTCCTGGCCACCCTGGACCACTACATGGAACCGTACGACATGGAGAACACCAAGGTGGCGGTGCAAACCACCTTGATGGAAAAGGCCAACTGGAAGCTGGTGCTGGAAAACAACCGCGAGTGCTACCACTGCAACGGTTCGCACCCGGAACTGCTGCAAACCCTGCTGGAATGGGACGACACCAACGACCCGCGCGCCAGCCAGGAATTCAAGGACCACGTGGCCGCCTCGGCCGCCGCCTGGGAAGCCGAGAAGATCCCGTACCTGCACAAGAGCCATGGCCTGCGTAACCGCATCGTGCGCATGCCGCTGCTCAAGGGCACCGTGTCGATGACCATGGACGGCAAGCAGGCCTGCCAGAAGCTGATGGGCCGCATCAAGAACCCGGACCTGGGCTCGATGCGCATCCTGCACCTGCCGCACTCGTGGAACCACTGCATGGGCGACCACATGATCGTGTTCACCGTGTGGCCGATCAGCGCCCAGGAAACCATGGTCACCACCAAGTGGCTGGTGCACAAGGATGCCGTGGAAGGCGTGGATTACGATCCGGAGCGCATGCGCAAGGTGTGGGACGCCACCAACGACCAGGACCGCCGCCTGGCCGAAGAAAACCAGCGCGGGATCAACTCCACCGCATACCAGCCGGGCCCTTACTCGAAGACCTACGAGTTTGGCGTGGTCAACTTCATTGACTGGTACAGCCAGCGCTTGCTGAACAACCTGGGGGCGGAGCCAGCACCTTACCTGAAGGAAGTACAGGCACAGTAAGCCCAACCCCGCCACTGAACGTTGTTTGGTGGCGGGGACTTTCCTTTCTACACTCCCCGCCTGAAACCCGCTGTGTAACCCTTCTCCCTGCAACACTCGCCCCAGCGAATCACTGATCAGTATTTGACCAACTCGGTCAAACCCGCATGCGCGCTCGGGTGCAGCGGTGTTCATACACCTTATCCACAGAGCCACCAACAGAGTTTGTGAGCAACCACGCGAGCATTCGCAACCCAGCTGTGGATAAGCGCTGCAAGGCCCTGATTATCAAGTTCGGAAGGTTAAAAACAGGGCTTTGATCATTTTTCGAACAAATCCGTCAACGCCTTTGAATACGCGGCTCGCAGCCGATACCGAACATATTATCCACAGAGGGGCTAACAGCGATTGTGGGCAAAAACAGGAAGAGGCTGATGCGCTAGGCAAGCAAGCGCCCCGACAGAGCCTGACTGTTTTTTGATCAAATCATTGGAGGCAGCGCGATACGAGGCCTGCGGCCATGCGCCAACACTTTATCCACATGTTGGCGAACAGATTTGGTGGGCAAAGTACGCGGCCGATGCCTTGCCCCGAATGTAGGAGCGGCCTTGCGTCGCGATGGGCTGCGCAGCAGCCCCGAAAATCCTGAGTCTGGCTCAAGACCTGGGGGCTGCTGCGCAGCC
>MTEX01003478.1_pt1 | contig 10401 bp, 10 predicted proteins | sample 1042691 | NCBI WGS metagenome assembly MTEX01 (sample SAMN06185810, study PRJNA358809) | soil metagenome | isolation source: soil biostimulated with molasses as carbon source | place: India | collected 2015-05-23
AGGACGACCAGATCAGCCCCGCCGACCTACGCCTGGCCGATGCGAGCGGCCCCAGCGGCGAAACCGGCGAGGCCAGCCTGGCGCTGATCGACAACCTGGAAGACTATCTTGAAGGCATCGAACGCAAACTGATCATGCAGGCGCTCGAAGAAACCCGCTGGAACCGCACGGCGGCGGCCCAGCGCCTGGGCCTGACCTTCCGCTCGATGCGCTATCGATTGAAGAAGCTGGGGATCGACTAAGCAGCGCCCCTACCGTGGGCCTGCATGCGGAGGGTGCGCCACGCGCGCACCTTCCGCCCACTCAGCCCAACCGCCCCGCTGGCGCATAGGGCGCCGGATCGATGATCGGCTCGCGCCCCAGTAGTAGGTCGGTCAGCAACTGGCAGGATGCCGGCGCCAGCACCAGTCCGTTGCGGAAATGCCCGCAGTTCAGCCACAGCCCCGGGTGCTCAGGCAGCTCGCCGATGAACGGAATGCCCTCGGGCGAGCCAGGCCGCAAGCCGGCCCAATGCCCGACCACCTCGGCACCCTTGAGCGCAGGCAGCAACTCTTCGGCCGAGGCTTTCAGGCTTTCCAGCGCATCATCGGTCGGCGTCTTGTCGAACCCCGCATACTCCAGGGTGCTGCCGATCAGAACATGTCCGTCGCGCCTCGGGATCGCATAACGCCCCTTGGCCAGTACCATGCTCGGCAGAAAATCCTCGGCGCACTTGTAGAGAATCATCTGCCCCTTGACCGGCTCGACCGGCAACTGCAGACCCAGCGTCCCGAGCAACTCGCCACTCCAGGCGCCAGCCGCCAATACCACACGCTCAGCCCGAATCTCGCCAGCAGCCGTGGTCACCCCACGAACCTGCCCACCCTCCTGGATGAAGCCAGTGACAGGGCAATGCTCACGCAGCTCCACATTCGGCATCGCCGCCAAGGCCGCCCGTAGTGCTTTGACCAATCGAGGATTACGCACATTGGCCACCCCTGGCATATGGATCGCACGAGAGAATCCCGCCCCCAGCACAGGGACCCGCCGATAAGCGTCGACAATATCCACTGGATGCAGCGGGCGCCCCTGGCGCTCGGCCCAGGCCAATGCCTCGGCCTCGTCATCCAGATCGAGCCAGTAAAGCCCGGTGACATGCACCTCGGGGTCTACACCGGTCTCGCCCAGCAGGCGCTGAGCAAACCCCGGGTAGAAATCCTGCGACCAATGCGCCAGCGCCGTCACGGCAGCGCTGTAACGCCAGGGGTAGAGCGGCGAAACGATGCCACCGCCGGCCCAGGAGGATTCGCGGCCGACGCCCCGACACTCCAGAAGAAGCACCTCTTCGCCGGACAACGCCAGCATCCTGGCCGACAGCAGCCCCAATGCACCGCCACCAACGATTATCGTCCTATCCACCTCTCCCCCAGTTTGCAAAGACCATCAACAACGGCTACACCCTTAGCTGTGCCAGGAAGGCATTCACTACAAATAAAGGACTATACCGATGAAACGACGCGCGCACTCCGCATTTAGCCTATTGGAACTGCTTATCACCCTGGCACTCCTCAGCATCGGCCTATCCATAGCCATTCCCGCTTACTCCGCACTCAAACAGAAAAGCGAGCATGCTGCGTTACGCGATCAACTGCACGCCTCGCTCAATCACGCCAGACTCCAGGCCGTACTGCGCCGAACCACCGTAGGATTGTGCGGTTCTCCCGACGGGCTTACTTGCCGCAACGACTGGAGCCAAGGCTGGCGCATATACCTGCTGAACAACCCTGAACAGAACCTGCAAATCCAACAGTTCGACAAATCCTCGACACTACGCTGGGCCGGCTTCGACAAGCGGCTTCGTTTCCACGACAACGGCACGACACCTACAAGCAACGGCCGTTTCTTCCAATGCAAGGAAGAGCAAATCTCCTGGCAACTGGTCATCAATCGTCAAGGCCGAGTACGACAGGCGAGCCGCGCAGAGAACCAGGAAGAAGCTCATCGTTGCCAGCAATGATCGCCGCAGTAACCAGTCATCCCCTCCAACTGGCCAAACGTCATACCAGGGCAGACATATACACACCTCTAAAGCAAGATTTGCTCGGATATTTCTAAGGAGCAAAACATGTCACGGCCCCATGACATGCGAGGGTTCAGCCTCATAGAACTGCTGATCGTACTAGCCCTGCTGGCGATTGCCGCAGGGATCGCGGTTCCCAATTTCGCCCGCATGATCGATAACAACCGGATCGAGGCGCAGGCGCAGACACTCAATAGCCTGCTCCAGTACACTCGCTCACAGGCCATCGTTCGCCGGGCCTCGGTTCGGCTCAGTAAAGCGGAAGCGACCAGCGCACTCCCCAACCCCGCGTGGATAGTGACCAACGTCTCCGATGGCACCGTGCTGCGCCAAGAACAGTTGAACCCGCAACACGCCAGAGTGCTCAGCGACGCCACCCCCACCGACGCAAGCAAAAAAGTGGAAGTCGTCTTCACCAGTAGCGGCGCCTCCACCACCCCTGGCAACTTCGTCATCTGTCAGGGTGACAAGCTCGCTTTCGCACACTTCATCTCCGTACAAGCCAGCGGCAACACCCGCTTGATGCCGCGTGGCAAGAGCGATATGAGCGGCACCACACCTCTCGCCCCATCAGACTGGAAGGGCTGTGAGCTATGAGTCATATGAAACGCAACAGTCGAGGCTTCAGTTTCATCGAAGTACTGGTCACCCTGGTGCTACTGACCATCGGCGTACTGGGCATGGTCGCCATGCAGGGTCGCGGCATCCAGCTCACCAACGACTCACTGGCCCGTAACAACGCCGCCATGCTGGCCACCGAACTGATGGAAAAAATGCGCGCCAACCCCGGGTACCTTGCGGAATTCACCAAAATGAAGGAGTTGCCCGACGACGGCGACTGCGCATCCCCAGATCCCGACGATACCGCGGCCCCCATCAAGGCAGAGGACGTCAAGAGACAGTTGGGCTGCTGGAGCGAAAGAGTACGCACACTACTGCCCGGCACAGATGGCGACACCGCTGAAGCTCAGGCCGTGCGCAATGAGTTCAGGGCCTGCCGCTCCAAGACCCCAGGTGCCTGCGACAACGGCTCAGCCGTCGAAGTCCAGGTCGCCTGGCGCTCCAATGGAGAAGCTTGCGGTAACGAAAGCACCGACGCCAGATTCATCTGTCGTTTCAGACTGCGAGGAGAGCTTTGAACATGCGCAAGCAACACGGCATTTCCATCATCGAAATGATGGTCGCCCTGGTCATAAGCAGCTTCCTGATCTTGGGCATCACACAAGTGTATCTGGACAATCGGGAAAACACCCTATTCCAGCAAAGCCAGGGCAACAACATTGAAAACACCCGTTTCTCCATCCTGATTCTGGAACAGACGCTGGCTAGGGCCGGCTACCGCCGTCAGCCTGACGTCTACATGTCAGATGCTTTCCCGAAAAGATCATCACCCTGCGGCGAGATGAAGGCTGGCGAAGTAGTCAAGCGTCTCAATGCCAATGCGTTTTGTGTTCGCTACCAGCCTGCCTTTCCATCGACCCGTAGCTGCGATGGCAATATCCCTGACTCTCTCAATGCCAGCAGAAAGCCTTACGAAAATAGAGAACCCTTCGTTGAGTTTTTTGAGCTCAGTGGTAACGAACTTCAATGTAACGGCCAGACCATTGCTACCGGCATCGAAGCCATCGACTTCATCTACGGCGTCAACAGCAACGACGAAAAAGAAATCGACGAATACCGGGCAGATCCAGACAACCAGAACATCCGTGCCGTGCAGTTCTCCATCATGGCCGCCAGCGCCACCGAAGTTGGCAAAGTGGCCGGCAGTAATGTCTACGAACACTGGTTCGAGAAACAGCCTACCGACAAACGCCTGTACACCATGCTTTCCAGCAGCACCAGCATGAGGAATCTGATGCAATGAGCAAACACTATCAGAAACTGGGCCAACGCCATGCGCAACAGGGCGTCAGCTTGCTGGTTGCCTTGGTGTTCCTGCTGGTAATTACAGTGATCGCCATCGCCAATATGCGCGAAGTTAGCCTGGAGTCACGCATTACCGGCAACATGATTGAGCAGAAGCACCTGCTCAATATTGCCGAATCCAGCGTACGCGACGGAGAGCGCCGCACCCTGTACCTCGGCCCACACGAGCCAACCGAGAACTGCACCGATATTGAGCCAGGCAAGGTCTGCCTGCTCGATCGCACACTAGCTTATGAGGTGAGATCCGATAAGGGCGTACAGATCTATTCCCCAGATGACGATACCGCTCTACCAAAGGATGCAAACGCCACTTGGTATGCGCAGATAGCCCCAGGCGGAGAATTGCAGGGCGAAGCGGAAAATCCGGAATACGGCAACTGGGCTTCCGCTATCGGCATATTCCGCTACGAAGTGACCGGCACCGCCGAAAATAACGACCTGAATAGTGCCGTACGCTCCACCGTCGCGCTGAATGCCAAGGGCCGTATCGAAATCATCAATAGCGACGACTGACCGCATTCGCCAGGTCATATAAACGGGAAATCTCCATGAAAAACTCCCCAGTATTTACCCGGAACCTGCTGAGCACGCTGGGTTTCTTTCTGTACTTTGCCGGCACGTTGAACGCCAGTGCGGCAGCCCTGAGCGTCAGCCAGAACCCCCTGATGCTGACCGAAACCGTACCGCCAAACATGCTGCTGACGCTGGACGACTCGGGCAGTATGCGCTGGGCCTTTGCCCCGGATAACAAGTCCGGTACCGGCACTTCGCGCCGTGCCAAGTCCAGCACGTTCAACCCGATGTACTACAACCCGAACGTTACTTATACAGCGCCCAAAGTATTCGATACCGCAGGTGCAGAGCAGCAGCTTTCCACCTCTTTCACCAAGGCCCTACACAATGGTTACAGAAGCGCAGGTGGCGATGCGAATCTATCCAACGACTACAAAGTGCATTGGACCTACGACCCGAATGCTGCCGCCCCCACCACCTATGGATACAGTAGTACTAGTCCTCGTTTAGCAGAGAACCCTACAAGCGACTTCGAAGCAACGGCAAATATCACATCAAACAATAGCACTAGGGACATAACAACACCTGGTGGAATAGTTTTCTCTATCACCCGTACTGGGAGTAGTTCCTGCAGCGCCAAAGCCAGCTACCCAGGAGTTTTCTCCAATATCAACGTCAGTTGCAGTCGCCCTTCGACTAACAATTACACTGCCACTCTATACCGAAGTGGAGTACCCGCTTACTATTACGTCTATGACTCCAGCAAGAAAGCCAACTGCTCAATAAACGATGATGACTGCTATACCTTGCGCTTCGTAACTAGTGAGGCGCAGCAGAACTTCGCCAACTGGTACTCTTTCTACCGCAATCGAGCCTTGGCTACTATTTCAGCAACAGCCCTGGCGTTCTACGACTTGTCCTCCGAAGTGCGCCTGAGCTGGCAAGGCCTAGGTAATTGCACCAGTTTCCTCAGCAGCGATGCCAACGGTGTCTGTCGCAACAACGCCTTCAAGGCTTATTCATCTGCCCACAAGGGCCAACTGTACTCCTGGCTGCAAAGCATCAAATTCGACCAATCCACCCCTCTGCCGGCCGCAATGAAACGAGCAGGTGAATTCTACAGGACACAAGAAAGAGCCTGGCAGAAGAACCCAGGCGGTAGCGGCAACACGAGCGAAAACACCTATGCCTGCCGTCCGGCTTATCACATCATGATGACCGATGGCCTATGGAATGCAGCCACTACAGCGCCCACCGACTTCCGTCACGATAACCTCGACTTCGAGCTACCGGATAAACGTCAATACAGCGGCCAACACCCTTACAAAGATGGCCAGAACAATACCGTGGCCGACCTGGCCATGCACTACTGGGCAACTGACCTACGTCCAGGACTGGACAACAAGCTCAGACCCTACATCCATACCAAGAATGCGGATGCAGATAAACAGTACTGGGATCCGCGTAACGACCCTGCCACCTGGCAGCATATGGTCAACTTCATGATGGGTCTTGGCCTGACCGAAGCGCTGGATAACCCCAAACTCCCTTGGGAAGGTGCGACCCATGCAGGCGCAGGCTACGAAGCATTGCTTAAAGGCGAAGAGTGGCCGGCAGCCAGCACTAGCGCCACCAACAATAATGTCTACGACCTCTGGCACGCCGCGTTGAACTCCCGTGGCGAGTTTTTCAGCGTCGATAGCCCGGAGGACATGGTCAAGGCGTTCAAGGGCATCCTCAACCGTATCGAGGAGCGCACCACGACCGCAGCCCGCCCAGCCGTATCGGCTTCTTTCGTCAGCGACAACTCTGGCGGCAACCTGTACAGCAACGTCTACGCCACCCAGTTCTCCAGCGAGGACTGGAGCGGCGAGTTGAGCAAGACCCAGCTGGTCGCTGGCCAGGCCACCGTCCTGTGGAACACCAAGAGCGCCAACCAAGGCATCAACCACGGCACCCGTACGGTGATGATGGCCAACCCCAGCAACAGCGACACCAAGCTGAAAGCCTTTACCTGGAACAACCTGGGCGCCGGCGCCCTGCAAGATGCGCTCAATACCGACCCGGAAAGCCTGGTAGGCGCCAAGGACGGTCGTGGCGCACTGCGTGTAGACTACATTCGTGGAGACCGCAGCTTGGAAGGCGACGGTGCCAGCAACTTTCGAAAACGTAACAGCAATACGATAATCGGCGACATTATCAACTCCAGCCCAGCCGTTGTTGGCACACCCGGCTATCTGGCCTACCTCGCTGACGCCATCGAGAAGCCGGATCGGGCCAACTACAAAAACTATGCTGATTTCCGCAAGGCGAACAAACGCCCAACGGAGAAAGACCCAACCGGGCGCAAGGAGATGGTCTACGTCGGCGGCAACGACGGCATGCTGCACGGCTTCAATGCAGTCACCGGCAAGGAAGAGTTCGCCTTCATCCCCACCGAGGTCATCAAGAACCTGCATCGCCTCACCGGCAAGAACTACAGCGGTGGCGAACACCAGTACTTCGTCGACGGCACACCTGTAGTACGCGACGTTTACCTGAGTGACGACGAGGGCTGGCGCACCGTGCTGGTCGGCACTCTGCGCGCAGGCGGCAAGGCGTTGTTTGCCCTCGACGTTACCGACCCGGAGAAAATCAAACTGTTGTGGGAGTTCGACAGCACGAGCGATGCAGACCTGGGCTACACCTTCGCCCAACCGGAAATCGTACGCCTGCATACCGGGGAATGGGCCGTGCTGCAAGGCAACGGCTATGACAGCACCAATGACCGCGCTGCTCTGCTGATCATCAACCTCAAGACAGGCGCGCTCATCAAGAAAATCGTCGTACCCGAAGTAGTTGAAAAAGGCGTCACCCTGCCCAACGGCCTTTCCAGCGTACGCGGCGCCGACAACAATAGTGACGGTCTGGTGGACTACGCTTATGCTGGCGACCTGCAAGGTAATGTCTGGCGCTTCAACCTGGTCAAGCAACTGACTGGCGACAATGACTTTACCTACGAATATACCGATGGTGACGGTAACAAACTCACCAGCCAGGATCCCTTCAACCGTATCCGCCCTGATGTGAAAGCCACCACGCCGGCCGATTTCGTACTGGCCTACGGCGGCAATCCGCTGTTCACCGCCAGGGACACAACAACCGACAAGAATCGTCAGCCCATCACCATCCAGCCATCCCTCGTACGTCACCCTACTCGCCACGGCTACCTGGTGCTGGTGGGCACGGGCAAATACTTCGAGCATAGTGACGCCAACGTCGATACCAGCCGTGCCATGAGCCTGTATGGCATCTGGGATCGCAACACCAAGCGCCAGCCGACGAACAACGCGCTCCGGGCCGAAAGCCGCGACAGACTGCAGGCCCAGAACTTCAGCGAGCAGCAGGACGATGCCGCCTTCATGGACGCGGAAGGCAACGTCAGCGCCACCCGCGACATTCGCCTACTCAGCAATACACTGCCAAAGTGGTACAAGGATCCCGAGCCCCCCGAAATACTCGACACCACGAAAGACGAGAATGTAAACAAATGGGGTTGGGCACTGGATATGGCCGTGGGTAACAAACGAACCGGCGAGATGATCATCAACAACATGACTGCCAGCGGCTCGGTGCTGTTCCTCAGCAGCCTGACGCCCAATCAGGATCCTTGCCAGGCCGGTGCAGAAACCTGGCTATATGCCATCGACGCCCACAGCGGTGGCAGCACCCGCTTCAACGTGCTGGATCTGAATGCCGACAAGACCATCAGCAAATACGACGAGTACGGCGGCAAGGTAGTGTCAGGCATGCGCTTCCCGGCGCTGGGTGGCTTTACCCTGGCCCCCGGCAATACGGTTTTCGGCAGCGACGGCGCCAGCGGTAGCGAGCAGATAGGCGACGACCCCAATAGCCGGGGCCGTCAAAGCTGGCATATCGTTCCCGAGGAATATCAATGAGAAGACAACAACAAGGTTTTTCCCTGATCGAACTGATGCTAGCGGTAGCGATCATCGGTATTCTGGCCGCCATTGCCATCCCCAACTATCAGGAATACATCACCCGCAGCAAACGGGCCGAAGGTATGGCCCTGCTACAGGAGATGGCCGCTCGCCAGGAGCGCTTCTATGCACAGAACAACCGTTACATCACCAGTAATGACAACATCAACCAACTGGTCAGCGACGCTGCACAGGTAGTCGGTTCTGGCGCAGCCAGCCGCATTCGCTCGGAAAACGGCTACTACCATATTGCCGTAGCCGCTGGTGATGGCGGCTATACCCTAAGTGCCGAACAAAAAATTGGTGATGGCCCCTGTGGTGATTTGACCCTGAATGCCATAGGTGTCAAAGGCCGCACGGCCACAGGCTCCGATGCCAAAAGCGTAGAGGCCTGCTGGAAATAAACGCGGAAAAGCAAATAAAGAAGCCGACGCCAAGTCGGCTTTTTTATTTTTGTAGGAGTGGCTTCAGCCGAGAAGCTCATGGATCGTCGGTAAGCCTACTCCTACGGGGCGCCTTACACCTGCCTAACCCTCAACTCCTTCGGCATCGAGAACGTGATGTTCTCCGGCCGCCCATCAAGCTCCGTCTCCCCTTCCGCCCCCCAGGCACGAAGCTGGTCTACCACCCCACGCACCAGCACCTCAGGCGCAGAGGCACCTGCGGTGATGCCGATACCCTTCACCCCTTCGAACCACTCGTGCTTGAGGTCTTCGGCGCCATCGATCAGATAAGCCGGGGTGCCCATCCGCTCGGCCAGTTCGCGCAGGCGGTTGGAGTTGGAGCTGTTGGGGCTGCCAACAACCAGCAGCACGTCGCACTCGCTGGCCAATTGCTTGACCGCATCCTGGCGGTTTTGCGTGGCGTAGCAGATGTCGTCCTTGCGCGGGCCGCCGATGGCCGGGAACTTGCTGCGCAGAGCGTCGATCACCTTGCTGGTGTCGTCCATAGACAAGGTGGTCTGGGTGACGAACGCCAGGTTCTCGGGGTTGCGCACCTGCAGCTCGGCGACGTCCGCCTCGTCTTCCACCAGGTAGATGGCGCCGCCGTTGCTGGCGTCGTACTGGCCCATGGTGCCTTCGACTTCCGGGTGGCCTTCGTGGCCGATGAGGATGCACTCACGGCCTTCACGGCTGTAGCGCACCACTTCCATATGCACCTTGGTCACCAGCGGGCAGGTGGCGTCGAACACCTTGAGGCCCCGCCGTGCCGCCTCGTCGCGCACGGCCTTGGACACGCCATGAGCACTGAAGATGACGATGACGTCGTCCGGCACCTGATCCAGCTCTTCGACGAATACCGCGCCGCGCGCGCGCAGGTCCTCGACCACGAACTTGTTGTGCACCACTTCATGGCGCACGTAGATCGGCGGGCCGAACACTTCCAGCGCGCGGTTGACGATTTCGATGGCGCGATCGACGCCGGCGCAGAAGCCACGGGGATTGGCGAGTTTGATATGCATGCTGGCTGTCTCGGTATTGATCGGGGATCGCACGACGCGATGGGGCGATCCCGGAAAGATACAGCCTGCGCGGGATAAGCGCAGGCTGCAACAAGAGCTTCGCGACTGAAGCCGCTCCTACAAGAGCGGCAGCACGGGCTAGAGCGCCTTGACCTCAATGATTTCCACGTCGAACTGCAGCGTCTTGCCAGCCAGCGGATGGTTGAAGTCGATGGTGACCTGCTTGTCGTCGAACGCCTTGACCACGCCCGGCAGTTCGGCGTTGGCGGCGTCGTTGAAGATCACCAGCAGGCCTTCGGAAAGCTCCATGCCCTCGAACTGGCTGCGCGGCATGATCTGCACGTTCTGTGGGTTGGGCTGGCCGAAGCCCTGCTCCGGCTGCACCTGCACGCTGCGCTTGTCGCCGGCCTTGAAGCCGTACAGCGCCTGCTCGAAACCGGGCAGCAGGTTGCCGTCGCCGA
>MTEX01006638.1_pt1 | contig 10384 bp, 7 predicted proteins | sample 1042691 | NCBI WGS metagenome assembly MTEX01 (sample SAMN06185810, study PRJNA358809) | soil metagenome | isolation source: soil biostimulated with molasses as carbon source | place: India | collected 2015-05-23
TCGTGCGTGGTTTCCCGCTTGATCTCGCCATGCCGGCGTTCCATTTCCTGGCGCAATTCCCGGCGTAGCCGGGCGGCTTCCATGCGTTGCTTTTCTTCCAGGTTACGCGGTTCCAGCGGCGGCACGGCGGTTGGCGCGCCCTGGTCATCCACCGCCACCATCGTGAAGTAGCAGCTGTTGGTATGGCGCACGAGCTTCTTGCGGATGTCCTCGGTGACGACCTTGATGCCGATTTCCATCGACGTGCGGCCGGTGTAATTGACGGCCGCAAGGAAGGTCACCAGCTCGCCGACATGGATGGGCTCACGGAACACCACCTGGTCGACCGACAAGGTGACCACATACTGGCCGGCATATCGGCTGGCACAGGCATATGCCACCTGGTCCAGGTACTTGAGGATGGTTCCGCCGTGTACGTTTCCCGAGAAATTCGCCATGTCTGGCGTCATCAGGATGGTCATCGACAATTGGTGGCTAAAGGCTTCGTCCATGGCGGGCGTTCAATCTTGGATAAAACACCTATGGTAGCGGGAGGCGCCCGTCATGGTTGCGTCTTTTCGGTGTCTTCGGTGATTTCTTCGGGCGGGGCGTCGCGCTGCAGCGCAGGCGGCGTCCATAGGCCGTCCAGCAACGCGGGCTTGGGCGCATAGACGCGCAGCAGCACGCTAACGGGCCCCGTGGCGGGCAGGGGCAGCCAGTTGGACTGTTGCTCGGGGGCGGGCGGGGCGTGGCTGATGCGCAGGTCGAGCGAACCGTCGGCGTTGTATTGCAAGGGGTCGCGATCGCCGAGCGCGTACCGGTTGAGGGCGTTGGCAAACGGCATGCCCTGCGCGTCATAGGCCGCCAGCGACCACAGCGCCGCGGCGGGCGGCAACTGGTCGCTTTCGAAACGCAGCGTGTAGCCGTGGGCGGCATCCAATGGCGCGCCCTGGCTGTCCGCAGCCAGCAGCAGCACGCTCAGATCCTCGGGCAGGCCCGAACCCGGCTGCGCCTGCGCGGCCAGCGCGCGCCGCAGGTAAGAGTTGCCGTAGACGCCGATGCTGGCGGTTTCCTGGTGCCAGCCGTTCACGCTGCGCACCGTGCCGCCGGCAGCCGTGGTCATCCGCTCGCGCGCCGCTCGCAGGCCGCGGCGCAAGCCCTGCTTGACGGGGTGGCCCAGCTTGTCGAAGTCTAGCGGTTGGCCAGCGATCAGCCCGGCGTTGCGCAGCTTCGCGAGCACCGGCTGATCGGTGGGATGCGGCGGATTCTTGCGCAGCAGTTCGGCGGCGTACTCGAAAAAGGCGTCGGTCGGCATGGATTCGACCTGTTCGCGTACTGGAATCTGCAGATTCAGGGAAGGGTCGGCCCTGACCCGCTGCGACTGCGCGGGCAGGTTCCATTGCGCCAGCGGCGTGAGGACGAAGCCATCCTGCAAGGCGTGGACGGCCGGATAGTCGGCGGGGCCGTCGACCTGGATCAGGTTCTTTGCCCAGACATAGGCGGTCGGGGCATCGATACGGGCCATGCCCGATGGCAGCACGCCGCTCCAGCCCGGCGGCACGATCACCGTATTGCCCTTGGCGGTGCCGGTACTGCGTTTGCCCAGCGTGGCGAACACATCGGTCCACATGTCCAACAGCGTCAGCGTGTATAGCCGGCCCTGGGTATCCGGGACCGACAGCACCACCGGCCCGGACGTCAGGTCCAGCCAGCCGACGCTGCGCAGCATGTCGGGATTGGCCCAGGGGGTGGCGGCCTGAGGCTGCGGCAGCGCGCGTCCGTGCAGAAAGGCATTGGCCGGCGCGCCTTCGGCGCCTCGCGCTGGATGGATGAACTGGCGGCGGGTCAGGTCCATCGTGACCAGCGGATAGAAATACAGATAGCCTTCCATCGCCGCCTGGGAGGCCGCTTCGGTGGCGGCAGCGGCCGGGGTCGGGACGGGGGGCGTTGCGTGGGCGGGCACCGTCGGCGCCACCGCTGCGACGGCGGCGAAAGACAGGGCCAGGGCAACAAGGCGGCGCATCGGCGCTCCTACGGTCATGCGGAGAGTGGGTGGAAAGCTGGCGGCGGGGCGTCCCCGGATCGGGAGGGCGCCGGCAAGTCCAGGCAGCCGGGAATGGTAGCAGCCGCCAGATCATCCAAAATCTGTGAAAAAACCCGATTTAGCAGCCAATTTTCCGGCATAAGGACGATCTCTTTGGGGCCGGATGCCATGGCGCGCCCGCCGCGCAAAGCCTATACTCGGGAAAATGTCCTTGGGAACCGTAGGGCTTTTTCGCTCGCGGCGAGCCAATGGCTTTCTTCATTTCACCAGGAGAGGAGTGTTTCATGGTCAACATGAATCGCCGCCAGTTCTTCAAGGTGACCGGTGCGACGCTGGCAGGCTCCAGCCTGGCTTTGCTGGGGGCTGCCCCCGGCACGGCCATGGCTGAAGTCCGCCAGTACAAGCTTGCGCGCATGACTGAAACGCGCAACACCTGTCCCTACTGTTCGGTCGCCTGTGGACTGCTGATGTACGGCTTGGGCGACGGCTCCAAGAACGCCCGTGCCAGCATCATGCACATCGAAGGCGACCCGGACCACCCCGTCAACCGCGGCACCCTCTGTCCGAAGGGCGCGGCCCTGATCGACTTCATCCACAGTCCCAACCGCCTCAAGTACCCGGAATACCGGGCGCCGGGTTCGGACAAGTGGGTACGGATGTCGTGGGACGACGCTCTGACCCGCATCACCAAGCTCATGAAGGCCGACCGCGACGCGAACTTCGTCGAGAAGACCGCGGACGGCAAGACCGTCAACCGGTGGCTGACCACCGGCATGCTGGCAGCCTCGGCGAGCAGCAACGAGGTCGGCTACATCACGCACAAGACTGTGCGCAGCATGGGGATATTGGCATTCGATAATCAAGCCCGTGTCTGACATGGCCCGACGGTGGCAGGTCTTGCCCCGACGTTTGGCCGTGGAGCGATGACGAACCATTGGGTCGACATCAAGAACGCGGACGTAGTGCTGATCATGGGTGGCAATGCCGCCGAGGCCCACCCTTGCGGGTTCAAATGGGTCACGGAAGCAAAAGCCCACAACAAGGCGAAGCTGATCGTCGTGGATCCGCGCTTCACGCGCTCGGCATCCGTGGCGGACTTCTACGCGCCCATACGTACCGGCACCGACATCATTTTCCTGGGTGGCGTCATCAAATACCTGCTGGATAAGGACAAGATCCAGCACGAGTACGTACGCAACTACACGGACTTTTCCTTCATCGTGCGCGAGGACTTCGCGTTCGACGCCGGCCTGTATTCCGGCTACGACGCCGAAAAGCGCACCTACAACAAGGCGAGCTGGGATTACGAGCGCGGCGACGACGGCTACGTCAAGACGGACCCGACGCTTGCCCATCCGCGCACGGTCTACCAACTGCTGAAGAAGCACTACTCGCGCTACACCGAGGACATGGTCGAGCGCGTCTGCGGCACGCCCAAGGACAAGTTCCTGAAAGTGTGCGAAATGCTGGCCTCCACGGCCACGACCAACCGCGCCGCGACCATACTCTACGCGCTGGGCTGGACGCAGCACTCCATCGGTTCGCAGATCATCCGCACGGGCGCGATGGTGCAGCTGCTGCTGGGCAATATCGGCATCGCCGGCGGCGGCATGAACGCGCTGCGGGGCCACTCGAACATCCAGGGCCTGACCGACCTGGGCCTGATGTCGAACCTGCTCCCCGGCTACATGACCCTGCCCAACGAGCCTGAACAGGACTACGGCAAGTACATCGAGTCGCGCACGTTGAAGCCCTTGCGGCCCAACCAGCTGAGCTACTGGCAGAACTACAGCAAGTTCCACGTGAGCCTGATGAAGGCCTGGTGGGGCCAGTCCGCCACGGCCGAGAACAACTGGGCGTTCGACTACCTGCCCAAGCTGGACAAGCTCTACGACATGCTGCAGGTCTACGAGCTCATGAACCAGGGCAAGATGAACGGCTACATTGCCCAGGGCTTCAACCCGCTGGCGGCCGCGCCCAACAAGGCCAAGCTGAACGCCGGTTTCGCCAAGCTGAAATTCCTGGTCATCATGGACCCCCTGGTCACCGAGACTTCCGAGTTCTGGCGCAACGCGGGCGAAGCCAACGATGTGGATCCGTCCAAGATCCAGACCGAAGTCTTCCGCCTGCCGACCACCTGTTTCGCCGAGGAAGACGGCACGCTGGTGAATTCCGGCCGCTGGCTGCAATGGCACTGGAAGGGCGCCGAGCCTCCGGGCGAGGCCAAGAGCGACATCGAGATCATGGCGCTGATCTTCACGCGCCTGCGCAAGATGTACCAGGACGAGGGCGGCAAGTATCCGGACCCCATCGTCAACCTGTCCTGGCCTTACGCCAATCCGCAGAATCCCACCGCGGAAGAGTTGGCCAAGGAATACACGGGCCGCGCACTGGTGGAATTGACCGACCCCAAGGATCCTTCCAAGGTCACCCGCAAGGCTGGCGAGCAGCTGGCCGGTTTCGCGGAACTGCGCGACGACGGTTCCACCATCAGCGGCTGTTGGATCTTTGCCGGCGCCTGGGGCCCCGGCGGCAACCTGATGGCGCGGCGCGACAACAGCGACCCGACCGGCATCGGCCAGACCTTGAACTGGGCCTGGGCGTGGCCGGCCAATCGCCGCATCCTGTACAACCGCGCATCCTGCGACGTGGCGGGCAAGCCGTTCGATCCGCGCCGCAGCCTGATTTCGTGGAACGGCAAGTTCTGGACCGGCGCCGACATCCCTGACTTCAAGGGCGACGAGAATCCCGATGGCGGCATGGGGCCGTTCATCATGAACCCCGAGGGCGTGGCGCGCTTTTTCGCGCGGGCGGGCATGGCCGAAGGGCCGTTCCCCGAGCACTACGAGCCCTTCGAGACGCCGCTGGGCTACAACCCGCTGTATCCGAAGGCCAAGGGAGTCACCAGCAATCCGGCTGCGCGGGTCTTCAAGGACGACCTGGCCGCGATGGGCACGGTGGACAAGTTCCCCTACGTGGCCACGACCTACCGCCTGACGGAGCACTTCCACTACTGGACCAAGCACGTCCGCATCAACTCGATCCTCCAGCCGGAGCAGTTCGTGGAGATCGGCGAAGCGCTGGCCAAGGAATTGGGCATCGCCAATGGTTCGCGCGTGAAGGTGTCGTCCAACCGCGGCTACATCAAGGCGGTGGCGCTGGTCACCAAGCGCCTGCGCGCGCTGACCATCGAGGGCAAGACCGTGCACCACGTGGGCATCCCCATCCATTGGGGTTTCGTGGGCCTGGCCAAGCCCGGCTTCCTCACCAACACCCTGACGCCGTTCGTGGGCGACGGGAATTCCCAGACGCCGGAATTCAAGTCGTTCCTGGTGCAGGTCGAGAAGGCCTAAGGAGACCGACATGTCCATGCAATCCCTAGACATCAAGCGGCGCTCCGCCACCACCACGCCGCCGCCGGGCATCCGTGAACCCATCACGGGCTCGGTGGCCAAGCTGATCGACGTCTCCAAGTGCATTGGCTGCAAGGCTTGCCAAAGCGCCTGTATGGAATGGAACGATCTGCGCGACGAGATCGGCACCAACGTGGGCGTCTATGACAATCCGGCCGACCTGACCGAGCATTCCTGGACGGTCATGCGCTTCTCCGAATACGAGAATCCGCAAGGCGACCTGGAATGGCTGATCCGCAAGGACGGCTGCATGCACTGCGAGGATCCGGGCTGCCTGAAGGCCTGTCCCTCGCCGGGCGCGATCATCCAGTACAACAACGGCATCGTGGATTTCCACGAAGAGAACTGCATCGGTTGCGGCTATTGCATCACCGGCTGTCCGTTCAACGTGCCGCGCATCTCCAAGAAGGACCACAAGGCGTACAAGTGCACCTTGTGTTCCGACCGCGTGGCCGTCGGCCAGGAACCCGCCTGCGTCAAGGCCTGTCCCACCGGCGCCATCGTCTTCGGGACCAAGGAAGACATGACGCAGCACGCCGAGGAGCGGATCGTCGACCTCAAGTCGCGCGGCTTCGACAAGGCCGGCCTGTACGACCCGCAGGGCGTGGGAGGTACCCACGTCATGTATGTGCTGCATCACGCCGACCAGCCCGGGCTGTACCACGGACTGCCCAAGGACCCGCAGATCAGCCCCATGGTGTCGCTGTGGAAGGGGCTGGCCAAGCCGCTGGGCGTGGCCGCCATGGCACTGACCGCGCTGGCGGGCTTCTTCCACTACGCCCGCGTTGGCCGCAACGAGGTGTCCGAGGAAGACGAACGCCGTGCCGAAGAGGAGGTGCGCCATGAGTGAAGAACGCCATTACCGCCGGATCAAGCGCTACACGCCGGGTGAACGCACGAACCACTGGATCATTGCGTTTACGTTCATCCTGTTGGCGCTGTCCGGGCTGGCGCTGTTCCATCCGTCCATGTATTGGCTGACCAACCTGTTCGGGGGCGGTCCGTGGACGCGCATCCTGCATCCCTTCATCGGGCTGGTGATGTTCGTCTGCTTCGTTGTGTTCGCCGGCCACATGTGGCGCCACAACCTCATGACGAAGGCCGATCGCCAGTGGATGCGGCAACTGAACGACGTGGTTGAGAACCGCGAGGAAAAGCTGCCTGAAGTCGGCAAGTACAACGCCGGCCAGAAGCTGCTGTTCTATGTGCTGATCCTCTGCATGCTGGGCCTGTTCGTCAGCGGCATCGTGATCTGGCGCGAGTACTTCGCGTTCTACTTCCCGATCTGGGCTATCCGCGCCGCCTCGGTGGTGCATGCCGTCAGCGCACTGGTGCTGATCTGCGCCATCATCGTGCACATCTACGCGGCGATCTGGGTCAAGGGATCGCTGACCGCAATGCTGCGCGGTTATGTCACGGCGGGATGGGCGTGGAAGCATCACCGTGCCTGGTTCCGGGAGCAAATCCGAAAATAGGGGAAAGGCCACCACGGCGCGCGCACTGCGTGCGCTTCCTGCCCCTCACCCATCCGCCCAACGGCTGCTATCCTTCTCTCTGAAGGCTGGCAGCCGTGTTTTTTTATCTGGAGACGCAAGTGCAGCGAATTCTTCCGCGCGGCGAGATCGAAGCGCTAGACCACAACAGCATTCCCCGAGTCAGCCTGCCAGAGCGCGGGTCCGTCTTCGCGGTGCGCGCGGCGCGTCTGCGGCAACTGGCGGCGGACAGCCCCGTGGCCGATTACCTGCTGTTGATGGCGCATCTGGTCGACGCCCAACACCGTGCCTTGCAGGACTGCGCGGCGCCTGAGGCTTCCGAGGACCGTATTTCGCTGGCGCAGGCGCATGGCATGCCCCCTCTGCAGGCGGTGGGCTGGTCGCGCGATCCCCTGTGGCGCGGCATCCTGGGTCAATTGCTTGACCACGTAGCCAGTGCGAAGGACGTGCCGGCCGAGGCTATCGAGGTCTGCAATGGTCTGCGCCGCGCCTTGGCAGAGGATCCGGAGTCGTTGGAAGATCTGGCCGAGGCGGTGCTGTCCGAACAGGACCAGGGCGTCGACGGTGCCGCGGCGCCCTTTGTGATGGCGGCCCTGCAAGTCTATTGGACCGACTTGGCCAGCCGCTTCGACGAAAAGCAGCTCCCGGTGGCCAGCCCTTTCGGCGTCTGTCCGGTGTGCGCCAGCCTGCCGGTGGCCAGCGTGGTACGCGTGGGCGGGCAATTCGAAGGCTACCGCTACCTGTGCTGCAGCCTCTGCTCGACCCAATGGCACATGGTGCGTGTGAAATGTTCGCACTGCGAAGACGTGGAATCGGTGGCCTATCAAGCCATCGAGGGCCGCACGCCCGCCATCAAGGCGGAAACCTGCGACCATTGCCATACCTACCGCAAAATCTTCTATCAGGATAAGGACCTGCAGGTGGAGCCCGTGGCCGACGACCTGGCCAGCCTGATGCTGGACGTGCTGGTGGGCGAGGCGGGCTATTCCCGGGCCAGCGGCAATCCGTTGCTGTGGCATGGAGCGGAGCAGTAATGGACGCACAACCGCCCGAGGGCGACCTGGCCGCGGTATCCGACATTCCCTCGCTGGACCGGCTCCTGAACGCGCCGGCGCTGAGCGCCGCACTGCAAGAACATGGCCGGACCCAGGTGGTCGCCGCCCTGCGGCGCGACCTGGACGCCATGCGCGAGCGCGCGCTGGCCGGCGGACTTCTTCGTCAGGAACTCGATACCGGCGCCGTGGCGGCGCGCGTGGCTGCCGCCTTGGCCAAGGCGTCCGAACCGAAGTTGCGGGCTGTGTACAACCTGACCGGCACGGTGCTGCACACCAATCTGGGCCGGGCGCTGCTGCCCGACGAGGCAGTGGCCTCGGTCTTGCGCGCGCTTACGACCCCGGCCAACCTGGAATTCGATCTGGACACCGGCGGACGCGGTGACCGCGACGACCTGATCGACGACCTGTTGTGCGAACTGACGGGCGCCGAGGCCGCCACCGTCGTCAACAACAACGCCGCCGCCGTGCTGCTGATGCTGAACGCCCTGGCGGACCGGCGCGAAGTCGTGGTGTCGCGCGGCGAGCTGGTCGAGATCGGCGGCGCGTTCCGTATCCCGGACATCATGAAGCGCGCCGGCGCAAAGCTGGTCGAAATTGGTACCACCAACCGCACCCACGCCGCCGACTACGAGAACGCCATCGGCCCGCGCACGGCCATGCTGATGAAGGTGCATTGCAGCAACTACGCGGTCACCGGCTTCACCAAGAGCGTAAGCGTGGCCGAAGTGTCGGCGCTGGCCCATGCGCACGGCCTGCCGGCCACCGTCGACCTGGGCAGTGGCACGCTGGTCGACCTGACTCAGTTTGGCCTGCCCAAGGAAGACACCGTGCGCGAAACCATCGCGGCTGGCGCGGATCTGGTCACCTTCAGCGGCGACAAGCTGCTGGGCGGCCCGCAGGCCGGGCTGCTGGTGGGCCGCGCGGACCTGATCCGCAAGATCAAGAAAAATCCGCTCAAGCGCGCCTTGCGCGTCAGCAAACTGACCCTGGCGGCCCTGGAGCCGGTGCTGGGGCTGTACCGTGCCCCCGAATTCCTGGCGCAGCGACTGACCACATTGCGCCTGTTGACCCGGCCGCAACGCGATATCCAGCCGCAGGCCGAACGCCTGCGCGGCGCTTTCGCGCATGCGGCGGGCGACCTTTACGCCGTCGAGGCCGTGCCCATGTTCAGTCAGATCGGCAGCGGCGCCTTGCCGGTGGACCAATTGCCCAGCTACGGCCTGGCGGTGCGCTACAGCGGCAGCGGCCGCGCCGGCCGGCACCTGGACAAGCTGGAGACGCGGTTGCGCCACTTGCCCGTGCCTGTGATCGGCCGCATCGCCGACGACGCCCTGTGGCTGGACCTGCGCTGCCTGGAAGCGCGCGATGAGGCCGCCTTCACCGCCCAACTGGCGCAGTTGGCGGAGCCGGCATGATCATCGGCACCGCGGGGCATATCGATCACGGCAAGACCACGCTGGTACGGGCGCTGACCGGCGTCGATACCGACAGGCTCAAGGAAGAGAAGGCGCGCGGGATTTCCATCGAGCTAGGCTACGCCTACACGCCGCTGGCTAACGGTGACGTGCTGGGCTTCATCGACGTGCCGGGACACGAGAAACTCGTGCACACCATGGCGGCGGGGGCCAGCGGTATCGACTTCGGCCTGCTGGTGGTGGCGGCGGACGACGGCGTCATGCCGCAGACACGCGAACATCTGGCCATCCTGGCCCTGCTGGGCGTGGAGCGCGGCGCGGTGGCGCTGACCAAGACCGACCGCGCTGATGCCGGGCAGTTGCAGGCGGTGCGCGCGGAAATTGCCGAATTGGCGGCCGGTACTTTTTTACAGGATGCGCCGGTGTACGCCGTGTGTGCCTCGCAGGCAGGCGATGCGGGCGTGGCGGAGCTGAAAGCCCATCTGCATGCCCAGGCGCAGACCTTGCTCGGCCGCGACAACGCCGGTCTTTTCAGGCTGGCCGTGGACCGGGTCTTCACGCTGGCCGGCCACGGCACCGTGGTGACCGGCACGGCCCACGCCGGACAGGTGCGCGCAGGCGACGAAGCGTCCGACTTGCGGCTGATGCCCGCCGGCACGCGCGTGCGTGTGCGCAGCATCCATGCCCAGAACCAGGCTAGCGAGACCGGCGTGGCTGGCCAGCGCTGCGCCTTGAATCTTGCCGGCATCGACAAGAACGCCATCGCGCGCGGCGACTGGATCGCGGACGCGCGCTGTTTCCTGCCGTCGCGCCATGTGGACGTGGCGCTGACGCTGCTGGCGTCCGCGGATGCGCCCGTGCGCGCCTGGGCTCCACTCCATGTGCACATTGGCGCGGCGCGCCACGTGGCGCACGCCGTGCCGCTGAGCGCTGAATCGCTGGCGCCCGGGCAGTCAGGCTGGGTGCAGCTGGTATTCGACGAACC
>MTEX01013103.1_pt1 | contig 10375 bp, 9 predicted proteins | sample 1042691 | NCBI WGS metagenome assembly MTEX01 (sample SAMN06185810, study PRJNA358809) | soil metagenome | isolation source: soil biostimulated with molasses as carbon source | place: India | collected 2015-05-23
TGAAAGAAGTTTATCAGCAGGACTGGTACAAGGAACTTGAACCAACTCCGCCGCCGTACCAGGGTGGGGGATATCTGCCGCCGCAGCTGAGAGAACCACAGGAGGTAAGTTAAATGACAAAAAGAATTGGGATCATGGCTGGTGCTTCAGGCGTCGGCTCTTCCACACTAATACAAGCCATCCTCAAAATGGAATCTAAATTACTGGCTACTTACGACATGATAAAGTTTGCTTATCCTATACAAGGGCGAGAAGTACCTACTTTAGAGGAGTTTAGGGAAGACATCAGAGATCGCTCCAGAACGCGGGGCGAAAGCTTCGATAACATAATCAATGGTTACCGTATGGGATGTTTGCGGATCGAGACACCTAAATATGAGGATGCGAAGGAGATCAAAGAAGCTCGACAGAAGTTTGTCGATTTCTTCGAGACTAATAAGAGGGGGTAATTCCCTTCTTTTTATTTATATAGATCGGAGAGAATTTATACATATAAATGTTGATATATCAACGCTTAAAGTTGCTTTGGATTGAAAAGCTGTTTGCCTGTTCAATTGCATAAAGAAAGCCAGACCCAATATGGATCCGGCTCTATTTTAAGCTTCCAGGATATCTACTACCCAGGCAATCTTATTATCAATTGTTCGTTTGCGCGCAGCTTCTGCAGCCCACTTGGATTCGTAGGTACCTGTAACCCATCGCCACAGTTTTCCATTGCCGACGATCTTGGACCACTTGATCCCAGCAATTCCCAGGTTATCTAACTTCTTACGAGCTGCCTCAGCTTGTTCGATGGATGTATACGTACCACTTTGCAGGCGATAATACTTTGGCTTCGCGGGTTGGACTTTTCCTACCCCCAACTGGTACGCAGCATCAATACGTGCTCTGAACCTTGCAAAGGTCCCGTCTCGTTTTAAGATCACTTGTGGGCAATACTTTCCTGAGAAGTCTTGATGTGGTTTTACTTTATTGATTGGAATATTAAACTGGCGCATCAGGTAGGCTGTCAGCGCGATAGCATTTTCCTCTGCTTGATGGTAATTCTTTTGGTCTGAGTGCATACAGATTTCGATACCAATCGCATTCATGTTTCCACTATTCTTGCCAGAACCATCCCCGGTATGCCAAGCAGTCTCATTCAACGGAATGTGCTGGAAGATAAAATGTTCATCTACTGTGAAATGCCAGGAAGCATATCCGGTCTGCCAGACGGGTAATCTTGCCTGGTTGTGGATATATTTGTTGTGTGCTTCTGCATTGGCTCCCCGACCAGCATTCCCCGTATTGTGTTCTGCAATCATAGTAGGTACCATAGAGTACCCAGGACGAATCTCTGGGTTACCCTTTGGTACGATGTCAACAATTGTCGTAGCAGTTCCTAACTTAATTCCTGCTGGAATCGTCACCATTGTCATCTTTCTTACCTCCCAATGTTTGTTTGACTGTACTAAAGATCCCTGAGGCCATGAAACCTGAAATAGCGCCTGCCCACAATAATTCTGGAATTGTCAAGTCAGCAATCGGCGTAGCAGCAACTCCCAATAGGATACCAATGACCAATGCTAAAAGAGGAACGTATCTTGCCTCCATATTTGTTGCGCGCTTCATTACCTCTAGTAAACAAGCTGTGATAATAGCCAATGTAGTAGCAACCGCGAATACCGTTGTTAAATCCATATCAAGCACCTTCCTTTTCCTCGTTATTTTGCTTTCCCTCATTTTGGTAAATCGCTTCCTGACGTTCTTTTGCTCTTTGTTCCTTAGCCGCTAACTCTGATGATACCCAGTCAATTAGGTACTCTAATAAACTGATTGGAATCCACTGAGACCAACCGGTTCTGTGCATGTTAGCAATCACCGATTTGGTAACACTACGAGCCAATGCAGCAATTGCAAAATAAGTCAAAAAGCCTTGGGTATACAGAAAAATATCAAGAAACTTTGTTAAGGCTGGAATCATCAACAGCACCACGGTACGCTTGATTCCTTCAATACCGTATTGGCTTGTATCAGTACCATCCTTCTTGGCTGCACTAGTACCGGAGATCCAATCGATAATAACCAAGATACCTAGAACAGCCATTCCTGCTTTGACAATTTCGCCATTTCCATACAATACACCAAAAAACCAAAGCAGGCCGGCAACAATGGAGGACACGACGGGATTGTCGGTCACCATCTTTCCGAAATCACTAATTGTAGCCAAGATAAATGGTTTCACTTTATCACCCCCTTTCACTAGATAAGTTTATTGTTTCCGGATTACTAACTTAACAGGATCCCAATGGCTTGTTCCACGAGCAGCCATTATGAACAATGACTCAGAAGTTGCTTCAAACACTGTTGGCACCATGATCCAGTTACTAGTTAGCATAGAGCGATCATCCTTAAAGATCACACAACCGGAATTGTTACCTTGTTCTTGCGGAACATCAACGAATTGAGCTTCATACATAGCCCCTGGAATGAAGTTGTCATAACGCACATATACGTCGTCAATTGTATTGAACAGATAGTTCGTCTGCACTTCACCTATTTCGGCTGTATGAATAATTGGATTGTCGAACGAATCTCCTTTAGGTGGTTCTACAATCTCATACTCGAAGGAAGTTACCTCACTAGTGTTTCCAGCACTATCTACCCCAATTGCTTTTACTACGAGCGTTCCCTCTTCATGACGTATCGAAGTTGTATAGATATCACTTTCGTGCGTAGGTTCTGTTCCGTCAGTAGTGTAGTAGATTGTAACATTTTCTTCATTAGAGTATAGTTCGATATTAACTGGATCTAAATAAGGTCCTGGTGGCGGTGTTGCATGTACTATTGGAGCTTCGACATCTATGACATATTTATAAGAAGCTATCTTAGAAGTATTGCCCTCCTTATCAGTAGCGATAACCCTTAGGGTGTTCGTTTTTGTTAACAGAATAGTTTCACCTTGTTGATAAGGAATATTCGGAATTCCCTCAGTATAAGTGTAGAAGATATCACCAGGCTCGTCCAGCGTAAAGCTAACAGCCACCGGCATATTGTACGTACCAGGTGGGGGTGTTGCTGAGATTAGCGGAGCGTAGATATCGTTCATCTCTTCTCCCGTAGTGATTCCCAAGTCCAGATAAACTTTATCAGTAGGGCCTACATAAACCTTGGCACAGTACATCTCAGAATCTTCTCCACTCGGCGATAGGGCTGCTTGTGGTATTGGTTGCCAGCTTCCGGCACCGTCCACCGTAATTGTGAAATTCTCGGTGTTGTCTATCGTATTGAGTGAAACTATTTCTTCTGTCTTCTCAGCATCTTTGAAAGCTCGGACAGCAAAGTACGTATCCACTTCCATTTTAGAGTCGAGACGAAAAAAGACATACAGTGTTGCTGCAGTGTTTATCACATCAACCAGTCCTGGAATTTCTAGTGGTTCTACTTCTAATTCAAACTGCTCTTTTGTTCTGAAGCGGGTCACTTCAATCTTATGCTCACCCACTTCAAGAGGTTTGATTGTTTGCTCTCCAATTATGAATTTGTCGTCGATAGCTACAACAAAATCGTCTACAGGAGTTAGTACCTCTTTTGTGTCATCTCTATAGTAGGCAGTTATCTTAGCTTTGGCTGGCACATTCTTCTTGAGTGGCACAAGCAGGTTTTCAGACAGTTCAAAGTAGTCAGGTCCGAATACTTCGAACTTATTGTTTGTATATTTTTCCTGGTAAGTTACCTTTGCGGTGAATTCTTCCGTTGCATCATTGACTTGCAAGTATTTAATTGTCGTGTCATACTCGACTTGCCCTTCTACAGGCACTTCAGAATCTGGAATAGGTAAGAATTCTATAGTAGCCGCCGATGTAATATCTCGGGCATTTTCCATCCCGTCTGACACATCGTAAATTCTATAGTTCATAACTTTTCCAGCCCGGAACTCCGTTATACGATGCTCTTCGTCTACAGGCGTTGGTGTCGGTGTGTGGAACAACCATAGCAGGTAATCCAGAACCTCCGAAGAGTTGAACATGAATCGAGGATAATCTATACCTTCTTCGATCGTCCACAGTGTTTCGAAATCCAGAGCCGGATAACCATCTCGTTTGTATATTTTGTCTGTTGGCAAGTAGGTTACTCCTGGGCGGACAGTTAAATCGGTGTAACGCGCATCAGCATAAAAGTCAGTTATTGTTAGCGTTGCGGCATTATTCATTCCAACCGTGTTACCAATATCACTTGTCGGAGTAGTGCCTTTTATAGCTGCCCATCCTCGAGTGATGGTAACTGGTGGAGTCGTATAATATCCGGCTATAAGGCCTATGATGCCGCCGGCTCCCTGAGCAGTAGCACTAGTGTAATCCATTTCGCTATAGACATCTTGGATTGTTAGGCGACTGGATTCGTTCGTAATTTCTAAACGTCCGATAAGGCCTACCGATCTAATTTGACCAGAAGAGATAAGTACCCCACCACAACTATCTACGATTGCTTCGCCTCCACCAGACAAGTAAAGATGACCAACAAGTGGTGCGATGTTCTCATCAGGGCTGTTGGCATTGTTATGTGGACTAAAGTTCAGAGTTGCTGTACTCCGTTTAAATAAGACTATCTGCGGTGCAGGGGCATTTACGCTAAGATAGCCAACGATACCACCGAAAGAGTAATATGAACCACCCCATTCTAGGCCTTGAACGGAACAATTAACCACACGACAGTCAACAAAAGGCTCCTCAACACTTTCTATAGGGTAGTTAAGTAAAAATTCACCACAAATAATACCGTGGTATGATGCTCCGTAAAGTGAAGATACACCACAATTCTTGGCTGTAATGTTCTCAAACACAGGGAATCGTTTTTCATATCCGCTTGGGGGATCTTCATAATAAATTTCTGTGTATTCATTGGAAGCAGCAAGAACTGCGACGCCACTACCTGATTGGCTCTGCACTGTACAATTTTCTAACTTAATATCCCTGAATTGGGCGTTCTGACACTTCCCAAATATACTTCCGTAACTTGTAGTAGTAGAAGCACTTTCCCCTTCTATATAGTTGAAGTTACGAATGGTAAATTCCTGTCCTTCAACACTTCCCATAAAGGGGTTACCCGAATCTACAAACATTGGTTCCCAAGGGAATCCACTCATGTCTATGTCATTCATTATACGATAGTGACCAAGTGGGTCTTCCCGGACATCGAATAGGTCCTGTGGGGTGTATATATCGTATGTGAGTATGTTCTGCCAATCTAATTGCATAAGAGTAAGTACTGGTGGAGACGCTCCCGGATCGAAAGTGAAAGTTTTGGTAGCTTTCTTGTACCCTCTATCGGTTGCTACAACTGTTATAGAAACGCCGGGCCTTGGTACATCTATATAGTACACCTTATCGTTGTAATCCCACATAGGCCAAGCGGTATCCCCATCTACAGTAGCTGTAACCCTCGCACGACCTCCGGCAGATTCTCCGGTATTACCATAAATAACCTTAATGGCTGCCCTATATTTCTTTGCGTAGGTACCTACACGGAATTTATCGGCCGATCTATCAGGTATGTTGTTTATTGTGCTGGAATACATGTTTAGCATGATCTGTCGTTGGTCTACTACATTAGTGGTAGCGTTATATTGATCGAAGGTAGTGACTCCAAATAACAAATTACCGCCGATTGTGGGCATATTATAAGTGGCTTTTGATGAGCTTATAGGTATACCAGTATCCTTACCAATGACAATACTCATGTAAGGAGCTGCCATCATTGACTTATCATCTCGAATAGAAATCTCGTCGTTTGCTGTTGTTCTCACTTGTGTTCGTTGTCGATAATACGCAAAAACAGAAAAGGACTCGGAAGACCAACCAGCATCCTCCCACTCTTGTCGCGTCACGGTCCAAGCAAGCGAACCATCCACCCTTTGTTTGCTTATAGTGGCTTCCATTATACCGGCACCACTTGGCCAACAATGATAATAAATATTCCCCGCACGATCGGTTCCGATAATGCTGTCAACATAGGGTACAGTCAATTCAACTTCTGTTATTGATGTTGATCCGGCATCCTCTAACCAAACAACAGTTCGCTCAGGTCTTGATGTGGCATTGGTAGTGGCCCGAACCGCAGCAATGATGCGTCTTCCATATAAATCCTTTTCCAACTGTGTGCGCCGCTCTGTCGTGACATTGCGCGGAATTTCTGGATGAATACCACCTGAGGCCGCATATCCTGATATATCTGTAAAGGTCTTTTGTGCCTTTATAGCTAAAGTACTAGCGTCAATAATCCAGGCATGTACCGGAGAATATACTCCACCAGTATCAACTGACTTCCTAACCCTTATGAGGTGCGATAAGTCAAGTGTGCGGACGATTCCCTCACCTGGTACATTTACGCGGGTTAAACTTGTAATATTTCCGCTGTAGGAGATCTGTACCTTGAAGAATATTTCTAAGGGCTCCCCAGGAGCTGAAAATCCGGAAATATTTGCTAAGAGAGTGAACCCGTCTAAGAAGCCGTCTATCATGACAGCTTCTACCGAAGTATTCTGTGTATAAAATTCCCCCTCGGTGGCATTTTTAAGTGGCGTTTGGATGTCTACTTCTCCATGTTGTACAGACATACCAGTACGGGTTATTCTAGCAAACTTAAACATAGCGATGTCTCTTCTGTCGTTGTCTGGATCAGGTTTGGAGAATAATTCCCCAATCTTAAATGAGGTAGAATCAAAAAGTGTCCAAACAGTTGAAGAGGCTGAGGCGTAGAAATTAAACACTCTTGGTATAAAGGACGATACAGCAATTTCCGCTGTGTCTTCTTCTAGATAGTAGAGGTAACAACCCCCACCTTCAGCACCTGCGCGCGCCTGCTCATCATTATTGGCAATGATCCATTGGTAACCGTCTCCATGATACTGCTGGAATGAGAATATATCGTTGAATGTTTTTATCTTTTGTCCGGAAGGCATGGAGGGCATAATTACTTCAGCGGTATTAAAAGGTCTTTCTGTTTGGGAGAACATGGCTTCTTGTATTGCCGTTAGTCTACTCATCGGTATCCTCCTTTCTTTAGATTACATCCCATTGTAAGATTAGTACGCCCCGAGGTAATTTGCCTGCTGTACCTTTTACCAACTTAACTGAATTGGCTGCAAGTACATCAGCTTTGTCCTTATCGACCGGACCAAAGTCGAATACTAAACCACTTTGAGCACTGGTCCCCTCAAGAAATGTTTTTGTGCAAATGGTTGTATTTATCGTCGTATGTTTAATTGACAATTGCAACGATTCAACACTCCCATTAATACTTTCTTCAGGTACATACGAAGCCTTAACAATGGTAGATAGTTCTAAAGCACCATAGACAATTCTTTCAAGTGATTGTCCTGCAGGGACTTCTTCGATTGGCATGTATATAATATTACTTGCCATCAGCTTATCATTCATTAAGTTTTTCAATACTTCCAGATCATCAAAGAATCCAGGTATCTGCGATTCATTATGCATTGAGAAGGTAAGTTTAACTAGCTCTCTTTCGGGATCGATAGGTACATATACTTCAAACTTTTGCCACTGTAGTTCAACTTCAAAAGGATCTGAATATTCAAATGGAGGTAATTCCGTTATTTCAGTCACCAGCTATCCCCTCCGGTTTGTATGCCATCGGTTCCATTACAGGGAGGATATGTATATCGTCTTCCCCAGTAGCATACTCTGCTTTAATTTTTCCGAAGATCTTGACCTGTGTGGCTACATCGGATATCACATCGTCAGGAAGGAATCTCCCAATAATTTTGTAGTCTGGTGCTTGTGACCCGGAAAGCGGAACAATTTGTTCCATCCTCCCATCAACCTTTGCAACTTTAAAAACATAAGCGGATCCCGGAACCACCCCACCTGGTACGACTGTAACATTGTTAGTTAGCCAAGGATTGGTATCACCAGTTTCTGCATCACCATTTTGTAGGCGGTTTCTTGAGTAGGTGGACATTGCGTCGTCTTGGTCCGGATGAACCTCAAATCCATATAAACTATCCATCATACTTCACTCTCCTTGTCGTGTATGAACACTCCAAGCCACCATCGAATCGAAATGCGGCTCTACGAATTTCCACAACTTCTTGTAGTATTTTTGCTGCCGGCGCTTGAAGGGTTATTACATCACCCACTTCTAGGGCAGGATTACCTCTACTATCCAGTTCAAATAAACTGAAAGGGTCTGATATAGCTTCCTTCATTCCCGCAAGAATCTGGTTAGCATGTTCTGTTGTTTGTACGAGTGGATTACTTATCTTTAATTGTGATCGACTGATTGGGTTACCTTCAATGCTTCTTGTGCGCTTAATAGAATCAATATATGTCACTGAGGCATTAAGTTTTGCTTTAATTACTTCTGGACTTACATTTTCAAGTGTAAGACGTAGTCGATCATAACCATAAGCTGTTTCCTTGATACGTACTTTAAAATTATCCATAACGGCTACACTATTTAAAAGTAGTACAGGGGCATCACCGAACTCTATATCGTCTAAGAGTGTTACCCCAGGTTCAGCTGCCACATCATAACCTTCCAACGCCTTATCATTTCTACGTAGGATAGGTTCAAATATATCAACTGTTAACTTATTGTATATCGTATCATATCTCTCCAGGTTGTTAATCGTTTGGATATAGTCATCATCAGTCATAGTCAATAAGGGGTTCAGTGTTAATTGATCTGATAAAGTAATTCTATCCTTACGATCGACATAAATGTAGCAAAGACCAGCCTCACATAAGGTATCAAAAGCTTCACCCACTGTGGTTCCTAGAGGATAACCAAAAGTAACTGGTACGGTTTTGTTTACTTTTATAACATACTTGTTACTGGGTATCCCCAGGGCGTCGCACATACGGCGAAATAGTCCGGTAATGGTTTCCCCATGAACAACTCTTAAGAGTGGGGCGTCCATACCAATTAAGTCATATAGTCTATCGTGGGCAGTAATATTACTGAAGGCGGATTCATTCGGGGCACTCCATTCGGTTACGAAGAAGGTGCCCATTGGAATTGTTTCGTAGGTTTCATTTGCAATGGCCACACCGAAGAAAACTTCTACAGGACTCCCTGGTGACATCAATCCATGCAAAGGAGAATATTTGTTACTCGGGGTGAATATGGAATCTATGTTATCCAATGTAATATCGGTTTCATTCGCAGTTACGCCGGCATAAGGAAGTAAATCACCTGAACCAACTTCTTCTAGTAAGGTTAGGTCGGCAAAATGGTCCTTTTCAATAATTAACGTCCCTGGTGAACCACAATAATAAATGGTTGCCGGTCTGTCTGGTAAATAAGTACTTAAGATAGTAACCTCAATTCGGTCACATCGAATGGGTGTCGGAAATACTAGCCCATCTCGACTTCTTTGTACTTCTAGATGAGTTTCATAAACTACGGAAGCTCCCAAATATACTTTTACTAGGCAGTTCCTAATAAGATCATTAGGATTGCCCGTTATTAGAAAGTTCCTTGTGTTGTGGGGTATATCATATTGTATAGTTATAACTGGAGGATCTTCAAAAACTCCTCCGGCGTTAGATCTGCTTTCACTTACGAAAGGTGAATAAGGTTCCTTAAGGATTGTTGGGCATTCTGCACCTACGTAGATATGTTCTTCTCTTGAGATAAAGCCCCGAACAATGTTCGGAGCTTCTACTACTGTCCCGGCGTCAGCAACTGTAACTGTTCGTGGTCGTACTAGGGAGTTTAAGGTCATTACTACAGCTGCAATTGTCTGACGTGCCGGGGCCTTTACGGCTATTTGGAAATCCTCTGTTACTGTGAACATTAGACCACTACCTTTCTATTAGATTGAATGTAAAATTTTTCCAATACCAAGTGCTTGTTGTGGGGTCGGCCACTCTGAAGTAGTCAGCCCCAATTTCTCCGACGTAAACCTCAGCGGACTTTACTACATTGTTTTCTTCATAGGTAATATTAAAGAACATTGCGTTGGAATCAATGACAGACAAGATCCTTTCGAGGTCAGGACCAGATATTACGGGATAGCTAAAGAAAAACTTCCTCTTCTTCGCAACTAATTCCATAGTCATTTTACCATTCGCCACACGTCCAGATTTCGTAAGGTTATACTTACTAATCTTAAATCCTCCTTCGGAGCGTGGAGGCTGCTTAATAGCAACCCCACCAATAGATAAAATCATCTTCGTCCACCTCCTCTACGATCTTCTCCGTCACGGATAATCTTCATCTTGCGTTCTAATTCTTTTAAGCCGCGCTCATCTGCAATAAGTGTTCCAACATAAAGGATTTGACGGTCGTCACCTTCAGTTGGCGTACCAGGGGTGGGTTGTTGGCCGCGAAGCCTTTCCGCCACGGCGTCAGCAAATGGGGCCATCGC
>MTEX01010944.1_pt2 | contig 10332 bp, 11 predicted proteins | sample 1042691 | NCBI WGS metagenome assembly MTEX01 (sample SAMN06185810, study PRJNA358809) | soil metagenome | isolation source: soil biostimulated with molasses as carbon source | place: India | collected 2015-05-23
TGCGCGGTCGGCTTGCCGCCGCGGGCCGTTTCCATGGTTGCAGAAGCACAACCCACCAGCATCAGTGCCGCGGCCATCGGCAGAATCGCACGCATGTTCCATCCTCAGGGTAAAAAAAGAAGGCGACTCTAGCACTGGCAGGCATCGCGAGTGAATTGCCTGGCGCAAACCGCTGTCGCAGCTAAGACATGCCGCCACGAGGAATCGTCATGAAACTGCACTACCTGCTACTTGCTGCACTGCCCTGCCTGCCCCTGGCTGTCGGCGCCGCGCCGTCCAGCGAAGAAAGCATCACCGCCCCGGAAACCCACAACCGCGAACTCAAGGTCGGCGACAAGGCGCCTGACCAGTACAAGCGCGATGACCAGGCCCTGAAGGACTGGAAAGGCAAAGGCCTGCCGGCACCGGAGAAGGAAAGCCACTGGGTGCGCATGGGCGATCACTACGTACTGGTGCAGATTACCAACGGTGTCGTGCTGGCGATCCGGCCAGCGCGCTGAACCTGCCCGCATCAGGCCTTCCGCTCAGCGCTGGCATGGCAAATATTTTTGCCTGCCAGCGAAACCAAATGGAGCGTTTCCAGTCTCAGGAGGTGTGCCGCAAACCGTTGCGGATCAAGGACCTATATCGTGATACCCCGTCTTGCAAGCCTTTCGCTGATCGCCGTTGTCCTGCTCACCGCAGGCTGCCATAGCCATCGCTACCATGACGACGACGATGGCTGGCGGGACCGCGACCATGAGCACCGTCACCACCATCGGCATGATCGCCATGACGACGATGATGATGATGATGACGATCGTGATTACCGCGGTGACCGCTACTACCGCTGAAGCGTCTTCTCCCCCAGATTCGCCGCCCGTGCGCGGCACCTTTACCTGATGATTCCTTCGAGGTTCGTATCATGCGTGTGACTCTGCCTTCCCTTGCCCTTGGCCTGCTGCTGTGCCAGGGCGCTTTCGCCGGTGACGGTACTGCCGCCATTGGCGGTGGCCTGGGTGGTGTTCTGGGTAACGTTGTTGGCCAACAGATCGGCGGCCGCACCGGGGCGGCCATTGGTGCCGGCCTCGGCGGCGCAGCCGGCAGTGCGGTAGGCGCAAGCAAAGGCAACCGTACCGAAGCTGCCATCGGCGGTGGCCTGGGCTCGGCTGGCGGGTCGCTGCTGGGCGGCGCGGTGGGCGGCAAGACCGGCTCCACCGTGGGCGCCGGCCTGGGCGGCGCGGCCGGTGGCGCCATCGGCAACCACCTGGGCGACAATGGCGGCAGGCACCACCGCCGTCACCGCCACTGATCCCGGTGACCAAGGGGCCGCAATGCGGCCCCTTCTGTTTTGCAAACCCTGCAGTACATCAATACCCCCTTCAGCACAATCCGGCACACTGCCTGCTACTGTCTAACGTGCCCCTGTGTGAAGGAACACCCCCTCCCCATGAACCAAGAGCTGCTCTGGGTCCTCGGCCTGCTGGCCATCGTCATCGTCCTGTTCGTCATCAACCGCCCGCGCATGGACGTGGTCGCGCTATTGGTGATCCTCGCCCTGCCGCTGTCGGGCATCCTCAGCGTGGAGCAGGCGCTGGCCGGTTTCAGCGACCCCAACGTGGTGCTGATCGCCGCCCTGTTCGTGATCGGTGAAGGCCTGGTGCGCACCGGCATCGCCTACCGCATCGGCGAGTGGATGAGCGAGCGCGCCGGCAACAGCGAAGCCCGCCTGCTGGTGCTGCTGATGGTGGCCGTGGCGGGGCTGGGGTCGATCATGAGCTCCACTGGCGTGGTGGCGATCTTCATTCCGGTGGTGCTGAGCATCGCCGCGCGCCTGCAGCTTTCGCCCAGCCGGCTGATGATGCCACTGGCCTTCGCCGGCCTGATCAGCGGCATGCTCAGCCTGGTGGCCACGCCGCCCAACGTGGTGGTGCACAGCGAGCTGGTGCGCCATGGCGAAGCAGGCTTCAGCTTTTTCAGCTTCACCCCGTTCGGCCTGGTGGTGCTGGTGCTGGGCATCGGCTACATGCTGCTGACCCGGCATTGGCTGAATGGCGAGGTGCGCAAGGATGGCCGGGTGGAAAGCCGGCGCACCTTGCTCGACCTGGTGCTGGACTACAAGCTCAATGGCCGCGAACGGCGCCTGCGCATCCGCCCGCATTCGCCGCTGATCGGCCATACCTTGGGCGAACTGGAACTGCGTACCCGGCATGGCGCCAACGTGATCGGCATCGAGCGCCAGCACAAGTTCACCACGCGGGTGATCGCTGCCGACTCGGCTAGCGTGCTGCAGCAGGGTGACGTGTTGCTGCTGGACCTGTTTGCCAACCATGACGACCTGCGCAGCCTGTGCCAGTCCATGCAGCTGGAGCCCTTGCACTTCAAGGCAGCGTACTTCATCGACCAGTCCCAGGAGCTGGGCATGGCCGAGGTGTCGCTACCACCCGGCTCGCAACTGATTGGCAAGAGCATCCTCGAACTGGCCTTTCGCACCCGTTTCGACCTCAACGTGGTTGGCCTGCGCCGCGAACAGGCGGCGATCGACGCGCAACTGGTGGAAGAGAAGCTGCGCCTGGGTGACACCCTGCTGGTGGTCGGCCCATGGAAGGCGGTGCGCCAGCTGCAAAGCCGGCCCAAGGACTTCCTGGTGCTGAGCCTGCCTGCGGAAATCGACCTGGTCGCGCCCGCGCGCAGGCGCGCACCGCAGGCGCTGCTGAGCCTGGCGGTGATGGTCGGCCTGATGGTCAGCGGCGCGGTACCCAACGTCATCGCCGCGCTGATCGGCTGCCTGCTGATGGGCGCAGGCCGCTGCATCGACATGAACAGCGCCTACCGGGCCATCCACTGGCAAAGCCTGGTACTGATTGTCGGCATGCTGCCCTTTGCCCAGGCGCTGCAGAAAACCGGCGGCATCGACCTGGCCGTAAGCGGGCTGGTCAGCCTACTCGGCGGTGCCGGCCCAGGCGCCATCCTGGCCAGCCTGTTCGCGGTCACCGCGCTGATCGGCCTGTTCATCTCCAACACCGCCACTGCGGTACTGATGGCCCCGGTAGCCGTCAGCACCGCCGCACAGCTGGGCATGTCACCCTACCCGTTCGCCATGACCGTGGCGCTGGCCGCCTCGGCCGCGTTCATGACCCCGGTTTCTTCGCCGGTCAACACACTGGTGCTGGGCCCCGGGCAATACCGCTTTGCCGACTTCGTCAAGGTCGGCGTGCCATTCACGCTACTGGTGATGCTGGTGACCGTATTGATGGTGCCGTGGTTGTTCGGGCTGTGAGGCAACTGGCACGCAATGAAGGCAGTTTGACATTATCCCGGCCGATCGCGGCAGATTGACATCAAGTACCCTGACGAAACACACTGATACGTCATTGCCCCAGGTGCTTCAAGCCGTTGTCCTGGATTTCGTTTCCGCTCTGCCGGTCGAGCCCATGGTTTTTCCAGCCCAATCGCGCCTGTTGCACGTCGTCATCTTGCTTGCCCTGACCTTCGCCCTCACCCTGGGCGGCATCCTGGCCCGCCCGATCGAATCGCTGTCGCTGTTCTGGCCGGTCAATGCGGTACTGGCCGGAGTGCTGCTGCGCTTCCCCCGGCAGGCCACGCTGGCGGGCTTCGCCCTGGTCTGGCTGGCCATGGTTGGCGCCGACCTGCTGTGCGGCAGCGCCTGGGTACCGGCCCTGTGGTTCAACCTGTGCAACCTGGGCATGGTGGTCACGCTGTGGCTGTTGCTCTCGCGTTTGCCACGCCTGCACCAGCGCATGCGTACCCCCCACGGCGTGGTCAGCGTGTTCGCCGCTTGTGCCGCCGGCGCCATGGTAGCGGCCAGCATGGCAACCGTGATGGCTGCCCCCTGGTTCGAACAGTCCTTGCGTGCTACCTGGCTGGCCTGGTTCAGCGAACAGTTCTCTACCAGCGTGCTGGTGTTGCCGGTGCTGCTCACGGCCCCCTCGGCGCGTGCCCTGGTGCGTGGCGGCGCCCAGGCGATCCGCCTGGCGCCGTTGCTGGTACTGCTCGCCTCGCTGGCGCTCGGCATTGCTTTCGGCGGCCCCGGGGCCATTGCGTTCCCGATTGCCGCGCTGTTGTGGTGCGCCTGGACGTATTCACCGTTTCTGGTTGCCCTGCTGACGCTTACCGTGGGCAGCACGCTGATTGTCGCGGTGGCGCAAAACCTCATGCATTTCATCGTGCCGCAGAGCGAGCCGGGCGTTACCACCCTGATGTCTGCGCGCCTGGGCATCGCCATGCTGGTGCTCGGGCCGCTGGTGGTCGCCTGCGTCAGCCAGGCCAACCGCAGCCTCATGGCGCGCCTGGCGCATCAGGCCAGCATCGACCACCTCACCGGCGTGCTCACCCGCAGTGCCTTCACCCGCCGCGCCAATGCCCTGCTGGACAGCCGTCAGCAACACGCCCAGGCGCTGCCCCTGACCCTGATGATGCTGGACATCGACCACTTCAAGGCGATCAACGATGCCCATGGCCATGCGGTGGGTGACCAGGTGCTGCGCCAGTTCGCCGCTGTCTTGCAAGACCAGCTGCACGATAGCGAACTGTTCGCCCGCCTGGGCGGCGAGGAGTTCGTGGTGATCATTCCGGGCCTGGCGCCCGACCGCGCCAAGTTCACTGCCGAACGCCTGCGCCGCGCGGTGCAGGACCTGCGTGTGCTGCAGGCCGACCAGCGCCTGCAGATTACCGTGAGTATTGGCCTGGCCGGTTGTGCCGCCGACACGCCAGCACCCACCCTGGACGAACTGCTGGCGCGCGCCGACCAGGCGCTGTACCGGGCCAAGGCGCATGGCCGCAACCGCGTGGAGCAAGCCGAGGCCCAGCGCCAGGTGATCTGAGCTAGCCGGCCAGCAAGTCCCATGACAGCTTGGCGATCAGCACGCACAACAGCACCAGGAACAGCCCGCGTACAAAACCTGCCCCCTTGCGCACCGCCAGCCAGGTACCGGCCAGCGCGCCAAGGACGTTGCACGCGGCCATGGGCAGGGCGATGGCGTACAGCACATTCCCCGAGGGCACGAAGAACACCAGCGCCGCCAGGTTGGTGGCGATGTTGACCACCTTGGCCGACGCCGAGGCGTGCAGGAAGTCCAAGGCGAAGAAGCGAATGAACAGGAAGATCAGGAAGCTGCCGGTGCCCGGCCCGAACAGGCCATCGTAGAAGCCGATCGCACCGCCGATCAGTATTGCCAGGCACTGCTCCTTGCGGCCGATCTTCGCCGGTGTGTGCAAGGTGCCGAAATCCTTCTTGCAGAAGGTGTAGATGGCCATCAGCACGATCAGCACCAGCACCGCCGGGCGCATCACGCTGGGTGGCACCCGCGACACCGTGGCAGCGCCGGCAAACGACATGACAAAGGCACTGAGCGCCGCCGGCACGATCAGGCCCCAGTCCAGGGTCACCTTGCGGATGAACGAACGGGCCGCGAAGGCCGTGCCACAGACTGACGCCAACTTGTTGCTGCCGAGCAGTGCCGCCGGTTGCGCGGTGGGCAGCACGTTGAACAAGGCCGGAATCTGGATCAGCCCGCCGCCGCCGACGGCAGCGTCGATCAGCCCGGCGGCAAAGGCGAACACGGAGAGCACAGCGATATCCAGCATGATGCGATTCCAGGCAGTGAAGACGCCCGCAAGGCTAATCAAAGTGCTGCGCTTGTGTTGAAATGCCGCATTGCGAAAACTGCAACAAGGAACAGCCAATGGCATTGGACATGCTGCGGGAAATCCAGGCGTTCGTCAGCGTGGCGCACAAGCGTAGTTTCGTCGCTGCCGCCCGCGCGCTGGGCCGCTCGCCAAGCGCGGTGACACGCGCAGTACAGGCCCTCGAAGACAACGCCGGTAGCAAGCTGCTGAACCGCAACGCCAGCGCCGTCACCCTGACCGAAGCCGGCGAGCGCCTGTTGCCCCACGCCGAGCGCTTGCTGGATGTGCAACGTGACGCCGCCGATGAGCTGGCCGCGCTCAGCGGCAGTGCACAGGGCTGGATCCGCTTCGCCGTGCCCCAGCTGCTGGGTGAACATGTGCTGCCTCAGGTACTGGCCGAGTTTTCCCGCCGCCACCCCCAGGTGACACTGGACGTGCAGTACAGCGACGGGGCGCTCGACCCGCTGCAGGGCAAATTCGACTTCGTGGTGCGCGGCGCCTTTCCGCAATCGAGCGAATTGATCGGTTACCCGCTGTGGGATTACCAGCGCCACCTGTATGCAAGCCCGGCATACCTGGCAGCGGCAGGTGCGCCACAGCACCCCGAAGAGCTGCAAGGGCATGCATTGATCCTGCACACCGCCCCACGCATCCTCAAAGCCTGGCACTTTTGCCGTGACGGCCAGATCACCAGCCTGCGGCCCAGGCCGAGGTTGCGCCTGGATTCAGGCGACGCGGTGTATCACTGCACGCTGGCCGGTGCCGGTATCGCCCGCCTGGCTGCCTGGGTCGGCGAAGCGCAGGTCAGGGCTGGGCGCCTGGTGCGGGTATGCCCGCATTACCGCCTGACCTCCAGCAGCGGCCAGGACCCACAGATGCATGCCGTCTACCCTGCCGGCGAACTACCGGCACGGGTACGAGACTTGCTCGCGGCGCTGCGCCGCGCCGGCATGGCCTATTGAAACACCTGGAAACGGCTGTTCAAATTCTGCTCAATTTAACAGAGCCCGCCGTACGCTTGGCTTGCAGCACTTTATCCACAGATCTACCCACGTTTTTTGTGGACAGATTTCCCAGCGTAAAGAACGACTTATCGTACAAATCGGTAGGGTGAATCGGCCAAACGACAACAGCGACAGGCCCGCCCGAAAGCCGGGCAGGCCGCGCAGATGTGGGGTGTGCAGGAATCGAGTTCAGCTTGGCGGGATGGTGCCAAGAATACCTATCAGCAGGGTCAACAGCAGAAAACCACCCAGGAACAGCGCGAGCTTGCCCATCGGAACCTCAACAGTGTGGATGCGGGAATGGGCCTATTGTCCGGCTTGGGCTGATACGGTTACAGATTCAGGTTTGTGGAAAAAAAGCGGATCAGATGCCCAGCCCTGCTTTGTGTCGCTGGTTGCGCAGCAGCGCCCGGATCCCGAGGTTCGGAAGGCTGCCCAGGCATTCACGCTGTGCTAGGGTCAACCGCTCGAGCCCGCCAAGGAGTGCCACCCCGTCATGATCGCTTTCGCCGACAACACAGCCCTGCTGCTGATCGACCTTCAGGCGGGCATTCACCGCCCACGCCTGGGCCGGCGCAACAACCCGGAAGCCGAACTGCGCATGGGCGAGCTGCTGGCTGCTTGGCGTCACTCAGCGCGCCCGGTGGTTCATGTGCGCCACCTGTCACGCGCGGTGGATTCGGTGTTCTGGCCAGGCCAGACCGGTTGCGAATTCCAGCCTGCGTTCACGCCACTGGCGAGCGAAACGGTGTTCGACAAGCATGTGCCCGACGCCTTCGCCAACTCCGGGCTGGAGCGCTGGCTGCACACCCGCGGCATCAACCAGCTGGTGATCGCCGGGGTGATAACCAACAACTCCGTGGAGTCCACCGCCCGCTCGGCGGGCAACCTCGGTTTCGACGTGGTGGTGGTCGAAGATGCCTGCTTCACCTTCGACCAGCGCGACCTGCAAGGCCGGCTGTGGCCTGCGGAGGACGTGCATGCGCTTTCGCTGGCGAACCTGGCCCTGGATTATGCACGCATCTTGCGCACGGAACAGGTACTGGCTGGCAGCAGGCTTGCGGGCGGCCGCTGACCCTCCAGTGTTTGTATCTTCATGTGTACAGACTGAACGCTGATACACAACCATGCGCCTGCAGGCCGTGCGGACATATCCCTGATACAGCCTTCATCTTTACTGGTAACCATCAACCCGCACCGATGGCTTCGCCAAGGAGATGCCCAATGCCTGCCCGCCACTCGAGCACTGCCCTGCCACGCCGTTTCAGCCGTACGCTGCTTGCCTGTGCCCTGCTGCCGTTTGGCCTGATGGCGGCGAATACCGCCACGGCTGCGCCACAGAAGGCCCAGCCAGCCACCAGCGTGGCGGATGACTTCGGCCCACTGAAACACATCAACGCCGGCGTGCTCGACGTAGCCTATGTCGAGCAAGGCCCGGCCGACGGCCCGGTGGTGATCCTGTTGCATGGCTGGCCCTACGACATCCACAGTTTCGAACATGTCGCACCTGCCCTCGCCGCCAAAGGCTACCGGGTGTTGGTGCCCTACGTTCGCGGCTATGGCCAGACCCGTTTCCTGTCTGCCGCCACCCCACGCAACGCCCAGCCTGCGGCGCTGGCCAGCGACGTCATCGCGTTGATGGACGCGCTGCACATCCAGCGTGCCGTGCTCGCCGGCTTCGACTGGGGCGCACGCACGGCCGACATCGTCTCGGCACTGTGGCCCGAGCGGGTCAAGGCGCTGGTGTCGGTCAGCGGTTACCTGATCAGCAGCCAGGAAGCCGCCAAGGCCCCCCTGCCCCCCAGCGCCGAACTGCAATGGTGGTACCAGTATTACTTCGCCACCGCGCGCGGCCAGGCCGGCTATGAGCAGAACCGCCATGCCTTCGCCAAACTGATCTGGCAAACCGCCTCACCCAAGTGGGCCTTCGACGATGCCACCTTCGAGCGCAGTGCCAAGGCCCTGGACAACCCCGACCAGGTGGCGATCACCGTGCACAACTACCGCTGGCGGTTGGGGCTGGCCCAAGGCGAAACACGCTACGACCCGCTTGAAGCCAGGCTGGCCCGCTTCCCCAGCATCGGCGTGCCGACCATTACCCTGGAGGGCGACGCCAACGGCGCCCCGCATCCACCAGCCGAAGCGTATGCACAGCGCTTTACCGGCAAGTACCAGTACCGACTGATCAGCGGTGGCATTGGCCACAACCTGCCCCAGGAAGCACCGCAGGCGTTCACCCAGGCGGTAGTGGATGCGGATCACCTTTAACGTCACGGCCAGCAATTGCTACAGAACGTTTCAGAAAGCACGGCAGGCCGAGGATTGAGCCGAGTGGATGGCCTGCCCTGCTCGCAACCGATGGCGGCCAGCTAGTACGGGGGGTGGAGACAGGTTGGTTAGACACGGGTTGAAACGAGGGTTGTAGGATACTTTCCCAGCCGGTGTAGGACGTTTCCCATCAATAAGCAACGCCTGTATGAAACATCAGTTTCTCCAGCAAATTCGAGCTGCTACGGTCTAGTTTTCCTACAACGGCAAGGAGGCCTACAGCATGAGAACAGCATGGACCCATTCAATGCCTCGGCCCTGAAACTGCAGAAAAATCTACTCAACCTGCGCCTGGAGCGTGATCGCCTGAGGAGGGAGGGCAAGGACAAGGAAGCGGACGAACTCGCGGAAACGATTGCCCGTATAGAAGAGACGATGCGCAAACTACCCGACGACATGAAGCCGATGACCTTGCAATAGGCGGCGGGAGGTACCCGTGCGGGGGCCGGTTTTCCCGGCCGCAGAAAAACAAAAGCCCCGAATGATTGGGGCTTTTGTTGAAAAAATATGGCGGAAGCGTAGCGATTCGAACTCTAGGATTGTTGCCCATCGACGGTTTTCATGACCGCGTTATAAACCCTCATCCCATGCTGCCTGCAAGGCAAAATCGATTCCAAAACAAAGACGAAACGGCACGGCTACAGGCCGCATACTGCAAGGATCGCCATTTCAGTTTTGGAATCGATTTTTCGCCCTCCTCTGGCGTTCTGCCCACCTACATTCCCTTTCAAATTGATACCTCGCTCAGCCCCTCATGCTCGAGCGCCCATAGCCGCTGTTGCCGAGGAATGGGATCAGATCGTGGTGTCGGGTTGAACACCCACGCCTAGGTCGACCCCCGTCCAAGCGGCCCGCTGTGGTGGTCACCGATGTAAATATCTGCCCGCATGGGCTGGATCTTCCGGAGTTGATCGGAAGGGATGGCCACGCCATTCATGCGGCGGCGAACGAGGAAGAAATAGATGCTGCACCGGATACTGTATATATACAGATCTCAGCATCAGGCAACGCAATCGCGCCAGTACCGCTCGGCGGCCTATGCATGTTCGCTCAGGCAGGAGGGGCACATGTGGGGAGGGTAGATCCTGTACCGAGGCCCACACGACTTATCGTTTCAGGGCTAGTCAGTTGCTAAGCCCATTCAACACACAGCCGTTCCAGAGATCTTCCTATCATCTGGGCACTGTGTACCTATCAGATTTGTCTGATTAAACATCCAGCTGTTCTGTGGGTAACTTGGTGCGTTCATTTACCGGGCATGCACCACGCAAGGCACAAGGCAAACTTATGACTAATCAAGCAATCAAGCAATCAAGCAATCAAGCAATCAAGCAATCAAGCAATCAAGCAATCAAGCAATCAAGCAATCAAG
>MTEX01007893.1_pt2 | contig 10282 bp, 9 predicted proteins | sample 1042691 | NCBI WGS metagenome assembly MTEX01 (sample SAMN06185810, study PRJNA358809) | soil metagenome | isolation source: soil biostimulated with molasses as carbon source | place: India | collected 2015-05-23
GAGGAGCAACGCCAATCCACAATTTCCATTTTATATGGGTTTAAACGTTGGTAATGATTGCAAAACGTGTCATCTCCGATGCAGTTCTTGCCGTTGTATTCACCGCAATATATGTAGGTAGCGTTTTTTTACATACATCTATCCCCTCATAATCACGGATGTGTCCTACATCCACAATCACTAAACCAATACCTTTGGTACAATCATGCGAAGAACCTTCACCCAGTGAGATAAGCACATCACACTGATTCGTATGATATACTTATATGCGGTTGTGTACATTAAACTCTCTTGGATTAGGCTCAACATCTGAGAATACAACACTTTTTATACCTACTTCAGCTAAATAGCAAATAATCTTCTCTGCCAAACCATTTTTGGCTATAAAGCAAAGCCATCAGTGACAATAAGAATATTCGTTGCACTAAAACTTTGGTTCGCTCAACAATTTATTTACCACATCCAATACCAAAAAGTGATATTGGGCTCATAAAAAATGGAAATTCATAATTTCACATCAAAACAATCTTTTTTGAAAATCATTTTAATCATACTTGTATACAATTCTATTTTTTTGAATTTTAAGTTCTTGTTTAACTATGCATCTAATTACTTACATACAGTAGCAATATTAATTTAGCTTCAAGTACTTTCGATAATTTTAGAAAATCATAGAGGAATACCAAAACCCTATCAATATTTTATAATTTTTTAAAAATTGTAAATTCCTTTTCTAATAATCAATTAGCTCATTAATAAATTTAATTTTCACCACAAAACATTTAATAATTATAATATATAAAAAAAACACCTAAGAACGATATACCTGAAAATTCTTAGGTGGTGTTCATATTATAGAAATACATGAACAAAAGACAAGATGGATACCAAGCTGACTTCATATAAAGTTAACAATTTAACTTAACAAAAGCAATTAATATTATTACATTAATATTCACACTATTCACAAAATAAGTAAATAAAAAAATAAAAAAAACAATAAACTATAGTTTCATATTCACTGTTAAATAAATACTTTTGTTTATTTTAAATAACATAAAGTTAAATCCAATCAATTAAACATTCTTTCCAAAATTTTTAAATATTAAAAAACAATATAACAACAACCCGATTGGATATAATTATGTCCTAAAATGACACAATAACAATATTTATGCCTTCTTTAAATTATGTAAAATATTAAACATCAATCATTTATGAAACTTTTTATTCAAGTGAAAATGTTTATGTTTTTAAGAAACCATCCAAGTTATATATATAATTATTTACTAAATAAAAATATAGCCACTAAATCTGAATTAGATAAAATTTATGGCAACTTATATGGATACAATTACAATAACCATGAATTACAAAAACTTATTTCTATTAATGTAATTAAATACTGCACAAAAACAAAAGATAAAACTATTGCATTAAATTGTGGAATACAAAAATTAGATGAATATGGAGTTTTACAATTAGGAATTTTAATTCAGAAAAACTACCTACTTGCGTTCGATTATATTCTTAAAAATCTAAGATATACCACCCCATTTGCAAATATTAATATGTTTTTCACTAACTATGTTTACTTTACATTTGAACCACTTTATTTTACAATTGAAAATGATGAAGAATATATATTTTCTATAGAATATCATATGAGTCAAATTTATCATTTATTGAATGATTTTTTGCCATTTAATTTAACTATTAAAGAAATTAACCTATGTTACTCTCAAACTTTTACAAACAAATATTTCGAAAATTTTTTTAAATGCAAAGTAAATTACAATGCCACAAATAATTCTATTGTTTTCAATATAACAAAAAAATTATTGACAACAAAACTCCCCCCCCTACCTTATGAGTTTATATCTAAAAAAATCAATAAATTAATTGAAAACTCAAATCCCATTAATTACAACATTACTAATTTAAAAGATAAAATATTAGATATTTTAAATCATAATGATTATATACCTGATGAAAATTCTATAGCTAATCTATTAAATATTCACCCACGCACCCTCAGAAGAAAATTAAAAAATGAAGGGGAAACATATAGAGAATTAGTATTAGACTTTAAAAAGAAAAAAGCTATTAATTTATTACTTTGTTCAAATTCAAGTCTTAAACAAGTCGCATACAATCTAGGCTTTAAAAATAGCAGCAGCTTCAGTAAAGCATTTAAGAAATGGACAGGATATTCACCTCAACAATACATTTTACAAAAAACAAAAAAATAGTTGTATTTAATATTTTTTATAATATCTCATTAGAGTTATTAAAGTTAGATTTAGTTTTATTTTATAATAATTAAGTTCCTTCTCTTTTCTTTCAATATCCTCAATGCATTTCTTAATTTTATTTTTCATTTTAATATTATTGTTTAAAAAAATTTCAAAATCTTTATCTAAACTTAAATTATTAATCTTAGAAATACTATTATCTAATCTTTTCCCAAGTTTAATCTCTTCATCAGTTGCTAATCGTAGAAGATTTATTAGCTCATATGCAGCATAAAAAGTGAAACAACTTAAATTTGGATGTGGAAATTTAAAAACAACTTTTTTTCCATAGAATGGATGATGTATATTCATATAAAAAATTTATCCTTTCCAGTAGAGTATTAACATACATAAAATCAAACTACTTTTGTGGACATTTAATTATCCTTATTGGTCAATTAATTTTTTTTAATCTTTGATTTTAAAATTTACTATCCACATTTAATAAAATTTAAAATATTACACTTCACTTACAAAAATTAAGACCCGATATTAAAATTCTTTTTTAATAAAGAGTTTATATTAGAATAATTTTACACAGCTTTACCAAACTAACAACTTAAATTCTATTTATATTAACAAAACTACCATAGAAAAATATTTATTTAGCTTTTAACGCATTCCAAATTGAAATGCGAAATTATATTTTCTTACTATGGTAGTGCATTAATTTTACAAGTATTTTATTGGTAATTTATTGTATAAGTAAGGCTTGTACTTATTTTCCCAGGTTGAACTATATCACCTGTACGAATAATTCTCGCACCCAGAGGAAAACTAACTGAGCCCCCACTATAACCTACAGCAGGGCTTATAGTGATACTACTTGTGAGATTTTTAGGTTCAAATATTCCAGCTTGTTTAGAAGCAATTTGCACACCAAAACCAGAGGCTGTAGAGGATTTATCTAATCCTAAAATTCCTTTTGTTTGATCAATGGAAGGATTACTTGGCGATAAACTCATAATTAAGTTATTAGCTGCTACATTTCCAGATTGAGACACAGTTCCTGTATTAGTTCCTGTAATAGCATATCGAGTAAAACTCCCATTACTATTATTACCAAGAAATGCCGAACAACCAGTTAAAGTCACGGGCGTATCTTTCCATAAACTAGTATCACCTTTCTTTTTCAGGATAGTGGTGCTCGTTGTTCCTAAATCCCAACTAAAATTTGGAGTAGTACAAGTTGGTGTTTGAATTGTAAAAGAACCTGTGATTGTATGATATGCAAATCTAGCTGGAATGTTATCAGCATCCATTGCATCTATTCTAACTTGTGGAAACAAAGCAGTATTTATTCTACCTGCAGTGATTGGTCCTACTTTTACTAATTCAATAGTAAAATCTAACCAACCTCCCGGAATAAGTTGTCCTAAATTATATGTAGTATTAAAAGGATAATACTTGTTTTCATAAGGATTACGAAAACGGACACCTACGCCTGAAACTCCAGTCTGATAAATATTTGTTTGTCCGGGATATAATGTACCACCTGACAAACTCATTCTCACATAAGGATTGCTTTTAGTACAACTCGATGTAGCTTCTGTATATCCTCTAATATATTGAACTCGAATATTGCTACCGACTGGAAACTCAGCTCCTGCACTAAAAGTCCCAGCTTGTAAAGGGATCTGAACTGAATACTGTTTAGCTGTAGTACAACTTGCCATTACATGACCAATTGCAAAAAAACTACTAATTATTAATAGTACTTTAGCAAAAAAAGATAACAGCCTTTGTTTATTAAAGAGTCGCATATTAAACCTTCATTCCTGCAGCATTTTAGGTCATATAGGTGATTATAGAATCGATATAAAACCTACAATTAAATTTTTAGTTCTAACCAAAACTTATCTCAAGCTTAAGTCATATAAATAAACAGTCTAAAATTTACAAAATTAAATTAGAAAGCTTGGGTTAGAAAGTATTCAATGAATACTTTCACCTACTTTTATCCTCCGAAAAGCTACAAGAGTAACTAATTTCTTGCATAGGTTTGTTTTCATCTATTACTGAATAAGGAACGATGCATTCTCCACCTTCGCTCCGCTTAATCAAAAGATTACCATTTTTATTTTCTACACGAGCATAGACCATCCCAGCTTGTCCTATCATTCCCACCTGATTCCCATAGGCGTCGGCGACTTGGGTACCAAAAGGCAATGCAAATTCATCACTTTCGGGTATAAGCAGTAATCCATAGCCTTGATGTGTTTCAAACTTTGCAATCACAACTGCTCCCGCTCTAGGGACTATATTTTGATTAGTGCTTTGCATTTCAATTTTATTAGATAGTTCTTTCGGATCAATTCCTACCAGATTACGTTGATATGGCATAAATGCTGGTATTGCAGCATTCCCCCAATAATCAATTTTTAGACCAGGATAACTTGTTACTTCTGCACCTGATGCTCCAGGTGCATTCACTACTATCCATGTATCACTTGAGTAAGGAGTTAAAGTTACGCCATGCTGATGCATTACTATGGCACCTGTTAGACCTGCAGATAGTGTATGGCTATCCTCGCCCAAACCAGCTGTAATATTTAATGCAGTCCATGGGGACATATATTGTCCATTAAAACTACCAGTATTACCAATTTGATCACTATGAGTAGCAGATATACCCCAATTAACTTGCTGATTATCACCCATGGTACCTGCTAATGAAGCTTGTTGAGTTAGACTACCTGTACCATCGCGCGAGAGTGAAGAACTAAAGTTGATCGGGCGGTCTTCTCCAAAAGGAAAACTAAATGAAATCAACCAACTAGTATCCATACTACCTTCAGAAGCTCTATTTCGGGTTGCAGTCAAAGAATAACTTAGTCTCTTCCAACGATTGTTATAACCTACTTGATACTCAACATCATTACCTAAACGGTTCCAGTAGTTTTGAGAAATACCACTTAGAAACAATGTTCCCCAATTATTTGCTAAGCCTTGACTAACTGTTAAGCTATATCTATTTTTAGTTCGATATAAATGATTTGGATAGGGAATATCACCCTTCTGTAAATTCTGATATTCCATAGCCTGCTCGAAATCAAGGTAATTTCGAGTTGAAAACCGATAAGCAGCCAAAGCAATATTACTTTGAGTTTCGGATATAAGTTTATTGTAAGTAAACCGATAACTTTGTCCACTCATTTGATCTCTCACAGTACGTGTATTAGTCTGCGTAACATCAAATGCTAATGCTCCTAAAGGAGTTGAAAATGCATTACCAACTTGATATGCCTGGTAACCATCACTGAACTGAGCACCTCCATATAATGTTAGAAAATTTGAAATCCCTTGCTGCCAAGTAAACTGATAGAAAGGTTGTCCATCATTTCCATTATTCTGACGATATTTACCAATTACAGCCTCATACCTTGAAGCACCAGGTCTTAAAAGATCACTAACCGATGCATATGGAACTACATACGAACTCTCACCACCATTAGCTTCTCTTACAGTAACTTTTAAATCACCGCCATAACCAGTAGGATAAAGATCATTAATAACAAAAGCACCTGCCGGCACTGTTGTTTCATAAATAATATTACCCCCCTGTCTAATAGTAACTCTAGAATGACTTCCTGCAATTCCTCTTATTTCAGGTGCATACCCTCTTTGAGATTCAGGCAACATCTGATCATCACTAAATACTGAAATACCAGTATATCCTACTGCATCGAAAAGACGACCTGATGTATTCGATTGTCCAATTAAAATACGACCTTTTATTGGAGTTAAATCATGTTGTAAATATGTATTTAAATTTTGATAGCGCTCTCCTGCGGTAGAGTCTTTTGTTAATGCTCCTTTATGGCGAAAATACCATCCTCCTATTAAATTTAAACCACTATTTAAATTTAGATATTGAGAACTAAATGTCTTTCCTTGTACATTTGATTGGTAGAGGTTAGCATTATATCCAATAAAAGCTGCCGAACTACCATCTTGCCAAAGAGAAGGAGGCACACTACCACGAGCAGTTTTGAGCAGGTCTTTTTGCGGGATATTTATTACCAGTTTTTGTTGACTACTATCCCAATCTAATTTCGCAGAAGAGATAACTTCTTCTAAAATTGCACATTTCCCATTATTCAATTTATCGATATTTGTTAATGCAGCCGAACTTACATTAAATTGTGCGAGAAGATTTGAGCTTATGCACATCGAAACCTTACTATCAGATACTTTAATAAAATTCACTTTTTGAGTAGTAATAAAATTATCATTAACCCATATATCAACAAGATATTGTCCAGGCTGAATACCACTACCTAAACTAAATTGCTTAATATCAATATTTTTAGTAAATTCACTATCCAATACAGATGTATTAAAAGTAACATTTTCATTCAAAGTATCTGCAGCAACAGCTATAGTAGGCACATAAGTTGTTATTAATAAAAAAGTCCATATTTTACTCATAGGATAAATTACTAGTAACATTTGGTTTAGGCAAGTTTTACGCATCTTATTCACCTACCTTATTTTTCACTTAATGGCACAGTTATGGTTGCGCCATAGTCATTAATTGCACTAACACTGATACTTTTGATGCTTTTAGAAAGAAGGTCTTTTGGTAATAAAAAATCTTGATTACTTTTTGGAGATAACATATCTACTGGCAGTGTTCTTTTGTTAGTTCCATTATCAATATGGATAGCTACAGCGGATACAAAATATGGAGTTGGATTAAACAATGTGACTTTATTATCATTTAAAAGCCATTTAAGCTGCGATATGGCAACTTGTGCACCTTTATCATCCAAATTTGTTGGACGAAAAAATAGTTTTATTCTAGAACGAAATGCTACCTGGATTTGATTAGTATTATTTTGAGTTAAAGGTGGAACTTCAAGTATATTTAGCCAATATACACTTTCCCTATCCATAGGAAGAGTAGTGCCAGTATAAGAAAGACGGAGTGTCTGACCAGCACCTGCGTTTACTTTTGTTAAAGGAGGAGTTAAAATAAAAGGAGTTCGCATTTTATCCGGTCTAACCTCTTGATGACCATCATCCATCCAACTCTGCAATAGAACCGGGTATTTACCAGGATTAGTTACTTGGACACTCACATTTTTTGCATCAGCATGATAAATCACTCGGGTAGCACCGATTTGAATGCTCGCAAAAGCAGTATTGATGCTCGCCACAGCAATAAATGCCGTAGCAGAAACGGAACGCAACAGTGTCATAGCGATATAACTCTAAAGACAAGGAATCCGTTTAAGGATTCCTTTAATTTTTTAAAATTCCAGGAGTATACTTAGTTGTTTGCTATAGAATCCGCTGTCAAATAACCAATAAAAATGCAATCAACCATGTATAAAGAATTAAATGATTTTATTAATCATTAAATTCTATTCCCGTCCTAGTATGATTAAAATATACACAATTATTTATAAGCAAGAGAATAAGTCACACTAGAGGAAACTGCTCCCGCTTCAGCTACACCTGTTGCATAATAACGTACAGCATATGGAAGAGTAGCCTTACCTTCAGTCATAGTTATAAAATTACCTGTATTTTGAGAAATATCACCAGCCTTAATTGGTGTATTACCAGTTGCGTCTACAAGTTCTAATACAACATTAGATGCAGCACCAGTAGATGCCTTATTAATCAGGCGACCATTAACATCGACATTAGGACCCTGCTCAAAAAATGCTTTAACAGTACTAGCCCCATCCACGTCTGCGGTACAACCCGTTACATCCATTTTAAAAGCTGTTTGACCAGCTGTATTACCTGCTACACCTAAAACACCAGCTTGAACAGTAGGAAGAGTAACTGCAGCCGCCGCTGAACCAGTTGCACCATTAACTGCAACATTACAAGTTTGACTGTTAACAGCCCCAGTAAAATTAATAACACCATTTCCAGCAGCTTGGGCAGCTGGCATAATAAATAAACCACTTAATGCAGTAATAATCGCTACTTTTTTCATAAAATCTCACCTACAAAAAATAAATAAAACATAAATATTTAATACTTAAAGAGTCTTTAAATATTAAATTCATTATCATAAAAACACAAAAAAACAACAATAAACAAAAGTTTTTTTATAATATTTTTTTTAAAACTATAGGATAAATTTAAAAATAATTTAGTTATAAGCTCAAATAATATTAATAAAAATATATTTAAAATACATTTAAAAATTTACAATACAAATAGCTAAACTAGATACTTTCAATTAAAAAACAATTAATAAAACAAAATTACAAAAAATTTAAAAAAATTCTAGACTATTAAAAAACTATACTAATACTATATGGTTTACTTAAAATTAGGGTACCACTACATGGAAGTACAAAATTGGTTTTTTCAACAATCCCTTGCTATCACCTCTATCTATCATATGGGAAGATATTGTGATGAATGGAAAGCAACCACTAACAAATATTGCAATCCAAATTTCCATATCATTTTAGATGGAGAATGTTGGTTATATTTAGATGAATTTAAAAAAACAGAATTCATTAAAAATGGGGATTTAATATTTTTTTTTGAACCATTGAATTTTTATCTTTTGTCAGAAGAAAAATCTCCAAAAGAATTGAATTATAAAAAAATGATGCCACTTTATCCTAGTCTTCCGCACAGCACAGGATTATTATGCGGCTTCCTCGAACCTAATTGTATTCAGAGCAAGTTACTTTTTAAATTAATGCCTGAATATTTAGTAATTAGTACCCCATCCATAAGTAGTAAAAAAATTATAAAAATCATTGATTTAATCAAAATAGAAAGTGAGAGTTCAAATTTAAATGCCCTCAAAAAACTTACTGACCTATTATTATTTTATATTATAGAATCCTATATTCAAAACTCTACTATTGATATAAATATTATTGAAGCTTCAAAAAATAAAAATATTGCAAATTTAATTATCGCCATTCTAGAAAGACCTAACGAAGAATGGTCAATTGAACAAATGGCAGAAAAATTAAATTTAAGTAGATCAGCCACAATAAATAAAATTCAAAATATAACCACATATACTCCAAACGAATTATTAAGCCGAATTCGTATTAATGTTGCGATCAAGTTATTTCGTCGAGGATACACTATAGAAAATATCTATGAAAAAGTTGGATACAAAACTATTCAAGGGTTTTATAAAGCTTTTAAAAGAATTACCAATGAAACACCTTTAAAATTTTTTAGATGTTTCAATCTAGATTAACAAAAAAAATAATACAATTAAATCTAAATTATTATTATTATAAATTTATAAATACTTAGATATGCTAAAATTTAAATAATGAATTATTTTAATAAAAATACTTTTCAAAATATTTATTTCTCATCCAAAATAGTTTTAATATACCAAAAAATTACAAGATAACACTACAAAACACTTTATTCTAAATAAAAATATTATTAATTTGCATGATTTTTTAAAGTTTCAATAAGATGTTTATAATTTGATTTTTTTGCTTCTTTTAATACTTTTTGAATCTCATCTTTACTCCAATTTTGTTTATAAGCCGAAAAAATAAAAATTGCAAGCAAAACAAATTGATCTTCACCATAACGATAATATACTTTACGAACTATTTTTGGTGGTTTAAATAAATTCATTACCTTCATTCTACATCAAAATAAAAAAACCAAAGATACAATAAGCCTAAAACATCTTAGGCAGTGATAGCGTTAAAATAAAAAGAAAATTCTTGCGATAACCTTACTTTTTAATTTTATCATTATATTTGATTGCCAAACAGATCGAAATTCACATGAAAAATGCACAAAAATCCCATCCAATCTATTGATATATATATATTTATTTATATTTTTCCAATCATTTATAAAATTTTATCCTATTTAGAACCAATTTTGACCTAATAAGATAAAGAATTTTTCTTAATTTCATATTACCGCCACAAAACTTTATAATTTACAAAATAAACTATTAGCATAATAGCGGTATAAAAAAATCTTCTACAATCAAAAATATTTGTTTCGGTATGCGC